>Ga0105047_10001273_pt1 | contig 44979 bp, 43 predicted proteins | sample MAT04_FD_78384 | JGI IMG/M metagenome (GOLD analysis project Ga0105047, IMG submission 78384) | Freshwater microbial communities from Lake Fryxell liftoff mats and glacier meltwater in Antarctica - MAT-04 (megahit assembly) | ecosystem: Environmental > Aquatic > Freshwater > Ice > Liftoff... | reverse complement strand
ACTGACTCGTCGGACTCACCGGGGTCCGCTGGCGAAGAACGCGACAGCTTCGGCGCTGAAGTGCGGCTATACCGCACCTCAACGCCGAAGCTCGTCAGGGTCGCAGGGGCTTGCGATCCGTGGTGGCGGAACTTGCTCTCCTACCATCGGGCGCATGAGTGCGACGGAGATCACTGACCCGGCAGACCTGCGAGCGAAGTATCGCGCCGAGCGCGACAAGCGGGTCCGACCCGACGGCAACGAGCAGTACCTCGAACCGGCCGGGCGCTTCGCACACTTCCTCGACGACCCGTATGTGTCGCGTGTCGAGCGCGAACCACTGTTCGATGAGGTCATGGTCGCGTTCATCGGCGGAGGCTTCTCCGGCCTCACGACCGGTGCCCGTCTGCAGCAGGCCGGTATCGACGACGTTCGCATCATCGAAGGCGGCGGCGACTTCGGCGGCGCCTGGTACTGGAACCGTTACCCGGGTGCGATGTGCGACACGGCGGCGATGGTGTACCTGCCGCTGCTGGAGGAGACGGGGCACATGCCCACCAGGAAGTACGTCTACGCACCCGAGATCCATGCGCATGCGAAGCGGATCGGCACCACGTTCGGCCTCTATGAGAACGCTCTTTTCTCCACGCAGGTGACGAAGCTGGAGTGGGACGATGAGGGGTCGCGCTGGATCATCCACACCGACCGTGGCGATCGCATGACGGCGAAGTTCGTGGCGATGGGCACGGGCCCGTTGCACCGTCCGAAGTTGCCCGGCATTCCCGGGATCGAGTCGTTCGGTGGCCACGCATTTCACACCAGCCGGTGGGACTACGAGTACACCGGTGGCGACCCGGCCGGTGCGCAATTGGCCAACCTGGCAGGCAGGCGCGTCGGCATCATCGGTACCGGCGCCACCGCGGTGCAGTGCATCCCGCAACTGGCCCGTGACTGCGGCGAGCTGTTCGTGTTCCAGCGGACGCCTTCCAGTATTGATGTGCGCAACAATCACGAGCTGGACCCGGAGTGGTTCGACACGCTCGAGCCCGGCTGGCAGCAGCGGTGGCTGACCAACTTCGCCACGCTGCAGACCGGTGGCTTCGCCGACGAGGACCTGGTGATGGATGGCTGGACCGACATCTCCACGCGCATCCGCGATCGCGTCGTCGAGCTGGTGACCGCCGGTGCCGAGTTCGGCCCGGAGACGATGTTGCTGGCGTACGAGGAGAGCGACGACGAGAAGATGTCGGAGATTCGCCACCGCGTCGACATGGTCGTTGCCGAGGAGGCAACGGCGCAGCACCTCAAGCCGTGGTTTCGCCAACTGTGCAAACGCCCGTGCTTCCACGACGAATACCTGCAGGCATTCAACGAGCCTGGCGCGCACCTCATCGACACCGATGGCAAGGGTGTGGAGCGCATCGACGAGGCCGGAGTATGGGTGGGCGGAGTGCACTACGACCTCGACTGCATCATCTTCGCGTCGGGCTTCGAGGTGGGTACCGGCGCCGCCCGCCGTTCGGGCTTCGAGACGCTCGGGCGCGACGGTGAAACCCTCACCGAGCACTGGGCGGAGGGGATGTACAGCCTTCACGGGATGAACGTTCACGGCTTCCCCAACCTGTTCATCGTCGGCCCCAGCCAGGGCGCCAACCTGATCTCCAACATCACGCAGAATCTCACCGAGGCCGGTTCCACCATCGCGGCCATCCTCAGCCACGCCTTCGCGGTCGACGCTGCGCAGGTGGAAGTCACGAAGGAGGCGGAGGACGCGTGGATTGCGCTGCTGGAGAGCAACCCGCGCTCGTTCGGTGGCAACCCGGACTGCACCCCGGGTTACTACAACAACGAGGGCAAGCCAATGGGGCGCCGAGAGCGGCTGAACTCCAGTGGCTATCCCGACGGACCGGTGGCATTCTTCACCTACATCGACCAATGGCGCAGCGATGGCCGTTTCGAGGGACTGAAGTTCTCCTTTTGACAGCGTGACATCATTATAACATCATTGTGACATCGCTGAAGGGATCCGATGATGTTTCCACTCCACCACAACCCCGAGCTGATTGCTGCAATCCACACCGATCGTCTGCGCCGTCTGCGCCGTCTGCGCCGTCTGCGCCAGCAGAGCCGCCTGCGCCGCGACTCGACGCGTGTCGACGATAGTCGCTGGGGCTGATCCACCGTGCAGATTCAGCCCGTCATCAACGCGGTCCAGGCTGCACTGGCTGCGCAGGGGCCGCTGGCCGGTGGCGATGTCGCCGTCGAGGAAGCGCTCGACCATCTGGCCCAAGCGCTCGCCCCGGCCCTGCGCCAGGCGGCGATGGACCTGGCCGAGCAGGCCGCGTGCGAGGTGCGGGCACAGTTGCCCGACCGCACGGTCGATCTGTTGCTGGTCGATGGCGACCCCTCACTGCGCATAACTGAGCAGGCAGCGACACCCGAGCCGGTCGCAGCCGCTGAGGATCTCGACGCCCGTATCACCCTACGCGTCTCGCCGTCACTCAAGGTCCTGATCGAGGATGCGGCCGAAACCGCCGGCGCCAGCGTCAATGGTTGGGTGCTCGATGCGCTGGCCAAGCGGGCCAAGAAGGCGCCCGCCGAGCGGGGTTTCCGTGCAACGCACAGTTTCGACCTGTAGAGAGTTGTCATGATTCGTCAGGAACAGTGGCCGGTTGGCGAGCACCCCACGTTGGAGGTGAATGTCCCCGTTGGGGTGGTCGAGGTGCACGTCGGTGATGCTGGTTTCATCCTGCTGGCGCTCGACTCGTCATCGGCCGCCGAATTCGAAATCTCCAAGACTGGAGACCGCGTCGCCGTCCGTCACCCCTCGCGATGGTCCATCCGTGGCCGCAGCTGCCGGGTGAACGTCACGGTTCCCGCCGGCACCGATGTGTTCGTCGATGTCGCCACGGCCGACGTGCGCCTGTCGGGCCGTCTTGGCAACGTCCGCATTCGTACTGCGTCAGGCGGTATCGAGACCGACGGCGCTGCGCGGCTGGAGATCACCACCGCCTCGGGCGACGTCACCTGTGGTGCCGTCGAGGGCGACGTGTCCATCTCCACTGTGTCGGGTGACTGTTCGCTGCGCACCGTCGGTGGCAGCGTCGATGCCACGCTCACCTCCGGCGAGCTGCGCATCGACCGTTGCGCCGGCGATGTCAACGTGCGCTCCACCAGCGGCTCCACCCGCATCGGTCACTGCGACGGCAGCGACATCTCCGTGCGCTCGATCTCCGGCGACGTCCGCATGGGCCTGCCCAGCGGCATTCGCGTGGAAGCTGACATCTCGACCGTCAGCGGCAAGGCCTCCATGCCCGAGCCCGCGGCGCCAACCCCAGGCCAGCGTCGCCCGGTTCGCGTGAAGCTGAAGACCGTCTCGGGCGACATTCGAATCGTTCGCTCCGTCTGATCAGTCGAAGGCCCGACGCCGGGCCAGAATGTTGCACGGGCTGCGATATTCCGGCCCGGCGTTGGCCGTTCGTCAGCGCCGGACAGCGATGAGCACGGGAATCGTGCGCGACGTCTTCTCTTGATACTCGGCGTAGTTCGGGAACACTGCGACGGCACGGTCCCACCACAGCGTTCGCTCGTCGCCGGTGACTTCGCGCACGTTGACGGCGAAGGGTGCCGGGCCGTCTTGCACAGTGACGGTCTCCGGGTCGGCCACGAGGTTGTTGTACCAGACCGGATTGGTGGGTGCGCCACCCATCGAAGCGATCAACGCATACTCGCCCTCGTGCTCGACGCGCATCAATGCGATCTTGCGCACGTTGCCGCTGTTCTTGCCCTTCATCGTGACGATGATGACCGGGATGCCGGTGTCGCGCAGCGTGTTGGCTTCGGTGCCGCCGCTGCGTTCGTACGCTTCGATCTGATCACGAACCCACTGTGACGGACTTGGTACGTAGGTGCCTTCGATGCTCATCGCATCATGCTACGTCGGGCTGTCCGTTGCTCGTTCGAGAGCGCGAGACTGCCAGCATGATCGAACGCGAGCTCGAAGTGGTCACGGCCGAGGGCGAGATGAAGACGTTCATCTTCCACCCGGGAGGTGATGGCCCGCACCCGGTGGTGCTGTACCTGATGGATGCGCCCAGCATTCGCCCGCAGCTCAAGGACATGGCTTCGCGCCTGGCTACCGCCGGCTATTATGTGATGCTGCCGTATCTCTTTTATCGTGGCGGCCCGTTCCGTGAGTTCGGGATGAGCGACGAGGACATGCATGTCCGTCGCGACCTGATGGCAACCGTCACGCCCACCAACATCATCAGCGACGCCGAGGCATTGTTGGCCGTCGCCGCGGCAGACTCTGCTGCACGCGGCGGCAACGTCGGTGCAGTCGGCTTCTGTATGAGCGGCGGGCTCACTTTGGCGTTGGCGAAAGCGATGCCCGAGCGGATCGCCGCGATTGCGTCGATTCATGGCGCATGGATGGTGCGCGAAACGCCCGACTCGCCGCACATCGGTCTCGAAGCAGCGAAGGCCGAGGTGTACCTCGGCTGGGCTCACGAAGACCCGACCGCGCCAGCCGAGCAGTTGGACCAGCTGCGCGCTGCGATGGATGCCGGGGGAGTTCGATACCGGTTCGACCTCTACACCGACGCGGTGCACGGCTACGCGCCGCGCGGGACCGATCGGTACAACCGTTTCGCTTCCGAGCAGCACTGGGAGCGAGTGCACTCGATGATGCGCCGCAACCTGTAGCGCAGGAACGCGTTACGGGCAGCCGAGGCCGTTCAAGGTCGCGCACGGCGGGCACAGCCTCGCCGGGCCATCGGGTGTCTGCCAACTGTGCGCGTGCGGCGAACCGCAGCTGAGACACGGGCCTGCCGCATTCGGTGATGGTGGACGAGCAGTGTCGGTCACACCTGCGACCGTAGCGCCACTCCATAGGGTGTCGGTATGAGAGCCGCTGTCTACGAAGAGTTCCGAGGCCCGATCGAGATCGTCGATGTAGCCGACCCGACGCCGGCTGCGGGTGAGGCCGTGGTGGAGGTGCTGGCAGTCGGGTTGTGTCGCAGCGACTACCACGGTTGGCATGGCACGGACCCGGACATCGTGTGTCCGCACGTTGGTGGTCACGAGTTCGTGGGCCGCGTCGTGGCGGTGGGCGAAGGTGTGCGAGGGCTGCGACAGGGCGATCGTGTGGTTGCGCCCTTCGTATGTGGCTGCGGCTCCTGCGAGCCGTGCCTACTCGGCCAGCACCAGGTCTGCCGTCGGCAACAGCAGCCGGGCTTCACTCGCTGGGGTGCGTTCGCGACCCATACGACGGTGCCATTTGCCGACACGAATGCTGTGCTCGTGCCAGCTGACGTATCCGACGAGGCCGCCGCGCTGGTCGGTTGCCGAGTGAGTACCGCCTACCGGGGCGTGATCGAACGCGGGCGGCTGGTTGCTGGCGAAGTGCTGTGCGTGCACGGCTGCGGAGGTGTCGGTCTGGCGGCCATAGCGTTCGGTCGCGCGATCGGGGCGCAGGTGGTTGCTGTCGATATCTCGCCCGATGCGTTGGCACTCGCTGTCGCTCTCGGCGCCGATCTCACGCTCGACGCTTCGAGCATCGACGACGTAGGCGTCGCGCTGCACGACCTGGTCGGTGGCGTCCACGTCTCGGTTGATTGCCTCGGCCACGCCGCCACTTCCAGTAACTCGATCCTGTGCCTGCGGGCACTCGGGCGCCACGTGCAGATCGGGCTGTTCCCCACCGCCACGGCCGAGTTGCCGATCTCGCGTGTCATTCGCGACGAGCTGGAACTGCACGGCGTGCACGGGCTGTCGGCATCGCGCTTCGACCAGGTGTTCGCGATGATGGCGGCGGGTCAAGTCGACCCAGCCGCGATGATCACGCAAAGGTTGTCACTCGCCGACATCCCGACGGCACTTCCTGCGATGGGAGCATTCACCCAGCCAGGCGTGTCCGTCGTGACGACGATGTAGTCGGGCCGCTCCAGCCGTTCGTTGCTGACCAGATCGGAGCGACGATCGGCGTCGCGTCGACGACGGCGCTGATCGTCGTGGCCACCTGAGCGGTGCCACCGTCGACCGGCGCCAATCGAACGGTGGGCCATCTACCCCTCGGTCGCCAAGGCGCAGCCTGGGACATCGCCAACGGTGTGCTGTATCAGCTGAGCAACGAAGCCAGCTACGTCAACGGGCAACAACTGGTGATCGACGGCGGACTGGCCACCATCCAGTAGCGGAGCGGCAGGTGACGGCTGTGATCGACGCTACGGTCGCGGGCCGAAGCGGCGGCGGTCCCACTTCATGGTCTCCACCACTTCACCGACCTGTGCCGACCACTGCTGGAACACACCGGCGTTGATGACCTCGACCGCATCTTCCAGCGTCGCGCCGCGATCCAGGAGCTCAGTGCGCGCGGCTGGCTCGGCGAGCACATCGCAGAGCTGCACGACATCGCCAACGACGGTGATGCATGGCGGGCGGATGGTGCCGTCAGCGCGGGTGCTGGGCAGCAGCAGTCGGTAGAAACGGTCCAGCCCGGTGTCGTCGATGAAGTAGCACAGGTTGTCGTCCCAATCCAGCCAACTGCGAATTGCCGATCGGCCGACTGCGGCATGGAACAGGGGGTACAGCGCCGCTGCCACACGCGGCGCGATTTCGTGGTCCTGCATCATCTGCTGCAGCGCGCGGTAGCCGTGATAGCGGCGAACCGTTTGGGCATTGTTGGCCGCGGCAGCGGCCAACGTGGGCTGGCTGTGGTGCACGCTCTGGCGATCGAGCATGCGCAGCAAATGGTCGCGTTGGCCCAGCAGCCACGGGTCGGCGCCCGGCTCGGTGGCATCACCCAACAGCGCGAGCACGAATGCCGGGTCGGTTTCGGGATGCGCGATCGTGACCGGGCAACTGTCGAACAGGGCGGTGACATCGGCTGTCAGCGGTGCTCCGTGGAACTCACCGGTGTCGGACAGCAACCGCAGCGCGGCGACGTGGCGCGAACCGTCGATCACCACGAACTGGCCTGAGTTGTCAGCCAACGCCCTCACCAGAATCCGACCGGTGATGACATCAGGGTTGCGGGAGATCGTGCTGGTCAGGCCGTCGAGACCCGAGTTGCACAGCCGCTGATAGGAGCGCATCGGGACGAAGGCCCGCATGAATGACGCATCGGAAGCTACCGATGGGTCGTTGGCGAGTGACAGTTCATCACCTGGATCGAGTAGCAGGTCGCGTAGTGGAAGTCGGGTGACATCGAGCAGCGTCTGGACGCGACCGGACCACTCGCTATCCCCTTCACCGGGCTCCGGCCGCGGATCAACCGTTTTTACGGTCGGCCTGCTTTGCCTTCTTGACGTCGCGCTTTTCTTTGAGCGACTTTCCCGCCTTCTTGGCGGCCGGCTTTTGAGGTGACTTTTCGGGCATGTGCCCTCCCTTGGGTTCTTGCTCAGGCAGTCGTATCAGGAATCAGGCGGCCAGCTTCGATCGCGACCATCGGATTGCGGTTTTCGTCACCCGGGACGCCCAGCGATTCACGAAACAGGGTGATGGCGTGCATCGTGCCGGCTTCGTGCAGGCCAGCGTTCATGATGCGGTTGACCGATGGGCTCAGATCGCCGAACTCCATACGGATCGCGTGCGCAATGGCTTCGCTGGGAGTGTGATCCTCAGCGAGTACCGAGTTGGGCTTGACGCCACGCTTGGTGGCTGCCTTGCGCGGCTTGGCCGGCGCCTTCACCGGAGCGGCCTTGGCAATGATCGGGCGATCTTCGGCGAGTTTGTCGTCTGCGGTCTTCTTGGTGGTGGGCATAGGTTCCTTCGCGGCAAGAGGGCTACTGACCCCTGGCGGACGTCAAAATAGGACCGGCACGAGACTTTGACGAGCCTACCGCCGTCAGCCACCCGTCAGATCTGATACCTCACCCAGCTTTCAGGAAGTCGCCGACGCTGGTACCGAATCTCAACGTCTGGGCAACATTCCGAACCAGCGTGGAACCCTGCGGTCGAACGTACGACTCGGGACGACTCGGGCCGCACGGGTACGGTTCGCGGCATGAGTGAAGCCTGGATCATTGATGCTGTCCGTTCGCCGCGAGGCAAGGGCAAGGAGACCGGGGCGCTGCACAATGTGCACCCGCAACGCATCCTTGCGCAGGTGCTCAACGCACTCCAGCAGCGCAACGGCTTCGACACTGCCGAGGTCGACGATGTGATCATGGGTTGTGGCGCCGGCAGCGGCGACCACTCGATGGACATCGCTCGCATGGCGGCGCTCGACGCCGGGTGGAGCGTGCAGGCGCCGGGCGTCACGCTCAACCGCTTCTGCGGCAGTGGCCAGCAGGCCGTCAACTTTGCCTCGATGGGCATCCTCGCCGGCTTCCAGGACATGGTCGTGGCCGGGGGCGTGGAAAGCATGTCACGTCCAGCACCGATGCATGTCGACGGCTTCACCGCCAACAACAACCACCTGCGCGACCAGTACGACATGGTGCCGCAGGGCATCAGCGCCGATCTGATTGCCAGCGTCGAAGGCTTCTCGCGCGAGGAGCTGGACCAGTTGGCCGTGGACAGTCAGAACCGTGCCGCCGAGGCCATCGCCGAGGGCCGCTTCGAGCGCTCGCTCGTGCCGATCTTCCACGACGACGGCACACTCGCTCTCGACCACGACGAGCACCCTCGCGCCGGCACCACTTTGGCCGACCTCGCCAAGTTGGCGCCTGCGTTCGCCGGCATGGGCAACCACACGATGGGCGGCCGTGAGCTGACCATCGACGAGACCGCCCGCAAGGCGTACCCGCACATCGGCGAGATTCGCCATGTGCACCACGGTGGAAACTCGTCAGGTGTCGTCGACGGTGCTGCCGCAGTGCTGCTCACCTCTCCCGAATACGGGCGTGCGCAGGGTTACACACCGCGCGCCAAGGTGACGATGGCTGCGACCGCCGGTGACGAGCCCGTCATCATGCTCACCGCCCCTGGGCCAGCTACCGACCTGGTGCTGAAGAAGGCCGGAATGACGCTCGCCGACATCGACCTGTTCGAGGTCAACGAGGCATTTGCCGCCGTACTGCAGAAGTGGCTGCGACACACCGGAGCCGACTGGAACAAGGTCAACGTCAACGGCGGCGCGATGGCGCTGGGTCATCCCATCGGCGCTACAGGCGCGATGCTGATCGGCACTCTGCTCGACGAGTTGGAGCGACGCGACCTGCAGACTGGTCTGGTGACGATGTGTACCGGCGGCGGCATGGCCACGGCCACCATCATCGAGCGCATCTAGGGCGAAGCGGCTTCCAACTCGTAGAGCGGTATCGTGCCGTGGCGCACCCACAACCCGGCGCCCGCCTGTTTGAAGTGCTTGTTCAGTCGAGCCCGGTACCAGTCGCCGCTGCGATGGTGCACCTCCATGTCGGTGCGTTCAGGGTCGACGACTTCCGCAAGGTCGTGCGCGGTGGGTAGCTCGAGATAGATCACATTGCGGGTGGCCGCTGCGAGGTTGACGATGGCGTTCTCGGCACCGCTGTCGTCGAGGTAGTGCAGCACGCCATGGCACACCACGAGGTCGAACTTCTTCGACGGCTTCCAGATGGAGATGTCGCGCTGCTCGTGACCCCACTTCGAACACGCGTGTTCGCTGATGTCGACCGACAGGGTGCGCACTGCCGGATGCTGCGTTCGATACCAGTCGCGCCACATGCCCAGTCCGGCGCCAACATCCAGCACGGACGTCGGTGGCACGCCCCACCACGCGCACATCTCGTGCACCGCCGTCGCCAGATGGCCGATCTGCTCGTGGTCATGCACACCCACGGCGCCGTAGAAGCGTTGGTAGTACTTGTCGTCGAAGCGCGGCATCGGGCGGGATAGTAGGCGAGGCTGGTACCTACCGCGAGCGCTCGAGTTCGCGCAGAACATCGAGTGACTCCCGGTACACATCGTCGTTGTCCACCCATTCGGCGGAGAACGCGGACGCATCGAGCGTGGCGGCCAGTTCGTTGGCGGCAACCGCGTCGAACACCACCGCCAGCGCTGCATTCGGTGCGTTCGGCTCCGCCCCTCGTTGGACCGCAGTGGCGACGAAGCGATCCTGCAGCACACCCCACTTGCCGCGTCGTCGGCGCTGCCACCAACGTGCGAGAGCTCGACCTACCAACAGCAGCATCGCAGATGCCAGTGCGGCGAGCACGATGACCGTGATGTGGTTGCTGATGGCACGAGCGAGCGCTTTGGCAACCTCTGCGCCGATGCTCGGCCGCGCTGCCTCGCCGGACAACGGCACCGAGGCAGTCGGGTCGAATGCCACCCAGCCGTAGTTCGGGAAGCGCACCTCCACCCAAGCGTGCGCGTCGCTCGCGCGGCTGATCCACACGCCGGCAATCTCGTCACGGCCACTCGGCACGTAACCGGTGGCGATGCGCGCTGGCACGCCGAGGGAGCGCAACATGATTGCGGTCGCGGTCGCGATCTGCTCGCAGAAGCCCTTCTTCGACTCGAACAGGAAGTTGTCCACGGCGTCGGTGCCTTCGGGCGGAACGGGTGCGAACAGGTCGTAGCTGACGTTCAGGGACAGCCATGCCTGAATCGCAAGAATGGTGTCGTAGGTGGTCGGTGCAGCCAACTGCGCTGCCAGTTCCTGCGTTCGCGAAGTTGTGCTTGGCGGCAGCTGTAGGAAAGCAGCGGGGGTGTTTGCGCTGGCGATGTTGCCCTCCGCGCGTAGGCCTTCGGCAGTGGCCCCGGACCGCTGCGACACCACGGTGTAGGCACTTCCCGCTGGCAGCACCACTTCTGCGCGAAGCGCCCCGTCTGGCCGAGCCCACAGGGGAGCTTCCAGCAGCACGCGCTCGGCGCGGCTGGCGGCGAACACGATGTTGGGAAGATTCACCTGGGCGTAGAAGGTTTGGATGAACTGTTCGCTGTCGTTGCGTGGCACGTCACCACTGGTCGGCTCGATCGTGTGGTCCGGGCCATCGGATCGCACCCCGGCATTGGCGTCGACGGTCCACGAGCGACCATCGAAATTGTTGAAGGTCTGTCCGCGCCAGAAATCGGCGAACGGTGCGCGTACCCGAAGCACCACGTCGTTCCCGAGTGCACCGCGCAACGACGTGTCCATTGTCGGGCTGAACCCCGGGTACCCACCCGCGCCGCTACCGGACCGAGCGGTCACCACGGTCCCGCCGAGCAGAGGCGAGCCGTCGGCCGCCACCAACGCTCCATCGCTGGGCGTCGGCCGGTAGTCCTCCAACCAACTGGGGAGCGTCAGCTGCGCGGGTCCATCTGGAATCGGAACTGCGGCGAGCACGGCCAACACCGAGAGCGCGGCGACAATCGCGAATCCAGTGCGACTTCCGACCCGTCGGACGGTCCGCCCCCCCGGTGAACGGTCTGCACGAGTGATGGCGTTCGAGCCGCACGCCAGACCAAGCAGTGCGACCGCAAGCCACGCCGCCAGGCGATCATCCACGCGAATGCCCGCCGCGTAGGCCGTCAACATCGCTGCGGAGGCAAGCGTGACGCGGGCCGATCGTCGGTCGACGCATTCGAAGCCCTGCACCACCACCAGCGTGACCAACATCTGCGGCAACAAGAAGCGCAGCGAGGTGATGACGCTGTCGATGACACTCAGGTCGATGAGGGTCGCGCCGACGGCGATACCGGCCAGCAACCCACCGGCCTGGCGAAGGTTCTTGCGGTGCGTCGGGCCGCGCATCGACAGCAGCGCGCTCAGTGCGATCGCAGCGAGAACAGCGCCGAACTCGAGCGGTCCGTAGCCGAGCGGCTCGAGCAGCATCAGCGGCGGGACGGCCGCCGCGAGTGCGACGGCCCACCGTGCCCTTGGCGTCAGGTCGGCAGTCGGTTCGGGGGAGGACAGCGCGAGTGGGCGCCGCCACCATGCCAGTGCTGGCTCCTCGGGCCGGGCGCCACCCGGTTCGAAGGCTGCGCTCCATCGGATCGCCGCGTCGCGGTCAGGCACGACCGTTGGTTCGTCACCGTCGACGCGCACTGCGGCCGCCGCGCCCGCGGCCAGGCCGCGTTCCAGCGTGTCGCGTACGCGAGCGGCTTCTTCGCTCGCATCGGCAGTGCCGGTTTGCGCGTGCACTGTCCATTGCTCCGCCACATCGTTCAGTCGCTGGCGTACGACGAACTCGCCGCTGCGCAGCGTTGCCGGCCAGTGGATTGCTGTCAGTTCGTCGCCCTGTCGCCAGGTGCGTACACCGTCGATCTCGTCTCGGCCGGGGGCTGGGCTCGGTATCTGGTCGACGTGCTCGTCGCTACCAAGCTGCTCGTACGCAGCACCGGTGAGCGCTGCCGAGGGAGCGACGAACAGTCGGGCGATCGGAACTGTGCTTGTGAGGCGCCACCACACATTGCCGAGTGTGCCGGCGCTCGATCGGCGCACGTCGACCTGCTCGTACACGCCGCGCCGTGGGGCGACGCCAATGAGACGATTCGTGCCGGGCTGCATCCAGCCACTCGCGACCAACTGCTCTTCGACACGTAGCTCGACGTGGACCCGGTGGGGTGCGCTCGAATGTACCTGCCATACCAACTCGCTATCGGCGACGGCCAGTGTTGCGACGGTGACCGTTGGCGCAACTGACCTGCGGGTGGACCACCAACCGTCGAGCGCACTCGCGACGAACACCACCAAACCGACGGCCAGGATGATCACGACGGCCGCCGCGCCGGTGAGCGCCGCGATCATCGCCGCGAGCACCCACGCGACGCCGAGAGACGCCGCGCCACGCGCTGGGCCCGCAGGTCGGTTCAACGGCGTGGCGCCTGCACCGCAGCGACGCACTCCGCCACGACCGCCGTGGCTGACGTGCGGTCCTGTGCGACCAGTACCAGCCGGTGGGCCAGTGCACACTGCGCAGCGCAGGCGACGTCGTGCGGAGCGACGAAGTCGCGCCCATCCATCACCGAGAATGCCTTCGCCAACGCAATCATCGCCACTCCGCCGCGGGTAGATGCACCCAATCGAACACGTTGATGCGCACGAGTTGCATGCAGAATCCCGACCGCGTATGCCGCCACTGCGTCGGCCAGGTGGACCTGCAGCACCTGTTCGCGACATGCAGTGAGTTCCTCCATCGTGGCAACACGGCTCACGCTGCCAAGGCGGGCGCGACCGCGGCGACCGGTGAGCACCTCCACCTCTTCCTCAGCCGTTGCGCGGCCGAGGCTGATGGCGGCCATGAAGCGGTCGGTCACGCCTTCGGTCAGTGGGTAGGTGCCGGCCATCTCCACCGGGTTCTGTGTGGCGATGACCAGGAACGGGGCCGGCACCGGATGTGTGATGCCATCGACAGTGATGTGTCCCTCCTCCATCACTTCCAGCAACGCCGACTGCGTGCGCGGATTGGCACGGTTGAGTTCGTCGAACAGCACCACATTCGCGAATACGGGGCCCGGGCGAAAGTGCAGCCCGAATCCGTCGGCGTTGGGTGCTAGCGACCCCACCACGTCTGCCGGTAGCAGATCGGCCGTGCCCTGCACGCGGGCGAACGACCCGCCCAGGGAGGCGGCGACGGTCTGGGCCAGCAACGTCTTGCCAACGCCGGGGATGTCTTCGGCCAGCAGGTGACCGCCCGCCAATACACAGGCAGTGGCAACTTCGATCTGGTAGTGGCGACCGGCCAGAACCGAGCTGATGCTCGCCACAAGGGAGCGCGCCAGCGAGTTCGGCCCGGAGGGCGCGGGAGTGCGATCGGAGGCCAAGGTAGAAGTCATGCCAACGTTCATCGGCCGCTGGGAGGCTGTTCTCAAGCGCGACCGCGCCGTAGCCGAAGTTTCCTGGCGCCCCTGGTCAGCCCAACCTTCGAGGACCCTGAGCTACTGGATGCGCTGTTTGTCGGGGGCGATGCGGTAGATGATTCGTGCATCGGTGGCACCAAAGGCGTATGGCCCCCCGGTGTACTTCTGACTGACCGCATTGATGTGGTCGGCCGCTTCCTGGCCAACGGTGGTGCTTACCACCGTGCCACGCACTTCGGCATAGTGGTAGGGGTTCTCAGCGTCCCACACGGCGACCGTCACGCGCTGGTCGTTGTCCATGGCGGTTGCCTTGGCGCGGCCAAGTTCGGTGTTGATGAGGATGTGCTCGTCGTCGGCGTCGACCCACATCACGTGCGTCATCGGGTGGCCGGACTTGGGGATGACGGTGAGCGCGGCGAAGTTCTTGGCGCGAGCGAGGTCGCGGATGTCGGTGTTCAGCATGCATCCGAGGCTACGCGTAATACTTGTATTACACAACTATTGCAGCACGAATCACGTTGACCGTTTCCAGCGCAGCGAGGGCCGCATCCGCACCCTTGTTGCCGGCCTTGCTGCCCGCCCGTTCCAGCGCCTGGTCCATCGTGTCGACAGTGATGATGCCGTTGGTGACCACCACGCCAGTGTCGTGGGCAACGCGTGTGAGGCCGGCAGCGCTCTGGTTCGCGATCACCTCGAAGTGGTACGTCGCGCCGCGCATGACGGCACCGAGGGCAACGATTGCGTCGTAGCGACCACTGGCGGCCAGGGCTTGCGCTGCCATCGGAATCTCCCACGCGCCTGGCACCCACACAGTGTCGATCGCGTCGATGTCAGTGCCGTGCCGAGTGAGCGCATCGCGAGCGCCTGCCTCCAAGCGGCCGACGATGAGGTCGTTGAAGCGGCTGCACACCAATGCGACGCGCAGGCCTGCGCCATTCATCTGTCCGTGAAACGTGGTCATACGAGGGCTCCTGTGTGAATGATGAGATCGGCAATTGAGATGAGCGGTAGCCCGTGCTGGCGGGCGAAGTCCGTCAGCTGCGGCAAACGTGCCATCGACCCGTCGTCGAGCACCAGTTCGCTGAGCACCCCTGCGGGCGAGTGACCGGCGAGGCGGGCGAGATCGACGGCGGCTTCGGTGTGGCCGGGGCGTTCCATCACCCCGCCCGCGCGAGCGCGCAGCGGGAAGATGTGGCCCGGGCGGTTGAGCTGGTTCGGCGTGGTGGTCGGGTCGGCGAGAGCCCGCAGTGTGGCGGCGCGATCGGCGGCTGAAATGCCGGTCGTGGTTCCGATCGCGAGATCGACGGTGACCGTGAAGGCCGTGCGGAACTGGTCGGAATTGGCGGCCGGCGGCACCATCAGAGGCAACTCCAGTGCGTCGCATGTGTCGCCCTGCAAGGCCGCGCAGATCACACCCGAGGTGTGGCGCACGAAGAACGCAATTGCTTCCGGCGTGGCTGCATCGGCCGCCATGATGAGGTCGCCCTCGTTCTCGCGATTCTCGTCGTCGGCCACGACCACGATGCCGCCTGCGGCGAGGTGGGCGATGGCGTGCTCGATGGTGCTGAAGGCACTCATGTTGCGTCTGCTTCCACATGGCCGGCGAGTAGCCGTTCGACGTACTTGGCGAGCACGTCGACCTCGATGTTCACTCGGTCGCCCGGCCGTTTGGTGCCGAGCGTCGTCACCTCCGACGTGTGCGGAATGATCGCCACGGTGAACGTGTCGGCGGTCGGCGCCACGACGGTGAGGCTGACGCCGTCCACCGTGATCGAACCCTTCTCCACCACGTACTTCATCAACTCGGTGGGGATGCGTACCTGCAGGTCTGGTACCGGTTGCACCACCTCCCCGACGCCGTCGACGTGGCCTTGCACCAGGTGTCCGCCGAGGCGGTCGGCCAGTCGAACCGACCGCTCGAGGTTCAGCGGCGAGCCGACGGTGATGCCGTTCAGACTGGTGCGAGCCAGCGTCTCCTCGCTGACGTCGGCTTCCCACCATCCTTCTCCCTGTTCCACGAGGGTCAGGCAGCAGCCGTTGACGGCGATCGAATCGCCCAGGTGTACGTCCTCCAACACGAGTTGCGCTGCAATACGCAGGCGGATGCCCTCGAAGGCCGCAACACTTCCCATCTCTTCCACGATTCCTGTGAACATGTGCCAGTCCTGCCTCTCATTGCCGGTTCGCTGCGGAGGTGTGCAGGAGTGCGGCAACGCGAACAAGACGGCTGTGTCGCCCGTCCAAAATGGACATGGCGGCGCGACCGAATCGCATACGTCAACCTGCTCCCATCCGGACTATGACCGTCGGCCTCTGGATTACACAGAGTCGGCCACACACAAGCCACTTGCATGGCGTTCGTCGTGTGCGGTTCGCGGGCTCTCACCGCCGATAGGGAATTTCACCCAACCCCGCAGGGGGCTATTCAGTTGTCACCCGCAAACCGTACCAGCGATAGTCCCTCAGGCGCCGGTCGTGAGGTGGCGGTACAGGTCGATGTAGGCGCCGGCGGCACTGGACCAGCTGACGTCGCGTGTCATCGCTCGCTTCACCACTCGCTGCCAGGCGAGCGCGTCGGCGTACAGGTCGCAGGCGCGCTCGATGGCGGCGGCCAACTGCTCGGCGTCGACAGGGCTGAACTGGAAGCCGGTGGCGACCCCGTCATGCAACGCAGCCGCGTTGGCGTCGATGACCGTGTCGGCCAGCCCGCCGACACGAGCGACCACCGGCAGCGTGCCATAGCGCAGGCCATACAACTGCGTGAGCCCGCACGGCTCGAAACGCGAAGGCACGATGATCGCGTCAGAACCCGCCTGCAGTCGATGCGACAGCGGCTCGTCGTATCCGATCGTCACCGAGACATTGCCGTGGTGTTCCTCGGCGGCGCGGCGGAAACCGTCTTCCAGCGCGCGCTCGCCCGAACCGAGTACGGCCAACTGCGCACCGCGGCCCAACAGTCGCGGCAGTGCGTCGAGCAGGAGGTCGAGACCCTTCTGGGTGGTGAGCCGACTGACAACGCAGAACAGCGGTGCTTCGACACGAACGTGCAGTCCCAGTTCGACCTGGAGTGCAGCCTTGTTGGTGGCCTTCGCCGGCAGTCGTCGCACCGAGTAGACGCTGTCGAGCGCTGGGTCAGTGGCTGGGTTCCACACCGTGTCGTCAATGCCATTCGCAATGCCGGTGAGATGGTCGGGCCGGGCGCGCAGCAAGCCGTCGAAGCCCATGCCCTGGTCGGGCGTGCGGATCTCGCGGGCATATGTGGGGCTGACGGTGCTGAGGTGGGTGCTCCACATCACACCCGCCTTGAGGAAGCTGAGGTAGCCCCAGTACTCCATCGAGTCGGTGTCGCCGGGCGCAAGCGCGACCGGGGGCAGACGCAGGGCGGCCAGCGTGTCGGTGCCGAAGAGACCCTGGAACGCCAGGTTGTGAATGGTGAGCAGGGTGGGCGGCGCTGTCCGTGAATCGAGGGGCTTCTTCTCGAAGTGCAGATACGCCGCCGTGAGCGCGGCCTGCCAGTCGTGCAAGTGCACCAACTCCGGTTGCCAATCGCCGAGCCGACCCATTGCGATCTCCGCGCCAACCCATGACAGTGCCCCGAAGCGCAGGTAGTTGTCCGGCCAATCGTTGCCGTCGGCATCGAGGTAAGGGCCGCCACCGGTGCGGGTGTAGAGGTGGGGCGCCTCGAGCAGCAGCACCTCGAGCCCATCGGCCGTGCGGCCCGCAGTCAACGTTCCGGTGCCACCGAAGAGCTTTGGCAGCGCCGCTACCTTGCGCATGCCGGTGAGCTGTTCGCGCACACCTGGGTAGCCAGGCAGCAACACTCGCGCCTCCACGGCAAACGGTGTCAGGGCCAACGGAAGGGCACCCGCAACGTCGGCCAAACCGCCGGTTTTCACCAACGGATAGCACTCGGGGGTGACGAACAGGACCTTCACGTCGAAAGACCGTAACTGATGAACCCGAGCGTGCGAGGGACGCGGTACATTCCGGTCATGGCCGAACCCAAGGTGCTCGTCATCGTCCTCGCTGGTGGAGAGGGGAAGCGCATGCTGCCCCTCACGGAGGATCGCGCCAAGCCAGCTGTGCCCTTCGGTGGCAGCTACCGAATCATCGACTTCGCGTTGTCGAACTTCGCCAACTCGCGCTTTCTCAAGATCGTGGTCCTGACGCAGTACAAGAGCCACAGCCTCGACCGGCACATCAGCCAGACCTGGCGGTTCAGTGGTCTGCTCGGCAACTATGTGACGCCGGTGCCTGCCCAGATGCGTCGTGGGCCGCACTGGTTCGCCGGTTCAGCCGATGCCATCTACCAGAACCTCAACCTGATCACCGATGAGATGCCAGACGTTGTGTGCGTGTTCGGTGCCGACCACATCTATCGCATGGACGTCCGCCAGATGGTCGATCAGCACTTGGAGTCCGGCGCGGGCGTCACCGTGGCCGCGATTCCTGTTGGCTACGAGGATGCGAAGTCGTTCGGAGTGATCGAGGCCGACGAGGAAGGCAAGATCGTCGCCTTTCACGAGAAGTCACCCAACCCGCCCACCATCATCGGTGACGATTCGCGGTGCCTGGCCAGCATGGGCAACTACGTGTTCACCACCAAGACGCTCATCGACATCGTGACGCCGGCAGGACAAGACGGTCAGCACACCGATCTCGGTGGTCACATCATTCCTGCGCTCACCGCCGAGGGCGTGGCCCACGTGTACGACTTCTCCACGAACATCGTGCCAGGCCAGGACGATCGCGAGAAGGGCTATTGGCGCGACGTCGGCACCATCGACTCGTACTACGACGCCAATATGGATCTGCTGTCACCGGTGCCGATCTTCAACCTGTACAACAGCCATTGGCCGGTGTTCACCAGTCATCAGCCACTGCCGCCGGCGAAGATTTCCCGAGGTGCCGGTGGCGAGCCCTCGTACGTGGATGGCAGCCTGCTGTGTGCCGGGTCGATCGTGTCGGGCTCGCATGTCGAGCGCTCGATTGCCTCACCAGGCGTGCGCGTGAATCACGACGCGCACGTCACGGACAGCCTGCTGTTCCCCGGTGTCGAGGTCGGCCCGGGTGCCCGAATCAATCGCTGCATCGTCGACAAGAACGTGATCATCCCGGCCGGCGAGCGCATCGGGTTCGATGCTGCCGCCGACGCTGCCCGGTTCACCATCAGCGACCACGGCATCGTCGTCATCCCCAAAGGCTTCGTCTTCTGAGCTAAGTCGCCGTCTCAGTCGTTGAGGTCAGGTCGTTCGGGTCTGGCGCTACTCGCTGGAGGTGGTGTCGATGGCTCCGGCGATGACGATGTGGCGCAAGTCCGGTGGCGTCACGTCGTCATCGGCCATTGACGTGCTCACCCGCCCGGCCAGGTTGCGGTCGTTCATGATCGCCCTTGCGACCGTGGGGCCGAGGCGGCCGCCGACGCCGATCTGCCCCGACGCGACGGCGGCGATCAGGGCACTCGACACTTTCGCCGCCACCGGTTGCACCTTTTCCCAGTCGACTTCGGCGGCCATCGTCTTCATCGACTTGGCAGCATCCGAACTCTTTGCGCTTGTCGAGGCGCGTACCTTCGCCCAGTCGACGCCACGCATTGCATCGGCCACTTCGGCTGCTTGCACTTCGTCGGTGACGGCTGATGCTTGGCCCGCCTCGAACTGAGCGCGCAGGTTGTGGGCGAATTCAGTGGCCTTGGCCGTTGCCCTGGTCGTCGCCGGCTTGACGGCGTTCGCCAAGCGCGCCGCAGCGCGTCCGAGTCCGTGAGCCGTCATGTCGTTAAAGCTACGCAAGAGTGGACTCCACGAGCGACACTGAATGGGTGAGAGGACGTGACACCCATCCAAAACCGGTCGAGTTCCGAACGATGAGCATGTCGACCACCTCCGAGTACACGAATTGCGAGGCGCCATGGGCGTCTTGAGGGCAATGCGTGCCCGGCCGGTCGACGTGGTGGCTGATCTCAACGATCCACTTGGCGACCTGCTACGCCGTGCGGGTCGCGGCGATCAGGCCGCCTTCGGCGAGCTCTACGACGCACTCTCCCCCCTGGTGTACGGCGTAGTGCTGAAGGTGGTGCGAGATCCCTCGCAGGCCGAAGAGGTTGCCCAAGAGGTGTTCGTCGAACTGTGGCGGCTCGCCGCTCGGTTCGACGGCACCAAGGGCAACGCGAAGACGTGGGCTGCCACGCTGGCGCACCGTCGAGCGATAGACCGAGTGCGCAGCGAGCAAGCCTCACGTGTGCGGCATGACCGCGACGCCAACCAGACAATCCGCGTCGAGCGTGATGTGGTTGCCGCGGAAGTGGAGTCATCGTTGGATCAGGTGCGTGTGCGACGTGCGTTGCTGCAGCTCTCCGAGCTGCAGCGTGAAGCTGTGGAGCTGGCCTACTTCGGTGGCCATACCTATCGAGAAGTGGCGGTGTTGCTGGAAGTCGCGGAAGGCACCGTCAAGAGTCGTATTCGCGACGGGATGATCCGTCTACGAGATGAATTGGGAGGTGAGTCATGACCGATATCGACGTCCACCACCTCGCCGCGGCGTACGCACTCGACGCCCTCGACGACCGCGAGCGCTCAGCGTTCGAGGCCCACTACGGGGCGTGCGAAGTGTGCCGCACCGATGTACTGGAGTTCCGCCACACGCTGACGCAGGTGGCCGACTCCCTGGTGGCCCCGCCGCCCACGTCGCTGAAGGCGGCGGTGATGGCGGAAGTGGCAACCACCCGCCAGCTCTCCCCTTTGGTCGCACCCGTCGTCGCTCTCGACGAGCGGCGGCGCGCACGTTCCCTGATGTCGATGGCCGCCGCCGCAGCAGCAATCGTGATGATCGTCGTCGGAGTCGTCTCGTTCCGAGGCGGTGACGACTCGGACACCTTTGCAGCCGATCTTGCTCATGTGATGGAGCAGACCGACTCGCAGGTGCTCAGCCTGGACAGCCAAGGCGGTGCCCAGGGAACGTTCAGGGTGGCGTGGTCGAACTCGCTGGGCCAGGCCGTGCTGATGGGTGAGGACCTCCCGACCACTCCCGACGACAAGGCCTACGAACTGTGGCTCATCACGCCCAACTCTTCGACGGCGATGTACGTGTTGGATCCGGCCAAGGACGGCAATGTGCACCACACGTTGAAAGCACCCGCAGAACCTTCCGCCTGGGCCATCACCGTCGAGCCGGCCACCGGCTCGCCGACGGCCACGGGTGACATCATCTTCGTCGCCGACGTCTGATCCGGGTTTGTGTCAAAGCTCTGGGCTCACACCCCAGGCCAGAGCCCGCCAGTCTTTACGTAACGCGCCAGACTGGCTCGGCGCTGCGGTTCGCTAGCGTCGACGTCATGGCCAACGAGTTGGATGAGTCGCTTCGCGAGCAACTGAACGCGCACGCGGGTCTTCCCCTCGAGCAAGCAACGGTGCTACCGCCGGCTGCGTACACCGACCCGGCGGTGTTGCGATTGGAACGCGAGCGCATCTTCGCGAACGAGTGGCTGTGTGTCGGGCGGACCGCCGACGTACCTAGGAACGGCCATTACGCGACTCGTGAAGTTCCGTCACCGCACGACGATTCGCTGCTGTCGGTCATCGTCGTGCGCGGTGACGACGGAGTGGTGCGTGCCTTCACCAACACGTGTGCGCACCGCTGCGCGACGCTGCTGGATGGACAAGGCAGTACCGCCCGTATCACCTGCCCGTATCACGCATGGGTCTATCGGCTGGATGGCCAGTGCATTGCTGCGCCATACATGCAGCAAACCACCGAGGCCGACGGGACACCGTTCAACCCCGACAGCCATCGGCTGATGGAGTTGGCGACGGAGGTGTGGGAAGGCTTCGTCTACGTCAACCAGTCGCCTCGACCGACGCCGCTCGCACCCCGAGTCGCCGGTCTCACCGATGTCGTCAGCCGCTATCGGATGGAGGGCTACGTGCCCGTCGCCGGCGGCACAGACGAGTGGGACACGAACTGGAAGTGCCTGGCCGAGAACTTCCTCGACGCCTACCACGTGTTCAAAGTGCACAAGAACACGTTTGCCAAGGACAGCGACAGCACGGGCAGCACGACGGTGTACCCCGGCGGTGAGGGCTACACGTACCACGTCGCCGTCGACGACCCGGCCAGTACGTACGGCGTGGCGCACGCCGCCAACGAGGTGCTGGATGGCCCGTGGCGGCACAGCACGATGCTGACTGTGACATATCCCACGCACGTGATTCAGCTGCAGCCCGACTGGCTGTGGTATTTGGTGCTCAGTCCGGTGGGCGTCGGCCAGGTGCACATCCGCTGGTCGCTCGCGATCGCGCCAGAGGTGTGGAACGACCCCGAACTCGACCGCGAGCCGTACCTCACGCGCATCCTCGAGTTGCTGGTGGCGGTCAACGGTGAGGACCGGCCGATCATCGAGGGGGTATGGCGCGGCCTGCACCACCAAGACGCTGCGCGCGGTCCTTTCAGCTACCTCGAGCGCAACGTCTACGACGTCGACCACTACATCGCCGGGCGCCTCACCGGCGACAGCATGTGACGAGTATCCCCTCCGATTGAACGCGTCGACGCATTTGCGGCGTATCCTCCAACCCGTCGCTGACAGTCACGTTGCGCCGCGGAAACCTGCGGCCCGGGCTTCAGACGGTTACGCATACGGAGTGCAATGGCTGAGGTACGACAACTCGAAGCGGCTATCTGGTCCATCGCTGACGGTCGCTGCGCGCCCGACGATCTGGCGTTGTTCGAGAGCGACGAGACCATGTCGTTGGCGGTGCTCGACCGCCTCATCGGCGATGCCGAGGAGGACCTGGCCAATGTGCGTGGTATCTCCGGTGACGAGCGAGACCAGGTAGTTGCTGACTTTGCGGAGACACTGAAGAGCTTGCACCGCACGGCCGCCCGCCTCAAGCCGCTGCCGCCGTCGCCGATTCTGGCGGAACTCGATGACGACGACTCCATCTCGTGGGAGTATCTCGAGCCGGGTGAAGTGCAGTTGCAGGCGTCGTGGGCCGATGGTCGCGTCATCGTGTGGGCCGCCGGTCGAGGTACCGAACCTGCCGACAACGACGCACTCGCCGATTGCTTGCAGGCGGTCGACGGCCCGCCGCACGGCTGGGAAGTGCACCCCGGTGTCGCACTGCCCAACGGCATGAAAGCTGAAGCGCTTTCCATCCCAATGCGCGGCGCGCTCGGTTGGCTCGTCTCGGTCGGTGGCAACGCCGCGCCAGAGGGTGTCGGCCCCAGCCTGCTGTGGTTGGGCAGGGTCGCCGTCGAGGGTGTGCGTCTTGCTGTACGGGGCGCCATCGTTCCCAGCGTACGTGTCAGTGCTCGCCGCGATGGTCACGGCACCGACGCTGCGGTTCGTTGGATTCCTGCGTACATCAGCCGCGCCTCGCTGGATGAATTGGCGGCGATCATGCCGGCGACCGTCACCGCTGTGGAGTTGGGCGCGGGGCACACCGTGACGGTCTCGATCATCGGTGCCGTCATCGACGCGATCATGAGCGAATCGGCCGAGCGCATGGAGCTGAAGGCCCAGCCGCCGGCCGCGAAGACCATCACCGATTTGGGCGACTCACTGCTCGCTCGTATCGATGGCGCGCCGTTCCCCGCCGATGCCTCGCTGGCTCGCGACATGTCTCGCCGCTTCGACCAGTGGACCCGTTCAGTCACCGACACGGGTCACGTTCGCTTGGTCGTGCAGCTCGACCCGCCGGGCGTTGGCGGCGTGTGGTTGATGGCTGTGCACGTGAAGCAGGCCAAGGGCAAGACGATCCCCATCGACGAAGCGCTGCGAGCGCCAGATGGTGGTCGTGCGGCGCTGGCGGAATGGACCCGACTCGGCCGCATCTTCCCTGCGCTCGGCCGCGCCGGCGTGAAGGCACGAGGACAGTTGGCGCTCAGTCAGGACGAAGCATGGGACTTCCTCACCATGGTCGGCCCCACATTGGTCACCACCGGTTTCGATGTTCGTGCCCCATTGATCTCGCGTCGCAAGGCAACACCGTCGCTGCGGCTGTTCGCAGAAGAATCGGCCGGTTCTGTCGTCGGTGCGCAGCAGCTGTCCAATGTTGCGTGGTCGGTGCTCTTCGACGATGTCGAGCTGTCCGCAGGCGAAGTTGCGCGGCTCGCCAAGCAGGCTCGCCCGCTCGTTCACTCGCGCGGGAAGTGGGTCGAGCTGGATCGCGTCGATCTGGAGAAGGCCGCCGCTGCGTTGGCCGAGCGCGAATCCACCACCAAGATGACAGGCGCGGAGATCCTGCGCCACAGCATGGGTCTCGACACCTCTGGTCTCGCCGGCGGCATCGTGGTGCAGGGTCAGAGCTGGGCCAACGATGTGCTGCAACGCGCCAGTGAAGCGTCGGCTGCGCCGGTCACCCCGCCGGAGGGTTTCGTCGGCGCGTTGCGGTCGTACCAGACCGAGGCGCTGTCGTGGATCGGCTTCCTCGATGCCGCCGAGCTTGGCGGTTGCTTGGCACTCGACATGGGGTTGGGTAAGACGCCCACCGTGCTCGCCCATCTCGCTCGCACTGCCGGCAATGGCACCACGCTGGTCATCGCACCGGCGGCCGTTGTCGGTAACTGGGCCGCCGAGGCTGCTCGCTTTTCACCAGGTCTGCGCGTCCTCGTGCACCACGGAAACTCGCGTTCCGAGGCCGATGAGTTCGCCGCGCAACTGGCGAAGGCCGACATCGTGATCACGACGTACGCGACCGCTGTGCGGGATGTCGACATGTTGGCCGCGACCGACTGGCGCACGATGGTGCTCGACGAGGCGCAGGCCATCAAGAACCCGGCCAGCGACACCGCCCAGCAGCTCCGTCGCATCGCCGCCCATACGCGGCTGGCGCTCACCGGTACGCCGATCGAAAACGGCGTTGCCGACCTGTGGGCCATTCTCGATTTCACCAACCCCGGCCTGGTCGGGCCACGACCGGCGTTCGTCTCGCAGATGTCGGGCGACAGCGAGTCCGCGCTGAAGGCGCTCAACGGCATCCTGCTGTTCCGCCGCACGAAGACCGAGCCGGAAGTGGCTGCTCAGCTGCCGGACAAGATCGACGAGCTCGACCACTGCACGATGACGCCCGAGCAAATTGGTCTGTACCAAGCGGTGCTCGACGATCTGGTGCTCAACGTCACCAACGAGTTGGGGGAGAAGAAGGAAGGCGCAATCCTCGCCGCCATCACCGCCCTCAAGCAGATCTGCAACCACCCGGCCGCCTACAACGATGACGGCCAGCCGTTGGCCGGTCGGTCTGGCAAGCTGGCTCGCCTGGAGGAGATCGTCGAGTCGGTGTTTGCATCAGGCGAGCGGGTGCTGATCTTCACCCACTTCGCAACCTGGGGTCGTCGCCTTGCCGAGCACCTCACCACGCTCACCGGCACGCCGGTCGCGTGTTACGACGGCAGCCTCAGCCGCACCGTGCGAGACAAGATGGTGGCGGACTTCCAGGCATTGGAAGGCCCAGGCGCGATGGTGCTGTCGCTGAAGGCTGGCGGTACCGGCTTGAACCTGACCAACGCCAACCACGTCGTGCTGTACGACCGTTGGTGGAACCCGGCCGTAGAAGATCAGGCGCGCGACCGCGCATGGAGAATTGGCCAGAGCAAGACCGTCATCTCGCATCGTCTGGTGTGCCCGGGCACGGTTGACGAGAAGGTCGAGGAAGTGGTCGCCGGGAAGCGCCACATCGCCCAGTTGGTATTGCCCAAGGGCAGTTCGATGGCGGACCTCGACACCGATCAATTGCGCCTCGCCTTCGGCCTGCGCCCCGATGAACTGTTGACCGAGGACGACCAATGAGCCGGCAACCGCAATCCGCATCGCAGCCATCGGCTCGTAACGGCAACGGTCAGCGGCGTCGGTCCGGCTCACGGCAGAACGGCGGGCGCCAGGCGCAGAAGGCCGACATCTGGCGCGACCCAGAGCCGCTGCCCGAGCTGGAGAAGATCACGGTGTCGCGCGATGCAACGGCACTGTTGCGCTCGCTGGGCGAGCCCCCGATGAACGGCGCAATAGAGGCCGGCTACACCTTCGGCGCAGTGGTGGAACGCGCCGCCGGTATCGCAACGGCCCTGGCCTTCAGCGCCGGCCTCCTCGTCGACCAACCCGAGTAGCCGCTCGCTGCAATTCTGGGTGTGTCCCGTCCCGCTTTCCGGGGGACTGTCGACGCCCAGTCCGCTCTGGGAAGGTCCGGTCGTCACCGAAATCTGAATGAGGTGAACCTGGGCAGACCACGTTGGCCGCCCGCTCGAGCCGGCCACCATCTGTCAGGACCTTGCGTTGGCAGCCACATCGTGTCGGCCGAAACCTGAAGCCGTCACACTGCCGGCTCACCCGCAGTGGGAGGCGGCACCGCAGGAGTGGGCTACCCGAGCGAATTTGTATGGAGGCAACGACGGCTGCCCCCCACTATCTCAGTGCTGACGCTGGCACCGAATGTTGCCCAGGCGTTGAGACTCCCTGCCAGCGCGACGTGCGATGCACTCCGAATCGTGCGCACGCCGTGAAGCAGGGAAAGCTGTCGGCATGAGTGAGATTCTCGACGAGCTTGATACATGGTTGGCGGAGAACTGGGACCCTGAGCTGACTGTTGCCGAATGGTGGCAGCGGCTGGGATCGTCTGGGTGGGCCGCACCGGCGTTGCCGACGAATGCGTACGGCAAGGGTCTGGCACGCAACGACGCGATCGCGGTCGGCCACCGCATCGTCGCCCACGGCGCGGTCGCTGCACCTGGCGGGCTGGGCATGTTGCTGGCTGCACCGACCATTGCGGTGCACGGTTCGCAGGAGCAGATCGACCGCTACGTGCTGCCGATCGTCACCGGCCAGCAGGCGTGGTGTCAGCTGTTCAGCGAGCCCGGCGCAGGTAGCGACCTTGCCGGCCTTGGCTGCAAGGCGATCAAGGACGGCGACGAGTGGATCGTCAACGGCCAGAAGGTGTGGACCAGTGGTGGCCAGGTGGCCGACATGGGCATGCTCATTGCGCGCACGAACCCCGATTCACCGAAGCACCAGGGCATCACCTGGTTCGCGTGCGACATGCACCAGGGTGGCGTCGACATTCGGCCCCTGAAGGAGATGACGGGGCGGGCACTGTTCAACGAGGTCTTCCTCAGCGACGCGCGCGTGCCCGACGATGCCACCATCGGCGGTCTCAACAACGGCTGGGCAGTCGCCAACACGACGCTGATGTTCGAGCGTTCGGGCCTCGGTGCCGGCGGCCACAGCGCGGCGGCGGTGGCCGGGGCGGGCACTATCATTGGTGACCTGCCCAAGCGCGTCGGCGATTTCGCACGGCCGGCCGGTCCCTCCGGTGGCGGCGGTGGTGGCGGCGCGATGGCCGCTGGTGCGATGACGATGTTCAAGCACATGGCCGCGGCCGCTGGTGTACAGGGCGACCCGACCGTGCGTCAGGAGATGATGAAGCTGCACACGCTGCACGAGGTCGGTCGCATGCTCGCACTGCGCCTCAAGGCGGAGAAGGCAGCCGGCCGGGACATCGCTGGCGCACCGAACATCGCCAAGCTGTCGATGAGCGAGATCATGCGCCAAAGTCGTGACCTTGGCTTACGTCTTGCGGGTGCGAGCGGCATGCTGCACGCCTACAACTCGGCAGATCGCAGAGAACTCGACGCCGCCACCGGCAACCCGATGCTCGCGTACGTCACCGAGATGGCGCTGTTCGCGCAGGGTCCGCCGATCTACGGCGGCACCGACCAAGTGCAGCGCAACATCCTCGGCGAGCGCGCCCTAGGCCTGCCCAAGGAGCCGAACAACGATCGCACCATGAGCTGGAGCGAACTGCCGAAGAATGGGTGAACCGATGGCCAAGAACGGGTGATCCGGCGTCTGTCACTCGCCAGCCGCGAGACTGTCGGGCATGGAGCAACGGTACTGGCCGCGTACACACGACGAGCTGAACGACAGCCCCATACAGGTGCGCGTGGCGACGGTCGAAGGCATCTTCAACCCGATGGACCCAACACCCCTGGAGGAGCGTTCGCTCAACCTGGAGGTTGCCGACTGGATCGAGGAGTGGGCCGAGGACTTCGACAAGGACCATGAAATCACTGTGGAGATGTACGTCGCCGATGGCCGCCTCGGTGGTCGCGAACATGCGATCGTCAACGGCCTGCACAACCACTTCGAGTACCGCGCTTGGCAGTCCAGTCGTGAACTGAGCAAGCTGCTGCGCGAGGGCCGCATCAGCCTGTTGATCGGTGTCTGCGCGATCGCCGGCTTCAACCTGTTGTCGAAGGCGATCCGCGCGAGCACGAACCCGGTGGTCGAAGTCATTCACGAGGGCTTGTCGGTGTTGGGCTGGGTGTCGATGTGGAAGCCGCTGGAGATTTTCCTCTACGAGTGGTGGCCCATCCGTCGCGAGCGACGTGCCTGCCGCCGTCTGGCCGAAGCCAACGTCACGTTCCCTGCGGTCGCTTCGCGATAGCGGGCACGCCCAGCTTGCGACGCAGCTCGACGTAGACATGCTGGCCGGAAATGCCCGCCAGCTCTTCGGCCAGTGAGTCGACCACTGGCTGCGTGCCGACGTAAGCCTCGGCCTCCTCTGTGCAACACCACGCCATCGTCTCACCCTCGTCGCCCCAGTCGGCTCGCGACCAGCGGCGCACCGTTGCGTGCTCCACACCGTCGGGCTGCATCGCCCAATCCACTCGCACGGGCAGTTGCCAGCACACCGACGGCTTCCAGTCGATCGGTGACTCGCCCGCATCATCGGCGGCGAGGTGCAACGCACACCCGGCGCCACCAGCGAACCCGGGCCGGTTGAGGAAGATGCACGCACCGTCGACGACCTTGGTGTTGCTGCGCGCCCCGTCGGAGAACACGTCGTTGGCGTCGACGTGCGACGCGTGCTGCCACAGCTCGGATGGGATCGTGGAAGCAAGTGCGGAGACGGTCATTGCCTCTTCCACGTCCGTCAGCTCGGCGCCGACGGAACAGCAACCCTGCTGCAGGTCCTCGGCCGAGTAGTCGAGAATCCCTTTGCACCCGCGACCCCAGATGCACGACCAGTTCGAGCGCATGAAGTCCGGCTCGAAACGCCACAGCGTCTCGCCGTCAGGCACCTCGATGAACCCATCGCCCATCTGCGAGTCATCCACGCCCCAAGCGTACTGCGCTCCATTCCGGAGTCGTTGAAGAGAGGTAGCCCAGCGACCCGGTATCGAAGGTCTGTGGCACACCACAGACCTACGTTCGTCTGTTGTGTGCCACAGACGGGTGGAACGGCGAACCTACGTGGTCGTGGTCGTGATCAGGTCAGTGGTGGTCGGCGCGAACTCGGCCACGCTGATCGGGATCTGTCCACTCGAGGTCGTGGTGGTTGTGGCGGTCGTGGTCTCCATCGGCATGCCTTCGAGAGTGTTGTCCGGGGGCACCAACTCGATGGTGGACACTGTCGGGTAGCCGGACACCGGCTCGCAGTACTCGAAGTACGTGTAGCCCTGGTCGTCGGTGCCGTTGTCGCCCACGCAGCGGAACTGGCCAGAGGGTACACAGGGTGCAGCGAACGGCGGATAGCTCGCATCCGGCGCAATGGTGGAGGTGGCAGCGAGCAGCGTGTCGCCTACAGTCAACGCGACGGTGGTGTACGTCGGTTGCGGCGCGTCCGTTGGGATCGACTCGACCGGTGCCGTGAAGTCCACAGGCAGGGTCGTGGTCGTGGGCGTGCCCGTGCCTTGCGACGAACATGCGGGAACGCCCGACGCGGTCGCGGTCGTCGATGCACCGTCGCCGGCGATGCCTGCTTCTGGGCCGCCGCGCGAAGCCAGCACGGCGACGCCACTGACGCTCAGCACCGCAGTCGCACCCAGCGCACCACTGACGCGTCGGCGTTGATGGCGGCGGGCTCGGTGGCGCACATCGACCAGCGAGGGGCTACCGCCAACACGCGGGCGGCTCACAGAGGCTTGCCGTAGCAGGCGATCCATGTCGTTGTCGTTGTCGTTGTCGTTGTCGTTGTCGTTGTCGTTGTCGTTGTCGTTGTCGTTGTCGTTGTCGTTGTCGTTGCCGTTGTGCTCGTAGCTCATTCGATGACCTCGGTTCTTTGACGGGCCAAGGCCCGATGAAGGGTGGACTTGACGGTGCCCAGCGGCATGCCGAGTGTTTCGGCAATCTCGGCGTCGCTGAGCTGTAGCTCGTAGCGGAGCGTGATGGCGTTGCGTTGGCGTGTGGGCAGACGGCGCACGGCGTCGAGCACGTGGTTGTAGCCCAACTCGCCGGACTCGACAGCAATCGGGGGTTGGCGGCGGATGATGCGCAGACGACGCAACACCTTGCGACAGCCGTTCAGCGCGCTGACGCGCACGTATGCCACCGGCTCATTGACCAGTCGATACTTCAGGGACAGCGCGGCAAACGCATCCTGCACCACTTCCTCGGCTTGCTCGGGCGAGTCGACCAGCGCCGTCGCCATGCGCACCATCGAACGGGACTCGCGGTGGTAGACGACCTCGAACGGGTCGCGAAACTCGATCTCGCTCACCATTGGAACCGTTGCGTCGCTCATGCACTACTGAAGAGTCGTGAGCGACGCATCCGGTTCCATCGAAGCAGCTTTGGCGATGGGAGGCCGCCATGGGTCACGTCACCCCCAAGCTGTGGGCAGTCAAACAGCTTTGGCGATGGCGAGTCGTCAGGGGGCGCCTCAACGCCGAAGCTCGGAGCAGCCAGAGCTAGATCGTTGACGGCACAGTGCGGCCGGCAGCGAATCGCTCGGCCACGTTGGGCCAGTTGACGATGTTCCAGAACGCCTTCACGAAGTCGGCCTTCACGTTCTTGTACTGCAGGTAGTAGGCGTGCTCCCACGAGTCGATGACCAGCAGCGGCACGGAGCCGACGCCGACGTTGCCCTGGTGGTCGTAGATCTGCTCCACGAGCAGGCGGCCGGACACGGGCTCCCATGCGAGTGCGCCCCAACCCATGCCCTGCACGCTGGTGGTCGCGGCGGTCATGTGTGCCTGCAGGGAGTCGAAGTTGCCGAAGGCTTCGTCGATAGCAGCGGCCAGTTCGCCCTCGGGCTTACCGCCCCCATCTGGGCTCATGTTGGTCCAGAAGATGCTGTGCAGCACGTGGCCACTCAGGTGAAAGGCCAAGCTCTTCGACAGTGCGTTGATGTTGGCGAAGTCGCCGGCCGCTCGGGCGGCGGCCAGCGCATCGAGGGTGTCGTTGGCGCCCTTCACATACGCGGCGTGGTGCTTGCCGTGATGCAAGTCGACGATCTCGCCGCTGTAGTGCGGCTCCAGCGCGCCGGGGGAGTAGGGCAGCTCGGGGAGTGTGTAGATAGGCATATGTGGTTCCTTCCCAATGGTGATGCGGTTCAAACCTTCGCGCAATCTGAGGCCTTGCGCACCGCAGAGCCCCGATGTGGTGGCAACCTGACCAAATGAGTTCGGAAACCACGGCAGCACAGCACTACGACCTGATCATCATCGGCGCCGGTTCCGGCAACTCGGTGATCGGGCCGGAGATGGACGGCTGGCGGATTGCGATGATCGAGCGGGGCCTGTTCGGCGGCACCTGCCTCAATCGCGGCTGCATTCCTTCGAAGATGCTGATCTACCCGGCCGACCTTGCCGAGCATGCGAAAGACAGCTCTCGCTACGGCATTCAGACCGAGTTCCTGGGCGCCGATTGGCCGGCCATCGTGCACCGCGTGTTTGGTCGCATCGATCCCATCGCCGAGGGTGGGCGGCACTATCGCCACAGCCTTCCCAACGTGGACGTGTACGAACACTCGGCGCACTTCGTCGGCGCGCGCGAGTTGGAAGTCGGTGGCAATCGGATCACCGGCGACCGCGTGGTGATCGCAGCTGGAGCGCGCTCGTTCATCCCCGACGTGCCAGGCATCGACGATGTGCCGTTTCACACCAGTGACAGCATCCTGCGCATCGCACAGCAGCCCAAGCACCTCATCATTCTCGGCGGAGGCTTCATCGCCACCGAACTCGGTCATGTCTTCCAAGCACTCGGTTCGAAGGTCACCGTCATCAACCGTGGTCACTGGTTGCTCCAGGCGGAAGATCACGATGTCTCGCACCGCTTCACCGAGATCGCTGGCGAGCGTTTCGACCTCGCGCTGGGCACGCATGTCGAGCGTGTCTATCGAACGGATACTGGGGTGGGCCTGCAGGTCACGTGCGACGGTGGCCCACGCACGATCGAAGGCGACGTGCTGCTGGTCGCTGCCGGACGCATTCCCAACAGCGACGAGCTGCGCGTGCAGATGGGTGGCATCGACGTCGACCAGTTGGGCAACGTGGTGGTCGACCAATACGGCCGCACCAGCTCGCCGGGCGTGTGGGCTCTCGGTGACATCAACGGCCGGCATCAGCTGAAGCACATGGCCAATGGCGAAGCGAAGGCCGTGCGCCACAACCTGCTGCATTCCGACGACCTGCACGAGTACGACAACCGGCCGGCACCCCACGCCGTCTTCACCAGCCCGCAGATCGGCGCTGTGGGCGTGACCGAGCAGCAGGCGCAGGCCAGCGGCCAGCCCTACGTGACGATCACGCATGCATTCGGTGACGCTGCGTACGGCTGGGCGATGGAGGACACCACCGGTTTCTGCAAGCTGATCGGCGACCCGCGCACGCGTCTGGTGATCGGTGCTCACCTGATGGGGTATCAGGCCTCGATGCTGGTGCAGTTGCTGGTGCAGGGCATGCATCTGGGCAACACGGCCGATGAAATGGCCGGCGGGCAAGTGTGGATCCACCCTGCCCTCAGCGAGGTCGTGGAACAGGCGCTGCTGAAGCTGGTCGATGCCTTCGACAGCCACATGTGGCCAGCCTGACGGTCACACCCAGCTCTTACGTTTCGTGGGTTGGCTCCTTACCTGGGGGGCGCATCATGTTCCTCGCCACCCCGCACCGAAGGAAACCTGATGAACAAGAAAATGGTAACTGCTGGTCTCGCCGCCGGTCTTCTCGCAGGCACCGGGGCCGGACTGATCCTCCAAATGTCGGGCTCGGCCGGCGCCGCTGGTGCCTCGATCACGGCATCCGCCGATCCCGTCGATACTGCCACCGACCCGGCAACCGATGCGGACCGTGCCGCCCACCACGAGGCCAGGCTGCAGGAAGTGCTCAAGCCGCTCGTCGACGACGGCACTCTCACGCAGGCACAGGTCGGCAGCGTGGTCGTCACGCTTGCAGCAGCTGGCCCCATGGGCGGCGGCCACGAAGGTCGTGGTGGCTCCGGTGGCGGCCCCGGCCTGGATGTGGTGGCGACCACGCTGGGCATGACCGAAGCCGAAGTGCGTGACGCGATCTCCAACGGCCAGACCCTGGCCCAGTTGGCCGAGGCGAAGGGATCGTCGGCACAAGCATTGATCGACGCAATCCTCGCTGAGCACAAGGCGCACCTCGACGAGGAGGTCGCCGCCGGCAACCACACCCAAGCCGAAGCTGACGCCAAGCTGGCCGAAGCGACCACCCGGGTGACCGACTTCGTCAACAATACCGACGCCCCCAAGATGATGGGTCGTGGGGGCCATGGCCCTCGGGGCGAGGCCCCCGACGGCGACGGCCCCCACGGCCCGACTGACGACGCGGAGGCAACTGCCACGACGTGATCCGTCACCAGAACGTCGTACGATCGGCCGGAGCGGCCTCCTCCCCACTGCTCCGGCCGATCCGACGTTTTCTGCCCCACCCCTCATAAGCGCTGGACCCTTCACCAACGACATGCACGAACAGGAACTACCGCAATGAGCGCACGCATTCTGATTGCAGACGACGACAGGGCAATTCGTGAAGCCCTCTCGCGTGCGCTCACGTTGGAGGGCTATGACGTCGTGCAGGCTCCCGATGGTGCCCAGGCGCTGGCGTTGATCGAGAGCAGTAAGCCGGACGTGGCGGTGCTGGACGTGATGATGCCCAACGTCGACGGTCTCACCGTCTGCCGCGTACTGCGTGCCGAGCGCAATCGAATTCCGGTGCTGATGCTCACCGCCCGCACCGAAACCCAGGACCGTGTGGCCGGCCTCGATGCCGGCGCCGACGACTATCTGGCCAAACCCTTCGACCTCGACGAGCTGCTCGCTCGTATTCGGGCACTGCTCCGCCGCGCCCGACCTGAGGAGGAAGTGGTCGGAGAGGCGCTGCAACTGGCCGACCTGCGCATCGACCCCACAGCACGACGCGTGTGGCGCGGCCAGCGCGAAGTCGAGCTGTCCAAGACCGAGTTCGACCTGCTGGAGTTGCTGCTCCGCAACCAGGGAATCGTGCTGGAGCACAGCACCATCTATGACCGTATCTGGGGTTACGACTTCGGCCCGGACTCGAAGAATCTTGCCGTGTACATCTCGTACCTGCGCCGCAAGCTGGAGGGCGAAGGCGACAGCAAGTTGATCCACACCGTGCGGGGTGTGGGCTACACGGTGCGTGCAGGGTGAGCCTTCGGCTCAAGATCGTCCTCGCGCTGACGCTCCTGGCGGCGGGCGCAACAGCTGCCATCGGCGTGGTGTCGTACACGACCACACGTCACGAATTGCAGGAGACCGTCGACCGATCGCTCGAAGACGCCGCGCGACAGTTTCAACGGCAGCCCTCCATCGGCGACGTCGATGGCGATGGCGACAATGGCACCCCACCGATCGCCGGCCCGACAGGTGGCCCGATCGGCGGCCCGGGTCGCTACCGGCCACGGAGCTTTCAGCAGGTGCTCTACCAGAAGATTGGCATCGACGGAACCGTTCAGGCATCGACCGAGTCGTACGAATTGCCGGTCGGCGACGCCGACCTCGCAGTCGCCGCCAGCACCGACCCGAACGCGACAGCACGGTTCGATTTCACGATCGACGGTGAGCCGTATCGCATGCTGACCGTGAAGGCGGAAACCGGTGCGGTGCAGTTGGCGCGATCCTTGGCGGAGAGCCAGCGATCCGTTGAACGCATTTTGCGCAGCACACTCGTTGCTGTCGTCATCGTTGCGCTGCTCTCAGCGATGCTCGGTCTGCTGATTGCCCGCCAGGTCACTCGTCGCCTTCTGCGGCTCACCAGCATTGCCGGCGAGGTTGCCCAAACTGGCCGTCTTGATGTTGCTGTCCCGGTGGACGGCGGTGACGAGACTGGTCAACTGGGCAGGGCATTCAGCGCGATGCTCGCCGCGTTGCAGGCCAGCAAACACGAACAGCACCAGTTGGTGCAGGACGCAAGCCACGAGCTACGCACGCCACTCACCAGCTTGCGCACCAACGTGTCGGTCCTCAGGCGGCGCTACGACCAACTTCCCGTCGAGTCGCGCGACCAACTGCTGGCCGACCTCGACAGTGAGACCCGCGAACTCACCGACCTCGTCAACGAGCTTGTCGAGCTGGCCACGGATGGTCGCGACGACGAGCCGATTCAGCCCGTCCGCCTCGCCGATGTGGTCGAGCGCGCGGCGGCGCGTTCTCGTCGCCGATTCGGTCGCGACGTGGTGGTGACTGCCGATCAGAGCGTGGTCGACGGCCGGCCCAACGGGTTGGAACGGGCCACGCAAAACCTGATCGACAATGCCTGCAAGTTCGCCCCCGACGGGCCGATCGAAGTGTCGATCAGGGTGGGTTCGGTCGTCGTGCGCGATCACGGGCCCGGCCTGCTCGAGTCCGACGTCCCGCACCTGTTCGATCGTTTCTACCGTTCGGTGGAAATGCGCAGTAAGCCAGGCTCGGGCCTGGGTCTGTCGATCGTCAAGTCGGTCGTCGAAAGCCACGGCGGCACCGTGTTCGCCCGCAACGCCATCGATGGCGGAGCCGAACTCGGCTTCACCCTGCCAACGTCGTGACACTTGGTGCTGTACAAGCATCAGGATGCCGTTGTAACGTCGTTATCATGACGACCACGGAGAACCCCTACCTTGTCGGCAACTACGCCCCGGTGGCTGACGAGGTCACTGCTTTCGACCTGCCGGTCATCGGCGAGATTCCCGCCGAGCTGGCCGGGCGGTACCTGCGCAATGGGCCGAACCCGATGAGCGAGGTCGACGCCAGCACGCACCACTGGTTCATCGGCGATGGCATGGTGCATGGCGTCCGCCTGCTCGACGGCAAGGCCGAGTGGTACCGCAACCGCTACGTCGGCAGCAGCAGCCTCAGCGCGCGCCGCGGTCAGCCAGACATTGCCGGACCCAACTGGAACGACAACCCAGGTGGCCCGAACACGAACGTCGGCGGCTTCGCCGGCACTACGTGGGCGATGGTCGAAGCCGGCGGTTGCCCGGTCGAGATGACATACGAGCTCGAGACCGTTGCTCGCAACGATTTCTTCGGCTCGCTGCCCGGCGCCTTCACCGCCCACCCGAAGGTGGATGCCGATACGGGCGAGATGCATGCGGTCGTGTATGCCCTGCCACAGTGGCTGGACCATGTGCAGTACGTGGTCGTCGGCACCGACGGACGAGTTCGTCGCACCGTCGATGTGCCCGTCAGCGATGGCCCGATGGTGCACGACATGTCGCTCACCCAGAAGTACGCCATCGTTTACGACATGCCTGTCACGCTCGACATCGAGCTGGCCATCGCTGGTCGCTTCCCGTTCTCGTGGAACCCAGGCCACGGCAGCCGCCTCGGCTTTCTGCCGCGGGAGGGCGAAGCCGCCGGCATCGTGTGGGTCGACGTTCCGATCAGTTACGTCTTTCACCCGATGAATGCCTACGACCAGGAAGACGGCAGCGTCGTCATCGATCTGTGCGTCTACGACACCATGTTCGATCACGACGTGCGTGGTCCGTTCGGCGACAACTTCGCCAGACTCGAGCGCTGGGTGGTGAACCCGATCACGCGCACCTGCAGCACCACCGTGATCGACAGCAACTGGGTCGAGTTCCCTCGCCATCGCGGCGCGCTCACCGGCAAGCCCTACCGCTATGGGTACTGCGCCAGCCCCAGCTTGGAGCCCGGGTGGCCAACCCTGAAGTACGACCTGCACACCGGCGAAAAGTCGGTGTTCGACCACGGCCCCGGCCGCAGTGGCGGCGAGCCCGTGTTCATCGGCCGTCAGGGCGGCACCGCCGAGGACGACGGCTGGCTGGTCACGATGGTGCACGACGTGCCCGAGGGCAAGGCCGAGCTGGTCATCCTCGACGCGCAGGACTTCAACCGACCAGCGGTCGCCCGCGTGCACCTGCCTCAGCGTGTGCCCTACGGCTTCCACGGCAACTGGGTGAGCGACCGCAGTGTTCCTCCGCCCAGCTGAGGAGAGCCTGAGGTAGGGGCGCTACCGCACTGATTGCGCCGGCTTGCCGCGACCAAGGACCAACAGGGCCGCGCCGCTGACGAGCAACAGGCCGCCGCCGACCACGTAGCCAGGCGAGGTGCCACCGGTCGCCGGCAAGCCCTGGCCCCCGGAACCGATGTCGGTAGTTGTCGTGGCCGCAAGCGTGGCCGCTGCAGCGACGGTGGTAGTGGGAGCGATCGTCGTGCTTGTCGGCGGGAGCGTCGTCGTTGTCTCGACCGTCGTTGTCGCGCATGGGTCCAACAGCACGACGCCGATCGTTGGCAGGCACGGATCGACCTGCCCCGCGCCGGCCCCACTGGTGGCGGGAATGAACATGATGGCAGCTCCCAACGCCATCATCAGAACAGGGCCTAGCGTGCGTGCTTTCATCGAGTCCTCCCGTCGCTGCATTCCCGTGTCAGCGTCCGAGCAACAGTACTACGCTTCGGCAATGGGAGCTGACAACCAGACGCTGGTGCACCGCTCGCTCGACGGGTGGCTGCTCGGCGGGTTCGGTATTCTTGCGTGGCTCGCCGTCACCGACCTGCCATTCGTGGGTGGGCCGCTCCTCGGCCCGCTGAACAGCACCACAGTGTGGGTGCTACTGGCGATTGGCTCGGCGCACTTCGGTGCCTCGTATCACCTGGCGTACGGCGACGGCAGCGCTTCGTTGCGCCGGCATCCATTGGCATTGCTGTGGGTCCCACTGGTGCTGCTGGCAGCGGTCGTCACAGTCGTCGTGCTCATGGAGTCCAAGTCTGTCGGCTCCGCTGACTGGCTGCTGCGGGCGGTGTTGATATTGGTGTTCTCAGCGACGGGCTGGCACTACATCAAGCAGGCCTATGGCGTGGCCATGTTGTCGCTGCGACTGAGAGGTATGCGGCCGCTGCCCAACGAGATCCGAGCCCTGCGCTATGGCTTCTATCCGATCTGGATTGTCGACCTGATGGACATCTGGGCGCAGGGGCACCGTGCCACCTATCGGCGCTACGACGTTGGCGTCGAGCTGCTCCCACGTTGGGTCGAGCAGGCAGCACGCCTGCTCGCTGGGGGGTGCGTGGTGGCTGTGATCGGTGTACTGTTCGTCGTGGCTGCTCGCGGCCGGCGACTGCCGCCGATGGGGGCGTGGGCGCCCTACGTAGCAGGCGGCATGTGGTTCGTGTTGCCGCCCTCGTACATCAGTGCTGCAGCAGTGATCGGTGCGACCCACTCAGTGCAGTACCTCTCCTGTGTCCACCGCGCGGAGGTCAACTGGGGTCGTGAGCGTGGCGAGCGGCAACTGGTTCATTGGTGGTTGTGCGTATTTGGTGGGGCAACCGCCGGTGGCCTGCTGGTGGCAACGTGGGTGCCCAACACGATCGAAAGGGCAGTACCCGACTTGCCGCTGCCGGGCGTTGTCGGCGCGCTGGCCTTCGTCGTGCTGAACCTGCATCACTACGCAATTGACGCGTCGATGTGGCGTTCGGGCGGTCAGCACGTGCGGCGAATCGTTTCTGGTGGGGCACCAAACGAGTCCGTGGTGGGCTCGCCCGTCTGGCAATCTGGCGGGCATGACGATCGACATCGACACGGTGATGGCCACCCTCACGCTGGCGCAGAAAGTCAGCCTGCTCGCGGGGCATGACAACTGGCATACCGTGGCCCTGCCGGGCGTGCCTGCGATGCGCATGAGCGATGGACCCGCAGGGGTTCGTGGCACGTCGTGGACCGGTCCTGCCTCGGCGTCCTTTCCGTGTGGCACCGCGCTCGGCGCAACCTTCGACCCGACGCTGGTGGAGGAGGTCGGTGCCGCTCTGGGTGAAGAGGCCCGCTCGAAGGGCGCGCACGTGCTGTTGGCCCCCACCGTCAACCTGCATCGGACACCCATCGGCGGTCGCAACTTTGAATGCATGAGCGAAGACCCTGTGCTCACCGCTCGCATCGCGGTCGGGTACATCCGCGGCGTTCAGCAGCATCACGTGGCGTGCTGCGTGAAGCACTTCGTCGGCAACGACACCGAGTTCGAGCGCCACACCATCTCCAGCGAGATCGACGAAGTCACGTTGCGCGAGGCATACCTGGTGCCGTTCGAGCGGGCTGTACAGCGAGTGGCCGAGGGCGGCGCCGATGTTCGTTCGTTGATGAGTTCGTACAACCGCGTCAACGGCGTGTACGCCAGCGAGCATCGCGAACTGTTGCGTGGAGTGCTGCGCGACGAGTGGGGTTTCGACGGCGCGGTGATCAGCGACTGGTTCGGTACCCACACGGCCGCCCAGTCGCTGGAGGCCAGCCTCGATCTCGAGATGCCGGGCCCGCCGCGTGAGCGCGGCGACAAGCTGCTGGCCGCCCTGCAGAACGGCGAAACGACGGAGGAGCGCGTCGACGAAGCGGTTCGTCGACTGCTGGCACTGTTCGTGTGGTCAGGTGTTGGCGAGGTCGATAGCGAGGAACGAACCGCGGACTCCGACGCCACTCGCGACGTGATTCGACGCGCCGCGATCGCGGGCACCGTCCTGTTGAAGAACGATGGCGTGCTGCCGCTGTCGGTAGAGACCCGCGTGGCGCTGGTCGGCCCGAATGCGGAGCGTGGCCAGGTGCAGGGCGGCGGCAGCGCTCGCGTGCGCACCACGAAACCCTCGATGCCGCTGGCTGCACTCCAACACCGGGGCATTGCCGTGGTGCACGAGACTGGCTGTCGTATCGAAAAGCGGCTGGCTGCAATGCGTGGCGAGTTCCGGGTGCGCTACACCGGCGCCGACGGGGCGACTGGCGACGAGATCACCGACCGTCTCAGCTTCATCTGGATGGACGACCCGGCGCCCGGCGTCGACGTGGCGGCGTTCGGTGTGTCGGTCAATGGATCGTTCGTCCCCGATGTCACCGGCGGCTGGCAGGTCAGCCTCACCGTGGTCGGTTCCGCCGTCTTGCGCATCGACGGCGAGATAGTGGTCGACCTGACCGTGCCACAAACAGGTGGTGCATTTTTTGGTTTGGGCAACAACGAGATCCGTGTACCACTCGCCTGCGAAGCCGGTGTGCGCCGCGACGTGAACGTCGAGATCGTGGTGGAGGAGCGTTCGCAGCTACGGGGTTTGCTCGTCGGTGCCGAGCCACCCGCGAGCGCTGACGCAATGGACGCGGCCGTTGCTGCTGCCGCCGACGCCGAAGTGGCGGTGGTGATCATCGGCACCAACGCCGACTGGGAAACCGAAGGCGAGGACCGCACGCACATGGATCTGCCCGGCGCGCAGGACGAACTCGTTCGTAGGGTCGCTGCCGCCAATCCGCGCACAGTCGTCGTCATCAACTCCGGTTCGCCCGTATCCATGCCATGGCTTGGTGATGTAGCCGCGGTGATGCAGGTCTGGTTCCCCGGCGAGGCGTTCGGAGAAGCACTTGCCGACATGCTGTTGGGTGTCGCCGAGCCCGGAGGGCGCCTGCCGTTGACCATACCCAAGCAGCTCTCCGACACCCCCGCCTTCCCGTACCACCCTGGTCGCGATGGCAGGGCCGAGTATGGCGAAGGCCTGCTCATCGGTCACCGCTGGTACGACGCACAGAGCATCGAGCCCGCCTTTGCCTTCGGGTTCGGTCTGGGCTACACCACATGGGAGCTGGGTGACGCGACGGTCAGCGGTGAGATCGCGACGGGCGTCACGGTGGAAGTGCCCGTGCGCAACACCGGAGCACGAGCGGGCAGCACCGTCGTGCAGTGCTACATCGAGCCCGCGGTCGCCGAACTCGGTCGGCCGGTTCGCACGCTGCAGGGCTTTGCCCGTGTGCAGGCTGCGGCCGGTGGTTCCGCCGTCGCCACCATCGAACTCGACCAACGTGCGTTCAGTCGTTGGGACTGTGCCAACCACGCTTGGATGGTGTTGTCCGGCGACTACCGCGTGTTGCTCGGCTGGTCGTCGCGCGACCTCATCGAGGTAGGCGTGAGTCGTGCACCCGCAACGGGGTGACGGGCACGTATCCGAGCTGACCATTCGCGGAGAAGGTTCCCATCACGTCGACCGCAATGTGCATCGAACTGGAGACATAGACGCAGAACGTCCCGTCGGCGCCGACCGGCACCATGGCCATGTTGGCGACCACTGAACCGACCATTGCGTTGAGGTTCGACTGCGACTGTGGACCTGCGACCATGTTGCTGCACGCGTCGGCCGTGACGTAACCCGCGGCCTGTGGTTCGATGGCCGTGAGATTGATGACGGCAACGCGTGCACCGGCCGGCGCCTTGATACGCATGATGCTTCCGGCAGCGTTGCGCTGGCCGCAGCGCTGCACAAGCGTGACGGGGTCCGTCCAGCAGCTGCGACTGTCCACCAGTCGGGCCGGCGTTTGCGATGTGAACCTCAGGCTGTCGGCCGTCGGAGACCCGAAGTAGCCCTGCACATCGATGATCTCGTGAAGGCCGTTCGGCGAATACGTGCAGAAGGCACCGCCGCCATCGACCGCTGCGGAGGGCACCACTGCGAGGTTGGCAACGGTGTCGTTGCCGGCGAAGTTGAGGGTGCTGCGGGTCTGGGGGCCGGGCACCAGCGTGCTACACGCGTCGGCCGTCACGTAGCCGGTGCCCGTGCCGCCGACCACGGTGATGTTGGCCGCGGTGGCGAGCGCACCGACCGGTCCTGCCGACGAGTTGCGCAGTTCGGTCCCTGCGGGAACTGGTCCGAGTCCCTCGCAGCCAGCGTCGGGACGACAGATTGGTCGGGTGCGCGTGTCGGTGCTGCGCACCGGTGCAATCGGTGTGTAGCTGGCGCCACTGTCGGCGGTGCCGGCTGGCTTGAAGTAGCCCTGAACGTCGACGATCGTCTGCATCGCGGTGGATTGGTAGAGACAGAATCGGCCCTCTGAGTCGATTGGCACGATTGCTGCGGCGGCGACTGCACGGTTGGGTCGCACGTTGCCGTTCGACCATTGGCGGGCAGCGGTAGCGACGGCGCCGCAACCTTCGGCAGTGATGTAGCCGCCGTTGCTGGCGCCGGCAGTGGTGATGTTGACCAACGCTGCCGTGGCACCGCCGGGCGGGTCAGTCGTGATCACGAGACGGGTGTTTGCCGGCGGCACTTCCGTCAATGCAAAGCACTTGGTGGTGATGTTGCCACCATCATCGGCGACGTCGAGGCAGTTGCCCGTCGGCGGTGCCGGGGTGGGAGCGGGCGTAGGTGCCGGCCTCGGCGTGATACCGCCGTTGCCGGAGCGGTAGGCCAGGATTGCCTGTGCCTGCGCGACCGTGCCGTTGAACTCGAAGTGCATCGGATCGCGACTGGCGGACGACTTCACCTGCGACGGTGACGAACAGCCGGTGCTCCAGCCGTAACCGCCCCAATAGAGCCCCCAGGTCTCGGCGACCTGCACGACCCATTGCGGGATGTCGGTGATCATCGGCGTGACGCAGGCGCTGGCTCCGCTGATGCCGTAGTACGTCTTCAGCGGGTTCTTGGCGGTGTTGATGTCCAACGCCAGGCCATAGGCGTGGTTCGACAGGCTTGTGCGACTGAGGCCGGCGCAGTCTTTGCGGGTACTGGCGGTGCAGCGAAAGACGTACATCCCGGCGTCGCCGATCGCGTAGCCCCTGGCCTGAATCTCGGCGACGAAGCCCTCGAACAGTGGCAGCGCTTGGGGCATGCTCTTCAACTGGTTGGGTTTGATGGTGCCGATCTGATTGGCGTTGCCGACGATCTGCTGTTCCCACTGGTACAAGGCTTGGCTGCTGTTGTAGCCCCAACCCAACCACGTCCATCCGAATGGCGGGAAGCTGCCGGTACCGGTGTTCTGCACGCCCAAGGCGTTGGCGGTTGCCTCATTGACGATACCCGTCGCAGCCAAGCCCTTCGAGGTCTGATACGTGGTGACCGCGCCAGCGGTGAGTGGCCCGAATTGTCCGTCGGCGGCGATGGTGGCACCGTTGGTGACAAGGGCTTGCTGCACCTTCACGACGATGGGTCCGCTGGAGCCGACGGCGAGGTCCACCCATGGTAAGACGGCACCAATGGTGGGGTCCGGGTAGGGCGGTGCGGGCCAACCGCGGCTCTCTGGAAGCCCGGCGCCGAGCTGAATCGTGCAGCCCGCGACGGCACCCGCATCGATCTGCGCGGTCGTGCACTTCGCCGGCACTGAGGGCGTGACCCACGGCGCGTCGACGGCAGCGACCGTCTCGACCGGCGAGACCGAAGCAAGCGTGCTGACGGCCAAGACGGCGGCCGCACACAGCGCAGAGAGTCGGTGAGTGATCAAGGGCATCGATGAGGTATCGGCCCGTCCGGGCCAAATCTTGACACATCGGGAATGATGGCGACACCCGAACGGTTAGCGTCGGCATGCCCGAGACCTCCGATTCGTCCCGCAATGTCGCCACCGTCGAGCGTCTGATCAATGCTCCGGCCAGCGCAATCTTCGACATCCTGGCCGACCCCTCACGCCATCAGGAGATCGACGGTTCGGGAACCGTGAAGGGCGTTCCTGGTGATGCTGCTGACAAGGGCTCCCAGCGTCTGGCGCTCGGTTCCAAGTTCGGCATGTCGATGAAGATGGGCATCGGCTACACCATGGAAAACACGGTGGTCGAGTTCGAGGAGAATGCCCGTATTGCATGGCAGCCGAGGCCGACACAAACCGTCATGGCGTGGTTCATCGGCGGTCGAATCTGGCGCTACCAGCTCATCGCTCAAGACGGCGGCACCCTGGTTCGCGAGAGCTGGGACATCAGCCAGGAGAAGCAGCCGTGGACAGTTCGCAGTCTGCGCTCGAAGACGGTGGACTCGATGACCAAGACGCTGGAGAGGCTTGCACAGGTAGTCGAGGCTTGACTAGTCGCGGTGGCGGCGCATCGGAAGTGCCCGGTTGAGCTCCGCGCCCAACAGCGCCACCGTCGAGTGCAACGACATCCAGGCGATCAAGCCGATGACCAGGGCGAACGTGCCGTACACCGGCGTCGCCCGTGAGATCGCACGCCCGACGAACGCGGTCCCCACCAACTGCAATGTGGCGAACACGAAGCCGGCAAGTACTGCTCCCGGGGCAATGGCGCGCCACGACTGCAGGCGAACGGTGAGCCAGCGGTAGCTGCCGGCCAGCACGGCAGTGTTGACGGCGATTGCACCCAGGATCAAGCCCACCCGGTGGAGCAGTGCAACACCGGTGACCCCGACGAAGCCGGTGAGGACTGCAGCGGCGACCTGCCCGCCACCGACCAGTGCGATACCCAACAGCGAGCGAACCCGTGACCGAACGATGTTCGGTCGCTCGTCGAGGTGAACCTCGGCGATGTCGTCGAGCGCAAACTGCAACATGTTGAACGCCTTCATGCCCGCCCACAGGGTCACGACAAGACCGATGACGAGCACGAAGGCGTCGCCCTGCAACTGAGTGGGATCCCTCGCGAGTTCAGGGCCGATGATGGGGACACGGCTGAACGCTGAGTCGATGATCTCGTTGCGCAGCTTCGGGTGGCTCTCCAACACGAAACCGAGAATGGTCGTGAACACGAGCAGCAATGGGAACAGCGAGAGAAAGGCGAAGTGCGCCACCAGGCTGGCGTTGCGACCCGTGCGATGTAGCCGATAGTTGATGGCGCTGCGCACCAGCAGATCGACGAACGCACTCCGCCGACGCAGGCGGAGCAGTGTGGGGTGTTCGGGCCAGGTCGCCTTTGCCATTGCTCCGAAGGCTAGGCGCGCTTCAGGCGCCCATGTCGGCCAGCCGTTTGCCGGCCAAGTCGTGGCCCAACATCACCAGCACTGTCGCATCTCCGAGGCCGGCGGTACCCCCTTTGATCCACGCTGGTGTTGGCATGCGCGACACTGGAATTCCACCCATCAGCCTGCTGACGGAATTGGCGACTGCCTCACTGCCGGCGATGACGTAGATCTTGCTCTCCACCAAGTCCTCATCGATGCCCGCAGCGTTGGTGGGCCCAGCCGTGGTGAAACCGAGCGCGACAAGTTCGTCGGTGATCTGACCGGCAGCGCCATCGACCCCCGACGCGTTGGCGACTTTGACAATGCCGCCCTCGACCACGAGCGGCTCGGTGGTCGTGGTCGGTGGCAGTGTGGTCGAGGTGGTCGAGGTGGTCGAGGTGGTCGATGTCGTCGATGTCGTCGATGT
>Ga0105047_10001272_pt1 | contig 44996 bp, 39 predicted proteins | sample MAT04_FD_78384 | JGI IMG/M metagenome (GOLD analysis project Ga0105047, IMG submission 78384) | Freshwater microbial communities from Lake Fryxell liftoff mats and glacier meltwater in Antarctica - MAT-04 (megahit assembly) | ecosystem: Environmental > Aquatic > Freshwater > Ice > Liftoff... | reverse complement strand
CGTGGGGACTGCGGCTGATGCAGTTATTTCGAGCTGGCCAGAAGTTGTCGTGGCTCATGATGGGCCGGCCAACACCGGTCAGGTCCAGACGTGGGTCGCTGGGCCCGGTGCTGGCACGGACGCTGCCGCCCTTGCCCGAGTTCACGACGTGTTGGATTCCAAGGTTCCGGTTGTGCTTGACGCTGATGCGTTGACCCTCTTGTCCAAGACCGAGTATCTGCGGGAGCGGGTGCTTCGACGCCATGACGAAGGACTGGTCACGGCTATTACGCCCCACGACGGGGAGTTCGCGCGATTGGGCTACGAAGTGCAGTCCTCAGCTGCCTCCGACCGCGTTGCTCGCGTACGGCTGGCTGCCAAGGAGCTTGGCGCGGTAGTCCTACTGAAAGGCTCACGAACGGTCGTCGCATCTCCCGAAGGCGATGTCTGGGTCAACACGTGCAGCGATCCAGGGTTGTCCACCGCAGGAACCGGCGATCTGCTAACGGGACTTGGGGGGTCGATATTGGCACGGATGGTTGCAACCACTTCGGCGACGACCGCCAATACGGCCGAGGTGCTTGCGTGTGCAGCATATGTTCACGGCTTCGCTGGACGGATTGCTTCGGGGGCATTGCCCGCATCGATGAAGGATGCGCGCCGCGACCGACCACGGCGAGATGGTAGGCCCATTACTGCCCGTGACATCCTCTCAGCGGTACCGTCGGCGATAGCCGCGATTCGCAACGCCTGAAACGGGCGAGCGACCAACAAATAGCTAGGACGACCGAATGCCCCGGAGGTGACTGTGACCGACTTAGGTCCAGATTCCTTCGAATCCTCGCCGTCGTTACCAAGGGAGCAGCGCCTTCGCGCATGGGCGGAAGTCGATCTTGGTGCTATCTCACACAACATTGCTCGATTGAAAGAGGCTGCAGCCGGGGCCCAATTGATGGCCGTGGTCAAAGCCGACGCGTATGGGCACGGACTGGAACCGGTCGCCAAGACAGCGCGAATTGCAGGGGCGAGTTGGCTAGGGGTCGCACTTCTGACCGAAGCCCTGCAGTTGCGTCGTGGTGGCGACACCGGTCGGATTCTGTCGTGGCTACCGACGCCCGGCGATGCCTTCGACGAGTGTGTGCGAGCCGACATCGATCTCGGTGTCGGCGCCTCATGGATGCTGACCGAAATCGCCTATGCAGCAGCCAGCGTGGGCCGAACGGCGCGAGTGCATTTGAAGATCGACACGGGACTCGGACGGTCTGGGCTAACGGTGGCCGATTGGGGTGATCTGCTCAAGCAAGCGGCACGGCTCGAGCGGGCAGGGTCGATTGAGGTGGTGGGGGTCTGGTCTCACTTCGCTTACGCCGACAGCCCCGATCATCCGACGATTGCCGACCAGTTGCAGGTCTTCGAAGATGCGATTGAGCTGGCTAGGGCGGCTGGAATCGATCCGCAATTGCGCCACATAGCTAACTCGGCCGCAACATTGAGCCTGCCCGAGGCACACTTTGATCTTGTTCGACCAGGAATAGCCGTGTACGGGATTTCACCAGGCGAGGAGGTTGGCACCTCCCAGACCTTGGGGCTGCGTCCAGCAATGAAGCTTGCTGCTCGCCTCGCATTGGTCAAGCGTTTGCCTGCAGGGCACGGGGTGTCTTATGCCCACCAATACGTCACGGACCAAGAAACCACAGTCGGCTTGGTCCCCCTTGGCTACGCCGACGGACTTCCTCGACGTTCTAGCGGGGTCGGCCCGGTTTCTGTTCGCGGTGCTCGACTGAACGTGGCTGGGCGCATGTGTATGGACCAATTCGTTGTCGACCTTGGAGACAGTGAAGTCAATGAGGGTGACGAGGTGGTCATTTTTGGTGCTGGCGATAAAGGTGAGCCAACAGCGCAGGATTGGGCACTTGCGTGCGAGACCATCGCGTACGAAATCGTCACCTGTATTGGTCCGCGAGTGGCGCGGACATATCGAGGAGGTTCGTGATGGTAGAGAGTCACCGCGCAGCCTGGGGGGTAGGGGTCGTGCTAGCAGTCGTTGGCTTCGCTGCCGGGGTTGCCGCCGAACGCAAGCTAGTCCACGAGCGTCTTCGGGCAGCGACTCCGACTGAGGACTTTGGATCTATCCGCGGTGACGCCGTTGACGTGCTCGCCAATGACGGCGTGAAGCTCTACGTCGAAGTTGATGACCTTGCGACGAACGCCCCGGACGATTTAACGATCGTCTTTTGTCACGGGTACTCACTCAATCAGGACTGCTGGCACTATCAGCGGCGTGACTTGCGTCCCCTTGCCCGCCTTGTATTCGCCGATCAGCGGGCACATGGAAGATCACTTCGGGGGGCGGCCAACCTGAGTAATCCCGATCAGCTCGGACAAGATCTTGGCGCGATCATCGACCAAGTTGTCCCCGAGGGGCCGATTCTCCTCGTCGGGCACTCGATGGGCGGCATGACAGTGATGTCGCTTGCAGCGCATCGACCAGATCTCTTCGATTCCGGTCGAATCGTCGGGGTCGCCCTCCTTGGTACGACCGCCGGTGGAATGGCTGAGGCAGGGTTCGGATTGCCAAAGATCTTCGCCACCCCCCTACATCGCGCCGCGCCGCTAGCCATGAATGCGCTAGTCGCTCGGTCTGACTTAGTGGAGAGCAGTCGACAGATCTCCAACGACCTTGGGCTGTGGCTGTCGAACTACTACAGCTTTGGGTCGCATGTGGCCCCAGCGCTGACAGCGTTCCAGTCCGAGATGGTCAACGGAACTCCCATAGACGTGATCGCCGAATTCTTACCAGGCCTGGAAGCCCACGACAAGTACGAGGCACTTGCGAACCTTGCCGAAATCGACACGTTGATCATGGTGGGGGCCACTGACCGCATGACCCCGCCAAAGCACAGTGAAGAGCTAGCTAAGCGGCTACCCAACGCCGAGTTGGTGATCTTGCCACGTACCGGGCACATGCTCATGTTGGAGCGTCCCGAGGAAGTCAACGATGGACTTAGGGCGTTGGTGGGACGCGTCCGGGTCAAGGGCCAGTGAGCCCCGCCCTTCGGCTGGTTGTCGATGACGCCGAGTCGATGGTGTAGTTGGGTGCTCGTTTAGGGGAGTTACTCGAACCCGGGGATCTGGTGATTCTCGACGGTCCCCTCGGTGCGGGCAAGACCACGCTGACCCGCGGGATCGGGGAGGGCATCGGGGTGCGTGGTCCGATCACGAGTCCAACCTTCGTCCTGGCTCGGGTGCATCCCTCGGTTATCGATCCGCCAGGTCCAGCCTTGGTACACGTCGACGCCTATCGACTGGAATCCCTTGACGACCTCGACGGCCTCGATTTAGACGACTCACTGCCCGACAGCGTCACGGTGGTCGAATGGGGGGCGGGTCGGGTTGAACACCTCTCAACGCAGCGTCTGGTGATCACGATTGAGCGTGGTGTTGGTATGCAAGACGATAAGCGGCGCGTGATCATGCTTGAGTGGACTGGCCCCGCCTGGGCTGCCCGACTGGCGGCGCTGCAAGCCTTGACTCAACCCACCGCCTAACCTTGACTGGTGTACCTGGCCATCGATACCGCAACGCCATGGTGCTCAGTGGCGTTGGTCGCTGGAGATCAGAAGCGAGCAGAGTCCTCGCAGGTGGTCCGTAATGCCGGCCCGGTGCTCATTGATCAGATCGACGATGTGATGGTCGAAGCAGGCGTTTCGCGCCGTGGACTTGAAGGCGTCGCTGTTGGGATTGGCCCAGGGCCCTACACCGGGACGAGGATCGGCGTCACTGTCGCGCGCACGTTGGCCTTGGCGCTTTCGATTCCGGTGGTCGGGATCTGCACCTTGGATGCGATTGCGGCGCAGGTGATTGCCGACGGGTGGCCGGCGGAATTCATCGTCGCGACCGATGCCCGCCGCGGTGAGGTGTACTGGGCGCACTACGACAGTGCCGGACGACGATTGTTGGGGCCCGCCGTGACGAAACCCGTCTCGGTGCTGGAGCGCTTTGCGCAGCTACCGTGGTTCGGGGTTGGTGTCGAGCGGCACGCTGCCGTGGTGGACGCCGCTGGGATCGAATTGAGCGAGGTCGACCGGTTTGTCGGTCAGGTCGGTCAGCTAGCAGCGCGCGGAATCGCGGCAGGCCAACAGGTTCCCGAATCCGAACCGGAACTTGTCGATCATGCCGCCACCGGCGGTGCCGGATCGGTCGTGACCTTGCCGCTTGGTTTGATGGCGGCCTACCCGCTCTACCTGCGCCGACCCGATGCTGTTGCCCCCGCCGGCCGATGAGCATCGTGGTGGAGCCGATGCGCTGGCCAGACTTGGCCGAGGTCGCGGTGATGGAGCAAGACGTGTTCCAGACCGATCCCTGGAGTCTGGAGACGTGGTGGTCCGAACTCGCTGGCGTGCCGACTACTCGCGTTTATATCGTGGCGCGAAAAACCGGAGCAGAACAGGAACAGAGCATCATTGGCTACGGCGGACTCGCGCTCGCGGGGGGCGACTGCGACATCCAGACTGTTGCCGTTTCGCCAGTGATCCGAGGGTACGGTCTGGGTCGGGATCTGCTTGAGCGACTGCTCGCTGTGGGTCGGGAGCGCGGTGCTCGCTGGTGTCACCTGGAGGTCGAGGCCGACAATGAGCCAGCATTGGCGTTGTATCGCAAACTTGGATTCGATGTCATCGCCCGCAGGCCCGGCTACTACCGAGGCCGGACTGATGCACTGGTCATGAAGGCAGATCTGGGGGAGGTGGCAGATCGATGACTGATGAACCGTTGGTGCTGGGGATCGAGACTTCCTGTGACGAGACCGGTGTCGGCATTGTGCGCGGCAACACATTGCTCGCCGATGCCGTGGCGAGCAGTGTCGAGGAGCACGCTCGATTCGGTGGCGTTGTGCCCGAGATCGCTAGCCGTGCTCATTTGGAGGCTATGGGCCCAACCATCGAGCGCGCCTGCATTGATGCCGGGGTGGCCCTGTCAGACCTTGATGCCATCGCCGTTACCGGTGGCCCCGGACTCATTGGTGCGTTGCTGGTCGGAACGTCGTCAGCACAAGCATTGGCGTGGGCGACCGAGAAGCCACTGTTTGCTGTGAACCACCTTGCTGCTCATGTTGCCGTCGATCAGCTTGAGCACGGGCCACTTGATGAACCGAGCATCGCGTTACTGGTGTCCGGTGGGCACAGCAGCATTCTGTTGGTACGCGACATCGCAACCGACATTGAGCCGTTGGGTATGACCCTTGATGATGCTGCTGGCGAGGCGTTCGACAAGGTTGCGCGGTTGATGGGTTTGGGATTCCCTGGTGGTCCGGAGATCGATCGAATCGCGCGCGAAGGGCAGGTAGATGCGATTGCCTTCCCGCGGGGTCTGACTGCTAACAAAGATCAGGCGCTACACCAGTATGACTTCTCGTTCAGCGGGCTGAAGACCGCTGTCGCTCGGTGGGTGGAGGCACGTCAGGCAGCAGGTGATCACATCAATGTGGCAGATGTCGCAGCGTCGTTCCAGGAGGCTGTCGTTGACGTGCTGACCCGTAAAGCGCTGGCCGCCTGCACGGACTTCGGGGTCGATAGCCTGATGATCGGTGGGGGAGTTGCTGCGAACTCACGCCTGCGGGAACTCGCGACCGCGCGCGCGCAGACCGCTGGCGTGCGGCTTCGTATTCCGCGACCTGGGTTGTGTACCGACAACGGCGCGATGGTGGCGGCATTGGGCTCACGGATGGTCAGCGCTGGGGTCACCCCGACCGGCTGGAGCTTCGCTGTGGACTCTTCGCTGCCAGTGGAAACACCAATTTTGTCTGGCACTCTCCTTGACTGAGTGCTAATAGGTGCATAATCTGGCATTAGCACTCTCCATATGTGAGTGCTGACCAAGGTGGCAGTCGATATTCGTACACCGCGACGACGAATGTCAGCTGAACACCAAGGACGAGTACCTATTCCATTGAGCAACTACACCAGGGAGGTTCACCACGTGTCGGTAAACATCAAGCCGCTCGAGGACCGCATCCTTGTTTCGCCACTCGACGCTGAGCAAACCACCGCGTCTGGTCTGGTTATCCCCGACACCGCCAAGGAGAAGCCCCAAGAGGGCAAGGTTTTGGCTGTTGGACCAGGCCGATTCGACGACGAGGGTGAAAAGCGCATTCCGCTGGACATCACCGTCGGCGACGTCGTCGTTTACTCGAAGTACGGCGGAACTGAGATCAAGTACAACGGTGAGGAATACCTCATCCTCTCGGCACGCGACGTACTCGCAGTCGTAGAGAAGTAAGCCCCAACGCCTCGCCGAGTGCGGGATTGTGGTCGTGATTCCGCCCCTTTTAAGGCTGGAATCTCGCCACAATCCCGCACTCGGCAGGTACTCAAACTTAGGAAGAGGACCGGACTACATGGCAAAAATGCTTCAATTCGACGAAGACGCCCGTCACGCGCTCGAGCGCGGCGTTGATGCGCTCGCCGACGCCGTCAAGGTCACGCTTGGGCCGAAAGGCCGCAACGTCGTCATTGACAAGAAGTGGGGATCACCCACGATCACCAACGATGGTGTGACCATCGCTCGTGAGATCGAACTCGAAGACCCGTACGAGAACCTTGGCGCACAGCTGGCCAAGGAAGTTGCCACCAAGACCAATGACGTTGCTGGCGACGGAACCACCACCGCAACTGTGCTCGCGCAGGCGATGGTGCACGAAGGCATCAAGGTCGTCACCGCTGGTGCCGCGCCGATGGATGTCAACAAGGGCATCCACGCGGCAGTCAAGGCTGTCAACGATCAACTCCTCAAGGACGCCCGTGAGGTTTCTGGCAAGGCAGAGATCGCTCAGGTCGCAACCGTGTCGTCGCAGGATGCCGTTATCGGTGACCTGATTGCTGATGCGTTCGACAAGGTCGGCAAGGACGGCGTCATCTCCGTTGAGGAATCCTCCACAACGGCGATGGAACTCGAATTCACTGAGGGTATGCAGTTCGACAAGGGCTACATCTCCCCGTACTTCGTCACCGACGCTGAGCGTATGGAAGCCGTTCTCGAAGATGCTCAGATCCTGCTCGTTCAGGGCAAGATCAGCAGCGTCTCCGATCTGCTGCCGTTGCTCGAGAAGGTCGCCCAGGCTGGCAAGCCGCTGTTCATCATTGCCGAGGACGTCGACGGGGAGGCTCTGTCGACTTTGGTCGTCAACCGCATCCGCGGCACGTTCTCTTCAGTTGCTGTCAAGGCCCCGGCGTTCGGCGATCGTCGCAAGGCGATCCTCGATGACCTCGCGATCCTGACCAACGCGACAGTGGTTGCACCCGAGGTCGGCCTCAAGCTCGATCAGGTCGGCCTAGAGGTACTTGGTTCTGCTCGCCGTGTCGTGGTCACTAAAGACACGACCACGATCGTCGATGGTGCCGGAGACGCAGACGCAGTCAACGATCGCGTCGGTCAGATTCGCGCCGAGATTGAAAACTCCGATAGTGACTGGGATCGCGAGAAGCTCCAAGAGCGCCTCGCGAAGCTCTCCGGTGGCGTGTGTGTCATCAAGGTCGGCGCTCACACTGAGGTGGAACTCAAGGAGAAGAAGCACCGCATCGAAGATGCAGTCTCCGCGACGCGCGCTGCAATCGAAGAGGGCATCGTCGCCGGTGGTGGTTCGGCTCTCGTTCACGCCGCATCCGTGCTGTCCGACGGTCTTGGCCTCAAAGGTGACGAGCGCACTGGCGTTCTGATCGTTGCTAAGTCAGTTGTCGAGCCACTGCGCTGGATCGCCGAAAACGCTGGCGAGCCCGGTCAGGTCATCGTCGCGAAGGTTCGCGAACTTGGAGTTGGCTTCGGATACAACGCAGCCACTAACGAGTACGGCGACTTGGTCGCTGAGGGAGTTATCGATCCCGTCAAGGTGACGCGTTCGGCCCTCGAGCACGCAGCCTCGATCGCAGCGATGCTGCTGACGACCGAAGCACTCGTTGTTGAAAAGCCCGAAGAAGACGAAGGCGACGACCACGGCCACGGTCACTCGCACTAGTCCGTAAACAACGACGATGCCCCCGACCCCGCAAAGGGCCGGGGGCATCGTCGTTGAGCGAGGTCAACAGAGGGGGTAGGGGAGGGCCAGTGTGGATCTTGATGGGGTGATTCGCTCGTTGGTCGATGCCGGATCGCAGTGTGCGTTTCATGGGAACCCGGGGGACGGGATTGCACCGCTGACGGCTGCGATCAAGCTCGGCCGCGCTGGCCGCGACGTTGCGATGCTCGCGCGCGCCTCGTGGCTGCTGCAAGTGTGCGTGGCTTCCACCGGACTATTCGGGTCTGCGTTGCACATAGGTCGCGAACTTCGGCAATGGGCCGCGGCAGACACGGCGCTTCAGGTGCAGGACTTCGCGGCGCTGAGTGCAACCACGTCGGCCAGCGTCCTACGCCAGATCGGTCAATATTCACGTGCACAGGAGCTTGATGAATCAGCCCTTGCGATCGCGGGAGCACGGGTGTCTTTCGATGCGCGGATCGGTTTGGCCGCCGACGCTGTGGGCGATGACGATATCGATCAGGCAGAGTCGATGTGGCAGGGCGCGCTAGCCGCAAGTGATGACCATGACTGGCGCCAACAGGTTCGCCTTGGTTGGGTTGAGGCTGAGATTGCGTTCATGTCCGGGGATGCCGCAAAGGCCGCAGAAGTCGGGGCTAGGAGCTCTGCTTTGGCCAGACAAGCGCGAGCGCCGCGCCACTGCGCGAAGAGCGGTCTGTTCTGGGGAGTAGGACTGGTGGGGATAGGGCAAGCGGCCGAAGGCTCCCAACAATTGCGCTCTTCGCTGGGCATCGCAATGGAGTTGGAGCTAGGTCCGCTGATCTGGCCGATCGCCGGGGTACTTGCCGACGTGCTTGGTGACGACGATCCAGTTGCGGCGCGAGGTCTTCGCGGTCAGGCGTGGGAAGCGATCACGACAACCGCTGCTGACTTGCCACCAAATCTTGCCCGCGTTTGGCTCGCACGACCGGAAATTGGTCGTATCGAAACCCTTAAGTAATTCACCCGACTGGCCGATAGGTACGTAAGACATGCCCTAGGTCAGCGGAGGAACCGTGACGACAGTACTTGTTTGTGACGATGCGCCATTGGCGCGCGAAGCCGTTCGACGTGCCCTCGCGGGCCTGCCGGGGGTCGAGCGCATCACAGCAGCCGGCAGTGGCGAAGAGGTCATTGCCCGCTACCCACTAGAGCGCCCAGACCTCATCCTGATGGATGTGCGGATGCCCGGGATCGGCGGAGTAGAAGCGACTCGGCGGTTGGTCTCAGCGCACCCCGATGCCTCCATCGTGATGTTGACGATGGGTGAAGACGCTGACGGTGTCGCGCGAGCAGTTGCTGGTGGCGCGCGCGGCTATATCGCCAAGGACGCCTCACGTGAAGAGCTTGCCTCGACGATGACACTGGTGCTCTCGGCTGGTCCGGACCTACCCGGACAACGTGGTGCGCGAAGTCGTCCCGGTGGGCAACCCCCGACGCTGACCGAGCGCGAGCAGCAGGTTCTTGACGGCATGAGCCGAGGCCTTTCCAATGCTGGCATCGGCAGGGAACTCTTCTTGTCCGAGGACACAGTCAAGACCCATGCGCGTCGCCTATTCCGCAAGGTGGGGGCTGCTGATCGAGCGCAGGCTGTGGCGCTCGGCTTCCGCTGGGGCTTCCTCAACTAGACAGTCGATTGACTGGGATCAACCATCCTGGTCACGCGGAACAAGCCGCTTGGGTCGCAACGCCCCCGCCTGCATAGTTGCCTGCGCTGCCATTTCGGCCAGCACCGTTGCCACGCCTAAATGCTCGCTGATCGTCGGCTTCGACTCATTGATCTTGATCGTTGCGGCGAGCTCGGTTTGAGCCTTGGGAAAGTCGATCCCCTGGGGGCTAGCCAAAGTGACGAACCACGGGTGGGCCCCAACATCGAGAGTTGGTTCGAGGTTGTCAGCGATTTCGGGTTTGCGGGCCCAACGCAGGAAGTCCGGGCGGGCTTCGACAGTGTCGATTCCAGACAGCGAGTAGACGCGGCTCCATTCGCCGTAGAAGCCGTAGAGCGTGCCTAAAGCGCGGCCGTTGTAAATCGTCCAATCAAGCTGTGGGTTATTGAGGGGCTCGCTGCTGAGGTAGTAGTGGGCGGCAAGTTCGAATACGTTGAGTTGCTCGCCGTGGGATAGGTTGAACGTAAAAGCGCAGTCTGCTCCACACAGTCGTGCTCCGACTTCCACGAGGCAGGGCCCGGTTGCGTCGACGAGAGCCTCGGCATGGAAAGGGCTACGTCTGAGCCCGGATGCTGTCATCACGGCGGTGAGGTAGTCGGCAAGGGCCGTGAACACGGGGTCCGTTTGGCTGACCTTCTCTTCCCAGAACAGGCTGTTGGGCTTGCCGTACATCTCACCGCGGTAGTAACGAAAGATCGCGTAGATCTCGACGTTTCCCTCACCATCGATCTGCCCATTGACGTGGTACTCGGGTCCAGCGATGAACTCCTCCATCATCATGGCGTGACCCTTGGCCAGTTCGAGATGTTCCTTGATGTCAGCCGCATCGCTTGAACGATCGAAGAAGCCGATGTTCATGTTGCCGAAGCCGTCGTTGGGTTTTAGGACGAAACGATCAATGTCGCTGTCGGCCAGCGCCGCCGCGACGTCTTGGGCCGTTGTGACGCTCCACATCAGATTGATGCGGGGAGCATCGGGCTGTCTGGCAATGTAGGACTTGAGCCGGAACTTGTCGCGGAAGCGGTCGATGGTGTCACCTTGAGCCCAATCAAGTCCCAGCGCACTCGCCAGCTCGCTTGCCAACAGCACATACGTCTCGGCATGTGGAATCACGGCAACGATGTCGTGGAGCGCTTGCAGCTGTGGCGCAATGGCGAGGATGTCATCCTCGTCCACGTAGTAGCTGGCCTCGATCGCTTCCGAGCGCAGAATCGGGAACCGGATTCCCTGCAGAAGCAGTTGCGTGCGGTCGGTGTAGAGCGCGACCGTCTTGATGCCCCACTTCGTGTGAATCAAGTCGATGAACATCTCGGCGTATCGATGGTACGGGTCAATCAAGATGGCGGTCTTCGTCACGGGTTCCCCACAAGCGGTTTGCATCGGGTGAGATGGCGAGTCTGGCACGATGGGGCTCGCTGCCGCAGGGCGAGAGGATCATCACGGCCCGCCGGGGTTGGCTGCTTCCATCGCGAGGTCTACCCTTGATGGACGCGCACTAATTCTCGGGAGATGCTTGCGAATGTCTGATCGCCCTAGTTCTCTGCAGGAAGCTCGGGATGCCAAGTTCGGGTACCTCGGTCTCACATACGACGACGTGCTGTTGCTCCCCAACGGGTCCGACGTCATTCCTAGTGCCGTTGACACCACTACCCAGCTAACTCGCAACCTTTCGCTGCGGGTCCCGCTGATCTCTAGCGCCATGGACACAGTTACTGAGGCCCGCATGGCGATAGCGATGGCCCGGTTCGGTGGAATGGGTGTGTTGCACCGCAACTTGGCGATCGACGATCAGGCGATGCAGGTCGACCTTGTGAAGCGTTCCGAGGCCGGGATGGTCACCAACCCTGTCACCTGTGGCCCGGACGACACACTGGCTCACGTCGAGCGCCTCTGTGAGAAATACCGCATCAGCGGCGCTCCGGTCGTCGATTCCGACGGCGTGCTGGTCGGCATTGTCACCAATCGCGACATGCGCTTCGAAGTCGACATGAGTCGACCGGTGCGCGAAGTGATGACCCACACGCCACTCATCACCGCTCCCGTCGGGACATCTGGGAAGGCTGCACTGGACTTGTTGCGTAAGCACAAGGTCGAGAAGCTCCCGCTGATTGACAGCGCCGGGCGCCTCAGTGGCTTGATCACAGTCAAGGATTACCTGAAGGCCGACCAGTACCCCGATGCCACGAAGGACAAGGACGGTCGATTGGTTGTCGGTGCCGCCCTCGGTGTCGGTGACGATGCCTACAAGCGTGCAGGCGTTTTGGTAGATGCCGGGGTGGATGTGCTTGTGGTCGATACTGCACACGGCCACTCCCGCGCGGTCTTGGAGATGGTGTCGCGGGTCAAGAACGATTTCACCGTCGAGGTCATCGGCGGAAACATCGCCACCTACGAAGCGGCGAAGGCCCTCATCGAAGCTGGTGCCGATGCTGTCAAGGTCGGCGTCGGACCCGGTTCGATTTGCACCACTCGCGTCGTTGCCGGAGTCGGTGTCCCCCAAGTCACGGCGATCCACGAGGTCGCGCAGGCGGCAGGTCCGGCGGGTGTTCCGGTGATCGGCGACGGCGGGCTGCAGTACTCAGGTGACATCGCTAAGGCCATCGTCGCTGGCGCTGACACAGTGATGCTCGGCTCGCTTTTGGCCGGCTGTGAAGAGGCCCCAGGCGACGTCGTGTTCGTTAATGGCAAACAGTTCAAGCAGTACCGAGGCATGGGCTCACTGGCTGCCATGCAGTCCCGTGGCGACGCTCGCTCATTTTCCAAGGATCGCTACTTCCAAGATGACGTTCTCAGTGACGACAAACTCGTACCTGAAGGGATTGAAGGGCAGGTGCCATACCGCGGCCGCCTCTCAGTTGTCGCGCACCAACTGATCGGGGGACTTCGTGCCGCTATGGGCTACGCGGGGGCGCCAGATATTGAGACACTCAAGACCGAGGGCCGCTTCGTGAGGATCACAGCAGCGGGGCTCAAAGAGAGCCATCCTCATGACATCCAGATGACAGTCGAAGCGCCGAATTACCACGGCCGATAAGGGACCTAAGTGACCAGCATTGAAATTGGCCAGGGCAAGCGCGGCCGCAGGGCTTACTCGTTTGATGAGGTGGCAGTAGCCCCGAGTCGACGTACCCGCGATCCGCGAGACGTTTCAGTTGAATGGCAGATCGACGCGTATCGCTTCGACCATCCCATCGTGGCTGCGCCGATGGACTCAGTCGTGGCCCCCGAGGTTGCCGCGGCCTACGGGCAACTCGGTGGAATGTCAGTACTCAATCTTGAAGGACTGTGGACTCGGCACGAGGATCCGATGCCCTTCTATGAGGAGATCGCCGACCTCGACCTCGACAAGGCCAACGAGCGCCTGCAGGAGATCTATGCAGCACCGATCAATCCGGAGCTCATCACCGAGCGAATCAAGCAATTGCGTCAGGCGGGCATAACGGTTGCTGGGGCTCTCAGTCCGCAGTTGACAGCCACGTTCGTCGATACCGTGATGAAGGCCGGCGTCGATATCTTCGTCATCCGAGGCACCACGGTCAGTGCTGAACACGTCTCCACCCAAGGCGAGCCGCTGAACCTGAAGAAGTTCATCTACGACCTCGACGTGCCCGTAATTGTGGGCGGTGTTGCGACGTACCGCGCCGCGCTGCACCTGATGCGCTCTGGCGCGGCCGGGGTTCTGGTGGGCTTCGGTGGCGGGGCAGCTCACACCACTCACAATGTCCTCGGTGTTCGAGTGCCGATGGCGACAGCGGTGGCCGACGTCGCTGCGGCCCGACGTGACTACCTGGACGAGTCGGGCGGTCGTTACGCCCATGTCATCGCCGACGGCTCGATGGGCGACAGCGGTGCGATCGTCAAGGCGATTGCCTGCGGGGCCGATGCCGTGATGGTCGGTTCGCCATTGGCGCGTGCTACCGATTCGCCGGGCCGAGGTCGACACTGGGGAATGGAAGCTGCTCACCCGGAATTACCCCGTGGGGAGGTCGTCGAACTCGGGGCCGTGGGCACCTTGGTCGAGGTCATGAACGGACCTTCGCGGGTCAGTGACGGGACTATGAACCTCGTCGGGGCGCTGCGCAGGTCCATGGCTACATGTGGCTACAGCGACCTCAAGGAGTTCCAACGGGTTGAGGTCGTCCTGAACGCGTGACCTGCGGGGGCATTCGGACGTAGTCTGGCGCCATGACTGCTGTCTCTTCTTCCCCTGATGTTGCAAGTACGCCCCGTCTGAGGGTTACCCCGACCATCGGCTACCTACCCGAGTCGGTGACTACCCAAGACCTTCAGCGTTGGCTTAGCCACCTGATTACACCGAGCAACGCGGCTACCAAGACGACGATCGCTCCGTTCACTCTTGAGCCAATCGTAGAGTTGCCGCTGTCTAACGAAGCCGCAGTCGACTCGGCGTTCGCTATGTCGCGTCAAGCCCAAGTCAAGTGGGCCCGGATGCCCGTCTCGGCGCGCGCACGCATCATGCTTCGCTTCCACGACTTGATGCTGGAGCGGCGTGATCAGGGTCTTGATATCGCCCAACTCGAAACCGGCAAGGCACGAATGCACGCGCTTGAAGAGATCCTCGATGTCGCGATCACCTCTCGTCACTATGCCCGGACCTCTGAAAAGCTTCTGAAAGTGCAACGTCACGCTGGCGCATTTCCCGTCATCACTTCCGCAGTTGAGGTCCGCCACCCCAAGGGTGTCGTCGGCATCATCTCGCCGTGGAACTACCCGATCACACTCGCCGTGACCGATGCGATCGCAGCATTGATGGCTGGTAACGGCGTGGTCCTCAAGCCGGATCTACAGACCACTCTGACAGCGCTGTGGGCGATCGATCTGATGTATGAAGCGGGTCTTCCCGAAGGGCTCTTCGGGGTTGTCGCTGGTGAGGGCGTTGAGATCGGCCCGATGATCACCGCGCGCGGGGACTACATCATGTTCACGGGTTCAACCCGTGTTGGCCGCGAAGTTGCAGCCACCTGCGGCGAGCGGCTAGTCGGCTGTTCGATGGAACTTGGCGGCAAGAACGCCATGATCGTGTGTGATGACGCCAATATCGGTAAGGCCGCTGAGATCGCGGTGCGGGCGTGCTTCACCAACACCGGTCAGCTCTGCATCTCGATGGAACGAATCTACGTTCACGCCTCCGTGCGCGAGCAGTTCACCGATGCCTTCCTCGCCCGCACGGAGAAGTTGCGCCTCGGCGCACAGATCGGTTGGGGTGCCGACATCGGCTGTCTCATCTCGCAAAAGCAGCTCGACACTGTCAGCGCTCACGTCGATGATGCCGTTGCTAACGGTGCAGTCGTGTTGGCAGGCGGCCAGAAGCGCCCAGATGTTGGCCCGTTGTTCTACGAGCCAACGGTGTTGACGAATGTGTCGGAGAAGATGCTGTGTTTCGGCACCGAGACGTTCGGGCCGGTGGTGTCGATCTACGGATTCGATACCGAGGATGAGGCAATCGCGCTGGCCAACGACACGACCTACGGCCTCAACGCCTCAGTCATTACCAAGGACGCCAAGCGCGGCCGCGAGATTGCCAAGCGCTTGCATTCGGGAACTGTCAACGTCAATGAGGCCTACGCGACAGCCTGGTCGGCGCTCGGCGGTTCGATGGGTGGCATGGGGGATTCGGGTCTTGGTCGCCGCCACGGCCGCGAGGGTCTCTTGAAGTACACCGAGGCGCAGACGATCGGGACCCAACGCATCATGGGGTGGGGCATACCCCCGAAAGTTACTGACAAACAGTGGGCCGGGGCTCTCGTCGGATTCGTGCGTGGCATGAAGATTGTGGGTCGAAAATGAGCACCAACGCGGATGAGTTCGACTACGACGTCATTGTGGTTGGTTCGGGCTTCGGTGGATCGGTGACGGCATTGCGTCTCACTGAGAAGGGCTACCGGGTCGGTGTCATCGAGGCTGGTCGCCGGTATGAGGATGCTGATTTTGCCAAGACTTCCTGGCGGCTACGCAAGTTCCTTTTTGCTCCGAAGTTAGGGCTACAGGGAATTCAACGCATCCACTTCTTGCGCGATGTGATCGTGCTATGTGGTGCCGGTGTCGGTGGTGGATCGCTCGTGTACGCCAATACGCTTTACGTACCACCAAAGGCGTTCTTCGACGATAAGCAGTGGGCGCACATCACCGACTGGCAATCTGAGCTCGCGCCCTATTACGACCAGGCCACTCGAATGCTCGGCGTGACCGACAACCCGACCATGACTCCCGCCGATGACGCCATGAAAGACGTGGCGATCGAGATGGGCGTCGGCGACACGTTCCGGATGACTCCAGTCGGGGTCTTCTTCGGTGATGAGGCTGGCAAGACGGTCGCGGATCCATTCTTCGGAGGCGTTGGCCCGGAGCGGACCGGCTGCATTGAGTGTGGCGAGTGCATGACAGGTTGCCGACACAATGCAAAGAACACGCTAGTCAAAAACTACCTTGCACTAGCAGAAGGTGCTGGGGCCGAGGTCTTGGCTCAAACCACAGTCAAAGCGCTGCACAAGACTGACGACGGCTGGTCGGTCGACGTCACTAAGTCCAGTGCTTGGCTCGCCGGATCCGGGCGGAAATTGACCGCCAAGCATGTCGTGATGGCGGCTGGCACCTACAACACTCAACGACTCCTGCATCGGATGAAGGACACCGGTCGCCTACCGAACCTGTCAGCAACGTTGGGTCGATTGTCGCGCACCAATTCAGAGTCGCTGCTCGGTGCGATTGCGGCCAAGACACCTAAAGGTTCCGACCAGCCCGACTTCACGCAGGGCGTGGCAATCACGTCGAGCTTCTTCCCGCAGCCGCACACCCATGTCGAGCCGGTCCGCTACGGCAAGGGCTCCAACCTGATGGGGATGCTGCAGACGGTCATGACTGATGAAGAGCCTGGTGTTCCACGCTGGAAGACCTGGGCACACGCCATCGCGAAAGACCCGGTTGCTGCGGCGAAGATGGCCAATGTTCGTGGCTGGTCGCAGCGGGCAGTGATCGCGTTGGTGATGCAGTCCCTGGACAACTCAGTCACGGTGTCGGGCGCACGAGGGATGTTCGGTCGCTGGAAGATGACAAGTCGCCAAGGTGAGGGAGCCCCCAACCCGTCCTGGATTCCCGAAGCCAACACGGCTGTGCGCTTGCTCGCTAAGCGCATCGGCGGAGTTCCAGGTGGCAACCTTGGTGAAGTGATCAACGCGCCAATGACCGCGCACTTCGTGGGCGGGTGCGTGATTGGCGATTCGCCTGAGACTGGGGTCATCGACCCGTATCACCGTGTGTATGGTTACGACGGGCTACACGTCGTCGACGGATCAGCCGTAACTGCGAATCTCGGCGTTAACCCGTCGCTGACCATTACTGCCCAAGCTGAGCGGGCGATGGCATTGTGGCCAAATAACGGGGAGGCTGACCTCCGACCCGAGCAGTCGCAGGCGTATCAACGGGTGGACCCGATTTCGCCCAAGCGCCCGGTTGTTCCCCCGACTGCACCAGCGGCATTGCGCCTTCCGATCATTTCGGTGCGTCAGGGCACTCAATCAACGGCAGATGTGCGCTAGCGTGAGCTGACTTAGCAACCGATCGAGAGGCGCTGCACATGTCTACCCCCACCCCGCCACCGAGCGACGCGAATGAGCCCGTAGGTGGCCAAACGCCGCCGCCGTCAGGTCCACCAGTGCCACCGGCTCCCCCGCAGCCTCCGGCAGTTCCACAGGTTCCACCGGCAGCTCCGCAGCCGCCGGCAGCACCCCAGCCGCCGTCTGCGGGGCCTGATGCCCCGCAGCCTCCTGGCGGTGGCGGCTACCCAGCCGCTCCGCCGCCCCCACCCCCGCCTGGGGGTTACCAACAGCCAGGCGCGCCAGCCCAAGGCGGATTTGGCGCCCCGCCGCCCCCGCCCCCAGCGCCCGGCTATGGCGCTCCAGGGGTTCCCGGCGCGGCTCCAATCGGCACCAACGGCCTTGCCATCGCCTCGCTGGTGGTGTCTCTGGTGTCGTGGATCTGTTGCTCATTTGGGTTCGTTCCCGGTGTAGTCGCGATCATCCTTGGGGTCATGGCGAAGAAGCAGATCGCTCAAACCGGTCAGAAGGGTTCGGGCATGGCAACTGCCGGAATCATTATCGGAGCGATCATCTCCGTTCTTGCAGTCATCGCGCTTATTGCCACAGTGGCCAACGGCGGGAATAGCTGGACCTACAACTACGGCAACTAGCAACCCCTACGTCAACTCAGAGAGTGCGGTTTTTCGGTCTAAGGACTGCGAAGCCGCACTCTTTGCATGTCCGGCCTGAAGCAGCCAATACCCTTAGCTCATGGGTTCTGAGCAAACCGTCCTGGTTGTCGACTTTGGGGCGCAGTACGCGCAACTGATTGCGCGCAGGGTGCGCGAGGCGAGCGTCTATTCCGAGGTCGTGCCGCATACCGACTCGGTTGAGCAATTGATGGCGCGTAAGCCTGCCGCCATTGTGCTCTCGGGCGGGCCTTCAAGCGTCTACGAACAGGGCGCACCGCAGGTCGATCCAGCATTGTTCGAGCAGGGCGTCCCGGTGTTTGGGATCTGCTACGGCTTCCAAGCAATGGCAGCGGCCCTTGGTGGCGAGGTTGCCCACACAGGTGGATCTGAGTACGGCCGAACCGCGCTGAGCGTGACTGACCCTGATTCGCTGCTGCTTGCCTCTCAGCCCGGGGAGTCCTCGGTCTGGATGTCCCATGGCGATGCTGTTGTTCGCGCACCTGAGGGCTTCGCCGTTACTGCACAGACTCCAGGTGCGCCGGTCGCTTCGTTTGAAGCAGTAGAGCTTGGCTTCGCCGGCGTGCAGTTCCACCCCGAGGTCATGCACACCGAGGGCGGTCAAGCGATCCTCACCCACTTCCTGCACGACATTGCCGGCCTTGGATCTACGTGGACGACTGCCAACGTCATTGCCGAGCAGGTCGAGAAGATCCGATGGCAAGTAGGAGATGCGCGCGTTGTCTGTGGCCTGTCCGGCGGGGTCGATTCCGCAGTCGCTGCCGCGCTCGTTCAACGCGCCATCGGCGATCAGCTGACGTGTGTGTTCGTCGATCACGGTCTGCTTCGTGAGGGCGAGGCAGAGCAGGTCGAGCGTGACTATGTTGCAGCCACTGGGGTTGACCTAAAGGTGGTAGATGCGCAGGAACGATTCCTGGGAGCATTGGCCGGAATCGACGATCCAGAGCAGAAGCGAAAGATCATCGGGCGGGAATTCATAAGGGTCTTCGAGCAGGCCGCCCGTGAAGTTGTAGAGGATGCGGGTGCCCATGGCACGTCCGTGGACTTCCTCGTTCAGGGAACGTTGTATCCCGACGTCGTTGAATCCGGGGGTGGCACAGGAGCCGCCAACATCAAGAGTCACCACAACGTCGGCGGCTTGCCCGACGACCTGCAGTTCAAACTAATCGAGCCGCTGCGGGAGTTATTTAAGGACGAGGTTCGCGAGGTCGGTCTTCAGTTAGGCCTGCCGCCCGAGATCGTGTGGCGACATCCCTTCCCAGGTCCTGGCTTGGCGATCCGAATCGTCGGTGCCGTCGATGCTGATCGGCTGCAGATCTTGCGCGCTGCCGATGCAATTGCCCGAGTAGAACTCACCAACGCTGGCCTGGACCGCGATGTGTGGCAGTTCCCGGTGGTGCTGCTGGCCGATGTTCGCTCCGTCGGAGTGCAAGGCGATGGCCGCACGTATGGGCACCCAGTGGTCCTACGGCCGGTATCCAGTGAAGATGCCATGACCGCCGACTGGTCGCGACTCCCATATGACCTGCTGGCCACCATCTCAACCCGCATCACCAACGAGGTCCCCGAGGTCAACCGGGTGACCCTAGATATCACCAGCAAGCCCCCCGGCACGATCGAGTGGGAGTAGCGGAAAGCCGCGACCTTCGGCGCGGGCAGTGAGCAGTTCGTGCACTGCGCTTCGCGCTTTGACGTTTACTCACTTGCTCCTCACCCACGCCGAACGCCACTCCCGTTCCTTGGGAGGCGTTACCGGAACTTCTCCCACCGCTCGGCCGGTGGTCGAGCTCGGTCCTCGGTGAATCGACCGAATCATGCCCAATCGACCAATATTTTTCGGTCGATTCCACATGTTTCGGTCGATCCAGGGAACCCCGCCGCCGCCAACCCGACCCGCCGCCGCAACCCCGACCCCGCAGCCAAGTCCGCCATCGTCCCTTAACGCCGCTTGCTCAACCTGGCACGTGGGTTTGGCGAGGTTGGTGGGGTGGGTACACCGGAAAACCTAAACAACAGGAGGGTGGACAAGCGCGAGGTTGGCGGGGTGGGAGGCAAGTCGAGAACGTAAAAGGCGCGAAGCGCCAGTGAACGACTTGCCTCCCACCCCGCCAACCGACCCAAGAAGGGAACCCTCCCGAAGCCAATCGATTGACTCAGCCCACCCCACCAACCGACCGTTAAGACAACCCCTCAGGCCGTTGACACAACCATGAAACCCTCGGCCAACCGCCCCTTAGACAAGCCAGCCGCCTGAGCCTGCATCGTTAGCCACCCCCGGATCATGTCGGCTAAATCATCGCGGTGAGCAGTCTGCGACTCATGGGCTCGTAGCGCCGAGAGTTTCGCATCGAAGGAGTCGGTGACGTCGACCCAGTGGTTGGGTGTCTTGGCCGACATCACCCAGACCTCTGGAACCGACCACTCTTCCAACTTCTCGTCGCGCAGCAAGCTCGTGTGGGCGAAGGGGTTTCTGGCATCGGGGTAGACAGCCTGAATCGCAGCTTCTCCAGCGGCTAAGTGGTCGGGGTGTGAGGCGTAAATCCGCTCCCAGTTGCGCTCGGGACTTTGGATCAAAACTCGCTGCGGCCTCACTTGGCGGATGACTCGTGAGATGTCACGGCGAAGATCGTGGCTGACCGCCAATTCCCCATCCTTGTAACCGAGGAATCGAATATCGGTGACCCCGACTGCTCGACCAGCGCCTTGCTGCTCGGCGCGTCTAATTCCGGGGATCTCGCTGCGTGGCACGGCCGGGTCGAAGCCGCCGGCATCACCATCGGTGATCACGCAGTAGGTCACCTCAATGCCAGTACGAGTCCAGCCTGCGATTGTTCCGGCTGCGCCAAAGTCGACATCATCTGGGTGGGCGGTTACGACGAGAATACGGGAAACCTCGTTGTCATTCAGCACGGCAAATACCTCATAAGCGTCGGTCGAGAGTCCTATTTATTGGTTAATGTCGCTTTTATCATGCAAATTTGGGCGGTAGGGAGCCTGGAAAACACGTCCTCTACCCTCCCAGGCTGCCATGGTATCGGCGTGCCTTCCCCCAGCGCGCTTGGTTCGAACAGTCGGCTTCGCGTCATCATCCTTGCTCTGACGATGACCTTGGCGGTGGTCATCGCTGTCTTTGTCGACCCCGCCGACGCCCATTCGGCGCCGACCTCGCCATCAGCGTCGGCGCCTACGCCAGCGCCGAAGGTCTTGCCCGCCCAAATGGACTCTGCTCAGCAGTACGAGGGGCAATCGATCTGCGATCCAGTAATCAAGCCCGGTATTGCCAAATTGCGCAGCCTGTTGCGCAAGACCTACGGCAAGCACACGTTCTACACGACCCGAGCGTGTGCAGCTGACCCCAATTCCGAGCACACCGAAGGGCGCGCCCTGGACTGGATGGTCGACGGACGAATTCCCGCACAACGCGCACAAGCCAAAGCAATGCTCAAGTGGCTTTTGGCCACGGGTCCCGACGGGACTATCGCTGCCAACGCCCGCCGGATGGGCATCATGTACATGGCGTGGAATAACCAGATCTGGCGCTCCTACTCGCGAGTGGGCTGGGGCGAGCTCAAGGGATGCTTGGCCAAATCGAGGTCTTCGGTGTCCTGGGATACTGAATGCCACCGCAACCACATTCACTTTTCACTCACTTGGGATGGTGCGGCCGCTCGGACGTCCTACTGGGATGGGACAGCCCAGACCTCACAACCTTGTCCAAGTCCGAGTTACAAATCCGGGTCGGTCCGTAAGCTGCCACGCACGGTTCAGGCCGTGGCGCTACGGCGTAAGAAAATCCTGAGCACGACTAGCGGCCGGGGCAATGGCGGACGGATCTGCCGACTGCAGGAAGATCGCTGGTCTGGCGATGGCCACCGGCTCGACCTCAAGGTCGATGGCCGCGGAGGAGTTCCGCGCTCCGCAGCGTTGCAAGTCACGTTGCGCGTGGTTGCTGTCGACCCCAACGCGCCGATGCAAATATACGTCTGGCCCGCCGGCTCATCCCAGCCGCACGTGGCGAAACTTACTACAGTTATGAACCAGCCCGCACAGGCGGACATTACAGTCGCAGTGGGTGCTTCAGGCTACGTCTCGATCGCCACGGGCACCGGGGACACCAACGTCCGCGCGTACGTGCTTGGTTACACCCGCGCAGCCCCCGCGCCAGCCAAGCTCGCTTCTTGACCAAAGAATCGCGGGCAGGCCCCGCCGCACCGGTGGAGTCAACGTAGGGCAGTGTCGGTCGGGCAACTTAGAATCTGTGAGTGGCTGACCTACTCCTCGATGACCTCAATGACCGCCAGCGCGAAGCTGTATTACACGCTGGCGGCCCGCTGCTCGTTGTGGCAGGTGCTGGCTCCGGCAAGACGCGTGTTCTGACCCGTCGCATCGCCCATGTCGTTCGCGACCGTGGTGTCGATCCCCACGAGATCATGGCCATCACGTTCACCAACAAGGCCGCTGCTGAGATGCGTGAGCGCGTGATTGAGCAGGTTGGCTCACGCGCAAACGCCATGGTCGTATCGACATTCCACTCAGCGTGTGTGCGGATCCTGCGTCGCGAAGCCACCACTTTGGGTTTTCCGTCTTCATTTACGATCTATGACTCCGCCGACTCGGTTCGCTTGTTCACCAACGTCGCCCGCGACCTCGATATCGACATCAAGCGCCACACGCCACGCAGCCTGGCCAGTGCCGTGTCATCGCTGAAGAACGAGCTGATCACGGCGCAGGATTATTCGAGTCGGGCCACGAACAACCACGAGAAGCTGATCGGAGAGGTGTTCAAGGAGTATCAGACCCGCCTGACGCGTGCTGCAGCATTGGACTTTGACGACCTCATCGGACACACGGTTTCGCTGCTGCAGGGATTTGACGAGGTAGCTGACCGCTATCGCGATCGGTTCAGTCACATCATGGTGGACGAGTACCAAGACACCAACCATGCTCAGTACATCCTGATTCGCGAGCTGGTGGGGGCTGGGACCCGCGGCGAGGCGTCGGGCCGAGAGATCGCCGAGCTGTGCGTGGTGGGGGATGCCGACCAATCGATCTACGCATTCCGTGGCGCGACGATCCGAAATATCGACGACTTCGAGCGTGACTACCCGAGCGCGTCGGTGGTCATGCTCGAACAGAACTACCGCTCCACCCAGACGATCCTGTCAGCTGCCAACGCTGTTATTTCACGGAACGCGGCTCGGCGCGAGAAGCGACTGTGGACCGCTGCAGGCGATGGAGACAAGATCGTCGGCTATGTGGCAGACGACGAGCATGACGAGGCGGCTTTTGTTGCCAACGAGATTTCTCGGCTGACTCGTGGCGGTGGTCGACTAGCTAGCGATATCGCCGTCTTCTATCGGACCAATGCTCAATCACGTGCGATTGAAGAAGTGTTTATTCGCCTTGGATTGCCGTACAAAGTGGTCGGTGGCGTTAGGTTCTACGAACGCCGCGAGGTCCGCGATGCAATGGCTTATCTCAAAGCGCTAGCCAATCCGCACGACGACTTGGCATTGCGTCGAATTCTGAATACTCCAAAGCGGGGAATTGGCGATACAGCCCAGGATCTGATCGCATCCATTGCTCGTCGCGATCGGATTTCTTTTGGTGCCGCATTGCGTTCGCTGGATGAGAATTCCGGATTGCAGGCGCGGCAATTGAAAGCAATTCGAGGATTTATTGAATTGATGGATGGACTAACAAAGGACTGGCGAGAGGGCTTGGGAGCCGGCGAGTTAGTCCACGAGATCTTGGACCGCTCCGGCTACTTAGCGACGCTTAAGGACTCCAAGGACCCACAAGACGAGGCTCGGTTAGACAACCTCACTGAGCTTGAGTCCGTCGCCGCGGAATTCGAGCGGGACTATCCCGACACCACCTTGGATGACTTCTTGGAACGGGTCTCCCTGGTCGCTGACTCTGATCAAATCCCAGACTCCGATGGTGGTTTGGTCACCCTGATGACGCTGCACACGGCCAAAGGCCTGGAGTTCCCCGTTGTTTTCCTGACCGGCCTTGAGGAGGGTGTGTTCCCGCACTCACGGGCATCCGAACCTGCGGACCTGGAAGAGGAGCGTCGCTTGGCGTACGTGGGGGTGACCCGTGCACGCGAGCAGCTCTACATTTCCCGCGCCGTTGTTCGCCGTCAGTGGGGGGCACCGCAGAACAGCCCAGCGAGTCGGTTCCTTGACGAGATCCCCGAGGAGCTCGTGACCTGGCGTCGCGACGAGTCGATGGTGATGCGTCGTCGAGCTGATTTCGAGCGCTCAGGGGGCGGGTATAACTCTGCCGATGAATATCGCCGCACGAGCCGATCAAAGTCATCCTCGGGTGGTTACGGCAGTGCACCGGAATTGGTCAAGGCGGCGGCTGCTCCAGGTGCGCGAGTGACTGGCAATCGCACAATTATCGACCTAACGCCCGGTGACAGAGTGCTACATCCGAGATTTGGAATGGGCAAAGTCGTGACTGTGGGTGGCGTCGGTGATAACTCAGAGGCGAGCATTGACTTCGGGGGCGAGGGGGTAAAGCGCTTATTGCTGCGCTATGCCCCGGTTGAGAAGCTCTAATAAGCACTCAGAGCCATCCTGCAATTGCGACCCACCTCACAGTCAGAATAGTAGGACTTTTCCGAATAGTCCGTTTTCCATTGTTGTGGAATGAGTTTCGAGATAAGAAATTCGCTATTTGGCCAACGGGGGACAACCGAATGTCGCGTGATCATCATCTTTTCGGACGACTAGGCGAGAAAGCCGAAAACCTCGGCGAACTCACTCACAAGGAAATCGGAGCGATTGCCGGGGGAACATTCGCCCTATTCGGATTGGCTTTCGTGGCCTTCGGTGGCGGTACCGCTTTGGCGGCCGAGCCGGGCGCTACGGCCGACTCCAACGCTGCCTCGGTGGCCGTTGTGGCTCCGAGTGAAACCGCGCTCGTGGACGGTTCAGAGCGTTCGGCCCTGTCGAGCATCTCGGGCTCGCTTCAGACCGTGACCGCGGGTAGGTCACTGGCTAGCCCTTCCACCACCGCTGCTGCCGTCAAGGCGACGCCCAAGCCCAAGCCGAAGGTTAAGCCAAAGCCCAAGGATCCGTCCCACACCTACTCGGGCTGGTACACGCCAGTTCGCCACTACAACTTCACGGCTGTGTTCGGCCAGCCGGGCCCGTGGGCTTCGGGCTATCACACAGGTCTTGACTTTGCGACAGGCGAGGGTTCGCCGATTCGTGCCGTGACCAACGGTGTCGTGGTTTCAGCCGGGGACGGCGGCGCCTACGGCAATCTCCTGCAGATCAAGGTGGGCAAGCACACCGAGGTGTGGACTGCGCACATGCAGAGCTTCGCGGTCTCCGTCGGTGATCACATAAAGGCCGGCGAAACTGTCGGCTACGTAGGCATGACCGGTCACACCACTGGTCCGCATTGCCACATGGAAGTGCGAGTCGACGGGGTGGTCCAAAATCCCACCCACTGGCTGTGGCCAGACGGTGGTATTCGCTCGAGCCTCTAGCACCTAGCTCGCTAAAGAACGTGTGTGCCCTCCGGGGGCTCCTCGGTGTAGGCACCGGCCCACGCTGCAGGATCGCCCGGCTGGCCCGGTGTGACAGCCAAGAAGGTCATCGGGTCAGTCGGGGTGTGATTGACCCGAACCTCGAAGTGCAGATGAGGGCCGGTCGTATTGCCTGATGCGCCAGTCAGCGCAATCTCGGCGCCTTGGCTGACGTGCTGGCCAGCCCACACCAGGACCTTGGACAAGTGGCAGTACCAGATCTCGACACCGTCTTTACGAATGAGTTCAACGACTAGTCCGTATGCCGGGTGAATAAAGACTGCGCGAACATTTCCGCTAACGACTGCGCGTGCCGGGGTGCCCATCGACGCTTGGAAGTCCGTCCCGCCGTGGGCGACCTTCCAGTGCGGGCCGAGTTGGCCGTAGGACGTCACGACAGCTGCGTTCGCCAGGGGTGTGATCGCTGGAAACGGGTCCTTCGCCGCCGCGAGGCGCTTGTAGATCGCCTTGAGCTCCTTGGGTGAAAGGTCAGCCAGGGTGCGTTGATGTTTCTTGTGCTTGGCCTTGTACTGCTGATGCTTGATGCCCTTGAGGGCAACCTTCTGAGCGTGGGCCCGATTCTTGCGATACGACTTACTGGGTCCGGTGTAGCTACTTGGTACGGCAGATACAGTGGCCGAGATGAGGATAGGCGCTTCGGCGGACTCGCCAGGGTTTTGGGCAGCCGCGGAGTTAAGGCCAACTGTCGACAAGACGGTTGCAGCACAGGCTGCTGCTAGCAGGGGCTTGGCGAGTTTATGGGAGCGCACGAACAAGACCGTAGGAAGCTTAAGTCTCGCTGTCTAGCCCAATGGGGTGAATGGGCAATTTTATTTGGTGATATGGGCGGCCGGTCCGCGCGAGGAATGCAGTGGACCTAGGAGAGTGAACCTAGGAGTTTGCCAAATGTCTAGCGGCGGTTGAATCAGGTGTTGTGCGCTGCCTTGGTGCTTTGCGGCCAGGACTGGAGGCGATCGAGGTCGCGCCAGCTGCAAGCGTCGTACCGTCAGTATCGAGGTGGGACAGCGCTGTGCAGATCTCGTGCACGACTCGACCATCGACAGGCAGCGACATGTGCCCGACCCCGCGGACAAAGACATTGCGTGAGCTCAGGTCTGGGTGAACGATTCGAGCGTTGCGCTGGGGAACGATGACTTGGTCTAGATCGGACCAGATCGCGATCATGCGCGTTCGGCAACCGACTGCGGGCTCTTGAAGTTCGCACAGCAATTCGCTGTTGGGCCGTAGCTGACGGGCCAGCGTGTGCGGGACGTACTTGGCGTAGGCCGACCCATTATGCGGGGAGCCCAGGGTGACAAGGGTGTGAACGCGCGAGTCGCCGCCGAGGCGCTGCACGTAGTAACGAGCGATGAGACCGCCCATGGAGTGTCCAACAATGTGGACACGCTCATAGCCGGTCTCCCTACACACCGACTCGACGAGCATCTCCAAGCGACGAGCCACCCGACGGACGTCGTCTGTCAAAGGTGAGTAGTTCAGTGAGATGACGCGACCAAATCCGCGTCGACTAAGACCACGGCGCAAGACGGTGAAGATGGAGTGGTTATCGATGACTCCATGAACCATGATGATCGGCGTTCCGGCCGCCTCTACGTCGCCAATGATCAAGCCGCGTTGGACCGGCGGTAAGCCTTCAAGGTTGTGGCGCAGCACTTCTTCGCGGGCGCGCTCTTCAACCAGGCCCATGGGATACATGGCTGTGTGGGTAGCGACCCAAGCGACCTCGATCGCGGTTCCTTTGAGTCCGGCAGGACTCAGGAGTGCTTTGCGGGCTTTGCCAGAGGTGATCCGCGCTCGTTGGAGGCGGGCCTTCACACGGTCCACCGGACCGGAGGGAATCTCCGAGGGCTCCACAGGCATAAGGTGAAAGGTAACTCAAGAAGGGTCGTGAAGTAAGCCTTCGAGAGTGCATGCCACGAGATTTTTTGCGCACCGCTACTCTTCGTAGAGCGAAATCGCTGTGATCACGCCAGAGTCGGTTACCCGACGTGACAATGGCGGAGTTCGTCGCGAACGTCGAGGTCCGCGATTAGCGGAAACTAGCGGCGTGAAACCCTTGAACCGCAGTCGTTACCGACGAATAGCCAGGAGGATCACCTGTGGACGCCAGCCCGATTCGAGTCCTCGTCGCCAAGCCCGGCCTTGACGGCCATGATCGCGGCGCCAAAGTTGTCGCCCGAGCGCTTCGCGATGCCGGCATTGAGGTCGTTTACACAGGCCTCCACCAAACCCCAGGAATGATCGTTGAAGCGGCGATCCAAGAGGATGTCGACATGATCGGAATGTCGGTGCTGTCTGGAGCACACATGACCTTGTTTGCGGCTGTCATTGAGTTGCTCAAGGAACGCGATGCGTCTGACATCATCGTCTTCGGCGGCGGAATCATTCCTGAGGATGACATCGAGCCGTTGGCCGAACTTGGAGTCGCCCACGTGTTTACCCCGGGCACCACGACAACTGAAATCGTGGAATGGGTTCGCGAGGCTGTTGGCCCGCCAACTGCTGCGTGACTGCTTTCCAGCCCCGCAGACAGGCCCACCGGCGCTGAGGCGCTGCCCAGAGGTTTACGCTGTGAAGGTTTGCAACACCCTTAAGTCCGCCGCTCCCAACATGGGGATGCGCCGGAGGAATGATCACTTCCTAATAGCGGAGTTGACGCGTGGATCTGTATGAGTACCAGGCCAAAGAACTATTCGCCGCCCACAATGTTCCTACCCAAAGCGGCGAGGTAGTCACCACCGCTGAAGATGCTCGCGCAGCGGCGGAACGCATCGGGACCATGGTGGTCGTCAAAGCTCAGGTGAAAGTTGGCGGTCGCGGGAAAGCTGGCGGCGTCAAGCTCGCCAAGACCCCGGAAGAGGCCGCCGAGCGCGCCGAAGACATCCTCGGTCTCGACATCAAGGGACACGTGGTCGGCAAGGTGCTCATCACCGAGGCCAGCGATATCGAAGAGGAGTTTTACGTCTCCTTCCTCCTTGACCGGACCAATCGCACCTTCTTATGCATGGCCAGCGTTGAGGGCGGCGTCGAGATTGAAGAGGTCGCCGTAAACAATCCCGAAGCGCTGGTGAAAGCCCCCATTGACGCTCTCATCGGATGCAACCTGGCGAAGGCTCAGGAGATCGTGGCGCAGGCCAAATTTCCCGAGGACGTTGCCGATCAGGTCGCTAACGTGCTCGTCACTTTGTGGGAGACCTTCGTCGCTGAAGATGCCACGCTCGTTGAGGTCAACCCACTGGTCAAGGACCCCGCGGGCAAGATTCTCGCGCTCGACGGCAAGGTCACCCTCGATGACAATGCGGCATTCCGCCATCCTCACCACGAGGCGCTTGTCGACATTGCCGCCGAGGATCCGCTCGAGGTCAAAGCGGCAGAGAAGGGTCTCAATTACGTCAAGCTCGACGGCGAGGTCGGGATCATCGGAAACGGTGCCGGACTTGTGATGAGCACATTAGATGTCGTCGCTTACGCTGGCGAGGAGTTTGGCGGCGTTAAGCCGGCCAACTTCCTAGATATCGGCGGCGGCGCCTCGGCGCAGGTCATGGCAGACGGCCTCGATGTGATCCTTGGAGATAAGGACGTCAAGGCTGTGTTTGTCAACGTTTTCGGCGGTATCACCTCGTGTGACGCCGTCGCCAACGGCATCGTGCAGGCAATCGAAATGCTGAAAGCATCTGGCCAGCCAGTCACCAAGCCGCTCGTCTGCCGCCTTGACGGCAATAACGCCGAAGAGGGTCGACGCATTCTCGACGAGGCCGAGCACGACGTTATTGAACTAGTCGACACCATGGACGACGCCGCTCGCCGGGTCGCTGAACTTGCCGCCGCGGCATCCTAGGAGGGGTTGATATGTCTATCTACTTGAACAAAGACACCAGGGTTCTCGTCCAGGGAATCACCGGTGGTGAGGGCACCAAGCACACCAATCGGATGATTGCTAGCGGGACCAACATTGTGGCCGGCGTGACGCCAGGTAAGGGTGGCCAGACCGTGGAAGCCGGCGGTCAAGTCATCCCAGTGTTTAACTCCGTCGGCGATGCCGTCGAGGCGACAGGTGCGGACATGTCCGTGGTATTCGTGCCCCCGAAGTTCACCAAGGGCGCTGTCATCGAGGCTGTAGACGCTGGCATTGAGACCACTGTCGTTATCACCGAGGGTGTGCCGATCCACGACACCGCGCAGTTCTTCGCCTACGCCCAAGAGGCAGGCAAGCGCATCATCGGGCCGAACTGCCCAGGTTTGATCACTCCAGGACAGTCCAACGCTGGCATCATTCCCGGAACAATCGCCAAGCCTGGACGAATCGGGCTCGTGTCGAAGTCAGGCACTTTGACCTACCAGATGATGTTCGAGCTGCGTGATATCGGCTTCTCGACCTGTGTAGGCATCGGTGGCGACCCGATCATTGGGACCACCCACATCGACTGTCTGGAAGCTTTCGAGGCCGATCCCGATACTGACGCGATCGTGATGATCGGTGAGATCGGTGGCGATGCTGAAGAGCGCGCTGCGGCCTTCATCGCCGACAACGTGTCGAAGCCGGTTGTTGGCTATGTCGCTGGATTCACTGCACCTGAGGGCAAGACCATGGGTCACGCTGGGGCCATCGTTTCCGGATCGTCGGGAACGGCTGCGGCCAAGCAGGAAGCTCTAGAAGCCGTCGGCGTCAAGGTGGGTAAAACCCCATCTGCCACCGCTCAGCTCATGCGCGAGGTCATCGCCTCGCTGTAAGTTGAGTGGTTTATGCCCCCAACTGCCACACAGAATGCGAACCTTGGTCATGGCGTATCGGCGGGGAGAGCAGCGCAGGTCTGCGCGTCGGGAAGTGACCGGCGGAGCCAGGCCACCGTCGCGCACACGACGCGCTGTGAGTCCAGAGGGCGGTCGTCGCCAAGTCTGGACTCGAGTGGTGCGCAGCCGTTCAGATGCAGTAGCTGATCGACTGACCCCGGGAACGGCCGGAGCGCTCGCTGCGGGTTGGAGCGCGGTCCTGTCCCTTTTGTTGGTTTGCGCACTCGTTCTGGCCGCGTGGATCTTGGGCGCTGGCACCGGCAACTTCGGTAACGCGATGCGGACCTCGATGATCGGATGGCTACTCACTCACCACGTACCCCTGAGCGTGCAGGGTGGTTCGATTTCCCAACTTCCACTTGGGCTCCTTGTGATTCCGGTGGTGTCGCTGTGGCGTGCGGGGACGTGGTCCGCGCGGCGCAGCGGTGTTGTGCTGTGGACCGAGGCTCGCTCCTGCGTGGCGATGGGTATGGCTGTCTACGCGACATTCGCGATGCTGATTTCAGGAATTTCTGGAATGGACGAAGCCTCGATTGAGCCCCTGTTCGCTTTGCTCGGGTGCGGACTCGTGGCTCTACTGGCATTTGGCGCGGGGGTCACCAGAGAAGCCGGCCTTTGGCCATCGCTTCGGCACAGGTTGGGCCCGCTCAGTGTGCGGCGTTCGCGCGCAGTCGGGGCGGGGGTCGCGTTTCTGCTCGCCTGCTCTGGCGTCCTGTTGCTTGTGTCGCTGGCGATCCACTTCGGGACCGCGTTGGGGATGCTTCACGGACTGAGCCCGGGACTAGTGGGCAACATGCTGATGCTCATCGTCGGAGTTGCTTACATCCCGAATGCCTTGATCTGGGGTGTGGGCTACCTCAGCGGGGTTGGGTTCTCCATTGGAGAAGCGACCTCGGTGGCTCCGGGCGCAGTCACAGCTGGGGCACTTCCCTCATTTCCTTTGTTCTCCGCGATCCCAGGCAGCGGTTCGTGGTTCTTCCTCATTGTGCTGCTCATACCAATAGCTGCCGGGGGCGTGGTCACCGTAGTAGCCGACCCAAGAGCACGCAAACTATTCGCCAGGGAAGCCGTTGTCGAGAGACTGACATTGATCGGTCTCCTGGCCGCGGCGATTTTTGGGCTCTGTTTAGCCGGTGACGGCGGATTGGGAGCGGCCCGACTGACGCACGTCGGGCCGACTGCTTGGAGTACTGCCGGTGCAGTCTTTGTCCTTGCACTCATTGGCAGTTTCGCAACTGACGCGTTTCGGGTGTTGAACAGGCGTAGGGAAGGGCGGGCCAGTTCTACCGAGTCCGGCACTACCCCCCAAATCGATCTCACTTCGAAAGTGATCGGCGAATCAACCAAGAAGTGAACACCGGGTCAAAGTTGCGCCGGGCGCTCGATGCGTGCAGATAGCAGCCGATCCCGAGCGCTGTTGACTTTTGCGCTGACAGGTCTTGTCACGATGATCGTCGTCGTTTTACTTGCTCTGTGGGCATCGAGGGTCGCCGGCACCCGGGACGCGATCAAGGAAGCCCGCGACAAGACTGAGATCATGGCACAAGCTGCTGTAGCTGCGGATATACCCAAGGAATTGGTCGCTGGTGACCCCGCCGCGCTCAAGCAGATGGATGAATTGATTCGCAATCGAATGCTCGGCCCCGAGGTTGCACGCGTCAAGATCTGGGCTCCTGATGGCACCATCATCTATTCCGACGAGCCACGGCTGATCGGGGAGAACTACCCGTTAGGTGAGGATGAACAGGCGACTCTCAAGAGCGGCGAAGTCGAGGCCGAGGTCTCCGACCTGTCTAAGCCAGAGAACCGCTACGAGCAGTCGGTCGGAAAGATGCTGGAGGTCTACCTTCCCATCAAGGCCCCCAGTGGTGAGCCATTGTTGTTTGAGACCTACTACGACTACTCCGCCGTGACCTCGACTGCACGCAGCACATTGGCGAGCTTTGCCCCGATCATCATCGGGGGAGTGGTCCTTTATGGGTTGTTGATTTTGCCGATTGCATGGCGGCTTACGGGTCGGATTAAGCGTGATCAATTGGCCAAGGAACGCCTCCTGCAAGCCGCGATATCTGCCTCTGACTCTGAACGGCGCAAAATCGCTGCTGATCTTCATGATGGGGTTGTGCAGGACTTGTCTGGCGTAGCGCTGAATCTTGCTGGAGTTGCCGATCGGTTGTCGGCTAACGCGCAGGAGGGTGATGGTCGTGCTCAGGACGCGGTGGTCGTGCGCAACTCGGCCGGGCATGCGCGAAGTGCTGTGACCGCACTTCGATCGTTACTTGTTGAGATCTATCCGGCCAATCTGGCAGAGGCTGGCCTAGAGAATGCGATCAGTGGGTTACTCGCGTCCCTGAGTGCCCGAGGGGTGAGTACCAGTCTCATCGTCACTGCGCCCCAGCTGATTCCAGAAGAAACCAATGCAGTCCTGTTTCGGGTCGCGCAGGAAGCTCTGCGCAATGTCGTGAAACATGCGCAGGCCAGCGAGGTCGCGGTAGAGGTCACCGGTCTTGCGGCGTCGGCAGTCATGACAGTCACCGATAACGGTGTTGGGATCGGAGCTGGGGTTGCGGATCACGTTCCCACGGGCCATTTCGGACTGCGGTCGATACGTGACCTCGCCAAGGATGTCGATGGGACGCTGGACATCAGTGCTGGCGCTGATGGAGGAACGAAGTTGCGTATTGAGGTACCGAACCGATGATTAGGGTTCTGCTCGCCGACGATCACCAGATGGTTCGGGCTGGATTGTCCGGTCTGCTTGAGGCATCAAACCAGATCACGGTGGCGGCAAGCGTTGCTGACGGCGCTGCCGCGGTGACCGCTTTTTCGGAATTCAATCCCGACGTTGTGTTGATGGACCTGTCGATGCCGGTCATGGACGGGATCACAGCAACCAAAGAGATCACCTCGGCCAATCCACTCGCGCGCATTGTCATACTGACCTCTTACAACGATCAGAATCGGGTTGATGCAGCGCTCAACGCTGGTGCGATTGGTTATGTGTTAAAGGACGCCGAGCCTAGTGCGCTAGTGGCTTCGGTGCTTGCCGCAGCCGCAGGCGGTTCACCGCTCGATCCACGGGTGGCCTCTGGTCTGCTGGCGATCCGCCGTGAGAAGTCGGCTCCAGAACTGACTGCTCGGGAGCGAGAAGTGCTCATCTTGGTTGGCCGCGGGATGCTCAACAAGCAGATCGCGCGGCAACTGAACATCTCAGAGAAGACAGTCAAGGCCCACCTTGGGAAGGTATTTCAGCGCATCGGGGTCACCGATCGCACGCAGGCAGCGCTGTGGGCGCAACGAAATGGGCTATTGCCCGAGGGCTGAGCCATTACGCCAAACCGATGGTCCTACGACCATCGTCCTATTGTTCGCCTCCCCACCCACGCCCACACTTGCTATTAGATACGAACAGGACCTGACACAAGTAAGACCAACAACGGAGGACCCCATGATTGGCAAGCGAATTGGCGGCGTATTGGCCGCGACTGTATTCATCACAGGTGGGGTCGCCGGCCTCGGCGCATCGGCACATGCGGCAGCACCGGCCAAGCACGGCTCGAAGCTGTCCTGCATGGGTAAGAAGGCCACCATCGTTGGTCACGGCGGCACCGTGAGAGGCACAAAGCACCGCGATGTCATCGTGCTACTCAAGCCCGGAAAGGTCTTCGCTGGCGCCGGAAATGACTTGATCTGTGGATCAAGCAAAGCCGACGAGATCCACGGCGGTAAAGGTAAAGATCGTATTGCAGGTAGAGGCGGCAATGACAGGGTCTTCGGTGATGCAGGCAACGACATCGAGCACGGTGATGCTGGCGACGACAGCCTGTCTGGCGGTTCGGGAGATGACGACCTCTTCGGAGATCTCGGAGACGACTCGTTGTCAGGCGGATCAGGCGATGACGACCTAGCCGGTGAAGAGGGCAACGACCACATCCGTGGCGAAGGCGGCGATGACAATATCGACGGCGGAATCGGCGACGATAACGTTGCAGGTGGATCCGGTTCGGATTCCTGCCACGGTGGCAGCGGCGATGACCAAGTCGATGGTGTTGACGACAGCGGCTCCGGGGGACACGGTGCCGATGACCCAGTAAGCCATGACTCCACCCCCGACGACTCCGGTCACCACGGCGGCGGCAGCGGCAAGGGTGGCGGCAAGTAACCTCCCTCAGCCGGTGAATGTGCCTGTGCGGTCAGGTTCGTAGGTACTCTGCATCGGTGTCGTCACCCGGACTCAACCTGTTGCCGGACTGGGTTTCAGTGATCTGGCTCGCCTTGCTTGTTGTCGTGCTGGGCTTTCATCTCACGCACCTGCGCGATTACGGCGCTCAACATCGCGCCTACTATTGCGCGCACATAATGATGCTTCTGGGAATGATCTACATGTACGGATCCATGGCCTTTGGTTGGAGCCTGATCCTTCGGCAGGCCTGGATGCTGGGGTATTCGTTGACCTCAGCTGCAATCGCGGCATGGCTGGTCGTTCGATTCGTGACTCGGCGACCTGTGAGTTTCCTGTGGGTGTTCGCCATGCTCGGCCAGTTGGCGATGGTCTACATGTGGGCACCGCTTGATATTTGGGTTCCATGGTTGAGCTACCTATGCGTCGGCTACTTCGCACTCGAGGCTTTGGCTTGGGTGGTTGGTTTCTGTGATGACGCGATCGTCGGTCGGGGTGTCGCCGTTGGTCCAGGTGATCGAGACGATGTTGTTGCGATCTGTCCGTGCACAGCGATGGGCAACGCCAGTATGGCGCTGATGGTTGCTTCGATGTCCTTCATGTTCCTTGCGATGCAGCTCATGTCTTAGGCCCTCACTCACCCCGTTGACGTACCGACCTAGAATCAGGGGGTGAGTGTGGGCAAAGCGCGTCTGGTAGTGCTGATATCGGGGGCGGGGACCAACCTCCAAGCACTTCTCGACGCAGCCGCCGATCCGACATTTCCCGCCGAGATCGTCGCTGTGGGAGCAGACCGGGCAGATGCCAGCGGCCTTGACCGGGCCGTTAGTGCGGGCCTACCCACCTTCGTCGTTTCGCCCAAACAGTTTGCTGATCGGTCCGAGTGGGATACCGAGCTCGCAGCTCGAATCAATGACTTTGAACCAGACTGGGTGATCAGCGCAGGTTTTATGCGCATCCTCGGACCGGCGGTCTTGGACGCATTTCCCAATCGCATCGTCAACACTCACCCGGCCCTACTGCCGAGCTTCCCAGGGGCACACGCAGTACCGCAGGCCCTTGAACACGGGGTGAAACTCAGCGGTTGCACTGTCCACCTAGTCGACGCGGGCGTCGATACGGGACCGATTCTCGCGCAGGTCTGCGTAGACGTGCTGCCCGATGACGACGAGGACTCCCTGCACGAGCGCATCAAGACAGTTGAACGAACGCTGTTGGTCGACGTTGTTGGTCGGCTCTGCAGTGGCCCCATCGCAATCACAAACCGAAGGGTGACATTCCAGTGACCACACGCGAGATTCGTCGTGCGCTGATTTCCGTCTACGACAAGACAGGTTTGGAGGAGTTGGCCCAGGCGCTAGCCGATGCCAACGTCGAAATCGTGTCCACCGGATCCACTGCTGCCAAAATCAGGGGTCTGGGGATCTCAGTGACCGAAGTATCGGAACTGACGCAGTCCCCGGAGATGCTCGACGGACGAGTCAAGACCTTGCACCCGCGCGTCCACGCGGGCATCTTGGCTGACCTTCGCCTCGAAGATCATGTGCAGCAGCTTGCAGAAGCGGAGGTGGAACCATTCGGTCTCGTTGTCGTCAATCTCTACCCCTTCTCCGACACGGTCGCCTCGGGTGCCTCCCCTGACGAATGCATTGAGCAGATCGATATCGGCGGGCCATCAATGGTTCGCGCTGCAGCGAAAAACCACCCGTCAGTTGCCGTGGTCGTATCGCCAGGCCGTTACGCAGACGTGATTGCCGCGGTCGCCAGCGGCGGATTCACCCTCGAACAACGGCAGGCTTTGGCTGCGGACGCCTTCCGCCATACGGCTTCCTACGACGTCGCTGTCGCCTCTTGGATGGGCAACGTCGTGTCACCGGATCAGGAGTCGCAATTCCCAGGCTGGATCGGTGGCGTCTGGGAGCGGGCCGAAGTACTGCGCTACGGCGAGAACCCACATCAGCCTGCCGCGCTTTACATCTCGGTTGATGGTCCTGACGGTCTGGCGCAGGCTGATCAACTTCACGGTAAAGCCATGAGCTACAACAACTTCGTCGATGCCGATGCTGCTCGTCGGGCCGCTTACGACTTCTCAGAGCCAGCCGTGGCGATCATCAAACACGCGAACCCTTGCGGCGTTGCCACAGGTGTCGACGTTGCCCAAGCCCACCGCAAAGCGCAGGAGACCGACCCGGTCTCAGCCTTTGGCGGTGTGATCGCTGCTAACACTGAGGTCACTGCCGAAATGGCCAGCCAGGTTATCGAGGTGTTCACTGAGGTCATCGTTGCTCCTAGCTTCTCCGAGGACGCACTCGCCTTGCTGACGACCAAAGCAAACCTGCGAATCCTTGTTGCCGCTCCAGTTCTCGCTGGTGAGCGTGTCGAATCTCGGCCGGTCAGCGGTGGGTTACTGCTGCAGGCCACCGACCGAACAAACGCGCCCGGTGATGACGTGACGCAGTGGACATTGGCCTGTGGCGAGCCCGTTGATGAGGCGACCCTCGCTGATCTGGAGTTCGCTTGGAGAGCGTGCCGGGGAGTGAAGAGCAATGCGATCCTCATCGCCAAAGACACAGCCGCCGTCGGTATTGGTATGGGTCAAGTCAACCGCGTCGATTCGGCGAAGCTCGCAGTAGTCCGTGCTGGTGAGGATCGGGTGCGGGCAGCGGTCGCCGCATCCGATGCATTCTTCCCTTTCCCTGATGGCCTCGAAGTCCTGCTCGAAGCAGGGATCCGAGCAATCGTTTCGCCCGGGGGATCAGTTCGTGATGAGGAGGTACTTGCAGTGGCCAATGCGGCCGGGGCGACCATGTACTTCACCGGGACCCGTCACTTCTTCCACTAGTCAGCGGACATGTCGGGGCACAAACGCGACCTCCTGGCGATGCTCGGTGCTTTCGTCGTTGGCTCGCTGACCGTCTTCCAGTCACGGATCAACGGTCAACTCGGGATCAGCCTCAACGACGGCTTCTTCGCCGCTTGGCTGTCGTTCGGCGTCGGATTGTTGGCTGTGCTGGTAATCGTGGCTGTAGTCCCGAGCTTTCGTGCGAGCCTTGGCTCGCTTCGCGCAGCAGTGAGGCCCAACGCCCAAGGCAAGCGCGGTATCCAGCCCTGGCAACTCCTCGGTGGGCTCGGGGGAGCGACCTTCGTCGCGGGGCAGGGGCTAACGATCCGCTACCTGGGCGTGGCCATATTCACCGTCGCTGTGGTTGCCGCTCAGAACGGAAGTTCGCTCTTGGTCGATCGAGCTGGACTAGGTCCGGCGGGCGTTGAGCCGATCACTTTCGTTCGTCTTGCTGCTGCAGTGATCGCGACGTTTGGCGTAGTGATTGCGGTGGCAGGGAAGTTGGACTCACCGTCGTTTCGGCTGTGGGCGCTGGGCTTCGCGCTGCTGGCAGGTGCCGCAATTGCCGTCCAACAGGCGATCAACGGTCGAGTGGGAGTAGCGGCCGGGTCTCCTTGGGCAGCTGGGGTGACCAACTTTGTGGTGGGATTCGCTGGCCTCACCATTGCTCTTCTCATCTCCCGCCTCGTCAATCCGAGGGCGTGGATCTGGCCGCCGGCCCCATGGAACGAGCCTGGCCTTTGGCTCGGCGGCTTCATCGGGGTCGCGTTTATCGTTATGGCAGCGGCGGTTGTTCGGATCATCGGCGTGCTGATGTTCGCGTTGGCTTCGATTCTGGGCCAGATAGTGACGGCGCTGGCAGTGGACGCATTGTTCCCGACGCCGGGCTCGCAAATCACCTGGTCGTTGGTTCTCGGAATATTCGTCACGGCCGCAGCGGTCATACTTGCCGGGGTCAGTCGACAAGTTAGGGCACACAAAGCTGCCAAGTCCCTGCAATCGAATTAGTCACAAACTTCGGCGTAGTTGGCAGTGCGGACTAGGATTGAAGGGTGTCTGCAACTCTTCTTGACGGCAAAGTCATCTCTGCTGCGATCAAGTCCGAACTAGCCGCGCAAGTAGCCGAGCTCGCAGCCCAAGGGATCAACCCTGGCCTAGGAACTGTGCTTGTTGGTGAGGACCCCGGCTCGCGGGCCTATGTCAACGGCAAGCACCGCGATTGTCAGGAAGTCGGCATCGCCTCGATCCGAGTTGATCTACCAAGTTCGGCCACGCAAAATCAGGTCGAGGAGGCGATCGATGCTCTCAATGGCGATCCCGAGTGCACTGGGTACATCGTGCAATTGCCGTTACCCAAGGGCCTTGATCAACAGGCACTACTGGAGCGTATGGACCCAACAAAGGATGCCGATGGGTTGCATCCAGTCAATCTCGGCCGCCTCGTTCTCGGTGCACCAGGACCGCTGCCGTGTACGCCTCGGGGGATTGTGGAACTGCTTCGCCGTTATGACATCAACCTCGATGGGGCTGAGGTCTGCATCGTGGGTCGTGGCGTCACAGTTGGTCGCCCGCTCGGACTTCTGCTGACGCGCCGCTCTGAGAACTCAACAGTAACCCTGTGCCATACCGGTACTCGTAACCTCGCGGCGCACACGCGAAGCGCTGACATCGTCGTGGCTGCGGCCGGGGTCGCGGGCCTGATCACCGGAGACATGATCAAACCCGGGGCTGCTGTGCTCGACGTCGGAATCACTAGGACTGAGGCTGGTCTTGCAGGAGATCTAGCCAAGTCTGTCTACGAGGTAGCCGATTACGTGGCACCGATGCCCGGGGGAGTCGGGCTCATGACCAGGGCGATGTTGATTTCAAACGTGGTCGAATCGGCAACCCATTCAGCGGCGATGCGCTTCGCTGAACAGGCATCAACGACCTAGGGTGGCGCACTGTGAGTCCTATGCGCGGCGCCGAAGCTAGCGATCCGATGGACCAATCGTCCACGATCAGTAACGCGCGTTCAAATGACGCTTCGGTAATCCCCATTGGTCCGGTGCGTGAACTCCCGCCAAACGTTGTCCCACTGCGACCTCGGCAAGGTTCTCCCGTGTCCAGCGTGGAACCGCAGGAGCAGCCAGTTCCCATCTTCGGAACTGCCGCTTGGCACCTTCCGCAGTGGCCGCTGATCTTGGTCTTGTCAGGTATCGCGCTCGGCATGCTTGTAGTGATGATCGACTCGTTTCGTCGAGGTGTTCTGGTCATGGCGGGTTCGCTCGTGCTGGCATTCTTCCTGCGCCTTGTTCTGACCGATCGCGATGCCGGAATGCTCAAAGTGCGCAATCGCGTGATCGATGCATTTGTCCTTGGATCCTTCGCTGTGGCACTGGTTGTGTTCGCGTTGTGGGTGCCTGCTCCGAGCTAGTCGAACGCCCCGAGTAAAGTTGAGCCTGACTCGTTGACCACACGATTGGGGCTCGGATATTCATGGCGCTTTCAGGCAAAGTCACCGTTGTCGGTGCAGGTTTCTACGGTTCGACCACGGCATTGCGCCTCGCGCAATACGACATCTTCGAGACCGTCGTCCTCACTGACATCGTCGAAGGTAAAGCCGAGGGCCTAGCCCTAGATATGAATCAGTCCCGACCCATCGAAGGTTTTGAGACCACTGTCGTCGGGCAGACCACGGCGGCTGACGGCTCCGGCTATGAGGCGATCGCCGGCTCGGACATCATAGTGATCACTGCGGGTCTGCCCCGCAAGCCAGGCATGAGCCGCATGGATCTCATCGAGGTCAACGCGGGTATCGTGCGTAGCGTCGCCGAGCAAATCGCGAAGAACGCTCCCGATGCCGTCGTCATCGTGGTGTCCAACCCACTCGACGAGATGACTGCTCTGACCCAACTCGCGACCGGCTTCCCCAAGAACCAGGTGCTTGGCCAGGCGGGCATGCTTGATACCGCGCGCTTCACCAACAACGTCGCCGAGAAGCTCGGTGTACCGGTCGGTTCGGTCAAGACTTTGACGCTCGGTTCACACGGCGACACGATGGTGCCGGTTCCATCGCATTGCACAGTCGACGGTGATCCTTTGTCGGACAAATTGTCTGCCGAAGAAATCGATGAGCTCGTCGTTCGTACCCGCAACGGTGGTGCCGAAGTTGTCGCGCTGCTCAAGACCGGCTCCGCGTATTACGCACCTTCAGCGGCAGCCGCAAGGATGGCCAAGGCGGTCCGTGAGGATGCCAACGTCACCATGCCCGTGTGCGCCTGGGTCGACGGCGAGTACGGCATCGAGGGCGTCTACCTCGGCGTCGAGGCTGTCATCGGCAAGTCCGGCGTTGTCAAGGTCGTTGAAACCGACCTCACCGATGATGAACTCGCAGCTCTCAAGGAAGCTTCGGAGGCCGTGCGCGCCAAGCAAGCTGACGTCGCCGACCTGTAAACCACCCATCGGCTTTTCCGGTCGTTTGAGCGTGGGTTGTTGCGCTCTTTGATCTTGAAAAGTCCTCAACAACTCAACAGTCAACGGATTAGTAGCGCAGCGGAAGGTCCAGACAGATGGCGAAGATCAAGGTCAAGAACCCGGTCGTCGAACTTGACGGCGACGAGATGACGCGAATCATTTGGTCGTTCATCCGCGAGCAACTGATCTTGCCCTATCTTGACATTGACCTCAAGTACTACGACCTTGGGATCGAGAGCCGCGACGCGACCGACGATCAGATCACTATCGACTCTGCCGAAGCCATCAAAAAGTACGGGGTCGGTGTTAAGTGCGCCACGATCACCCCCGACGAGGCTCGGGTCGAGGAGTTCGGCCTGAAGGAAATGTGGAAGTCGCCCAATGGCACTATCCGCAACATCCTTGGCGGAGTTATCTTCCGTGAGCCGATCATCATCAGCAACGTTCCCCGGCTTGTGCCAGGTTGGACTAAGCCCATCGTCATTGGCCGCCACGCATTTGGTGACCAGTACCGCTCGACCAACTTCGTCGTGCCTGGCGAGGGCACACTGACGATGACATTCACGCCCAAAGACGGCTCGGAGCCGATGGAGTTCAACGTCTTCGACTTCCCCGGCGGCGGCGTTGCGATGGGTATGTACAACCTCGACGACTCGATCCGCGACTTCGCGCGCGCATCGATGCGCTATGGCCTCAACCGCGGCTACCCGGTCTACCTGTCGACCAAGAACACGATCCTGAAGGCCTACGACGGTCGCTTCAAGGACATCTTCGCCGAGGTCTTCGAGACCGAGTTCAAGGACGAGTTCGAGGCTGCTGGCATCACCTACGAGCACCGCCTCATTGACGACATGGTCGCCGCGGCTATGAAGTGGGAGGGCGGCTACGTCTGGGCTTGCAAGAACTACGACGGCGACGTCCAGTCCGATACCGTCGCGCAGGGCTTCGGCTCCTTGGGCCTCATGACGTCGGTGCTCATGACTCCTGACGGTCAAACGGTCGAAGCCGAGGCTGCCCACGGCACGGTGACGCGCCACTTCCGTGAACACCAGAAGGGCAATCCCACCTCGACTAACCCGATTGCGTCGATCTTCGCGTGGACCCAGGGTCTCGCGCACCGTGGCCGGATGGATGACACCCCCGCAGTCACCGAGTTCGCCGAGACCCTTGAGCGTATCTGCGTAGAGACAGTTGAGTCGGGAAAGATGACCAAGGATCTCGCCATGCTTGTGGGCCCCGATCAGCCGTGGCTGACCACGCAAGAGTTCCTCGCTGCGATCGACGAGAATCTTCAAGCAGCACTCGCGTAACCGCTTAGCGCGGGGTGGCGTGCCAGATACGGTCCAGGTAGTCCTGAATTGAGCGGTCCGATGAGAAGTAACCGCTGCGCGCCACATTGAGAATCGCTTTGCGGTTCCACTGGTCTTGGTCGCGATAGAGCACCTCTACCTCGTCCTGCGCGTCGATGTAGGCGCGGTAGTCGGCGAACACCATGAACGGGTCATCGTCGAGCAAGTGGCCGACAACTGCCTGCGGAGCCGACACGTCGCCCCCGGTCAGGGACCCGCTCATCAAGGCGTCGACGGCACGACGCAGGTCCTCGTCCGCCTCGTACAACTCGCGCGGGTGATAGCCGTTGTGCTGCAGGTCGGTGACCTCATCGACGTTTAGTCCGAACAGGAAGAAATTCTCCGGGCCAACTAGTTCGCGTATCTCCACATTGGCGCCATCGAGCGTGCCGATTGTCAACGCGCCATTGAGGGTGAACTTCATGTTGCCGGTGCCCGAAGCTTCTTTGCCTGCCATCGAGATCTGCTCGCTGAGCTCGGCCGCTGGGACGATCGCCTCATTGAGGATGACGTTGTAGTTGGCAGGGAAGGCGATCGAAAGCCGATTCTGGGCCGCTGGATCGGCGCCGAGGGTCTCGGCGACCCCAAGGATTAGCTCGATAGTTTCCTTCGCCATCCAGTAGCCCGGTGCCGCCTTGGCTCCGAAGATCGCCGTGCGGGGAACAAAGCTCGCGTTCGGGTCGTCTTGGAGTCGTTGGTAGAGGGTGACCATGTGTAGCAGTTTGAGGATCTGACGCTTGTACTCGTGTAGGCGCTTGACCATAACGTCATACATTGTGTCTGTCGACAAGGCGATGCCATCGCGAGCCAAAAGGATCTCCGAGAGCGACTCCTTGTTCTTGGTTTTGATGGCGGCAAATCGCTCGCGGAAGGATGAGTCGTCGGCTAATGGTTCCAGGCCCCTGAGTCGCTCCAGGTCAGTCAGCCACCCGTCGCCGACAGCCTCAGTGATGAGGTCCGCCAGGCCTGGATTGGCTATCCGAATGAAGCGTCGCGGGGTGATGCCATTGGTGACATTGGTGAACTTCTCCGGCTCGTACTCGGAGAAGTCGCTGAGCACCCGGTCACGAAGTAATTGGCTATGCAAGGCGGCCACGCCATTGACCTTTGACGAACCAGCCACCGCCAAGTGCGCCATCCGCACCCCGCGGAAGGGTTGTTCCTGAATCAGGGACATTCGACGCAGCAGGTCGAAGTCACCTGGGCGGGCTTCGGAGACTTCCTGGATGAAGCGCTCATTGATTTGGTAGATCAGCTCCAAGTGGCGCGGCAGGAGTCTCTCGAACAGATCAACCGACCAGACTTCGAGGGCCTCTGGCATCAACGTGTGGCAGGTGTAGGCGAAGCACTTGCGGGTGATGTCCCAGGCGTCATCCCAGGAGATGTCATGGTCGTCGATCAGCACACGCATCAATTCCGGGATACCGATCACCGGGTGAGTGTCGTTGAGTTGGAAGATCACGCGCTCGGGTAGTCGACGAACATCGAAGCCATCGGGGGTGCCGTGGGCGATGAAGTCCCCGATCGAGGCCGCGACGAAGAAGTACTGTTGCGACAAGCGAAGTACCTTGCCTTGGGCTGTCGAGTCCTCCGGGTAGAGGACCTTGGTCAAGATTTCTGCGCGGACCTGGTCACGGACAGCCTGTTCAAAGTCCCCAGCGTTGAAGATTGACAAGTTGAACTCGTCGGGGGACTGGGCTGACCACAACCGCAAAGTGTTGACAGCTGCACTGCCATAGCCGGGGACTAGATAGTTGTAGGGAACGGCGTTGACGACATGGTCTGGGGTCCAGACCGACTTTTCGTTGCCGTTGTCATCGGTGATTCTTTCTACTGTTCCACCGAAGCCGATGGTCTGGGTCATCTCGGGATGGGCGAACTCCCAGGGGTTACCGTTCTGCAGCCACTTGTCAGGAACCTCGACCTGCTTCTTGTCGACGAAGGTCTGACGGAAAATGCCGTATTCGTAGCGAATGCCGTAGCCGATAGCAGGGATTTTCATGGTCGCCAGCGAATCGATGTAGCAGGCGGCGAGCCGGCCAAGGCCACCGTTGCCAAGACCAGGCTCGGGCTCGGCAGTGATGAGGTCGTCGAGGTTCACCCCAAGTGAGGCGAGCCCGGCTTCAACGGCTGACTCGAGGTCGTAGGACACCATCGCGTTGACCAGTTGCGGGCCGAGCAGGTACTCAGCAGACAGGTAGGCGACTGCCTTCGGGGCCTCGTCAATGTTTCGTGACAGCCGGACAAGCCAATCGTCCATGAGGTACTTGCGAACAAGCCGCGACAAAGCTTGGTACTTGTCCGTGTCGGTTGCTCGCCGCAGGTCGATTCCTTGGCCATGGGTGAGTTCGTCCATGAAGCCTTCGGCGATTTCCTGCGGGCTAGGTTGCGGGCGATGAGTCGCCGTCTGCTCGGTCACGGGAGAAGTCTGCCGCCATAGGCTCCCGTTCGCATGTCAGGTCGGGAAAACTTCACCTGCTAGAAACGTGAATGCACTCGATCCGGAGGGATTACAGCGAGATGACCGAGGTGGTGTCCGATGACCGCCGAGCAGCGTCAATGATTTGCAATGTCAGTTCTGCGTCGGTTGGGTCAACTGGAGCGAGTTCTCGGTTGGCCAGTGCGGCAGCCACGGCAGCGTAGAAGGCGGGGTAGTTCCCGGGCTCAGTTGGTACTGGTGTGGTCTGCCCGTCGCCGTAGAGAAGGCCCCAGTCCTGCTTCGGAACCACTCCCCAGGGATCAGCACCAGGAACCGCCCCGTCGCGTAAGGCCTGCTCCTGCGGGTCAAGCCCGTAGCTCACGTAGCCGGCTTTGGTTCCAAGCACCCGAAACCGGGGCCCTTGGTTGGGGGCCGCTGCACTCATGAACAGATG
>Ga0105047_10001269_pt1 | contig 45012 bp, 35 predicted proteins | sample MAT04_FD_78384 | JGI IMG/M metagenome (GOLD analysis project Ga0105047, IMG submission 78384) | Freshwater microbial communities from Lake Fryxell liftoff mats and glacier meltwater in Antarctica - MAT-04 (megahit assembly) | ecosystem: Environmental > Aquatic > Freshwater > Ice > Liftoff... | reverse complement strand
GGGCCGTCAAACGCCCACCCGGTCGTTTCCGGCCACCAAGTCGGCCAACGCGTCGAGGTCGTGGTCACCCACCCACTGCTGCACCTCGGCCAGATCGTTGTCTTCGTGTACGCACACCCCGTGACCGAGCAGGAGGTGCCCGCCCTCCCCGTCGGGAACCACGCGCCCCACGAACAGATCGCTCACCTTGGCGTGGCGGATCTTGGCCACCTCGATCTCGCGGTCGGCGATCGTGTCGCGTACAAGGGTGGTGGTGTCGGTCACGGCGAGCACGTCGTAGACCGACCGGGTGATCGGCACCCATTCCGCCGCCAGCGCCCGTTCGTCGGCGGGGAGCAGCGGACCTCGTGCGGCGAGGAATTGCGCGAACCAGCCTTCCTCCACCAGGAGCAGATCCGCGGTGACGGGGTCGTTCATCACCGCCGAAACGTCCTCGAGGTCGAATGGCTCGTCGAGGGCGAAGCCGTCGTCGCCGAGCATGCGGCCCGCCATCTCGGCCAGCGCCGGGCCGGCAAACGTGGTGGACCGGTTGAGGAACGCCACCGCCTTCATCCAGAGCCACGGCGCTCGTTCGGCCAACGGAATCGCCTCGGGCCGGCCAAGGTGGCAGGCCTTGAACTTCTTGCCGGACCCACAGAAACACTTCCCGTTGCGGGGGAAACGACGGTCCATCGTGCGGTTGAGCGATACCACGAACGTCGTGAGGGCATCGTCGAGACCGAACTGCACGAGCGCGGCGTGGGCCTCCACCCAGTCCCCCCGATCCGACGCATACCACCCCACGAGGTCGATCACGTGCGGATCACGTCGATCTGCCTTTTGGGCCTGGGCCAGTCGGGCTTCGGCTTCGATCGGATCGCCCCGATGTTCCGCCGCTCGAGCCCGGAGGACGTGCACCGCCACCTGGCCCTTCGGATTGCGGGCCACCTCGGCGAGCTGGTCAGCCAGACGCTCGACCCGCCCGGCCACCGCGATCGCGTGGTCGCGGCTCTCGGCCTCGGTTCGAGCCCGAGAGCGGCCGATGCCCGCACCACCGTCGAGGAACAATTGTGCCGCAAGGGGCGCGAGCGCACCTTCCGCCGTGATCGTGACCAGCGCTCGCTCCAACTGGTCGCGGGTGGGTGTCGGTTCATCGAGCAACGCCATCACGTCGGCCACCCGTGGCCCCATACTGGGGCCGAACGCTTCGAAGATCTCGCTTCGCGCAACCAACCGGTCGATCGCCTCGATCTGAGCGTCGGTCTCCACCACGTAGGCGCCGTAGGTGCGCAACCCGGCCGCGCCGACGAGGGCGGAGAGCGGTGAACCGGGGGATGCGAACACATCAGGGTCGGCGAGCAGCATTCGGGCGATCAAGACGCTGACCGCAACGCCGGATTCGTGATGGGCGGGGTCGCTGTCGAACGTCGACCGCAGCGCGGTGACGAGCGCCGGCGCAATCGGCTCCGGATCGGGAACCGCTTGGATCGTGAGGTGCCCCTTCATCGATGCTCGGAAGGCGATGGTCTCACCGGTCGAATACGTCGCCAGCCAACCGTCGGGGCCGCCGAGCACCCAGCCACTCGTACCATCCTCGTTCGAGTCGAGAAACGAGGCGATTCGGCGCTCGTCCCGATCGGTCGAGGGCTCGGCCTCCCCCGCTCCCGCTGCGTCCTCGATCGGGCCATCGAGGCCGAGGTCGTAGTGGCCGACCAACGGGGCCAGGTCGATCGTTGCGTTGATCTGCTCGGCGATCAACTCCTCCTCGGTGACCACGTGGGTGAAGGCTTTTCCCGCGGCGGCCGCCGGCAGGAACACCATTCGCCCATCGGGGAGCGTGAGCAATGGCCCGTCGCCGCGATCGGTCAGCTCTTCCACCACCTCACCGACCAGCCCGGCGTAACCACCATCGGGGCCTTCCGACTCGGCCCCACATCGCTCCCCCACGAGGTCGATGAGGGTATCGAGGTCGATCCCTGGCCGTTCCTCCAACGTGTCGAGCACGGCGTTGAACACGGTGGCGTGCATGCCGTCGGGGAGCGCGTCGTACTGCATCGCCAGCTCTGCGCTCGAGAGTTCTTCGCCGTGCGCCGCCGCGGTCAGAAACGCCCCGAGCACGGCGATCAGTGCACACCGCGCTTCGGCGGGAGCCATCCCGCTCGACAACATCCGCTGCGCCGCCCGCCAGGCCTCGGCCGGATCGCCATCGAGCAATTGGTTGAGCAGCACTGCCGCGACGACCTTGAGCAGGGACCGGGAAATCTCCGCGTCGTGGAACTGCGGTGTGGCGTCGATCAACCGCTCGAGGTGGGGGTCGAGCCAACCTTCGAGATCGAGCTCGGCGCCGGGTTCCTCGTCGTGGATCGCTTGGCGCATCTCGGCCAGTCGATCGGCGTCACGGAGTGCGAAGTCGGGCCCGAACAGGAGTCGGCAGCGGTCAAGGAGGTCATCGATCACCGCTGGATCGTAGAACGTGACGGCGGGCACCGGTGTCGGATGACACGGGCCGAACGGCTCAAGGACCTAGGCCGAACGACCCGATCATTGGCTTGCGTTCACGCCATGACAACCGAGTTGGAAGGTCCGGCGAGAGCGCCCGACCACCACCTTGAAAGCGAGAACACCATGATGAAGCGCACCACCCGGGTCTTCGGATGCTGCCTCTTCCTGCTGGCCGCCGGCTTCGGCATGCTGGCCACCGCCGCTCCGGCCTCGGCCGAGCAGCGCACCGACTACGGCCGGACCTACGTCGACCAGATCAACGCTCTTCGCTCCTCGCTCGGTATCTCCTCGCTCACCTTCGACCCGGAGCTCACCGAGCTCGCCCACCAGCACGACCTCGTGATGGCTTCCCAGAAGCGGCTCCACCACGCCGCCAACCTCGGCACCGGCGTCACCTCCGACTGGCGCAAGCTCGGCGAGAACGTCGGCACCGGCAACGCCCACGCCGACATGTTCAACGCTTTCGTCCGCAGCCCTGGCCACTACAGCAACATCGTGGATCCCGAGTTCACCCACGTGGGCGTCGCCTCCGACGTGATCGACGGGTACGAGTGGACCACCCAGCGGTTCATGAAGGTCGCCCCGCCCGCCCCGCCGGCCCCGAAGTACATCGCTCCTCCGGTGCAGGCCCCGGCCCCCGTCCAGGCCCCGATCATCGTGCAGGCCCCCGCCGCTCCTGCCGCCCCTCGTGCCGCCGCTCCCGCCCCGGCGCCGGTCGCTCCGGTCACCATGACCCCGGCGACCACCGCCCCGAGCACCACCGCTGCCCCCACCACCGCCGCTCCGGTGCCCACCACCACCGAAGCCGCTCCCGTTGCTCCCAGCTCCGACGCCACCACCGCCCCGAACGACGACGCCACCGACTCGAACACCCCGGAAGCCGGCGGTGCCATCGCTTCCATCGGTGCCGATCAGATGGACCCCGGCCTCTCGATCGACGGTGCCGACGTGGACACCGCCCCGGTCGAAACCATCACCACCTCCCCCATCGCGTCCGTTGGCTCGCCCGCCGGCGACGACGGCCTCCCCACCGCCACCAAGGTGGCCTTCGGCTCAGCCTTTGTGCTCAGCTGCTTCCTCCTCCTCCTGATCAGCCGTGAGCTCAAGGACCGCACCGCCGCCTGACCTCGCCTCCCTTATCTCCCCGTCCTGGAGGAGATTCCGCCCGCATGCGGGCAGAATCTCCTCCAGAACCGCGTTCGGGCCCGATCAGCACCTTCGCCAAACGAGCGCTTGATTGGGATTCTGGAACGTGTTCTACTTGCGGCCATGGCTTACAACGTCGCTGACCTGTTCGAGCACACCGTGGACGCTGTCCCCGATCGTGAGGCCTTGATCTGTGGTGACGTCCGCCGCACGTTCGCCGACCTCGAGGCCCGCACCAACGCCCTCGCCCACACACTCGCCGATCAGGGAATCGAGCCCGGCGACCACGTGGGGATCTACGCCCTCAACTCCATGCCGTGGATGGAAGCGCTGCTCGCCATCTGCAAGGCGCGTGCGGTGCCGGTCAACGTCAACTACCGCTACGTGGAAGAAGAACTGAAATACCTCTTCGACAATGCCGATCTGAAGGGGCTCGTGTACGACGAGCAGTTCGGGCCCCGGGTCGCCGCGGTCAAAGCGCAGCTCCCGCTGCTCAAGACCCTCGTGATGATCGAAGACGGTTCCGGCGAACCACAGACCGACCTCGACCCCATCCCCTTCGAGATGGCGGTGGAGAACGGTTCGCCCGAACGGGACTTCGGACCCCGCAGCGGCGACGACCAGGTGATCATCTACACCGGTGGCACCACCGGCATGCCGAAGGGCGTGATGTGGCGTGGGGAAGACATCTTCTTCGCGCTCGCCGGTGGGATCGACCCGTTCACCAAGGAGCCGGTGGCGTCGGAGTTCGAGCAGTCCGAGAAGGCCGCGGCGTCGGGCGGGCAGCTCATCTTCATGACACCCCCTCCGCTCATGCACGGCGCGGCGTTCGTCGCCTCGCTCATGCAGCTTTTCCAGGGCAACCGCAACGTTCTCGTCGCCAAGTTCGATCCCACCGAGCTGTGGCGGATCGTGGCGAAGGAGGGGGCGAACTCGATCCTCATCGTGGGCGACGCCATGGGCCGGCCGATGATCGAATCCCTCGAAGCGCTCGAAGCAACGGGCGAGCTTCCCGATTTGAGCTCACTGATCTCCCTGTCGTCGTCGGCGGCCGTATTCTCGCCGGTGATCAAGGACCGTTTCCTCGAACGGTTCCCGAACCTGATCATCACCGACTCGATCGGCGCGACCGAGAGCGGTTTCAACGGGTTGATCACGGTAGGCAAGGGCACCACCCAGATGTCGGGCGGTGGACCGACAGTGACGCCCGGCAAAGACACCGTCGTGCTCGACGACGACTTCAACATCCTCGAACCTGGCAGTGAGATCGTGGGCAAGGTGGGCCGGGGCGGCAACATCCCGCTCGGCTACTACAAGGACCCGGTGAAGACGGCCCAGACATGGATCATCGCCAAGGACGGCCGTCGCTATGCCGTTCCGGGGGATTTCGCCAAGTTCGAGGCCGACGGCACCATCACGTTGCTCGGGCGCGGTTCGGTGTGCATCAACTCCGGCGGCGAGAAGGTGTACCCCGAAGAAGTGGAGCAGGCGCTGAAGGCCCACCCCGACGTGTTCGACGTGGTGGTGGTGGGCGTGGCCGACGAGCGGTGGGGCCAAACCGTCGCGGCCGTGGTGCAGCTCCGCCCGGACCACCCGTCGCCCGGCCTCGACGCCCTGGCCGACCATTGCCGCAGTTTCGTGGCCGGCTACAAGTTGCCCCGCCACCTGCACCTCGTCGACGAAGTCGTCCGCTCCCCGAGCGGCAAACCCGATTACCCCTGGGCCAAAGCCCTCGCCGAAGCCGGCACCCACACCGCTCCCTAGCTGTTCGCCCGCACCGTGACCCTACGTCCGCATCACAACTCGCTTTCGAGGTACTGCCATGACTGATCTGCTCACCTACGACCGATTCTTCATCGGAGGCGGCTTCGTCCCCGCTACTGGCTCCGAAACGATCGACGTCGTGTCGCCGTTCTCCGAAGACGTGATCGGGCGGGTCCCCGACGCCACCACGGCCGACATCGATGCCGCCGTAGCTGCCGCTCGCACCGCGTTCGACCAAGGCCCGTGGCCGTCGATGACCCCCACCGAACGGGCCGACATCCTCGCCGCCATCAGCCTCGAGATCATCACGAACCTGGACGAGTTCGCCACGATCATCTCCAACGAGAACGGCTGCCCGTTCGGGTTCAGCCAGATGGGACAGGTGCTCGCCGCCACGATGGTGCTCGACTACTACGCCGGCCTCACCCGCGAGTTCGCCTTCGAGGAACTGCGTGACGGCATGCTCGGCCCCACCCTGGTGCGCCACGAACCCGTCGGCGTGTGCGCGGGCATCATCCCGTGGAACGTGCCGTTGTTCATCACCATGCTCAAGCTCGCTCCCGCCCTCGCGTCTGGGTCCACCATCGTGGTGAAGCCTGCTCCCGAGACTCCACTCGACTCCTACCGTCTCGCCGAGATTCTCAAGGGCGTGGGCCTCCCCGACGGCGTGGTGAACATCGTTCCGGCCGGTCGAGAAGTAGGCGAGCACCTCGTGCGTCACCCGGGCATCGACAAGGTGAGCTTCACCGGGTCGACCGCGGCGGGCCGCAAGATCGGTGCGATCTGTGGCGAACAACTCAAGCGGGTCACTCTCGAGCTCGGCGGCAAGAGTGCAGCGATCATGTGCGACGACGTGAACCTCGACGAAGCGCTTCCCCAGCTGATCCCTGCGGCGCTGATGAACAACGGTCAGGCGTGTGTCGCCCAGACCCGAATCCTCGCCCCCCGGTCACGGTACGACGAGATCAAGGACGCGCTGGCGGAGGTGGTCGGCAACTTCATCGTCGGCGACCCGCTCGACCCTGCCACGGAGTGCGGCCCTCTGGTGGCCGAGCGCCAGCGTGAGCGGGTAGAGGGCTTCATCGCCGCCGGCCGAGCCGAAGGCGCCACCGTGGTGGTCGGCGGCGGCCGTCCCGCCGGCTTCGATCGTGGATTCTTCGTGGAGCCCACGCTCTTCGCCGATGTCGACAACTCGATGACGATCGCTCGGGAAGAGATCTTCGGCCCGGTGCTCTCACTCATTCCATACGACACCGACGCCGAGGCCGTTGCCATAGCCAACGACTCCGACTACGGCCTCTCCGGTTCGGTGTGGACCGCCGACCTCGACCGGGGGGTGAACATCGCTCGCGGCGTGCGTACGGGCACCTACCAGGTGAACCTGCTCGCCATGGACTTCTCGTCGCCGTTCGGCGGCTTCAAGAACAGCGGGCTCGGCCGGGAGCTCGGCCCGGAAGGCCTCAGCGCCTACCTCGAAAGCAAGTCGATCGCCATGCCCGCCGGCTCCGAGCCCACCCTCCGCTGAGGGAACGGCCCAAGGCATTGCGGATACCCTGGGCGCGCGTTCGTTCCCGCCGACGTCGATCTCAACCCCGCAGGAGCCCCATGGGCAGGTCATCTGCAAACACGGCACGCCAACGACCGCCCCGGCGATCGCTCCCCACCCTCGTTGCGATGATGGGCGCGCTGGCGCTCGCCGCGGCGTCCGCGGGGTGCGAACGTTTCGATCCGGACTACACCGGCAATCCGGCGGGCAAGAAGATCGGGTTCTTGGGCGACTCGATAACCGTTGGCGCCGCCGATCAACTGCACGCCCGATTCGAACCCGACCAGATGGTGCGGGTCCGGGCGGTAGTCGGTGGCGAGATCATCAACTCGACCTACGACGGCGGCATCCTCGCCAATTCCGACCCCGATCGGGTCGTGATCAACCTCGGCACCAACGAGGACGAGAACCAGCCGATGGTCGAGGTCCTTGCCGCCTACGACAACCTGCTCACGCTCTACGCCGGCAAGTGCATCGTCACGGTCACCGTCAACGACCTGCCTGGGGAGCCGCACCGCTCTCGGGCCCAGGCCATCAACGCCCACATCCACACCACCGACACCATCGTCGTCGATTGGGCGGAGGCGATTCGGGCCGACCCCGAGCAGTGGTTCGGCCCCGAAGTCGGTGTGCATCCCAACGCCGCCGGTCAGGCGCTCTTGGTGGATCTCGTCGACATCGCGCTCGACCAGTGCCCGTCGCCGCCCGAGTAGCCACGCCCCCCCACACGGACCTGGCCGTAAGCGCAGCCCGCCTCCGCGATCAGTACCCTCGCCACCGACCGAGGAGCTCGCCATGAGCAAGAAGCCACCCCCTCCACCCCCTCCCCCACCTCCGGGAAGCCCCACGAACGCACAAGGTCCCGTTCGCTGGAACGTTCCCGTGCAGTGCCCCCATTGCAGCGCCCGTGTCGACCAGGCCGCCCAGGGGCGCGCCAACCAGCCGATGTGCACCTTCTGCAACACCGCGCTTCCGGCCGAAGCGGTTGCACCGCCGCCGATGCCACCGGGCATGCAGGTGAACGTGCCCGGCCTCGATGGGTGGCTCGGAGGGCTCGTGCAAGGATCGATGACCGCCGCCTTCGCCGCCCAACAACAGATGGGCCAGGCCATGCTTTCGCAGATGTCCCAACAACCCGGAATGGAGCACCTTGCAACCACGCCGATGCAGTACACGCCTCCCCCGTCCACCCACAACATTCGCGACGGCCACGCGGCGCGGGCGGTCATTGCCGGCTGGCAGGACATGGGGGCGAACATGGGCAGCGGCGCCATGCTCATGCTCCACCTCGACATCCATCAAGAAGGACAGGCGCCCTATCGAGTGGTGGTGAACGGCACCGTCCCGCCCGACGCCAACCATCGGATAGTTCAAGGCGGGCAACTCGCGGTCACGGTCGATCGCCACGCTCCCACCGTGGTTGGGGTCGACTGGCACCTCCCCTGACGCCCGAGGCCACTGAACCGGCCAGTAGGCAACCTCAGGCCCGGAGCGAGGCTTCGATGCCGGCCACCACAAACGCCGCCAACTCGGCGACCAATGCTGCTCGCGGCACCGATCGGTCGCGGTCCCACCACTCCGCCACGGCGTAGGCACCGCCGACGACAGAGCGGCCCACCACCGCCTCCTGCAGCGGAGTGAGTTGGCCGTCGCCCACCTCGGCGCGAAGCACGAGCACGATCGCCTCGGCCGCCCGATCGGTGAGGGCGATCACGTCCTTCTTGGGATCGGCCGCCCCCGGCGGGTGGATCACGAAACGGAAGAGGTTTGGATCCTGCTCCACGAACGCCACAAAGGCGTCGAGCGCGGCCACCACGATCGCCTCCAGCCGAGCGTGACGACGGGCGGCAGATCGACCTGGCGGGAGGTCGGCCAGCGCGCCCGCGAGGCTCGTGGTGAGTTCGGCGGTGAGCCGGTCACCCAGGGCCGCGGCCAGCGCGGACGCCATGCCGGCCTTGTCGCCGAAGTGTCGATAGAGCACCGGTTTGGTGAGCCCGGCTCCTTCGGCGATCTCGTCCATCGATGCGGAGGGACCGACGCTGCTGATCACACCAAGGGCGGCGTCGATCAGCTCGGAACGTCGCTCTTCGCGGCTTGGCCCACCCTTGGGCCGGCCGGTGCGGTGTGGCGGAACTCCCACGGATTTCTTGGCCATCACCCTTGATCATACTCCCAGTAACTTATAAGGTACGCTTCGTACGTTATCGCCAATGGAGCACACCATGAGCAACCGTCCTACGGCCGTGATCACCGGCGCCACCAACGGCATCGGTCAGGCCACCGCCATCGAACTGGCCCGTCGAGGCTTCGACATCGGCATCATCTGTCGGAATCCCAAGAAGGGCGACGACACCGAGGCGCTGATCGCCGACGCCGCCCCCGAGGCCAACGTCACGATCCTGCTCGCCGATTACTGCCACTTGGCCAGCGTGCGTGCCGTCGCCCCTCAGATCGTCGAGACGTTCCCCGTGATCGACGTGTTCGTCAACAACGCCGGGATCCACAATCCAACACAACGAATCACCGACGACGGGTTCGACGAAATGCTCCAGGTGAACTACCTCGCGCCGTTCCTGCTCACCGAACTGCTCCTCCCCCACCTCGAAAAGCAGGACCGCTGCCGGATCGTGAACGTGGGATCCGAAGCCCATCGTTTGGGCGGATCCGTTGACGACGACGTGCTCACCACCGTCCCCAAGCCCTACGGCACGCGGGGAGCGCTCACCTACTACGGAAAGACCAAGCTGCTCGATGTGCTGTGGACCTTGGAACTCGCTCGCCGCGTCGACGGGAGGAAACTCACGGCCAACACGTTGTGCCCGGGCATGGTGAACACCGGCCTGTTCGACGAGTCCTCGTTCACCCAAAGCCTGTCGAAACTCTTCGTCCGAGTGGGGATCGTCCGCACCCCCGAGCGCGGTGCCCGGATGTCGATCTGGCAAGCCAGCGACCCCGACGCCGAAAAGGTCAACGGCCGGTTCCTCACCTCAACTGCCCCGGCCAAGCTGCTTCCCACCCGGCGGGTGGTACGAGATGCCAGCCGTCAGGCCCGTCTCTACGACGACACGGTAAAACTGCTCGCCCCGGTCGGCTGAGGGGTCAGTCGTAGTCCGACAGTTTCAGCCGTACCTTGTTGAGCAGGTACACCTTTTGCCGGGTGGCTTCGTCCATGTCTTCGGTGACGTGGAGCGCCGCGGTTTGGCTGGCGGCGAGGATCGAGGAATCATCGGTGACGGCGGCCTCGTCGATCACGGCCGCCTGGCGGGCGGCCTCGGCCCGGGCGGCTTCCTGCGCGCGGGCCTTCGCAGCAGCCTGAGCGGCATCGGTGGCCGCCTGTGCCGCGGCTTCGGCCGCGAGGCGGTCGTCCTCCTCCGCTTGGGCTTTTGCGTCGGCTTCGGCGGCTTCTCGGGCCAGGAACTCTTGGTAGTCGCGCTCGGCTTGCGCCCGACGCTCGTCCTCGGCTCGGGCCAAGCGGTCGGCCGCCTCCGCCTCTAGACGTGCTCGTTGCTCCCGTTCGGCCTCCTCGGCCGATTCTCGGTCTTGCGCCTCTCGCACTGCCGCCTCGCGGCGTGCGGATTCCGCCTCGGCGAGCTCCGCCGCCATGCGCCGCTGCTCGTCCTCCTCGGCCTGCCGTGCCACTTCGATCGCGGCCACGCGCTCACGCTCAAGCCGCTCGTTCTCGGCCGCCGCCTCGATCGCGGCCCGCCGTTCGGCGTCTTCACGGGCACGAGCGTCGGCGGCAAGTCGTTCGGTGGCCTCCTGGGCGAACCGCTCCTGCTCCTCCCGGAACAGCCGCTCCTCCTCAGCCCGAACTCGTTCCGCTTCTTCGAGGCGAAGCCGTTCTTGCCGGTCCAACTCCTCTTGCGCCCGATGCTCCTGCGCCCGATGCTCACGTTCGAGCCGCTCGGTGGCTTCCCGGGCCAGTTGTTCCGCTTCGAGCCGATCGCGTTCGATCCGCTCCGCCTCTTCGCCCGCTCGCAACGCTTCTTCGAGGCGCGCCCGCTCCTCTTGCTCGGCCGCCCGGCGCTCGGCCTCAACCCGCGCCTGTTCGGCCTTCTCCGCCGCTTTGCGCTCGGCATCGATACGAGCGGCCTCGGCCTTGGCTACCTCCTCGGACGCGAGTCGGGCCTCTTCTTCCCGGGCTCGGGCCTCGCCTTCCAGCCGATCCCGCTCGGCATGATCGGCGGCCTGCCGGGCCGCTACCTCAGCCTGGATGCGTTCGTGTTTGAGCCGCTCGACCTCCTCAACGGCCTTGCGCTCTTCCTCTTCCTTGTGACGGCGTTCGAGTTCAGCCTGGTCGGCGGCAGCCTTCTCGGCCGCCGCCTGCACCTCCTCCTCGGCCCGCTTGACTGCCTCGACTCGATCCCGTTCGGCCCGCTCGGACTCCTCGGCTCGCCGCCGTTCGAGCTCCTCCTTGCGACGGGCCTCCTCGACGACGCGCCGCTCAGCGTCCTCTGCTTCCTTTTTCTCACGATCAAGCTTGCGCTGTTCGGCCTGCGCTTCACGGGCCTTGCGTTTGGCTTCTTTCTGATCCTCGGTCTTGCGTTTCTGCTCGGCCCGCTGCTTGGCCCGGGCCTCGGCATCCTCACCGAAACGGGCCCGCAGCTCCTCCTGGCGTTTCTCCCACTCCTCGGCCGACAGCTCACGCGGCCGGGGTTCCGGCGTGGGCGCCCGGAACCGGGCCAGAGGATCGCCCGTATCGAAGGGGACGACCTCACGAATCTCGGGGTGTGTGAACCGGAGTGCCGCCACCCATCCGGCACCGGTGAGGACCAACCACAGCAGGAAGAGGAAGACCTTGCCGGTGACGAGCAAGAGCAGGGCGACGAACCCGATGGCGCCGAGCGCCCCGAGGGCAAGCTGCTTTCTCTGCACGTCTCCTCCGACGGGGAAGCCGCGGTGCGGCGAACGAAGGCAGGAGCCTACGCCGCGCCCGAACGCCTTGCTGCCGGACGGCCGGCGAAGAACAAAACCCAAGTAACCGGCCCGGAGGCGCCGGCGGGGCCGGACCGTGTGGTCCGACCCCACCGACGTGAGCGCATCGCCGCTCCGCGCCCCGGAGGACAACGGCTCAGGCTGGGAACCTTCTCGCCGGGCGCTCTCCGCTCAGCTCGCCCGACTGGTGCGTCGACGAGACACCCGAGCGACGCCCGTCATGCCGGCACCGGCAGCAACCAAGCCGAGTCCCGCGAGGGCCAACGGCAGCGAGCTACCACTCCCGGTGTAGGGCAGGTTGCCAGAACTGACCGCCCCGTTGGCGTCGGCCGTGGTCGTGGTCGACCCGCCGTTGTTGCCGTCGCCGCCATTGTTGTCGGGAATGCCGTCGCCGTCGGTGTCTCGGTCGGACACCGCTGCGGATACCTCCACGCTCACGGTGGCGTTGCAGCCGTGACCGATGGAATCCTTCACGCCGTAGATGAACGTGTCGGTGCCACTGAACCCGTTCGGTGGGGTGTAGTCCAGCTTCGTGCCGTCGGCGTTGAGCACCACCGTGCCACCGTTGGCGGTCACGTCAGGCTCGCCCACAAGGATCACGTCCGACGGCTGGTTCTCGGCGTCGAGGTCGCTGTCGTTGGCGGTGACGTCGACCCCAACCGTGAGCCCATCCAGCGTGACCGCCTTGTCGTCGACACATGTCGGCGCCGGGTCGTCCGCCCACGGATCGCCCTCAGGCTCACCCGGGTCGATGATCAATGGGTTGAAGAGGGTGATGGTGGCCTCCGCCGTGGAACAACGGGGAGCGGACTGCACCGGGCTGCGGCCGTCCGCGCCGTACGGATCGGACGGGAACGTCGGGTCGCTCAGATTGTGGTCATCGCACACCTCGTAGGTCACGATCACCGCACCGGTCGCCCCATCAGCGGGATCGAGTTGCACGTGACACTCGGGGGAGAGGGAGACCGACGAAACCTTGGCCGGAGCCGACACGGAAACTGGGTCCTTGGCGCAGAAGAGTCCCTCATCCTCAGGATCGACGTCATTGGCCGACACGTTGAAGTCATCACCATCGAACACGCTGGTGTTCACCAGGAACCGGGTGTCCGGATTGGCGACGGGAGCTTCGTTGCCGATCACATCGACCACAACGAGGCCTTCCCCGCAGAAGCCGAATCCCTGGTAGGGCGGGTTCTGATCATCGGGGTCTTCGCACACCCGGTAGGTGAAGTCCACCGGACCAGAGAAACCGTCCGCTGGCGTGAACCGCACCTTCGTGCCGACCACGGAAGCGACGCCCTCGTCGACGGACGGACCATCGAGGATCGCCAAACCCAACGTGGGGTTCGGTCCATTGGGATCGATGTCGTTGGCCAGCACCGGGATCTCCACCGAGTAGGCACCGATGCCATCGCCGCTGTAGCCGGCGTCCACCACATCCACGTCCTTGATCCCCATCGGGGGGATGACCAAACCGGGAAGCACGTTGATCGTCGCATCAGCGATGATGCATCGGCGACCGAGCGTGGCGGAGAAGTCGTTGGCGGCGTAGTCGTCGGCACGATCGGCGTGGGCTCCCACACCAGCATCCGTGAGGAGTGGATGGTTGTCGCACACCCAGAAGCTGAAGCTCACAAGGCCATCGAAAAGCCCGTCGGTGTTGTGCCAGTCGAACGAGCAGTCTGGGTGCATCGTGACGGTGCCGGCGGCCGGAAACGGCTGGGCCGAAAGGCCAGGCATGCACACCATGTCTTCGCCCGGACCGACCGAGATGAAGCCGGCAAGGTCGAAGGTCTTGTCGGTGTCCTGACCCACCCCGAAGGCCGCGTCAGCGGCCGACGGCTTGGTGTTGCCCAGCACGTTCAGGTTCACGATCACGTACTTCTCGAGGTTCGCCGTCTTCTGGCGCACGACATAGCCGAACGAATCGGGGCCGCTGTACCCCAGAGGCGGACGATAGGTGCACGGGCCGTCCGAAAGCGTGTTGAAGGCACCCTCGTCGGGGGCCTGCCCCTTCTGCTGGTCGGTGCCGCAGCGGACGACCCCACCCTTCACGGATGCGGGCTGCCAATCGGCGATGCGTACCTGCGCGGTGTCGCCGGGGCCCCCGTTGATGTTGGGATCATCGTCGTTGGCGAGCACGTCGATCTCGATGTCGTGAAAGCCTTCATTGGCGTCGTGCGGCGAGAGGATGTCGTACCGGCTGTCAGTCTTGGCCGTGTCGGCTGCCCCGATCACACCGGGGCGTTCTTCCACCGTCCACTGCCAGTTCAGCGAAAGAGAACAGCCGATGGAACCCGCCACCGGCGTGCCGTCGTGGCCACTGAGCTCCAGCTTGGGCAGCGTGATCACGCCCGACGCTGTTGCTTTCAGGGTCGTGGTGAGGAAGATGTGGGTGCCATCGCCGAAGTCCAGGCCGGTGGGTCCGGAGTTGGAGTCGAAGCTGTATCCCCACGAGCCGAACGGGCCGATCGGGCCGACGGCTCCGCCACCCTCGTAGTAGATCGTGGCCGGGTTGGTGAGCTCACCCTTCGTGGGTTTGCCGGGGGTGACCGGGCCGTTGGGCACCATCTTGACGTTGAGCGGATCGGGTCCGTCGTTGGCCACGTTGATGAGACCGCCGGACGCTCGTTGGTCTATCTCGAGCTTCACGGTCCACTCATCGCCGACGAACACCGTCGAGCCAGGGCCGTACTCCACGTCGAAGATCCAGGCGGACCGAGCGGTGTTGGTACCCGTGACGTTGCGGGAGTTGCAGTCCGGCATCAAATCGCTGTTCCCGCCGTCGCTGTTCACGGCGAAGTGGAACGCCGGGAGGTAGTTGGCGGCGGCACTGGCCGGCGATGCTGCCGGGCCCCCACCAATGAGCGGCATGCCGAGCGCCACGGCGGCGGCCGCGAGCACGGACCGACGGAGACGATGGGGCGACCGTTCGGATCGGGACCGGCGGACCGATCGGGGAGGATGGGGCGGCTGGGCTGGAAAGGACATGGAAGGAGCTCCTGGACTTGGGCGCCGACCCCACAACTGGGGCCGTTGATACATACGACCGTCGACGGTCCCCTCCCTTACAGAGCGCTGAATCCTCGAAACACCCCGACCCCACCTGCGCCCCACTCACACCGGCCGCGAAGGAAGTTGCCCCACTCCGGCTCGGAGGATCCCAAATGTGGTGTGGCGAGCCAAGACCTGCTCGTGCATCGGCACGGGATCGAAGTTCGGCTACCTGCCCGTGAAGTTGGGGGTGCGTTTCTCGGCGAACGCGGTGGGGCCCTCCACCGCGTCCTCGGTGAGATACACGGGGGACCCGATCTCGAGCTCGAGGGCGAGGCCCTCTCGCTCCGGTAGCTCGCGGCTAGCCCGCATCGACTTGAGCACGGCCTGCACCGCTGCCGGACCGTTGGCGGCGATCTCAGCGGCAATCTCCTTGGCCTTGTCGAGCGCCGTGCCGTCGGGAACCACATGGCCGATCAAGCCAATCGCCTTGGCTTCCTCGGCCGGCACAAACCTTCCGGTGAGCAACATCTCGGCAGCGATCGTGTATGGGATCTGCCGGCTGAGCCGGACGGTGGAGCCACCCAGGGGAAACAGGCCACGCCGCACTTCGGCCACACCAAAGGTTGCGCTCTCCCCCGCCACCCGGATGTCGTGGGCCTGCAGGATCCCGGTGCCGCCGGCGATGGCATAGCCCTCTACGGCGGCGATCATCGGCTTGCCGGGGATGAAGTGCCGGAGCAGCGCCTTCCAATGCAGGTCGCTGTCGGCGGCGAAACGTTGGGTGTATTCGTCGTCGGGATGGCCCGCGGCCATGGCCTTGAGATCGGCACCGGAGCAGAAGTTCCCGCCGGCCCCGGTGACGATCGCCACGCGGATGTCGGGGTTCTCGTCGATCTCCTTCCACGCATCGGCCATGCGCACGAGCATCTCGCTCGACAAGGCGTTGCGTTTCGCCGGACGGTTGAGCGTGACGATGGCCAGATGGCCCTCGCGCTCGAACAACAGGTGGGGGGCGTCGTCAGTCATTCGTTCTCCTCCGTGTTGGGGCCAACGGGATACGCACCCACTCAGACCCAGTCCGGGCGCACCAGGGCGTCGGTGCCGCCGTCGGCGAACAGCACCGCCCCGTGGACGAACGACGCCGCCGGGCTCAACAGGAAAGCCACCACCGCGGCGATCTCCGCCGGCTCGGATCGACGGTCGAGCGGGATCGGCAAGGCGTCGACGAGAGGACCGAGCGTGGGGTCGTCGAGCGATCCTTGCAACAGCGGCGTGAGCACCGGCCCGGGGGCAACGGCATTCAAGCGGACTCCGGCCTTGCCCCATCGCGAAGCCCGGCGTCGCACACCACGCGCCACCGCCTGTTTCGTCATCCCGTACACGGAGGCACCGTCGAACCCGGCATCGAAGTCGTCCGCGAGCCGCCGAGCCAGCGCCTCGTCTCCGTCGAGCATGGCGTCGATCAAGGAGGGATCGTGCATCGGCACGAGGCCCACCGAATTCGACGACACCGCCACGGCGGCGGGGGCCGCCCCCGCCCCGAGGGCGGGCCGAAGGCCATCGAGAAACTCCATCGCCCCGAAATAGTTCACGGCGACGAGCAACGACCGCGGCGCCAGGTGGGGTCCGATGCCGGCACAGGCCACCACCCCATCGAGGACGCCGTCGGCCAGATCGAGCACGGCGTTGATTGCCGCGCTTCGGCCCGACCCGCTCGACAGATCGGCACCGACCTCCTCCCCGGAAGCAGGTAGGTCGACCCCGATCACCCGGCAGCCGTCGGATGACAACCGAGCTTTGATCGACGCGCCAAGGCCCGAAGCAGACCCGGTGAGGGCGACGGTGCGAGGACGAACAGCCATTCTGAGCAGGGAGGATACCCACAAAACTAGAATCTGTTCTATGCCGACGATCGCCCCCTCCTCCCACCTTCCGAGAGCCGGCTCGCCGGCGACCGACAACCCCTCGTTCGTGGAGGTCGAGGGTGAACGCGTCGCCCTACCGGTGGAGGTGCGCTCGGCCAAGATGGTGGCGGCCACGTTCCTGGTCGACGCCGACGCCGCGCAGCGAGTGATCGCGCCGAGCGGACTCCGTGTCGCCCGTAAGCAGCGGGGAGCGAAGGCCATCTGCTCGTTGTCGGCGGTGCACTACACCGACAACGACCTTGGCCCCTACAACGAGTTCGCCGTCGGCTTCATGGTGGAGCCCGCCGGCCCCGGGCCATTCCCCAAGGGAGCGCAACACACGTACATCCATCACCTGCCCGTGAACCAGGCCTTCACCTGCGCGGCCGGGCGAGGGATCTGGGGCTTCCCCAAATGGGTCACCACCATCACCTTCGACGACCATCCCGGCCGCAACGGCCTCCCCGATCGTCGCGGTACCACCACCGGCACGGTGATTGAGGACGGCGTGTTGGCCGTGCGTCTCACGGTGGCGCACTCGCCTCTCCCGATGCCGTCGAAACCCATGGAGATGGTGGCCTACTCGTGGTGCGACGGCGTGCTTCGATCCACGCCTTGGACCACCCGCAACCAGGCCGTGCGCGGGAGGATCGGCGGGGCAGCGGTGGAGCTGGGTGAAGGCACGATGGCCGACGAGCTTCGGTCTCTCGGGCTCCCCAAGAAGGCGCTACTCACCCTGCGCACCCCCCGCATGGCCGCGACGTTCGGGCTGCCCACCGAGCTCTGACTTCGGCCCACTCCCCAGCCACAGGTCAGCTGGCGTGGCTGGCCGCCAACGCCTCGGCGGAGCCCGGGTCTCGCAGCCTGGGGCCATCGTCGTCCACCACCAGCACCTGGTCGGCCGCGGCCATCACCTGGTCGCGATGGGTCACGAAGATCGTGGTGCCCGTGCGACAACGAAGCGCGTCCAACACACCCCGCTCGGTACGTTCGTCGAGCGACGACGTGGCCTCGTCGAGCACGAGGATGTCGGGCTGCATCAACCACGCCCGCGCCAACGCCACCACCTGCCGCTCCTGCGGAGTGAGATTGATGCCTTCCTCGAGCACCACCGTGTCGAGCCCATCGTGAAGGTGGGCCAAGGCGGCCTCACCACCCACGGCTCGCACTGCTTCGAGCAACGCTGCTCGCGGCGTACCGGGACGGCCGTACGACACGTTGTCGGCCACGGTGCCCGCGAAGAGGAAGGACTCCTGCGGCACCACCCCGATGCGCTGCCGCACGGCGTCCACCGTGAACGAGCGCAACGACTCGCCTCCCACAGTGACGGCCCCCTCGTCGGGGTCGTACACCCGGGTGAGCAGCTTGGCGAACGTGCTCTTGCCCGCACCCGTAGGGCCCACCACGGCCACGGTCTGCCCGGCCGGAATGACGACGTCGACGTCGCTGAGCACCACTCGTTCCGTGCCCGGGTAGCGAAATCCCACGCCCTCGAAGGCCACGTCACCACGAAGCGCCGCGCACGGACCCGCTCCCGCTGCATCGACCGGAAGGATTTCGGCTTCATAGGGCTGACGCAGCCGGTCGAACGACACGCGGGCCTTCAGGAACTGTTGCCAGAGGTTGCCGAGCTCCATGACGGGATTCAACACCGCGGTGAGGTAGAGGCGAAGCGTGAGCATCGTCCCAAAGGCCAGCGCCCCCACGATCACGAGCTGACCGGCGCGCCACAGGATGAGCGCCCCACCGATCTCGGCGATCCACTGGATGGCCATGGTGTGGCTGATGCTCACGGTGGCCGACCACCGTTCAGCCCGCCGAAGATCGTCGGTGAGGGCTTCGAACCCGGCTTCGGCGTCGGTGTGTGCATCGGCCGCTTCGATCGCCGCCCGGCCGTTGTAGTCCTCCTCCAGGCGGGCGATCACATGACCGAGGGCCACACGCTCGCGCAGGAAAGCCCGGCGGGCGATCGGCATCTGGATCAAGGTGGCCAACGCCGCAGCAGCGATGATCCCCACGATCACGGCCAAAATCTGCACGCCGATCACCGACATGGCGATCACGGCACCCAGCAGCGACAACACCACGACAGCCAAACGGGTAGCGACCGCTTTGGCGAAGGCCGTGATCTCGGCGAGGTCATGGAGCACCCTCGTGGCCACGTAGCCCGGCAGCTCCCGGTCGTAGTAGGCGAGACCGAGCCGGACCAGGCGACGAACGAGTCGCACTCGCAGTAGGTAGAGCATGCCGTTCGAAAGCCTCGACGCCTGCTTCTCGAACCACCAGTTCACCAACGCTCCGATCGTCACGAACGCCACCAACGCGACGGCGAAACGGTCGGTGCCGCCGAGCTGCTCCGTGATGGCGTTGTTGGTGCTCCCGAAGATGTACTGCGGGGTGAGCCCAACGGCGGTGATCACCAGCATGGCGAGCATCAACTTGGGCAGCAGGTGGCGGAACGGCTTGATCAGGTTGCCGAAGGTGGGTGTGCGATCGTCGAGCTCGGCCTCGCGGCCGCACAACACCTCTTCGGGCACCACGTCGACGTCGACCGGCGGTCGGTCGCCTCCTCCCACGGCACCCCCAGCCTGGCGACGTCGGGAGGTGGTGGACCCGGTGGCCACCTCGATCTCGATCACCAGATCGGCGGTGCTTCCGGCGGCGGGCCGGGTGGTCACATAGAGCAGGGAGGTGGCGGGGAGGGCGGTGCGCAGTCGACGCAGGATTTCGGCCTCCATCCCGCCGTGCACGCCTGACAGCGCTTCCACCAGGACCAGCACGCGTGGGCGGGCCAGCACCGCTTGGGCCAGCGCAAGCCGTTGACGCTGACCCCCGGAGAGGTTCAGGGCCCGGTCTCCGAGCACCTCATCGAGGCCATCGGGCAACATGGCCACCACGTCGTCGGCGCAACAGGCCGCCAGGGCTGCACGTAGTTGTTGGTCGTCGGGGACCGATCCACGGGCCCCGAGCACCAGGTTGTCGCGGACCGACCGTGAGAAAAGGTACGGCTCGCTGTCGAGCACGCGCACCTGCGCCTGGCGCGCTCGCGCCGACACGTCGTGCACGTTGATGCCTTCGACGTTCACCTGCCCCGACTGCGGTTCGCCCGATCCCGCGAGCACGTCGCCAACTGCACCCAGGGGGAACGCCGGCGGCACGCGAAGGACGGCGAGGGTGCCGGGCGGAACGGCAAACGTCAACGGCTGACTCTGCCCCTCGGCGCCGTGCAGCACCACCCCGTCGGCGTGCCAGCCGAGCGACGCCGGACCGAACGGATCGACGGCCTCCACGCGGGCGTCATCGGCCCGCATGCGCCTGGCCACGCCGTCGCCGTCGGGATCCACCAGATCGCCGATGCGGGACGAACCGCTGCGGGCCAACGAGAACTGATCGAGGATCGAGACGAACGAGGTGGCGTAATAGACCACCTGGGCGGAACCGGCGAAGAACACGAGAAACTCACCGGCGGTGCGCTCACCGTTGGACACGAATCGGGCGCCGAGGAAGAGCAGCGCGGCCTGGCTCAACGCCGGGATGATGCGCAGGATCGCCCCGTAGCGGCTCAACACGATGACTCGGGTGAGCGCGTAGCGGTAGGCACTGAGCGACGCGACGCGTACACGGGTCACCACATCGAGCTCGCGGCCGAAGAGCTTCACCACCCGGATGCCGCGGATGGGCTCGTCGATGGCGGCCGTCACTTCGGCGGTCTCCTGCAACTGGAACCACGACAACGCACCCACCCGTGTGCGCAACCCCCACACCACGGCCAGGTTCACCGGGATGCAGACGAAGGTCACCAGCATCAGGCGCCAGTCGATCGACCCGAGATACGCCGCGCCCGAGAGCACGCCTGGCACGCCGGCCACGATGATCGGCACGACGTAGACCACGGCCTTCAACTGCCCGAGATCGGCGACCGCACGGGTTACCACCTGCCCAGTGGATACATCCGTGTCGTTCACGGCACCGGCGAGCAGCGAACGGTGCATCACGTTGCGCACCCGATACTCGATCTGCCAGCGGACCTTGGTCATCAGCAGGATGCCGAGCCAAGTGAGCGTCACCTGGACCACGCCGAGCACACCCATGCGGACCACCAGCTCGCCGAGATCGGCGCTGCGATCCTGCACGCCCTTGTCGATCACGGCGATGGCCGCGTTGCCGAGCGCGAACTGCACCACGAAGCCGAGGGCGCTCAGGCCAAGGGCGAGCGCCATCCACCGCCACTCCTCCTTCAGCACCTGCCGGATCAGGGCGTTCGAACCCACCGCCGGCGTGCGCCCGCGCACCACCTCGTGCTCGTGGTCGACCGTCGGTTGCGCCCCCTCGGCTGCCGCCATCAACCGCAGCCTTACAGGTTGGGGGTGTGTTCCCCGTCAGCCCCGACGGACGAATCGCCGTCAGCTTCCCTTGCCGCACTCCGTGAGCCCGTAGGCGTTGGCTGCGTCGTTCGCTTCGCTCTGCCGGGCGTCCACCTCGATGGCGAGAGAAGTGGCTTCTTCGTTGTCACCCGCGGTGAGCGCCGCCCCGTACGTGGTGGCCACGACGACGAACGTGTCAGCGGCGACCCAGACGTTGGCAACCACGGCTTCATCTCCGGGCGGGGAAGCCACGTTGCGGGCGGTGGCCACCGTGTCGGCAACCAGCTTGGTGATCTGGTTGATGGCGGCTCCCTTCGCCGCGCCGTCGGCACCGGGTGGCGCCGACGCCAGCGCCGCCACCGATTCGTTCATGGTCTTGCAGAGCGCGTTGACCTCGACGAGGTACGCCGTCTTGGCCGCCGATTCGGATCCGGTGGTGGGAGGCGGCGGGGCGGTCGTCGATCCCGTGGTTGGCGGCTTCGTGGTCGTGGATGCGGTGGAGGGCGATTCGGTCTTGGTGCACGCACCGATCGCCAGCACCAGTGCGGCGGCTCCCGCGCAGACCCACGAGCGCGACGATCGGCGATCTTGGCTTGCGCGAGGACGAACAGACAACGGGGCGAGCACCATCTTCGGACTGTACCGATCATGCGGGCAGCGGGGCGCCCGCATGAGATCGTCGCTGATAGGCGTTCTCAGGCGCTCCGGAGCGGCAGCGCCGCGATCGCGTACCGCTACCGGGTGCGGGACAGGTAGTGGCGGGTGACCCAACGCGGGCCGACGAGGCGAATCGGTGCCACGAAACGGGCGATGTCGCGCACCCCGGGGCCGCCGCGGGATCCCCCTCCGGTCTGCGGCGACGACCCAAGATCGGTGCGCAGCACCCAGCCGTCCACCTCCACGGGAAGACTCGACCCGATCAGCGATGCCAGTGGATCGTGATCACCGCCCGGAAGCTCGACCGACAGCCGGGCGGGTCGTCCCTCCTGCACACGCTCGGGCGGCGCCATCCGCAAGAGCACCGAGGGCAACGGCCCGGGTGGGCCCCACACGTTCACGATCGGCCGGTCGAGCAAACCGCGTGGCCCGGCGCCCCCGGCCATCCCATCGCCCGTCACCACACCGTTGATCGAGAGGACCTTCTGACCACGCCGATGCACGCCCGCCCGCACCCCCGCCCCGGCCTCCAACACTGCGTCAAGCTCGATCGTCGCCAGCTTCTTGGGGAAGCCGAGCAGTTCCCGCCCGAAGATCATGGCGCTGTCATCGTCCACTGCCATCCAGCAACAATGCAGCACGGCCTGCTGCCGACGGGCGGTTCGAGCGTGGAGCAACAAGCCCACCTCGCGGTACGGGATGCCGAACGATGTCGTCGGGTAGTCCGCCACGAACAGCCGGGCGAGGGCAGCATCAGGAACGCGAAGACCCGGCGGCAACCACGTCGCCACGACTTCGCGGTCCACCGGGAGGTCAGCCATCACCACCAAGGCGCTGGGCCAGATCGCCGAACCGTCACCCGGCACCAACCGTGCGATGGTGTCACCGACCCCTACGATCGGTCCGTGGTGCGGTGACGGCCGGCCTTTTGAACCCACGTCAGGAAGGCGAGTCGGGGGAAGGAGCCGGACGACGGCGTTGAGCGCCCGCAACGAAGTGGGCACGCCGGACGGCTCGACCGGTTCCACCGAATCGTCTCCCACTTCCGCCGCGATGAGAGCATCGAGACGAGCGTTGGCGTCGTGCATGGTGCTGACGTGAACCGGGTCGGCGGCGAGGTTGTGCCGCTCGAACGGATCGGCTTCGAGGTCGTACAACTCAACGTCGCACCGATCAAGGTGGGCGTGCTGGTCGCCCGGCTCGAAGTAGCGGGCGAACTTCCATCGGCCGTCGGTGAACCCGCGGAGGAAACCTCGACAACGTCCGCCCGGGCCCATGCTGCTCGACGCGTCGGCGGTGAAGAGCACAGAGTCGCGAACGGACCGGTCCGGATCGTCGAGCATCGGCACCAGCGATCGCCCGGCAAGTGACCAGCGCTGAGGTGTTTCGTCTGCGTCGAGACCGGCGATGTCGCACAGCGTTGGAGCGATGTCCACGGCGGCGGTGAGTGAGGTCGATGCGGATCCGCCGGTGGTCCGCCCCGGCCAAACGATGGTGAGCGGCACGTTCATGGCCTCGCGATACACGAACGGGCCTTTCTGGCGAAGCCCGTGCGCCCCGGCCATGTCGCCGTGATCGGAGGTGCACATCACCACGGTGCTCTCCGCCCCGCCCGAGCGGTCGAGGGCATCGAGTACCGAGCCGATGTGGCCATCAACCTCTTGCTGCAACGCGTGATAGCCATCCGCAACGAGTTGCCAATGGCGCGCACTGCGCATCCGACCGGCGGTGAGGTCGCACACGTCACGCCATTGCCGTTGGACCACGGGCTTCCCGAGCAAGTCGTCATCGATCGTGTCGGGGAGGGGTGCGCCCAGCGCAGGGATCCAAGGTGGCCGGAATCGCGGGTACAGCATGATGTCGTGGGGGTTCACGAAGCTCACCACGAGCAGCCACGGTCGGTCACCGTGCGGTTGCCGACCTGCCTGGTCAAGCCACCGCACCGCCTGCCGCGCCGTGAGCCGATCATGGAAGTGCCCGGCCATCGGAAACCCGTGCACGTCCGGGCCGCGCCAGTCGTGGAAGCCGAATGCCTCCAGCCCCCGGCGTCGGTCTACCCCACCGAGGTGCCATTTCCCGATCCACGAACTTCGATAGCCGACCTCAGCGAGCATTGTGGCCCACGTGGCCGGCCCGCCCTCGGCCGGGGTCCGCATCGGGGGTTGCCAGTGGAAGTTGATGTTCTCGAACATGCCGGTGTGTTGCGTATGCCGACCGGTCACGATCGTGGATCGGCTTGGGGTGCAGGGCATCGAGTGCACGTGGTGGCCGGTGAAACGTTGGCCTCGTTCGGCGAGACGCTCCCGGTGCGGCAGCCGGAAATCGGGCGGGGTCCAGATCGGCTCGCGTTCTTCGTCGGTGAGGATCACCACGATGTTGGGAAGGGGATCGCGTCCGGTGGTCGCTCCCACGCGGCTCATGCGACCGCCACCTCCGCGGCCGGCGACTGCGCATCGGAAGCGGCAGGGGTCTCCCCCACCGGCACTTCGGGCCACCAATCGGCGATGGCGACGACGATACGGTCCACCAGCCGATCGCTCTCTCGGCTCGCCACGTTTCCGTAGGAGTGGCCCACCCATCGGTGGCCTTCCAGCGCGGCATCGCCCCCGGCCCGGCGCCATGTCTCGACCAACTCCCTGCTTGCCTCCATGGAGATGTTCGGGTCGTGCATCCCCTGCACCAACAGCAACGGCGGAAGGTGGTCAGGGAGGTGCCCGTTGATGATCCGACGCACCGGGGAAGCGGCGAGCATCAAGGCGTCGGCCGCGTCCCCATGTCCGAATGCCGCGTCGTGAGCCGCCACCAGTTGCCGGTAGAGCGTGGCCCGGCTCGGGGGCGCCACGCCGGCAAGCCACGACATGCGTTGCACGAGAAAGCCCAGGGCGTCGCCGAGCACCGGATGGTGCCGGCGGAGATCGTCGAGCTGACCCAGCCGGTCCGCCGTGGGATCGTTCGTGTTCCCGGAGGTCGAGACCGACGCCGACGCCGAGGCGCCGGCCCGATCCGCAACCCATGTGGCGAGCGGCCCGAACGTCGTGTCACGCACATGCCGGTAACGACCGAGCACATCCACCACTGGCCACAACGCAACCACGCCGTCCACCAACGACCGGTCGTCGCCGGCGAGCGGATCGCGTCCGTGGAGCGCGGTGAGCAAGGCCAGGTGACCGCCGGTCGAGCCGCCCATCACCCCCAAACGTTCTGGGTCGCCACCGATGGATGCACCGTTGCGTCTGAGCCATCGGGCCGCTTCCACCGCATCGTCGGCACAGGCGGGGAACGGCGCCTCCCCGGAAAGACGCACCTCGGCGGACGCCACCAGGAAGCCCGATTCCGCCAAACGTCGGCACCAGAACCGATCGACGGCCGGCGTGAAGTGGGTCCACGCACCGCCGTGGAGGTCGAGGATCATCGGCCGTGCGGGCGGGTGCGCCTTCCCATCGGCTGCGGGCCGCCACACATGTAGGTGCCGAACCCGGTCGCCGAACCCCCCGTAAGGGATCAGCTCGAAGGCCACGGATGCCTCGTTCGTTCCGGCACGGCGGGCATCACGGCCGTTCATCGCACAACTCCATCTGCCGCGCTCGCGCCGTCGAGATCGAGGTCCCAGTTGTAGAAGTCGCCCACCGCCACGTCGGCCACGCTCATGCCGGCGTCGCGGGCCGCCAGCTTCTCCAGCGCCACCGGGCCGTCGCAGAAGATTTCACAGCGGATCCCGGCTGGGTCGGTGAAGTAGATCCCCTTGATCATGTCGCCGTGGTTGACGCACCAGTCCACCCGGACGCCGTGCTTCTTGAGGTGGTGATACCACGCTTCGAGCTCGTCTTGGCTCGACACCCGATACCCGATGTGCCCGAGCCCCGGCCGGAGGCGTTCGCGATAGAGCGCCAGCGGCGGGACCGTCACCTTGGCCCCTTCACTCGATCGCGGTGCTCGCCGTCGGGCCGATCCCACCGCCATCGCCAGTCGGAGATCGCCCACCAGGCCCTTCATCGGGGCCAGCGGTCCTCGACCCCACGACGTGCCCATCGCGAGGGTGTGATGATCAGTACCGTCGGTGTAGAAACGCACGCCGAGCCGATCGTCACGGGCGCTCTCCTCCAACCCCATGAGGTTCGACCAGAAAGCTGTCCCGGCGTCAAGATCGGGGACGTTCAGCACCACGTGGGCGAGGCGGGGTGTCTCGGTTGGCTGCGGCGTGATCGGCCGGATCGCCGGAAGGATCGGCCGGTCGTCCACGCGCAACCGACGACGTACGTCCTGAAGCGGTAGGGCGAGCAATTCGTTCCAGTCGACCAGCATCACGTTCTCCGCGCGTTTCCCCCGTTGGTAGGCCTCCCGCAGGCGGGCCGGGATCTTCCGGAGGAGCACCGGATCGGTGCGCCGCAGGTTGCGCACGAAACCGGCGATGAACACCAGATGGTTCAGACCACCGGTCTGGGCGAACATGAAGGCCTCGATCTCCATCTCCCGGCTCTTGTCGTAGGGGGCGTAGGACAGCACGTAGTGGAGAAGATCGTGGGTGTGGGCATAGCGGTAGGCGAAGTACTGCGGGGTGTCGTCGATCGTCCAGTTGCGGAGGAACTGGTTGTCGAGGCCCCATCCGGCAAACCACTCCGCGTAGTGATGGCCCAGGGACTCCGGTGAGAGGTCGAGCAGGGCGTGTGCACCTTCCGTGCTGAGGTCCGGGAGTTGCTGTTCGTGCCACACACGGCGGAACGCTTGCGACCCCACGAATCGGTTGCGGGCGGTGTGGACCCGCAACACATCGGCCACCGGAAAGTTCTCGAGCACCTCGAACACCGCCTGCATGTCGGCCGTGTCGCGCGCGGCGCGGGCCTGGGCCTGCCGGCTCACGCGCAACTCGCGAAGCCGATGCCGGCGCGCTCCCGGCACCGGCCGTCGCACCTGGTCCACCCAGTCCCCCGTTGAATCGTGTGGTTTCGACGGGCCGGCGCCCGCATCCGCGGGCGAAACGTTCGTGGGAGAACTGATTGCAGTCATGCTGCAATCATCGACAGGATCTTCCATGCCGTCTACTACCAATTTCGGACGGTTTCCATATCATGAAAGCATGACCCGGCGACCGCCGTCTGCCAATGCCTCCGTCAGGCGGTGCCTTCCATCTTGTCGATGCGTTTCCACAGCACCTGGGGCGCCCAGCGACGCATGCGCCACAACGCTGTGGTGCCCCGCCCCGGGAAGGCGAACAGGTCGCCGGCTTCCAGCGCTGCCTCGACCGCGTCGAGCACCACTTCCGGGGCCAGCTTCGGCATGCGATCGAAATCTTTGGGTCCGTTCGGGCCGACCTGGTCGAGCAGTGGCGTGTCGACGATGGGAGGGCACACGCACACCAGCCGCACGCCCCGCCGTCCGGCGCCGAGCTCGTGGTAGAGCGTTTCGCTGAACGACACCACGGCTGCCTTCGTGGCGGAGTAGGCCCCGAAGGTTTGGCTCGGGAGCCAACCCGCGAGCGAGCCGTACTGCACGACGTCGCCAGCACCCCGTTCGAGCATGGCTGGAACAACCGCCATGGTGGTGTTCACCACCCCGAAGTAGTTCACCTCCATCACCCGACGGATCTGCTCGACCGGCTGCTCCACCAGACGCCGGGTAGGAGCGATCGCCGCCGCGTTCACCAGCCGATCGATGGGCCCGAGCTCGGTGGTGACCCGTTCGACGAGCGATGCCACCGCGTGGGCGTCACTCACATCGCACTCGAAATTCACGATTGATGGGGCACGACGAGCGGTGCGCGCCAGCCCGTCGGCATTCACGTCGACGGCCGCCACCGCCACCCCATCGGCCGCGAGTCGCCACGCCGACAACTGACCCATGCCGCTCCCGGCCCCCGTGATCAATGCAACTTTTGTGGTCACCCGCTTCTCCTTCGACGTCAGAACTGGTTGGCCGACGGGGGGTTGGCCGGCGGGGCCGACGATGCGGCGGCGCCCGACTCCCGGGTGCGGACAGCGGCGAGCAGCAACTGCTCCACCCGTTCGAGCACCTCCACCTGGCGGTCGGTCTGCACGCGCTGCTCGTAGAGCGACCGGACGAGCCAGAACCGTAGGTACCGGGAGAGCGAATAGCGCACGAAGAGCGCGGCGCCCACCACCACGACGGCGAGTCCGAGCACGCCACCCGAGATCAGGTACGGCATCTGCGCCGCTTCGTAGGCCGTGCCCGATGCTCCGAACCAGCCACCCACGATCAGCACGGCACCGACCCCGATGAGCCCGAGGCCCGCCAGCAGCCATCGACGTTCGTCGGCATCGACCGGCGTGCGGATCTGCATGCCGGCGATCTCGTCGTTGAACTCGATGCTGCGCGGGGTCGCGCCCATGGCTCCTCCACCGGTGGGGTTGCTTTGGTTGATGTCCACAGTTCCTCTACCTCTCGCCCGGGGGCGCTGGTGTTCGATTCTTGCTCAGCCGCCGAGATAGGCGGCGGACAGGTCGGCTTCGAGCTCGGCGGGCGAGCCCACCTTGGTGATGACACCGTGGAGCATGATGGCGGCGCGGTCGGCCACACCGAGCACCGTTCGGGCGAACTGCTCTACCACGATGATCGACACGCCACTGGCGGCGATCTGGGCCACCACGCCGTAAAGCTCCTCCACCACGAGGGGAGCCAAACCCATCGAGAGTTCGTCGAGCAGCAGCAAGGCGGGGTTCGTGGCCATGCCCCGAGCGATGGCGAGCATCTGTTGCTCCCCGCCCGACATCGTTCCGGCGAGCTGGGTGCGCCGCTCCTTCAAACGCGGGAAATGGCCGAACGCCACCTACTCCACGTGGGAAAGCGACGCTCCGGCGAACGTCATCATCTGGAGGTTCTCCCGCACCGTGAGGTTGGGAAAGACTCCGCGTCCTTCAGGGATCGTGCACACGCCGGCACGAGCCAACTGGTCGGGCGTGGCGCCGTTCACCAGCCGCCCGCTCAAGAAATAGCTTCCTCCGGTGGGCGCCATCAGCCCACTGCACACCGCCATGGTGGTGGTTTTGCCCGAACCGTTGGGGCCCAGGAGGGCGAACACCGAACCTTGCGGTACCGCGAGGTCGACACCGTGGAGCACCTCGATTCGCCCATATGCCGCACGGAGCCCGCGAAGCTCCAGCAGAGGCACGCCGCTCATGACCCACCGCCCGTCGACCCAGCCACCGAAGGCGCGCCGAGATACGCCTCGATCACTCGTTGGTTGGCCTGGATCTCGCTGGGCGCACCCTCGGCGATCATCTGCCCGAAATCGAGCACATAGATCTGTGCACACAGGCGCATCACCAGCGGCACGTCGTGCTCCACGATCAAGATGCCCATGCCGCCCTTGGCCAGGCCCTTGAGGATGGTGCCGAAGTAGTCGGTTTCGTCGGCGTCGAGCCCCGACGCGGGCTCATCGAGGAGGAGCACTTTGGGGCGGGTGACGATCGCCCGCCCAAGCTCGACCAGACGCGCCTGCCCGGTAGTGAGCACGTCGGCACGTTTGTGGATGAACGGGCGCATCCCGATCAGTTCCACCGCGCTCTCGACCCGTTCGTCGGCCGACGGGCCTTCCTGCCCCCCACCCCAGAGGCGCTTGATCTCGGCCGCCACCTGAAGGTTCTCGTAGGCCGTGAGCGAGCCGAAGAGTTCCAGCCGCTGGAAGGTGCGGGCCATGCCGCGTTGACCTCGATCGTGGGGTGCTGCACCCGTGACGTCGATCCCGTTCATCAGCACTTTGCCCCGCACGGTGTCCTGCAACCCGGTGATCACGTTGAACAGGGTGGTCTTGCCAGCACCGTTCGGACCGATCAACCCGGTGATACGGCCCGGTTCGATGCTCATCGTGACGCCATGCAACGCCATGTGCCCGCCGAACTTGACACTCACCTCCTTCACGTCAAGGAGCGGCATGGCTGAGCTCCCGGCGCGTCGGTGGGATGTCGGCTTTCACCACTCGCTCTACGGCTTCCACATCGGCGGCGGTGAAGTCGCGTTGCAACCCCAACGCCTCGACGTCGAGCACGGGGTCGACGGGAAGCAGGCTTCGCCGTTCCTCTACCTCTTCTCCCCGTGCGACTGCCCCCCGACGACCCATGATCTGGTGGTAACGGTCGCCCAGGATCGGCACCAGCCCGTTGGGGTTGCGGCCAAGGGCGATACCGATCAAGCCCGGAGCACAGGCGAACAACGTGGTGAAGAACGTGGCCGAATCCACGCCGAGGATCTCCATCGAGGGAATCGACTTGGTGCCAAGGGCGAACGAACCCAGCAGTAGCCCACCCACCAGCGCACCGCTGCACAGGGCGATGCCACCGGCCGAGGCCATCAGCAAGATGGGGAGGTTCTGCAGCGCGGCGTAGTCGGCGGTGGAGGCGGTGCGGTTCACGCCGGCGAACAACGCCCCGCCCAGCCCGGCGATGGCCGACGACAGGGCAAACACCTGAAGCTTGGTACGGGTGAGGTTCAGCCCCAACGTGGCGCACGCCGCGGGGCTGTCTTTCATCGCCTGTAGGCGGCGGCCGAACACGCCGCGCCGGATCACCACGATGCCCATGGCAAGGGCGGCGAACACCACCGACAGGAACACCATGTAGGTGCGATTGTCGTCAAGGGAGAGGCCGAACAGGTTGAGCCGACTGACCTTCTTCGACGTGGTGGGGAACAGCGCCGGCTGGGTGAAGACGAACTTCTCGACGATGAAGGCAAAGGCCAAGGTGGCCAGTGCGAGGTAGATACCTTGCAATCGCAGCGCCGGAAGCGCCACCACCACACCGGCGATCGATGCAAACACCACCGCCACCAGTAGGCCCACCGGGCTGCCGTCGCCATAGGTGGCCACGGCGTAGGCACCGATGCCGGCGAAGCTCATTTGGGCCAACGACACCTGTCCGGCGTAGCCCATCAAGGGAACCAACGACAGCATGATGATGCCGAGGGCGATGCCCTGGCTCCATGCCGTGACGTTGGACCCCGACACCGTGAACGCCACCACCGCCGTGCCACCGATCAGTACGGCACAGCCGATCAACGATGGTCGGACCTTGGGTAGTGGCACCGACTCTCGGCTTCGCTGAATGCCGGCGGCGCGTAGACGGGCCTGCGGCACGAGCAGCAGCACGATGATGAGGATCACCATGGGGACGACGGCCCGGAAGTTGGTGACGATGTCGATGTCGCGAACGGTGAGCCATTCCGGGTTCGTGGTGAGGTAGCCCTGGGTGTACGACTGCGCCAAGCCGATCACGATGGCGCCGACGAGTGTGCGGGGCAGGCTGCTCAGCCGCCCGATCACCGCGGCGGCGTAGGCGTTCACCACGAGGAAGGTGATCGACACGCCGTCGAACACGATCCGCTCGGCGATGAGGATGCCGGCCAGCGCGGCCAGCGACGATCCCAGTCCCCACGCCGCACCGGATACTCGGCTCGGCTTCGCTCCGTTGAGCTGCGCGAGCGAGCGGTTGTCGACGACCGCCCGCATCGATACCCCGAGCCGCGTGCCGAAGAGGATGAACCGCAGGGCGATGCCCACCAACACCGCGATACCGATGGTGATGAGCTGGTGATAGGTGACGCCTGCACCGAAAAGCTCGATCGCCGCCCGGTCGTTGAAGAACGGCTGCACCTGATAGGTGTTCTTCGGGCCCCAAATTGCCGGCGCGATCTTGATGAGGAAAAACAGCAGCCCGATCGACACCACCATCTTGGTGGCTTCGCTCACCCCTTCGAGCCGGCGCATCACGAGCCGTTCGATGGCCAGGCCGAGCGCCGGTGCCACCACGAGCAGGATCAACAGCAGCGAAGGGACAACCGGCCAGCCCCACTTCTCCACGAACTGCCAGTAGGTGAACGCGCCGATCATTCCCACCGCACCGTGGGCGAAGTTGAACATGCCGGAGGTGGTGTAAGTGACCACGAGCCCGCTGGCGGCGATGAAATAGATCGCCGCCAGCACAAGACCAAAGATCGTGTACTTCAGCAAGTCGCCCGCGCCGCCGGATTGGGCAAGCAGCAGGGTGGATTCGTGGAGTGCTCCCAGCACGGTGGTCACGTGAGGCCCTACTTGCTCCGCTTGGCGCCCATGGCTTCGTAGTCGCGCTTGGTGATGCCCTCAAACCCATTCTCGGGACAGGCCATGCCCTTGGCCACCGGGTTGTCGTAGATGGCCTTGTCCTTGTCGGGCAGGGGGTACTCCCGCACGAACCCTTCTCCTTGCACCTTCATGATGATGAAACACGCCGACGCGGTCTTGCCCCCCGGGTTGGCCGGCGATTGCAGACCGCCGCCGTCCCACTGCGTGATCTTCTTGATCTCGGCTTCGAGCCCGTCGCGGGTGACGTTGGCGCCGAGACGTTTCACCGCCGTGGCGAAGAGCAACCCCGACGAAAACGCCTGAGCACCGAGGAACTCCTTCACACCACCCGGTTTGTACTGGTCCATGATGTTGAGGAACTGATCGGTGGCGGCATTCTTGGATCGCTCTTCCACCGGCCATGTGAGGGCACGAACGTAGAAGCCCTCCGCCGCGCCGAGCGCCGCCAACGGGAACTTGTCGTTGTAGAAGTTGGTCTCGAGCTCCACGATCGGAGCGAAGCTCTGAGCTTTCATGGCCTTAGCCAACGGCACGATCTCCTCGAACGAGGAGGTGAGGGTCATGAACGTGACGCCTTCGGCTTTCATCTGGCTCACGATCGGACCCCAGTTCTCCTCGCTCAGGTTCGATGCCACCTCCACCACAAACGTGAAGCCGCTCTTGGTGTAGCCCTCGACCAGCCGCTCACTCTGCATCTTGGTGACCGACAAGTTGGTATAGATCGCGGCCGCCTTGCCCACCTTGTCGGGGAAGGCGTTCTTCACCCATTCCGCGGGGCCGACGTTGTAGCGGGTGGGGATGTTGGGCAGCGACTGGTAGGTCAGGTCGGCCAGCGTCTGCTCCGGGTTCACTGCCAGGCCCACGACGTTCACGATCCCGCAATCCACCTGCGCCTGGGCACCGAGGTTGTCGAGCACACCCATGCCGCCAACGAGGGCGAAGTCCTCGGCACACGCCGCGTCGACTGCTTCCTTGTACTTCAGGATCTCGCCATCGCGCAGCGAGTACGCGAGCTTGCGACCATTGATCCCGCCGAGGCCGTTGCACCACTTGTAGAACGCCTCCATTGAATCGAAGATGCCCTGGTTGAGCCCGGGTTTGAGACCACCCGGGTCGGAGATGGTGGTGACCTTGATCTCGGTGGGGGTGACTCCCTGGTCCGATGCCGTGTTGCCTTCGCCGCCGCCGGGACCGCACGGGATGTCGAGCGTGCCGAACTTGTTCTGCGCCGCATTGCCACCGCCGGGCAACGGCCCCCCGGATCCCCCGACCCCTCCGCCGGCGGCGGTCTGACTGCCGGATCCCCCACTACCGCCGCTACCCGCAGCGGCCACGATCTCTTCGGTGGACTTACGGGTACCACACGCGGACAGCAGCACCACAAGTGCCGTGCAGCTGACGACCAAGCGACGTTGCATGGAGAGTTTTCGCACCGAGATCCCCTGAGCGGTTCGAACGGACGGGCAGGGTACCGCAGTTTCTGACGGTGTTTCAGACGCGGTGCCAGCCCGCTCGTGATTGGCGCTTCGAGGGCCGGGCGCACCGATCCCCGGTAACGTCGGGTCGGTATGGACCCGTACTCGCTGCTCGGGGTCGACCGCACCCAGCCGCTCGACACCATCGAGGCTCATTTCCGACAGCTTCTCCACGAAACGCACCCCGACGTCCACCGCGCCTCGGGCGACGCCGCCGTGGCCGAAGCTGAACGCCGCACCCGCCTCATCACCGATGCCATGGGACAGATCCGGTCCGACTACGCCAACGCTGGCACGACGGCCAGCTTCGCGTCGGCCCAGGCCATGGTGGCCACATCGGGAGCTTGGGTGGAGCTGCGCCAGAAGGAGATCGGCGGTCGTGTGCGCGAACGGGAAGCCGTGTCGTGTCCGCACTGCGGCCGGTCGTTCTTTCAACTGGCCGAGTTTCAGCTCCACCTCACCACCGACCACACCGACTCGGCCGCCGTGGTCCGCCGCAAAAAGCGTTCCCGAGCGATCCCCAAACGCGAAGGGAAGGCGGGCAAGACGCTGGAGCGCACCCTCGAAACGTTGGTGTTGTTCGTCGCCTGTATCGGGGTTGTCGGCTCCGTCACGTTCAAGAACCAACTCATCGCAGCAACTGGGCCCTGGATGGCGCCGGTGCTGGTCGTGGTCATTGTGATGTGTGTGTTTGGCGCCATCGGTGCCCTTGCCCTCCGTCGTCACTGAACACCCCACCGCCCCACAACGCGGCAATTGGTACGGCCCACGTGCGCTCGTCGAGCTGAATCGTGAGCGGCCCGGTGGGGAACACCATGCCGGCGACGAACCGATCCCCAAGCCGGGAACGAAGAAACGCCACGCCACGACCGTCTTTGCGATCAACCGAGCGCGCCGACTTCACCTCGAACGCCAAGACCCTGCCGTCCGGTCCTTCCAGCACGATGTCGACCGCCTACCCCAACCGTTCTCGAAAGTGCGCGAACCGAAGATCCGAATCGATGCACGTCGCCTGACGATCCGCCGACAGCCCAATTGCCCCTGCGGCCAGACCGGTATCCAAGACGTGCACGTTCGGGCTGCGACTGTTCGATACAGCTGCGACAACGCGCCCGTCCGTCGTACATCGATCAGATCGGCGAGGTCGCTTTTCCATCACGGTGGCGAGATAACTCCGGAACCATCGTGACCTCGCTGCCAACGACTCTCATCGGCGCGCGGCCGGATATCCCGCGGCTACCACCGCATCGAATATCGAGGCCCGCGGCACCTCGGTGCGGATCGCTGGCGGGGTTCCCGATTCGAGCAGCTCAGCCAACCATCGGCGCGATCTCCCCAACGACTCCGCGGTCGATGAGCGAGGCGCCGCGGTCGGCGGCACCATCGAGGGCTGGAAACACTGGGCCGTGCCAGGCAAACAGCCCGCAAACCACCGAACTGTCCCGACGCCAACCGCACAACCGTCCCGATACGGATTCGGTGTAGGGAACGACCGCTCAGGCCACGGCACCGGCGGTTCGCCAAGTGGCAATTTCGTCGGCCGTACAGCCCGCCGCGCGCAGGATTTCGTCGGTGTGCTGCCCCGCCACCGCCGGAGGACGATCCAGTTCCGCCGGCGTTGCCGAGAACCGAGGGGCGGGTGCCGGTTGGGGCACCCCGTCGAGATCGACATAGGTGCCTCGGGCGGCGATGTGGGGATCGCCCAAGACCTCGCCGAACGACAGCACCGGCGTCACGCAGTTGTCGGGGTCGGCGAACACCTCGGCCCATTCGGCCACCGGGCGGGTGGCGATGATCGAGGCGAATCGCTCCTTCATGTCGGGCCAGCTCGTTTCGTCGTCCTGCGCCGGCAGGGTTGGATCATCGGCGAGGCCGAGGCCGGCGAGGAGGTTGGCGTAGAACTTCGGCTCGATCGCCCCGACCGACAGCCATGCCCCATCCGAACACTGGTAGCAGTCGTAGTAGGGCGCGCCGGAGTCGAGCCAGTTGGTGCCCCGCTCGGCATGGAAGTAGCCGAGGGCGTAGGCCGGAGCGATCGGTGCGGAGAGCAGCGCGGCACCGTCGATCATGGCGGCATCAATCACCTGTCCGGCGCCGGTGCGTTCCCGAGACATCAGCGCGCAGACCACGCCGAACGCGAGCAGCATCCCTCCCCCGCCGAAGTCGCCGACCAGGTTCAGCGGCGGCGTGGGGGGCTGCCCGGCCCGCCCGATATGGGCCAACGGTCCGGCCAAGGCCAGATAGTTGATGTCGTGGCCCGCCCGATCCCGCATCGGCCCGTCCTGTCCCCAACCGGTCATCCGTCCGTACACGAGCCGAGGATTGCGGGCGCACAACACGTCTGGTCCGAGCCCAAGCCGCTCCACCACGCCAGGGCGGAAACCCTCGAGGAACACGTCGGCCTCGTCGACCAAACGACCCACAACGTCCACACCATCGGGGTGCTTGAGGTCGACGGCAACCGACTTCCGACCTCGCCCGTACACGTTGCCCTTGGCCGACTCGGGGCCGAGCCCGAACGCCGCGGCCTGCCGGGCCTGGTCGGCCCGATCGACCACGATCACGTCGGCTCCCATGTCGGCGAGCACCATCGCGCCGAACGGTGCCGGACCCAGCCCAGCCAACTCCACAATCCGTACCCCGTCGAGTGGTCCTGCCATCGCCGTGCCCCCTGCTTGGTTCACAAGTAGAATCGGTTCTACTTTTGTGCGGGGGACCGTAGCGCCGGGAAACGCACCATTCACAGGGGGACCACCATGACCACCGAGCCGAGCGATCCCACCGAAGGGCTGACGCTCGCCGACGTCGACGTGCAGAATCCCGACGTCTTCCAGCAGGGGCGTCATCACGCCATGTTCGCCGTGCTTCGACGCGATGCCCCGGTGCACTTCCAGACCGAACCCGACGGCCGCGGGTTCTGGTGCATCACCAAACACGCCGACCTCTCGATCATCAACCGCGACTATGCCGGCTTCTCGAGCTCGGGCGGCATCAACATCCCCGACGCCGACGAGGCGCAGCAATCGGCCGTCGAGAACATGATGTTGTACATGGACCCGCCCCGGCACACCCGCTACCGGCTCCTCGTGAACAAGGGCTTCACGCCTCGCATGATCGGCCAGCTCGAGGACTCGTTGCGGTTGCGCACCCGGGCCATCGTGAACAACATCTGTGAGAAAGGCGAGTGCGACTTCGTGGAGGAGATCGCGGCCGAGCTCCCCCTCCAGGCCATCGCCGATCTCATGGGTGTACCTCAGGAAGATCGCAAGCAGCTCTTCGAGTGGAGCAACCGCATGGTGGGCTTCGACGACCCGGAGTTCCAGGGATCGATGGACGACGGCCTCGCTGCTGCCGCCGAGATGTACGTGTTCTTCAACGCCCTCGCTGCCGACCGTCGCCGCGATCCCAAGGCCGACATCGTCACCACTCTCGTGAACGCTGAGATCGAGGGCGACCGGCTCACGGAGGAGGAGTTCGACATGTTCTCGCTGCTCCTCACCGTGGCGGGCAACGAGACCACCCGCAACGCCACCGCCCATGGCATGAAGGCGCTGATCGACCACCCCGCCGAGTACGCCAAACTCTCGGCCAACACGTCACGCGAAACGCTTGACCGCGCCGTCGAAGAGATCCTCCGGTGGGCCACGCCGGTGCTCCATTTCCGCCGGACCGCTACCGCCGACGTGGAGCTGCGCGGCCAGCAGATCAAGGAAGGCGACAAGGTGGTGATGTGGCACATCTCCGCCAACCGCGATGAGGAGGTGTTCGACGACCCGATGGACTTCCGCATCGACCGGTGGCCCAACGAGCAGCTCGCCTTCGGTGGGGGCGGACCTCACTTCTGCCTCGGCACGAACCTCGCTCGCATGGAGCTCCGGCTCATCTTCGAGGAGCTCGCCACCCGCATCCCTGACATGACCATGACCTCTCCCCCCGAGATGCTCCGCTCGAACTTCATCGGCGGCATCAAGCGCATGCCCGTGAAGTTCACGCCGTCCCGCCCGCTGGCGGTCTAGTCCTCGCGCCTTGGCGGGTGCGAATATCCTGAGCGAGGCAGTAGGGGGCGAGACCTGAACGCCCCAGATGCGGTCGACGGGCATGATGTGCAGCCGGTCCTCGTGGGTATAGGAACGGTTCCCCAGGTACAGGGCCACGCCGGCGAGGAACGCCTCCCCATACGCATCACGAAGTTTGCGCATCCCGGCGAGGCTCTCGCCAGCCACGCGGGAGCCCGCCTTGACCTCGAATGCTATGAGGGCGCCATCGTCGCGTTCGATGACGAGATCAACCTCATCCCCGTCGTGGGTTCGCCAGTGCCCCACTCCGGCGATGCCGTCCAACCAGGACACCTGCTTACAGAGTTCACCGACCACGAATGTCTCGAGAAGGTGCCCGAGTTCGGTGAGCATGGTCGGTTGGCGGAGATCGAGTTTGTCCGGCGTCAGGCGAAGTAGTCGAGCCGCGACGCCAGAGTCGAGAACATGGATCTTGGGTCTCGCTGTTGCCCGCCGCGTGAGTGTTGTTCCCCACGCAGGTAAGCGCTGCACGAGAAACACGGCTTCCAGTAGCCGGAGGTACGAGTCCGTCGTTCGTTCATTGAGCTTGAGATCTGAAGCTATTCGAGCGACGTTCAGGACCTGACCAGTTTGTCCCGCCACCCGCTCGAGGAACTGCGGAAACACCGCCGCCTGTTCGATTTTGCTCAGCTCGACGACATCGCGTTCGATCGTCAGCCGGAGGTAATCATCGAACCACCGGTTCCGCGTCTGTGTCGATGTCCGCACGAATGCGGACGGAAACCCGCCGCGCGCGATTCGGCTGGTGGAATCGAGGCGGCTTGTGGTGGAGGTCGCGCCCGCGACGAAACCGAGCGCGTCGGCAAAGAGACTCTCGACGAAATGCTCGTCCAATCCGAGGAGTTCACCCTCGGAACACGGCAAAACCTGAAGCCGGTGCAACCGCCCGGTGAGTGCCTGGGCAACCCTCGGCAATGACCCGTGCCGTGCCGAGCCCGTGAGGGCAAACCGTCCCGGGCGACCGTCGCGATTCAGTTCAGCCTTTATGGCGTCCAACACGAGTGGAACGTGTTGATACTCATCGATGAACACAGGCACTGCGCCGCCGACGAAAAGGCCGGGATCGGCCGCCACCGCTTCTCTCGTCGCGAGATCATCGAGATCCAAGACCTCGGCGCCCCGGTTGTCTGCCAACTCGCGCAGCAGCGCGGACTTGCCGACCGTGCGGGGCCCTTGCAGCAGGATCACTGGCTCGTCGGCCATCCGGTCCAGCACGAGCGGAAGTAGTCGACACCCGACGAGGTTGGGATGAGCATGGGTCACGACGCCAATCCACCACTTGCCTGCGGAATCCGAGGGATGTTTGCTGCGGAATCCGAGGCACCTGTCGTCAACCGCGTCCCCGTGAAGTTTCACCAGACTACACTTGGTGAAGTCGCAAAGTCACCAAATGAATGAGGTTCTCATGGCGAACGCATCCCGGTTCAAAGTCTCGTCGTCCGGACAGATGTCCTTACCGGCTGAGGTGCGCCATCGCTGGAACCTTGACGAGGGTGGCGACGTGGATGTGATCGACGTCGGCTTCGGCGTGTTGACGGTTCCGGCTGGGGACGCTGGCCGGCTCTTGGACCAGGTCCTGCCAGCAGAGGTGCATTACGCGTTCGTCGCAGCTGATAACGATCCCGATCTCGCGACGGCGTGACCGTACTGATCGACGACCATCTGCTGCGGGACTGGTTGGCCGGCCCGGACGACGCTCTCGAACGAGCCGTCGGCGCTGAGGACCTCGCCACGACAAACCTTTGGTACGCGAGGTTGTGCAAGAGTGCCGCGAAGCAACGCGGCGGTGCACTCCTCGGCGGATGGAGCGAGGAGGAGCGTGACGCCGTCGTGAGGGGGCTCGTGGCCCTCCCCGCCGCAATCGAGGTCCTCCCCATGCGTGAATTGGCGTGGCGGATGGGAGTTCTCATCAGCGAGCACTCGGGTCTGTCGGCGCTCGGAGCGGAGGCAGTCGCCGCCGCGGCGGCACTCGGTGGGCGCGTCCTCGTGGCGTCCCGCGACGACGGTCCCGGCATCAAGGCATGTTGTAAATCGTTCGACATCGCGTACCACACCCTGGCCCGTTGATCACGACCACCGCCGACAACTGGATCGCCAGTTGGCCAGAGGCACCTGCCCACGAAGTTTTCTTGGTCCCGACCGCTCGGCCTCGGGTAGATCAGGTCCGCCGCGAGAGCAGGACACGCTACGGGCCACTGATTGGCGACGCGCCCTGTGAATATGTGGATTCACGGCTGTAAATATTCGGCTAGGCGGCTGTGAGTTTTCGGGTAGCGTGCGGACATGGCGCTTGTTGAGCGGTTTCTGGCCGCCCAGGTCGATGAACTCATGCCCGAGGAGCGGGCACTGCTCATTCAGGGCCCGCGGGCCGTCGGGAAGACGACCCTGCTCGAGCGGATCGGGGCCATCCACGATCGACCAATCATCGATCTTGCGGACGATCTGGTGCGGGCCGTCGCCGCCGAGGACGTGAGGTCGTACTTTTCGGGCCTGCCGCGGCCCATCCTCATCGACGAGTACCAGCGCCTGCCCACAGTCCTCAACGCGGTGAAGCACATCGTCGATCACGAAGAGGCGTGCGGCATCTTCGTGCTGACCGGTTCGACGACCGCCGACCTGCTTCCACGCGGCACAGATTCACTCGCCGGTCGCCTCCACGACTTCACCCTGTGGGGTCTCTCACAAGGCGAGCTCGCTGGCCAACAAGAGGCGTTCACCGACACCGCCTTCATGGATCCGACGTCGATGCGGGGCCAGGGACATGTAACGGAGAGCCGAACGGACTACGTCCGAATCTCGGCCCGTGGCGGCTTCCCGGAAGCAGTACTGCGGGAGAAAGAAGAAGCGGGCGCCCGCTGGCTCAGGAGCTATGCCTCACGCGTCGTCGAACGCGACCTGGCGGAAGTGGTGAAGCTGCGACACCCGGCGGTCCTTCTCCAGGTCATGCACTCGTGCATGACGCGCACAGCACAGGTGTTCAACGTGTCTGACGTGTGCAACGACCTTGGCCAGAGCAAGGACATCGTGTCCCGCTACGTCGATCTTCTCGAACGGGTCTTCGTCATCGAACGCCTCCCCGCGTACTCCCGCAATCGGGTGACTCGATTGGCGCGGCATCCGAAGCTGCACGCCGTCGACACGGGTCTCGCGCTGGCGATCGCGCAGATGAACAGCACAGCACTGCAACGAAGCCCGCACTTCGGAGCGATTCTCGAGTCGTTCGTCATCGGCGAGATCCGCAAGCAGCTCGGCTGGGCGAAGACGCCTTTCCGCATGTTTCACTTTCGGGAGCACAACCACGCCGAAGTTGACCTCGTGCTCGAATCAGGCGACGGTCGCGTGGTCGGGATCGAAGTGAAGTCCGCAGCCGGCGTGAGGCGCACAGATCTTCGGGGCCTTCAGCGTCTCGCTGAGCTCACTGGGCCGGACTTCGTGCACGGCTTTGTCCTGTACACCGGAGGAGCCGGAATCCAGCTCGGCGATGACCCACGGTTCTCCGCCCTCCCCGTCTCGGCCCTCTGGCGAACCGTCGCGGGCTGAACACGGAGCTGATACCGAAGCAATCCCGTCAGGACGGGCGGGGATTGAGTTCATGGATCGCCTCGCCCGCATGGTTCGTGTGGGTCGTATCCCTCGCCGGTCACAACGACGATCGACTTCGCAGGCGGCGATGTCGTGGTTCATGCCGTCTCGGCCGCCGGTTTTGAACGCCGTCGGCCTCTTCGATCCTCAGCGCACGGCCCCTGCGGGCGCCTCAACACCGACGTTGTAGCTCAAGCCGGACAGCTGGCCGAACACCGAGACGGTCACCTCCACCCGAGCGAGCCCATCCGCACACGTCACCAGGCGACCAGCACAGGCGAGCACCAGCCCTGTCGATGAGCCGCTGGCCAGCGGCACCGCCTCGACCGCCACCGTCACCACTCCGGGTTCGTAGACCAGGCTGTCGGCCAGCACGAAGACAACCGTGCTGCCCATCGAGACAACCAGGTGCGGTGGGATCTGGTGCTTGGGCTGCTGCAACCAGACGAGCCCACGGTACGTGGTGGAGCGTGAAGGTTCGCCGGTTCGGGCGGATGTCGCCACGAGATCAATCCGCGGTTGGACCTGATGGACCTGCGGGACGGAAATCACGGGCGTTGCCATCGCCCCATGATGCCCGCTCCTCCCCTTTCGCGCCTTCGGCCTCGGGCACCAACGATTTCCCGGTGCGGTACGTTGCGGGCCATGACCGATCTCTCCGTTGCCGACGTCGATCTCATGGAGGACACCTGGTCCACCGCGGTGCCCCACGAAGCGCTCACCCTCCTCCGGCGCGAGGCACCGGTGCACTGGCATGAGCTCATGGGCGAGAAGGCACCGGGCTTCTGGGCGATCACCAAGTACGACGACGTGCGGGCGATCAGCCGCGACACCGCCACGTTCTCGTCGGAGGAAATGGGCACGTTCATCGCCGACCCCACGCCGGAAGCATTGGCGGTGATCCGGCTCACCCTGCTCAACATGGACCCGCCGAAGCACAACCGTTACCGCCGGCTCGTGAACCGGGGTTTCACGCCCCGCATGATCCGTCAGCTCCACGACCAGATCGACGAGCGGGCCGTGGCGATCGCCGATGCCGTTCGAGAACGGGCACGGTCCGAGGGCAACGCCGACGGCTTCACGTTCGACTTCGTCGAGTCCGTGGCGATGGAGATGCCCGCCCAGGTGATCTGCGACATGCTCGGCGTACCCGACGCCGACCGCAAGATGGTCGTCGACTGGTCCAACACCATGGTGGGCTTCGACGACCCGTACTGGCAGAACACCCCCGAAGCCGGTGAGCTGGCGGCGATGCAGATCTACGCCTACTGCGACGAACTCTCGAACGAGCGTCGTAAGAACCCCCAGGACGACATCCTTTCGGTGCTGCTCGCCGCCGACGTCGATGGCGAGGCCCTCACGCAGGACGAGCTCAACATGTTCTTCGTGATTCTCGTGGTGGCCGGCAACGAAACCACACGCAACCTGATCTCCCACTCGGTGCAGGCGCTCATCGATCACCCGGAGTCGGTGGATCGGCTTCACGCTGATCCCGGCCTTTGGGACTCCGCCGTGGAGGAGTTCCTTCGATGGGGCACGTCGATCCACAACTTCCGCCGCACTGCGCTCGTCGACACCACCGTGCGAGGTGTCGACATCAAAGCGGGCGACAAACTCGTGCTCTACTACGCCTCGGCCAACTACGACGAGGACGTGTTCGCCGATCCGTTCACCTTCGACATCGCCCGCACGCCCAACGATCACCTCACCTTCGGGGGCGGCGGCGAGCACTTCTGCCTCGGCGCCAACCTCGCCCGCATCGAGATCAAGGCCATGGTTCGGGAGGTGGTCAACCGGCTGCCAGGGCTCACCAACGCTGGCAAACCGACCCGCATGCGCAGCGATTTCATCAACGGCATCAATCACCTTCCTCTCCACCTGCCGGTCTGAGCCGAACGGCGCTCGCGCCTGCTTGAATGCGTTGTGGCCTCTCCCACCGACGACCCTCGCGACCAATTGATCTGGTTGCTCCAGAACGCCCACGCCGGTGAGTTGGCCGCGGCGTTCGCCTATCAGGGTCACCGCTGGTCGCTCCGCCGGGCCGAAGAGAAGGCCGAACTGCTCGCCATCGAGGAAGCGGAGTGGCTGCACCGCGCTCATGTGGCGGTGTTGCTGGCGGACCTCAAGGCCAAACCGAGGTGGCGTCGTGAGGTGTTGATGGGGTCGATCGGCAGGGTGATGGGCCTCGGCTGTTTCGTGAGCGGGTGGACCGCCCCGATGTACATGGCCGGGCGGCTCGAAGCCATGAACGTGGGTGAGTACGACCACGCTCGGCAACTGGCCGAAAAGCTGGGCCTCGACCACTTCATTGAGAAACTCGAAGCAATGCGGGTGGAGGAGGACCGTCACGAGCGCTACTTCGGCGACAAGGTGCAGGGGCGATTCTTGCTCCGGCCGCTTCGCCTGGTGTTCGGATGGGTGCCTCCGGCCTGAAGCTTGGTACGCGGTCCCGAGATCAGCGGTCGACGCGCCGGCGGTCCGGCTTCCAGGCGGGGTAGGCCTTCACAGCCACATCGAGACAGGCCTCCACAAGCGGCGCCGCAAAGGTGGGGCTGGCGCACACCACATGGCCGTCTTCGATCCGGTGGATCGACGCACCTGGGATCGCGAACGCCATCTTGGCTTGCTGCGACGGGGTGACCGCTCGGTCGCGGGTGGTGATGATGGCAGCCGTGGGCACATCGATGTCGCCCACCCACTTGGCGTTGAATCGCCCTATGGCCTGCCCCGCTTCCAAGATCATGCGCAGATCGTGACGCCGCATCTCCGCCGCCGCCCACCGCTGCAGCGTGTCGGGGCGGACCGATGCCCGCACCGGGGTGAATTGTTTGGCGATGGAGCGGGGAAGCAGTGCTGCGAACTGGCCCACTCGGCTGGTGCCGGCCATCGCCGCCATCATCGTGGTGAACGTGAGGCGAGCGCGCATGCCGGGCACGAAGTTGTTCGACGTGGCGGCCAACACAAGTCCACGAACCTTGGTGCGGTGACGTTTCCAGACCAACTGCGCCACGGGCCCCCCCATCGAGTAGCCGACCATCACTGCGTCATGCACACCCATCTCGTCCATCATGGCGGCCACGTCGTCGGCACAGTCGGCCAGGCGGAAACGCCGACGGCTCCGTAGCCCTCGGCCATGCCCGCGCATGTCGGGTGCAAGCACGCGGAAATGCCGGCCCAACGGCTCGAACGCCTGGAACCAGTTGATCCCTCCACTGGCGATCCACCCGTGGAGCAGCACCAGCGTGGGAGCGCCGGGTGGCCCCGGAACTTCACGCACGAAGGTGGTGCCCCGGCCGGGCAGTTCCACGCGCCGACCGAGTGGGATCGGAATCCCGGCCTCAGGTTCGTGGTCGACGGGGAGCTTCAAGATCGTGGGCAAGGTCTACCTCGTGTCAGGGTCGGGCAATCGTAGGCGGTCGGGACGACGGCACTGTGGGAAGCACAGCGAGCAGCGCACACACGTACATCGGGAGAAGCACCCGGGGAAACTCGCTGTTCCAAACATCACGGCCCAGAACAACCGACACCGCGGCAAAGGCAAGAGCGATCCACGTGAGGTGTGACGCCGGACTACGCCGGACCGCCGTGACGACGAGGCCCACCGCGACAACGAACGAAACCGCAAGCAATGGCGAAAAGCTCGGAAGCGCTTCGATCAGTCCGACGGAGGGCAGAGCTGTCCCTTGCAATCGGCTCGACCCTCGGTGGCCGCCACGGTCATCTCGGCCGCTGGCTGCGGTACACGACCTCTTGGGCGCCATCACCGAACGCCGCCGCGTCCCGGAAGGTCGGATCCTGACCGAGGGCGGCCCAGGCTTGACCATCGGACACGATGAGCATGGTGTCGGATTTCGTAGTCGGCCGGTCGTACAGCGTGACGAAGACGAGGTCGCACGGTGATGGTTACCCGTGGGCGGTTCGACGACGGCGTAGCCCAAGCCGAGAGGCCGAGCGCGCCGACAAACGCGACGATCCCGAATCGTTGGGCCAGCGCGCGGCTCGGGCCCGGCTCGGGCCCG
>Ga0105047_10001268_pt1 | contig 45021 bp, 28 predicted proteins | sample MAT04_FD_78384 | JGI IMG/M metagenome (GOLD analysis project Ga0105047, IMG submission 78384) | Freshwater microbial communities from Lake Fryxell liftoff mats and glacier meltwater in Antarctica - MAT-04 (megahit assembly) | ecosystem: Environmental > Aquatic > Freshwater > Ice > Liftoff... | reverse complement strand
TGCGGTCCCAGGGCCAAATTTTGGGGGTGGGCGTTCGCCACGCGCTCTTTCCCGGCCGCACACGATTGGGCGCGCTCGCTTTCGCGGGCTGTGTGCTTCCCGACGCCACTCTCCGCGGCATGCGGATGTTTCGGTCTCATGGCGGGACCGTCCTGGCCGTTGCCGGCCGGGATCTTTTGAGTGAGGCCTCTTCGCCCAGTTCGGTCGCCCCCTGCCGGGGGCGGCGCGCCGGACGTGGTGCGGACACGTCTGCAATCTTACTTCGCGTCGGCACCGTTACCACGGGGACGGCGCCGGCTTTTGGCCGGCCGTTGGCCCCGCGTTACGGGTCTGGCCTCTTACCTCTCAGGTTGCATTCGCTTTTGCAGTGTGGCGGCGTGCTTTTTCACGCTGCCCCATTGAGGAGGTTGACGGGCTTCGCCGGGCCCGCTCACTCCCCGCCGTCTCATCTCCCTTGCGCGCCCTGTCCGCGTGAACGGACCGGGCCTTTTGGCGGGGGTTGTCCCGCCGGGAAACGCGACTGCGTTCTGGTCTGCACAGTAGCAACCATAACCCTCTGGGGTAACTGTGTCGGCGCACGGGACGAAACGGCCCGTGGGCCTGACTCGGCTTGGACGCGGTTTCTGATCGCGCCTCGCCGCTCAGCTCCTGATTCGTGAAAAACCGGCCGGACACGACTCCGGCCAGAGGAGCGGGTGATATCTGCCTGTCCAACCGCTAACGCGGTTGGGAGGGGACGGCGGCACCAGCTGCCACCGACCTTTCCCCGGTCGCCCGGGATTATCCCAGTCGTGCTCGCGGCGGGTTTTTCAGGCCGCCGCGCTTCGACTGTTCTATCAAGGAACGTGACCAAACTGTGACGCTGGTTCCCGAAGTGAAGGCTTTGTTCTGCACAACTTCCTCACCGGGGCGCCCGGTGAATAACTTGGGGATAATCTGGCTCACCGGTTGTTCACCAGGCGATGCGGGGGTCGTCGGAAGACGAGCGTCTCGGTGTGACTGGCAGGGCGGCTAACCGTCCCGGCGGCGTTTCTCCAGTGCATCCCGCACCACGCCCGCCTCGGAGTTGCCATTGGCCTCGGCGCGCTGGGCGTACTGGATGGCTTGGTCGAGCGGCGGCGCCGCGGGCGAACGGTGGAGGGTGAGATTGGCGAGAAACACCAGGGCCCGCGTCAGATTGGATTCGGCGGCCGAGGCCAGGTATTTCACGCCCTCGGCTTCATTCTTCGGGACGTTCTGGCCATTGTAATACATCACGCCGAGCTCGTAGTTCGCCAGGCGGGAGGTGGCGACGGCCCGGCGGAGATTGTAAAGCGCCTCCGTTGTTTTGCCCTCCTTGAGCTGGTGCGTGGCCAGCTTCGTTAGCGCATCGCCGTTGCCGACCGCAATGGCCCGGTCAGCGTAGCGGCGGGACTGCGAGACGTCGGCTTTCACGCCGAGACCGTCGGCGTAACACGTCGAGAGCCGGTCATAAGCAAATCCCGCGACCTCGGGGTCGGGAGAGTTCTTCAACTCGTTGAGCAACGGGATCGCATTTTCATAGGCCTGTTTTTTCAACATCACATCGCAATAGATCGTGGAGACCTGCTGGCTCTGCGTCATCTGCGCCATGCGCAGCAGCCAAAACGCCGCCTGGTCGAGATCCGGGGACACGCCCTGGCCCGTCAGGTAGAAGTTGATTAGCCGCCGCAACGCGTCCGCGTTTCCCTCGAGGGCGGCGAGGCGGTAATGGTAGGCTGCCTCCGTGTAAGTGACCGGCACGCCTTCGCCCTGCTCGTGCATCAGGCCCAGCGCATAGTGCGCGGGGCCCGACCCCCTGGCGGCGGCGGCGTCAAAGCTGGCGTAGGCCTTGCGGTAGTCCCGTTTCACCAGTTCGCCCTGGTAGTAGATGATGCCCAGGTTGCTGGCGGAAACGATGTCGCCCAGTTTCTTGGCCGCCTCGTAGTGCTCAAGCATCGCGGCGCGGGCGGGGGCCGCGGCGGTTTCATCGACGGCGGCAAGGGCAGCACGCAGCCGGTCTTCGCTGATCACGCCCAATTCCCGGTGCGCCATCACATTTCCGGGATCCAATTGCACGCATTGCAGGTAGAGAGCCTCCGCCTTCGGCACATCCTTCTTGATTCCCGGGCCGGCGATCAGCATCCGGGCGTAGTTGACCATGCCAGCTGTACTGCCCGCCGCGGTGGCCTTTTGGTAATAGTCGAGGGACGTTTCCAAGGATTGTCCCACCCGTTTGGGCAGGGATAACTCCCCAACCTGATTAAGCGCATCGGCATGGCCGGACTTGGCTGCTTTTTTGAACCAGCTCATGGCAGCGTCGAAGTCCATCTTGACGCCCCAGCCATTGCGGTAACGCAGGCCCAGAAGAAACTGCGCCTGGGCGTCTTTCTTGGATTTCGCCCAAGTTTGGTTGAGCGCCAGGACCTGCTCATAAGTCAGGGGCGCCAGCGGACACTGGCCGATGGACCCGAGGTAGCAGACGATGTCGACATTGCGCCATTTCCTGAAGAGAGCCTCCGCTTTCGCGGGATCCCTGGGCGTGCCGATGCCGTTCTGGTAGCAAATCGCGAGGTTGGCCGTGGCGAGATAATGCTTCGGGGCGTCGCCACTGCCTGCTTTTTCAAACCACTGAAACGCCTTCTCCGGCTCGGGATTGCCGAGTTCGCCCCGGTAATAGATGAAGGCGAGGGGCAGCATCGCCCAGACCTGGTTGTTCTCCGCAGCGACTTCGTACCACTTGGCCGCTTCCGCCACATTGTAGGTCTTGGACTTCTTGTCGGCCAGCATCTCGGCGATCCCGAGCTGGACCGCGCTTTCGTACGTGGCGCTGGATTCCTTGAGCTGGTCCTCCAGGTCCGCGGCGGCAAAACTGTCCGTGAATTTCATGGCGACGGAATTTTGCACGAGCGACACGCCAAGCCGCGTCTGCACCTTGCGGCTCTGCTCAAGCATTTCGTTCGCCTTGCCCATGTCGCGGGGCACGCCTTCGCCAAAAGCATAGTTGATCGCCGCGGTCACGGCAGCGGGAAAAATGCCGCTGCGGCCGTTGGGTCCGGCGGTGGCGGCGGCGACATAATGGACCTGAGCTTCAACCGGTTTTTTCCGCTGGGTGTAAAGGATGCCCAAGATATAATGCGCCGCCGCCTGGCGGTCGCTGACGGGATCGCTTTCCAAATTGCCGGCAACGCCGGCGTCGCCATTGGCGCGCAGCTCAGCTTGGATCAGCGCCGGCGGGGGCGGGGGGCTGGAATAGTCCGCGCCAGGGGCCAGGGCGGCAGTCAGCCATTCCATGGCCTTATCCTCGTTCTTGCCGATGCCTTCGCCCAAGGCATAGCAGACGCCGAGGCTCACCATGCCGAAGGCGTTGCCTCGCGCGGCGGCCAGCCGAAACAGATTTACTGCTTTGCGGGGATTTTTTTGGAGACCGTTGAACCCTGTCAGGTAACAATTCCCGAGGGTCACCTGGGCATGGGTGAACTCCAGGTCGGCCGACGCTTGGAGGGCGGCCACGCCGGCGGTGCGTTCCGCCGCCAGCTTGCTCTTCAGCAAACTGATTCCATCCCAGTATTTTTCCACGGCCCGGTCAGCCTTGGCCGGCACGGGTATGGCGTTGGTGGGCGAGTCAGCCGTGGCTCGACCGATGGCCGGAAACAACAAGGCAGCGCAAGCCAGTGCCACTTGGGCGATCTGGAAAGGAGGGCGAAGGGACATGGGGGTTTCGCGGGAGCGTCACGATTGGAGCGGGGGGGGCACACGATCGTCAAGGTCGCGGATCGCGGGGTCCCGCGGCCCACCGGGCGGCCAGACGCAGACTTTCGCGCAGGGGGATGTCGAGGCCGGGGCGTTCTTCGCGCAGCTGGGGTTCAAGCTCGGTGATTCGCAGCAGCATGGCCTCAATTCCCCTCCGGGCGGCGGATGAATCAGGATCGTGGGGAACAAATTGGGCCGTGACCGGACGCATGGCTTCGCCGGTCTTTTTTTCCAGCAACGCCAGCTGCTCGAGCATGGCGCGCAGCTGGGCGGGGGTGACGGGCTGGCCGCTACCCTTCGAAAATGCCTCCGCCAGGGTATCCGAATCTCCGAGCAGTGACAGGATATCAATGTCTTGAATGCGCAGGTCGCGGAGGCGGCCTTGGTCGGTTTCCAACAAAAAAGTCCCTTGGTAGAGCCGGTGCAGCGGGGGCCGGCCACCGACGGGCTGGAGCGCGCGCAGCTTGCCTTGATGAGCCTCCAGGGCCGCCTTGACCCCCGGCACCTCGAGCGGCTGCGTTGCAAAGGCCGCCTTTTCGGACAGTTCTCGCCGGGCCTGTCGCGCGTCCTTCAGTTCGTCCAGGGTTTTTTCCCAAGCCTTGCTGCGCGTTACCCGGTTCAGGCTGCGTATGTGATGGTCGTCTTGAAGTCGCTCCCGGCTCCACAGCTTCCATTCAGGCAATGAGGCGATATCTTCCGCCGCCAAGGTTTCGAGGGATCGCCGCATTCCGTCGGTCAAGACCGGAACAACCGCGGGTCCGTGATCGGCCGGGGGCGTGACGTCCACTGCGGCCAAAGCATGTGGCAGGTCGGCCTCGCGCTTCATGTTGGGTGATTCGAAATCCGGCAGGACAATGTCGGAGGCGACGCCGCGGCGCTGCATGGCGCTGCCGTCAGGGAGGTAGAACCGTTCTGACGTCAGGCGGAGGGTGCCCCAGTCCTTGACGGCATCGCCTGTCAGCCCCTCGGCCCGGGCGAGATCGATGTAGTTCTGCACCGTGCCCTTGCCGAACGTGGTCCTCGCTCCCACAATGAGTGCCCGGTGATGAAGCTTCATCGCCCCGGCGAAGATTTCGGAGGACGAGGCGCTGTACGCCGAGGTGAGCACGATGAGCGGTCCGGTGTAGCACGGGGTTTCCTCCTTGAGCGCGTGCGTCTTCAGCACGCCGTTCACCCCGCGGCTCAACATGACTGTTCCGCGCGGGAGGAAGAGTTGGCTCATTGCCACCGCCTCCTCCAGCGTGCCCCCGGGATTGCGCCGCAGATCAAGCACCAGCCCGGCAATCGGAGCGGCCTTCATCTGGTCGAGCAAGGCGCGCACATCCCGGGCGGCGCCGATGGCCTCTGGACCTTCGCCGCCGGCATAAAAAGCCGGCAACACGATCCAGCCGATTGACCGAACTTGAGTGCCTTCCCCCGGGACTTGGCTGATGGCTCCGTAGGCCCGATCCGCTCCGATCACCACCTCGGCGCGTTCCAAAGTGACTTCCTGCTGCTCCCCGGTCCCGGCCGGACGATAGGCGATGCGCAGTTTCCCCTTCAGGGGACCCCGCATCGCTGCCACGGTGTCCCGCTGGCGCTGGGTGCTGATGTCAACCCAAGGTCCGTCCCCCTGCGCCAGCGCCTCGATGAGGTCGCCGGGCGCGAGGGTGGAGTGAAGGTCCGCCGGACCTCCGGGATAAATCGCGGACACGATGCAACGGCCGCGGATCTTATCCACGGCGATCCCCACGCCGGTTACGATGCCCTTCATCCTCGCGGAAAATTCCCGGGTGGAATCCGCCGAGGAATAGCCGCTGTGGGGATCGAAGGAGCGAATGGCCACGTCCAGGAACCGCTCGCGCACCGCGAACGAGTCAAATTCGGCCAGATTGCGCCCATATTCGGCATAGGTGAGTCGAATCTGGGCGCGGGCTTCCTCTGGCGTGCGGCCGGAGAGGATTTCATGCAGCATGAAATCCTTGAGGCGCAGCTCCCAGCGCTGATCGAGCGACTGCGCGCCGGGCGGGTTGGGACTCCCGTGAATTGGGTCCGTGTAGGACTCGTTTAGGTTGAAATCAAAATCACCCTCTAGACGTTGGTCGATCCAAGCCAGCCGGTCACGGGCGAGATCGGCATAGAGGTCAAAGATCTCGAACGCCGGCTCAAGGTCGCCGCGGAACAGGTAGACCGACTTCAGGCTGCGGTCGAAACGCTGGTGGACGAAATCCACGTCGTCCGGGGTGAAGAAGTCGTTGTCCGGATCGAGTTCGTTGAGAAACCGCGTCAGGATCTCTGCATTCTTGATCTCCTGGAAGGTGGCGCCGGAATAGTGGAGGTTCTGCACCAAGTCGACGACGAGGCGGGCCTCCCGTCGCAGCTGCTCCTTTTGCGTGGTCGTCAGCTGGGTCGCCATGGGCGCCGCGCGCACGAGGCAGAGGCTGACGACGCAAAGGCTGAACAAGGTCAGAAAATGGCTCGGTGCGCGGCGCAAGTCGCTCATCAGGGTGAGGGAAAATTGGCGGTTCACGTACAAAGCCGTCAACCGAATGATTCGTGCGGCGGCCGGCTTCGTTCTCCTTGCGGTTGACGGTACGGCTGCTGAATTCGCCTTGCGCCATGTCCCACCGTGAACTGCCCATCTACGAGCTCGAGTCTGCAGCCGTCGCCGCGTTGCGGGCGTCGGGGCGGCTGATCGTGCAGGCGCCGACGGGTTCGGGCAAATCCACGCAGATCCCTCAGATGCTGCTCCAGCACGGTTTACTAGGTGAGCGGGGAGAAATCGTGGTGCTTCAGCCCCGGCGACTGGCTACCCGCATGCTGGCGAAACGCGTGGCCGAGGAGATGGGCACGCCGCTGGGTGGGGTGGTTGGCTACCAAATCCGACTCGAGTCGCGGGTTAGCGAAAAGACACGCATCCGGTTTGTGACCGAGGGCATCCTGCTCCGGCAGATGTCGTTCGATGCGATGCTGCGAGGGGTGAGCACGATTGTGTTCGATGAGTTTCATGAGCGGCACCTTTACGGCGACATCTCGCTGGCTCGCGCGTTGCAGCTCCAGCAGTCCACGCGGCCCGACCTGAAGTTGATCGTCATGTCGGCCACGCTCGATGCCGGTCTCCTGAAGACCTACCTCGCACCGTGCGAGGTGCTGGTGTCACAGGGACGGAGCTTTCCGGTGCGGATTGAATACCTGCCGAAACCGGTGAACTTCGAAAACGAGCCCGTGTGGGAGGTCGCCGCACGCGAGTGTGAGCGCGTCGCGGGCGAATCTTCGGGCGACCTGCTCGTGTTCATGCCGGGCGCGTACGAAATCAACCGGACGGTGCAGGCGATCCAGGGCAACCGGGCATTGCGGGAGTTCGTGACGTTTCCCCTGCACGGCGAACTGCCCCCCGAGCAGCAGGACCGGGCAGTGGCGCGGTATGAGGCACGGAAGATCATCGTCTCGACCAATGTGGCCGAGACTTCGCTGACCATTGACGGGGTCACGACCGTGATCGACTGCGGGCTGGCCCGGGTGGCGCGCTTCGATCCGCACCGCGGCATCAATACGCTCCTCATCGAGAAAATCTCTGCCGCCAGTGCCGACCAACGCGCGGGCCGCGCCGGCCGCACGGCTCCGGGGGTATGCGTGCGACTGTGGACGGAGCGAGAGCACGGCCAGCGTGCGTTGCAGGAACTGCCGGAAGTGAAGCGGCTCGATCTCGCGGAGGTCGTCCTGACGCTCAAGGCCAGCGGGATCGATGACGTGGCGGGCTTCCCCTGGCTCGAAAAGCCCGACCCGAAGGCGCTGGAGCGGGCGGAGATGTTACTGGCGGATCTGGGTGCGCTGGGTGGGCCGGGCGTTTCGCGCGCGGCTTCGGCGGAGTCCAAATCCCAACTGCCGCGCGCGGAGCGCACGGCCCACCTCAGAATCACGGAGATTGGCCGCACGATGCTGCGGTTCCCGGTGCATCCACGCTACGCGCGAATGTTTCTCGCGGCGCAGGAGCGGGGATGTGTGCGTCCGGTGGCCCTGATGGCGGCGCTGACCCAGGGGCGGAATTTCCTGATGCGCGGCGGGTCGAAGGAGGTCGAGCAGGCGCGCGAGGACACACTGGGCGAGGAGCACGAGAGCGATTTTTTCCTGCTGATGCGTGCGTGGCGCTACGCCGACAAGGTCAACTACTCGCTGGATGCCTGCCGTCGATTGGGGATTCACGCGCAGGGGGCGCGGCAGGTCGGGCCGCTGTTTGAGCAGTTTCTGGCCATCGCCGAAAAGGAAGGGCTCGACGTGTCCGAGGGTCGCACGGACGGCGCGGAGATCCGCAAGTGCGTGCTCGCTGGATTCTCTGACCAGTTGGCGAGGCGCCTGGATGGCGGCACCCTGCGTTGCGAGATCGTGCACAACCGGAAGGGGATGCTGGCGCGCGAAAGCGGCATCCAGAAAGCGCCGCTCTTCGTCGCGGCGGAAATCAGCGAAATCGGCGGGCGGGGCGGCGAGGTGAACACGCTGCTCTCGCTGGCGACGGCGATTGACGAGGTCTGGTTGAAGGAGATTTTCCCGGACGACTACCGTGAGGTGAGGGCGGTGACCTACGACGAATCCATCAAGCGCGTGGTCTCCCGCCGCGAACGCCGCTTCCGGGACCTCGTGCTCGATGCGAAGTCCAGCAGCGACGAGGCCCCGCTCAACGAGGCCGCGGCGTTGCTGACGAAGGAAGTCGTCGCCGGCCGGTTGAAACTGGAAGCGTGGGACGAGGCCGTGGAGCAGTGGATCACCCGGGTGAACCGGCTGGCCGAATGGTTTCCGGAGCTGGAAGTGAACCCGCTCACCGACTCCGACCGGGGCACCCTCATCGAGCAGATCTGCTATGGCGAACTCGGCTACCGCGACATCAAGGACAAGCCCGTCATGCCCATCCTCAAGGATTGGCTGACGGCGGAGCAACTCGGCGTGATCGACGACTACCTGCCCGAAAAACTGACGATGGCGAACGGCCGCCGCTCGAAGATCACTTACGCAAAGGAGGGCCCGCCGGTACTGAGTGCGCGCATCCAGGAGCTCTATGGCATTGAGGGAAAGTTCACGCTCGGTCACGGCCGCGTGCCGGTGAAGATCGAGGTGCTCGCGCCCAACCAGCGGCCGATTCAGGTGACGGATGACCTGACGAATTTCTGGCGCGAGCATTACCCGAAAATTAAAATCGAGCTCTCCCGCCGTTATCCACGCCACGAATGGCGTTAGCCCGGCGCCCGCCTCGAGGCTCTTTCCACCCCGCGCTGGCTCAAACACGCGCGGACTCGAGATCGAAATACTGCGCGGAACGCGGCCGCGCGCCCGGCGCGGACGGGGCCGGGCCGACCATTCCGTCCCCCTATCTCTTCTTCTTCCTCCCGCTCTTCGGCTCGATGTTCAGGTAGGTCTTGTTGAGCATCTGGCTCTCGTACAGTTCGAGCAGGCGCACGCCTTCGCGGGGCTTCACCATGTCCTTGCGCGTGGCGGCATCGATCTGGCTCTTCATCTTCCGGCAGAGATCCTCCTGCTGGTATTGCACGCCTTCGATCACGTCGGCGATGCGGCTGCCGCTGAGCGCCTCCTCGATGTAGAAGCCGTTGGGCTCGTCGGCCTCGAGGAAGACGTGCACCTCATTCACGCGGCCGAAAAGGTTGTGCAAGTCACCCATGATGTCCTGATACGCGCCGGTGAGGAACACCCCGAGGTAGTAGGGCTTGCCGTTGAGCGGGTGGAGCCGGAGGACGTCCTTGGTGTCCTGGAGATCGATGAAACGGTCGATCTTGCCGTCAGAATCGCAGGTGATGTCGGCGAGGATGGCATTGACCGTGGGCTTTTCCTTCAGCCGGTGGAGCGGGGCGATGGGAAAGAGCTGCTTCAGCGCCCAGTGGTCGAGCAATGATTGGAAGACGGAGAAATTGCAGACGTACTGGTCGGCCAGCAGGGTATCGAGGTCGTGGAGCTCCTCGGGCTGGTAGCCGGAGTCGCGGCCCTCCTTGGCGATCTGCTCACAAATTTGCCAGTAGATGGACTCGGCGGCGGCCCGGTTCTCGAGGTCGAGGTAGCCGAGGTTGAAGAGCGAGAAGGACTCCTCTTTCTTCTGCAGGGCATCGTGGAAGCGCTCGAGCCGACCCAGTTTCGACTTATTCTTGAGCATTCGCTCGAGGTCGGTGACGACCTTGTGCTTCTCCTTCGGGTCGTGCTGCTTCCCGAGGGACTCGCGCTTGTTGATGCGTTCGAAGACTTCGACGACGAGCATGGAGTGGGGGGCGACGACAGCGCGACCGGATTCGCTGACGATGTCGGGCACCTTCACGTCCGAGGCGGCGCAAATCTCGCGGATGTTGAACACGACGTCGCGCGCGTATTCCTCCATCGAGTAGTTCATCGAGCTCTCAAAGTTCGTGCGGGAGCCGTCGTAGTCGATGCCGAGCCCGCCGCCGACGTCGAGGTAGCCCATGGGGAACCCCATTTTGTCGAGCTGGCAGTAGAACCGGGTCGCCTCGATCACGGCGTTCTTGATCGTGATGATGTTCGGGACTTGGGAGCCGATGTGGAAGTGGACGAGCCTGAGACAGGCGGTGAGCTTGGCGGCCTTGAGCTTCTCGCAGGCGAAGAGGATTTCCGCGGTGTTGAGGCCGAACTTGGCGTTGTCACCGGTGGACAAGGCCCACTTGCCTTCGCCGCGGGTCAGGAGCTTGGCGCGGAAGCCGATCATGGGCTTCACACCGGTTTCGAGTGAGAGGCGGATGATGTCGTCCACCTCGGCGAGCTGTTCGACGACGATGACGATCTTCTTGCCCAGCTTGCGGCCGAGCAGGGCGAGGCGGATGTAATCGTCGTCCTTGTAGCCGTTGCAGATGATGAGCCGATGCGAGCCCTCGTGCATCGCGAGGGCGATCATGAGCTCGGGCTTGGAACCGGCCTCGAGGCCATAATGGTAATCCTTACCGGCGAGGACGATCTCATCGACGACCTCGCGGAGCTGGTTGACCTTGATCGGGAAAACGCCGCGATACTCGCCCTTATAGCCCTCGTCCTTGATGGCCTTGATAAAGCAGTCGTTGAGTTGGATGACGCGGTGGCGGAGGAGGTCCTGGAAGCGGATGACCATCGGGGCCTTGAGGCCCATGCCGAGCGCCTCGTCGACCACATCGAGCACGCGGATGCCGCGGCCATCGGCGCGAGGCTGCACGTTGACGAAGCCGCCGTCGTCCACCGAGATGTGCGGGGCGCCCCAGCGTTTGAAACCGTAGTGCTCCTCGGATTTAGCGGCAGACCAAGCGGATGCGGATTTGCTTTTCAACGCGGAGGAGTGGGGGAGTTATGGCTTGCTATGGCCAGAGGGGAATCGGTTAGGATGCATGTTTTCTTTTTTCAAAACCCTCAACACGCAATGACGAAAATGTCCCTCATCACCGACTCCACCACGATTTTGGCCCAAACTGCCGCTCCCGCCGCCGGCGCCGGCGGCCCCGGTGGCAGCACGATGATCATCTTTTATGCGCTGTTGTTTGCCGCGATGTATTTCTTCATGATCGCGCCGCAGCGGAAGAAGCAAAAGGCGCAGGAAAAGATGCTGGCGGCGCTCGGTTCCGGTGACGAAATCGTGACGAGCGGCGGCATCTACGGCACCATCACGAACGTGAAGGACGATCGTTTCGTCGTGCGCATCGCCGAGAACACCAAGATTGAGGTCGGCAAGAGCTTCGTCACCGCCGTGGTCAGCAAAGCCGACGCCGTCGACAAGAAATAACTTCTGCGGCGCCGCCGCGCTGGCGCCGGTTTCGCCCCGATCCCGCTTTAAACACACCCACCCATGTTCCGTCGTAATCTCTGGAAGATTGCCCTCAGCCTCCTTTTGGTGGTCTGGGCCGTCTCGACCCTCTATCCCCTCAAAGACCAGCCCTTCGCCGACTACGCGCGCTCTCACGCCGGGGCCAGGACTGCGGAATTCTCGAAGCTCCTCGACGAGGCCGCCGCCCGCGTGAAGGCCGGCACGGCCCCCAGCGACTTCGTCGGACTCCGCCAGATCGGCCATGAGCGCAAACTCGACCTGACCCAGTATTTCCCCGACATCAAACTGGAGGACAAACTCAAGAACGTCGAAAAGCGGAACAGCATTCTCCTCACCGAGCTGCTCGCGCGCTCCAAGAGCAAGCTCCAGCTCGGCCTCGACCTCAAGGGCGGCGTTTCCGTCACGCTCGAGGTGGATCCCGTCGCCTCGGCCAAGTTGAGCGATGACGACCGCAAGGAGAAGCTCTCCAAGGCCATCGATATCATCGCGGCCCGCATCAACTCGTTCGGCATTGCGGAGCCCGTGATCCGCGCGGTGGGTGAAAACCGCATCGAAATCCAGCTCGCCGGAGTCAACACCAAGGACAACCCGGACGTGCTCGAGAACATCAAGAAGCCCGCCCGCCTCGACTTCCGCATTGTGCACCCGACGTTGACTCCCGAGACGGTGCCCCCCGGCGAAGTCCCGCCCGGTTATGAGGTCATGACCCTCGACTTCGAGGGCCAGCGCGGCGAGTCCGTCAGCGAAGACGTCTTCGTCAAGCGCATCCCTGAAATGGGTGGCGCCTCCGTCTCCGAATCGCGCGCGTCGCCCGACATGTATGGCAAGCCCGAGGTTTCCCTGCGCTTCACCAAGGAAGGCGCCGCGCGCTTTGCCGAAGTGACGAAGGAGATTGCCGACAGCGGCCGCGCCAACGGCCGTCTGGGCCGCCTCGCCATCGTGCTCGACGGCAAACTCTATTCCGCCCCGACCGTGAAGGAAGAGATCTCCGGCGGCAGCGCCTCGATCTCCGGTGGCGCGATGACCGACCGTGAGGCGATCAACCTGGCGAACGTCCTCAACAATCCCCTGGACCTCCCGCTCATCGTCAAAGAGCAGAAGGAAGTCGGACCGCAGCTCGCCGAGGACGCCATTTCGAGCGGGGTGAAAGCCTCCATCATCGGCACCGCGCTGGTGGCGGCTTTCATGATCACCTTCTACACCACCGGCGGCCTCGTCGCGGTGGTCACGCTGGGCGTAAACATCGTCATTATCTTCGGCGCCATGGCCAGCCTTGGCGCCACCATGACGCTCCCCGGCCTCGCCGGTATCGTGCTGACGATCGGCATGGCGGTGGACGCGAACATCCTGATCTTCGAGCGCATGCGCGAGGAACTCGCCGCCGGCAAGCCGCTCACCCTTTCCAACCAGACCGGTTTCGTGAAGGCGCTCACGACCATCCTGGACGCGCACTTTGTCCAGCTGATCATCTGCGGCATCATGATCTGGCTCGGGACAGGCCCGATCCGCGGCTTCGGCTTCACGCTCCTCATCGGTGTGATCTCCACGCTGATCTCGGTGCTCATCACGGCTCACATGCTGATGGAGCTGCTGATCGAGTCCGGCACGCTGAAGAAATTCACCATGCGCCGGATGCTGAAGAGCATCAACGTGGACTTCATCAAGTACGGCAAGCCCGCGGCCATCGGCTCGGTGCTGCTCGTGGTGGTTGGCCTCGCGGTCGTCGCCTACAAGGGCAACCGCATCTACGGCATTGATTTCGCGGGAGGTGACCAGATCACCGTCCAGTTCAAGCAGCGCATCGACACCGCGGCCATCCGCCAAGTGGCGGACGCGGCCAAGATCGGTGAGGTCCAGCCGACCTACACCAGCGCCCTCGGCGGGGCCAAGGAAGTGCTCGAGATTGAGACGCCCGAGGGCAAGTCCGGCGCGATGCTGGCGGCACTCCAGGCGGCCTATCCCTCGGCCGGCCTTGAGAAGGTGGGCGAGAACCACATTGGTGCGTCCATCGGCAAGGAGATCGAGCTCAATGCCCTCAAGGCGATCGTGGCCTCCATGCTCGTAATCCTCGTCTACATCGCCTTCCGCTTCGAATTTGGTTTCGGCATCGGCGCCATGGCTTCCACGTTCCACGACATCCTCATGACGATCGGCATCTTTGTGCTGTTCGGGAACCAGTTCTCCGCCCCGATGGTCGCGGCCATCCTGTGTATCGCGGGCTACTCGATCAATGAGACCGTGGTCGTGTTCGACCGCATCCGTGAGGAACTGAAGCTCAATCCCACGGGGACGCTGCGCGAGGTCATCAACAGCGCCATCAACAAGGTTTTCGCCCGTACGATCATGACGGCGACGACCACGTTCCTGGCCGCTCTCTCGCTCTACCTCTTCGGTGGTGGCGTGCTCCACAGCATCTCCTTTACCTTCCTGGTCGGCATCGTGACTTCGACCTTCTCCGCGATTTTCATCGCGTCGCAGGTATTCTACTGGTGGCACAAGGGCGACCGGAAGCACGTGGAAGCCCACGCCGACGTCGCGCCGAAATACGAGTGGACCGGCTCCAGCAAGGCGTCGCAATAAAATCCAGAAATCCGAAACGGAAATTCCGAAACTCGAACCTGATTTCCGTCCCGGGGATTTCGGCCCTCGATCGACGGTTTTCCTTTTTCGGATTTCGGTTTGGACGCTTCGAACTTCATGCGCTGGACCTATACGCCGCTCCCGGCCGGGGAGATTGAAGCGATCAGCACTCGCACCGGGGTCAGCCGCGTGCTCGCGGAACTCCTGTTGCGCAACGGCCACTGCGATCCGGACGCCACGGCGAAGTTCCTCGCACCTGCCCTGGCGGGTCTGAATGACCCCTTCCTGCTCCGCAGCCTTACCGACGCCGCCACGCGCCTGCGCGGGGCCATTGAACGCAAGGAGGCCGTCGCGGTCCTCGGGGACTACGACGTGGATGGCGTAAGCAGCACGGCGCTGCTGGTGGGGGTATTGCGCGCGTTTGGGTTGAAGCCGAACTTCGTCGTACCGCGGCGCTCGGAAGACGGATACGGCCTCTCCCGCACCGCGATTGACCGCGCGCTGACCGCCGGCAAACCGGCACTGTTCCTCGCTTTGGATTGCGGGACCAACTCCCACGATGAGGTCGCTTACCTCATCGCGCAGGGGATTGATGTTATCGTCATTGACCATCACCGCTCGACCGAGAAGCCGCTTGGGCCGGGGCTGTTGATCAACCCCCATGTGCACGCCGACGAAACCGGCGCGGACGCGCCCTGGCGCGACCTCTGCACAGTGGGACTCGTTTTCAAGCTGATGCACGGGCTGCTGAAGCAGTTGCGCGCCGAAAACCACCCGGTGGCGCTCAGCTACAAACTGCGCGACCAACTCGACCTCGTGGCGCTGGGGACCGTGGCCGACCTGGTGCCGCTGCTGGGCGAGAACCGCATCCTCGCGCGACATGGCCTGCGGGTGTTGCAGGAGGCAGCGCGTCCGGGCCTGCGCTCGCTGATGGCCGTCGCGGGCGTGAAGCCCGAGCAAGGCATCCAGCCCGTGGACATTGCTTTCCGGCTTGGGCCGCGCATCAACGCTTCCGGCCGTCTCGCCGATGCGGCGCTGTCGGTAGAGTTGCTCCTCAGCAATGATGCCGCCTTCTGCAACGACACCGCGCGTCAGCTCGACGCCTTCAACCGCGAGCGGCAGGACATCGAGCGCAAGATCACCGAGGAAGCCGAGCGGATGATCGAGACCCAATATGCCGCGCTGCCGGGCATCGTGCTGTTCAGCGAAGCCTGGCATCCGGGCGTGGTGGGCATCGTCGCCGGCCGGGTTTCCCGCAAATACAACCGTCCGTGCGTCGTGCTCGGCAACGAGGGCGACCTGGCCAAGGGCTCGGGACGCAGCATCGACGGGCTGAACCTCGTGGCGATTCTCTCGGGCTGCGGGGGTGAACTCGACAGCTGGGGTGGGCATCCGATGGCGGTGGGCATAGCGATTTTGAAGACGCGGCTGGATGCGTTTCGGACAGTGTTTTCCGAAGCGGTGCGAACGCACGCCGGCGGTGACATCACGGCGCGGCAACTTGAGGTGGCGGCGTGGCTGCAGGCCGAGCAGGTGAGCGAGCAGCTCATGACGGAGCTGGAGGTGATGCACCCCTTTGGCCAGGGCAATCCGGAGCCGGTCTTTGGCGTGAGCGGGGTGGTGCTCCGACAGGCGCCGGAAGTGTTCAAGGCGCTGCATTTCCGCTTCCAGTTCGACAACGGCCGCGGCCGCCGGCTGCACGGCGTGGCTTGGAAGATGGCCGACCGCCTTCCGCCCGTGGGGGTGCCGCTGGACCTCGCGGTGGAGATCACCTGGAACCACTTTAACGACCGTAAGTTGCTGCAGCTCGAACTCATCGACTGGCGCCGGGCCGAGAGCTGATCGGGGATGTTTTTTACAGGAGGGAACTGAGGGAACGGAGTTAAAGCTCCGGAATTTGGACCACGGATAACACCCGCCCACCACGGATAAGTAAGTCCCGATCCAGTCCCGATCAGGCTTCTGATCCGTGTGCTAGGGGGAGTCATCCGTGTTGAAATTTCCGGGATGGAGTTTTCGGTTTTTCGCCCGGGAGTGCGCGGGTTCTATGCAAAAACATTCAATTTCGCCGCGTAATTCACGCTTGCGCTTGGCTATCAATCCCTGCTTTTTCGCACCCTCGCGCGGCCATAGCTCAACTGGATAGAGCGCCAGACTACGAATCTGGAGGTTTGGGGTTCGACTCCCTATGGCCGCACCACTTTTCAAATCGCCCGGTTCAAAAACCGGGCGTTTTTTTGTGTCCGGATCGGAGATGTCACGGGCCGCGGGACGGGCTTTTCGCCCAATATCGGAGCGTCGGATATCGGGCGTAAAGCCCGACCTACGTCTACCGATCCGGCCTGGGCGATGCGGCGGGGCTCCACGTTCGGCAAGGAGGGCGGGGGTGTCTGGATTCGGGCGTAGGCCGCCTGCTTGCAGGCGCTTCCGAAAGCGCGAGCAAGCTCGCAGCCTACAATGGGTGAAGGCGTCCTCCCGCAGGCTTTGGCGGTGAGGCTGGGCTCATGATCCCAGATTGGCTGGCAGGACGTGCGCAGGTCGATCACTTCACATCAGCGGCATCGGGATCTTCCCTTCGGAGCAAACCCTTAGCAGGAAATGGCCGACCCCGGATGCCCCATAGTCAAAGTCCGCCGAGTACAGCCCTTTGGTATCGGTCGGTCAGGCGTCGCCCGCAGGCGTGTTTTCCCGGTAGACGAGGCATTGTTCGGCGAAATTAACCGCCCGGTCACACCAAAGCTGCCGGCCCGTCGTCCGAGAGACTTCCAGCAGCAATTCGCCGCCCCCGGCGAGTCCCGTGCATTGGGTGTAATTCTGGCGAAAGTCCCCGTAGCCGAAGGTCGCTTCTGCGGCTTGGATGGCCGTCTCCAGGTAAGAGGCATCGCCGAGCACCCGGTAAGCGGTGAGGTAGGTGAGGCCGATGCCCGCTGCCCCGTGGCTCCATTGGCACCGGGGTAGGCCTTCCTCGCCGATGATTCTGGGCCAGTTGAGTCCGCCGTGAACCGGTCGGGCATAGCGCGACACGGTGCAAAGGAGGCCACGCGCCAGGTTGGCCCAACGTTCGTTGGCGGTCTTCTCCGCAAGGCACACCATAAAATGCGCCACCCCGGAAAGCCTGAGATTGCCTCGATTTAGCGGACACTAAGAACGCCCGTCAGTCAGCTGTTTGGTCGCTCCCGAGGACAGGAGCTAAAAGCTTGCCGCAGGGAGCGACCAAACAGCGGTGGACGTGAGGACGTCGGTTCAGGCGGGATGCAAAAGACATCATGAACCAGAAAAGCATGAATGGCCCCGGGGCAACCCCCCGGCGCAAGTTCGACGAGACATACAGACGCAACGCGGTGGCGCTCACGCTCCAGGTGTCCGTTTTTTCGAGGCAAGCCCAGCCCGTGCGCCACGCCCAACTGAATTTTTCCCCAGACGCCCGATCGCTCGTCCTGATGACAGTAGCAATAAATGCCCGGCCCATCCTGAATCATCTGTGCTTCCAGCCAAGCGGCGCATCGTTCCGCGCCCTGAAGAAATTCCCTATCTCCCGTGTGGCCCCAAAGCTTCAGTAAGTAGAGCCCGTTGGAGGCTTCGCCGCCGAGCAGGTCCGCAATGGGCCCCGGCGGCTCACTGAGGATGAAACGCGCATTGTTGATCGAAAATTCAGAAGCCGCAGGCTCGCCGAGTGCGATTGTACGATGCATTGAGGCCAGCTCCGCACCGGTCTGCCCCATGTGGATTCCGCGTTTGTGATGTTGCCCTTTGAAATGAGCACACCAATCGATGGCTCCCTGGCTCAACGCGAGGGCGGCCGGAGTGCCGTAACGCTTGTAATAGTCGACCAGGAAAAAACTGATCCCACCCACACCGTTGAATACAGTGATCTCGTGCTGCGGCTTGTTGGCATAGTCGATAGTTTCCCACGTCACTCCGGTCTCCGCCGGTTGGACCGTGCGCTGAATGAATCCGAAGATGGAATGGATTCCAGCCTCCAAGGCTTGGGTGTCGGCCATCATCGCTAGGCGGGGCTCAGTATCCTAGTTCGACCAGCACGGTTATTTCCATGCGCTGGGTGTGCGGAGAAATCGCGGCAGTGAGAAGCAAACTAACCGTCTTTGAAGCCACCATAGGATCGAGTGTTTCCCGGGCTCGGCCAGTCATCGAAGGAGCAAGTGCAGGCAACTCTTTCCCCGACTGAAAAGGCCGCGTTCCGCTTTAGGGGCGTCCCGTTGGTGGCTTGGCGCGGTGAGTTTCCATATTGGGCAGGAAGGCGGTGAGGATGCCGATCAACGGGAGGAAGCCGCACACAAAAAAGACGTGCTCGATGCTGGTGAGGTCGGCGAGCTTGCCGAGCGCGGCCGACGCGATACCGCTGATACCGAAGGCAAAACCGAAGAACAGGCCGGCGATCAGACCGACTTTGCCGGGGATCAGTTCCTGTGCATACACGAGGATGGCGGAAAACGCCGAGGACAGGATGCCGCCGATGGCCACGCTCAGGAATACGGTGGGCACCAGTCCCACGTGCGGCAGCACGAGCGAGAACGGCGCCACGCCCAGGATGGAGAGCCAGATGACGTATTTGCGTCCAAAGCGGTCACCCAGCGGTCCGCCGAAAAAAGTCCCCGCAGCCACGGAAAACAGGAAGATGAACAGGTAAAACTGCGATTCCTGCACCGATACGCCGAAATGGTGGATCAGGTAGAACGTGTAGTAGTTGGTCAGGCTGACGAGGTAGACGTATTTCGAGAAGATTAGGGCGAGCAGGATGGTGATGGAAAAGATGACGGTTTTGCGCGGCACGCGGCTGGTTGACGCGAGCTGGCGGGCCTTGGCGCGGGCCATGTGGTGCGCGAGATTGCGCTGATACCAGCCGCCGACCTGGTAGAGGACGAAGATGCCGAGCGCAGCGATGGCGCCAAACCAGATGATCGAGGCCTGGCCGTGCGCGACGATAATCAGGCCCGCCAGGGGTCCGAGCGAGGAGCCGAGGTTGCCGCCGACTTGGAAGAGCGACTGGGCGAAACCATGGCGTCCGCCGGCGGCCATATGCGCGATGCGTGACGCCTCGGGGTGGAAGATGGCCGAGCCCATGCCAACCATAGCGGCCGAAACGAGAATGACCGGGTAGTTGTGCGCCCGGGACAGCAGGATCAGGCCGAGGAGGGTGATGCCCATGCCGATGGCGAGGGAGTAGGGCTTGGGTTTGCGATCCGTATAGTAGCCGACGATCGGCTGGAGCAGGGAGGCCGTGACCTGAAAGCAGAGGGTGATCAGTCCAATTTGGGTGAACGAGAGTTGATAATTTTCCTTTAGCAGCGGGTAGATGGCCGGAAGGAGCGACTGGATCGTATCGTTCAGCAGATGCGAAAAACTCATGGCGAGCAGGACCTTCAACACGGTCTGCTCAGCGGCGTGGGGATTTTCGGAAACGGTGGTTTCGGCACTGGCCATGACCAGCTTGGTAAACATCCGCGGGCATCACGCAACGCTCGGGTGGCAGAAGTAGGCCGGTTTGCGCCCGGGATCGTTGCGGCTCATGGGTGGGCTGGCCCGTCCCGGTGCCCGCATTCGCAACCTGAAATCCATGCGGGCACGGGACGTGCCCGCCCACCTCAGAGCGCGGATTTGCCTCTTCCGAGCAGCACCACCACATCCTTCCGCCGGGACTCGGGAGATACGGTCAGCCGGACGAGCGCGTTGTCCTTGAGCTCGCCCTCGACGGTCGTCTGGCCGGTGACGTGCAACTTGAAGGTCACGTTCCAGCGATCGGCGGGCCAGGCGGGGAAAAGGAGGATCTTTTGGCCGACCGTTTGCACGAGCATGGTCTGCAGCGCGAGTTGGGACACACCGCCATGGCAGAAATCCGGCGCCCAATCGTAATTGGGCCCCAGGAAACCTTTGAAGGTGGCCGGGAAACCGGTGCGGTCGTTGAAATTCTTGCTGGTGAAAAACGCTGCGTTCTCGGTCAGGCCGAGCAGCGCGGCCTGCACCGCGTCCTGACGCCAGCCGCCGGTGTCGGGAAACATGCGGCGGGCAAAGGTCCACTGCGCGACGTCGAGGTCGGGACGTCCAAGGCCATAGAGCTTGTACGGAAACACGGCGTAGAGCTCCGGGTTTTCCGTGTTGCTGGGGACGGCCTCGTGGCTCTCGGCCGCGAGCAGTAGCTTTTTTCCGTCCACGGTGCCGGTTGGCACTGCGGGCAGGCGGGCGGCGAGAGCGCGCCAGGCTTCCTGATCGGCCGCTGTGATGTGTCCGGCTGGCAGCGTCAGCAGGCGCGGCAGCAGGAAGTGCAGCGCGGCTACCTCCGGCATGGGGTTCTCGGCCTGCCACCAGGTCTCGAGCGATTGCGCGGGAGCGAACCGGAGTTTACCGCCGGCGTCGTTGCCGTAATGCAGGGCGCAGAATTTCATCACGGCGCGCGCGATGGGCAGCAATTCCTCGTCGAGCAGCGCGGAGTCGCCGGTGTGGTCGAATGTCTCGAGCAGCAGCGCAACGAGCTCCAGCCCGCTGTTCCAATAGTAGCGGATATACTGGTTTTCGATGTCGCTTGGCTGTTTTCCGTTCCGGTCCCAGCCGTAATTGGACGGCAGGTTTGTCCCCCAGAAATAAAGGGTCTCAGGGAAGAACGCGCCGCCGTGACCATACCATAGCTGGGTGCGTTGCTCGGCGAGCGGCAGCATGTCGCGATACATGCGGAAGAGCGGGCGCATGAGCTCGTAGTCGCCGTTGGCGAGCAGCGCCCAGTAGATCAGGCGGGTGTTCTGCCACCAATAGCCGCCGCCCCAACGCCGATAATCGGCGTCAAAGGCTTCGTCCTTGATGCCCCAGTCGGCGGTGAAGAGTCCGCCGTTGAATTTCACGGGGTAGAGTCCGCGTCCACAGCAGGCGACGAGGTAACGCTGCCACGCGGATTGCTCGCCGATGGTCGCCGCCTGGTTCCAGTCCGGCGCCCGCGCCGCGGGCCGGATGTAACTGCGGGCCCAGAAATCCTTCCACCACTGCTGGTGATCGCGCCATAATTCGGCGGGGGCGGCGGCGCTGGAGGCCGTGGCCGCCGCGCGGATTTGCTCCAACCAGGATCTGGCCGAGTCGGTCTGGGCGGCGTGCACCGCGATGCTGAGTAAGGCCGAAGTGGTGGGCGTGACCGACACCAGCGTACTGTCATCCGCTTTTTTAAATCCCGCGCCGGTGAGCAGTCCGCCGAAGGTCCGGTGCAGCAGAGGGTCGGAGGAAGAGGCCTTCAACGCACCCAGACCCTGTTGGTCGAGCGTCATGGACCAGATGGAGCTTTCGTTGCGCTGATACCAAATGACTGCGGCGGCCTCGCCGGGAACGATCTGATCGGGCAGCGAGAGCAGTTTCACCGTGCCACCTTCGAGTCCACAGGCGGTGTGGGCTTCCTTGACGCCGATCTCGCGGGGCGCGGTGCGCCACGGATCGAGGCTGGCGGAGAGGGTGCAGGGCGCGGGGCTGTTGACTTCGATGACGAGCCGGGGCCAGTGGGCGTCGATCCATAGGCGCACGCTGGCCGGGCCGGACGTGATCACGATGGAGGCGTCGGCGAGCGAGAGCTTCTGCTCGAACTTGGCTCCGGGCGCGGCGAGGGCGGGGGTGAGCCGCAGGCGAAGGCGGCCAATCTTGATCAGCCGGCCGAGGTGATCCCATGCGTCATTTTTGGCGAGATAGAACACGACGTCCCCGTTGGGTTCGGTCCAGACGTTGGCGGCGATGTTCCCGTTGCCGAGGGGGAGGGAGTCAGCCGAGGTTTGGCCCGGGGTGGACCAGAGGACGTCGCCAATCACGGGTCAAAGTTCAGGGTGCGTCTCTTGCAGAAGCAAGAAAACCCGCCGGGGGGCGGGTTTTCGAAGTAGGGCCGGTCTGTGACCCGCCTTACTGCCGGGCCGAGGCGGGTCAAAGACCCGCCCTGCCTCGGATCAAATCGCCTTGGGTAGCTCGACGTCGGTGAACTCGATCGCGCGAGGATGATTGCGCTTCACCTTGTGGAGGTGGTGGCGCTTCTCGAGCATGCGGTCGAGCTTGTCCACGAGCAGGGCGACGGCCTTGTGGCACTCGTCGGCCTCGACGGAGGCGTTCATGCCGGGTCCGAGCAGGACGATGTGGCCCTTGGCCTTGAACCGCGCGCCCACTTCCTCCTTGGAATCACATTCCAGTTCCACGCGGATGCGCACGATGCGTTCCTCGTGGCGAAACAATCGGTCGGCTTTTTCCCGGACGAAAATTTTGAGCGACGGGGTCAGCTCGAGGTGAATGCCGGAGACGATCAGTTCCTGGTTATTTTGGCTGTTCATATTTCTGGGTTATGTCTGGGTTGCACCAAACCTGGCCGGAAACGCCGGCCGGGCGAAAAATGTCCCGCTCGATGTCATGCCCTCGCTAAGCGAAGCGCTCTCCTCTTTCTCCACCGTCATCGTGACCGGGGGATCTTCCGGTATTGGAAAATCTTTCATCGAGCTGATGGCGAAACTGAATCCAGGCCTGCAGTTTTGCAACCTCTCAAGGCGCGAACCTAGTGTAAAAATTACCGGCCTAAGATTGAACCATTTTCCGTGTGATATGTCTCGGGCCGCTGACATCGCGCGCGCCGCCGCGGCCATCGAGGGTTTTCTAGCACAGGCCGTGCCGTCCGGGCGGGTGCTGCTCATCAATAACAGCGGGTTTGGGGCTTACGGGCGTTTCCCCGAGCCGAACCTGGAGCACCAGCTTGAGCTGATTGATGTGAACATCCGCGGGCTGGTGAACCTGACGGGCCGCCTGCTGCCACTGCTCAGGGCCCGCGGCGGGGCGATCCTCAACGTGGCCTCGACCGCGGCCTTCCAGCCCACGCCGTACATGGCGACCTACGGGGCCTCGAAGGCTTTCGTGCTGCACTGGAGCCTCGCCCTCAACGCGGAGCTGCGCGGGTCGGGTGTGAGCGCGTTGGCGGTTTGTCCGGGGCCGACCACGACGGATTTCTCGAAACGCGCCGGGATGAATTCCAATTTCAATGTGAGTTCGCTGACCATGACGTGCGAACCCGTGGTAATGGCGGCGCTGCGGGCGCTGGCGGCGGGCCGGAGCCAGGTGGTGACGGGCTGGAAAAACAAGGTGACGGCGTTTATCGGCTCCAAGCTCCCGAAGCCGCTCATCGCTCGCCTGGCGGAGAAGATCCTCGCGCGTTACCAGGTCAAGCCGGAGCGGAAATGAGTGACGAGCTGCCGGTGAAGCCGGAGGATTTTTACGCCAACTCCTCCCGCGCGTGCGCCTGGCCGCGGCGGTTGAAACAAGGGCCGGTGCGCATGATCACCTTGGAGGAAGTGCGCAGCTGGATTGTTTACGAGGATGCGCGGCTGCTGGTGGTGTCGAAGCCCGGAGACGCCGTCTGCCATCCGTCGAAGGCGGGCCCCTGGTCCAGCCTCGTCGGCGCCGTGCGCGAATACACCCGGCTGCCCGTGATGCACCTCGTCTTCCGGCTCGACCGCGAGACCAGCGGTGTGGTCGTGCTCGCGAAGGATGCGAAGATGGCGAGCCGGCTGCAAACGGCCATGCAGGAGCGGAAAGTGGGTAAGGCTTATGAGGCGATCCTCACGGGCGAACTCGCTGGCTCGGTGACCGTGAATCAGCCGCTGGGCGATGACACCGCGAGTCAGGTTTTTATTAAAGCGGCGGTGCGCGACGACGGACAGACGGCCATCACGCACTTCACGCCGATCAAAACGGGTGGCGGATTCACCCTGGTGCGCGTCGTGACGGAAACCGGCCGCAAGCACCAGATCCGGGCGCATGCGCAGTGGCTCGGGCATTCGATCGTGGGCGACAAGATCTACGGGCCGGATGCGCGATGCTACCTCGATTTCATTGACCACGGCTGGACGGAGACGCTGGCAGCGAAACTGCTGCTGCCGCGCCAGGCCCTGCACTGCGCGGAAATTGACCTGCGAGCGGCGGGAGCGCCGGCGGTCTTTACGGCCCCGCTGGCGGAGGACTTGCGCGCGTTTGGCGTGATGCACGGCCTGATTTTGTAGGGCGGGGTCGCCGAACCTCGCCTGAATAGTATGCGTTTCCGCGGATCACGCCGATTGACGCGGATAACTAATCGTCATCCGCGTCAGTCCGTGAATACCGCGGAAGAGATTTGCGACGGTTTGGCGGGGTTCGGCGACCCCGTCCTACACGCTTGCGGGGGTTTTGCGCCAGTCACGGACGGTCAGCGTAATCGCGGTCTCCAACGCCATGCGGTGCGCGGCGAGGCGTTGCGCGAGCGGGAGGGCGGACGGGGACTCGATCGTATAGGTGAGCGACGTGTGCGTGGCCCGCAGGTAGACGGACTCGGGCCAATTCTCGCGCAGGAGAGGGTCGGCGAGCGGCCGGAGAATGCCCGCCTTGGACTCGCGGCCGTCAATGAGCGGGCGGTGGTCGATCGGGCAAACGGCGGTCACCGCGGCAATGATGGGCTCGGCGAGGCTGTGGCGCTGGTCGGGATTCAGTTCGTAGAGATAGTAGCCGTTTGATTCCCAGTCCTCATGCAGGGACAAACAGACGGAGAAGTTGGGCTGGCGCTCGAGCCAGGCGACGTGGGCGCGCGTTTCGGCGGATTGGAGATCCTTGTAGTCGCGGTTGAGGTCGAGGCCGTCGGCGTTTTCACGGATGCCGCGGGCGAGCCCGTTGGGGTTGAGCAGCGGGCAGATGAACCAGTTGGCGCGGTGATCGAACCCACCGCTCTCGAGCATTTCCAGCAGCGCGAGGGCCGGGGCCGGTTCGTCGCCGTGGATACCGGCGGAGAGGTAAATCCGCGGATGGACGCCCGGGGTGCGCTTGGTCAGGGCGATCAGCGGGCCGGCGGCGGTCGCGCCGAATTGCTCGACCCGGAAGCCCGCGGCGGGAGCGGCACCGATGAATCGGGCGGCGACGGCGGCGGGGTCGAGGGGAGCGGCTTTGACAGCGGACACGCCGTGGTTCTTGCTGGTCGTTTTCCCGAAGCTCAAGCCACAATCTTTCACCCGACCCATGTCACAAGTCCGCGTCCGTTTTGCCCCCAGTCCGACGGGTTTTTTCCACATCGGTAGCGCCCGCACCGCGCTGTTCAACTGGCTGTATGCACGACACACGGGTGGCGTGTTCATCCTGCGCATCGAGGACACGGACAAGGAGCGCAACAGCGCGCAGTTCTACAACGTCATCTACGACGCGCTGACCTGGCTGGGACTCAACTGGGACGAAGGTCCGAAGGTTGGGACCTGCGGTGGCGGCTCATTTGGTCCGTATCTCCAGAGTGAACGCGGGGATATTTACCAAGATTATCTGGAGAAATTGAAGACCGCAGGGCGCACCTACGAGAAGGACGGCGCGGTTTACTTCAAGCTGCAGGGCGACCGGTCTGAGGTGTTCGATGAGCACCGGAAGAAGACCGTGACCAAGGTCAAAGTGGCCCCGACCGTGATAGACGACCTGATCCGGGGCCGCGTGGAGCGGCTGGAGGACGAGGATTTCGTGATCTTCCGTTCGGACGGCAACCCGGTGTTTCATTTCGTGAATGTGGTGGATGACATCGCGATGCAGATCACGCACGTTATTCGCGGGGAAGATCACCTTTCGAACACGAGCAAGCACGTTGAGCTGTTCAAGGCCTTCGGTGCGCCCGTGCCGCAGTTCGCGCACATCCCGCTCATCCTGAAACAGAACGGGCCCGGCAAGATGTCGAAGCGCGACCAAGGCGCCCTGATCGACGAGTACCAGAAGCGCGGGTACCTGCCGGAGGCGCTGGTGAATTTCCTCACATTGCTCGGCTGGAATCCGGGCGATGACCGGGAGAAGATGCCGATTGCGGATATTATCCGGCTGTTCGACCTGCCCGGGGTGAACCAGAGCAATGCGCGCTTCGACGATAAGAAGCTCGCGCACATGAACATGGTTTACCTGTTGGAAATGCCGGCGGAACGGTTTGTTGCACTGGCGAGAGGCGTTTTCGGGAGTCAGTACACGGCAGCTCCGGCCTTGCAGGCGGACGCGGGCTATTTCCGCGACGTGATGCTGCTCAGCCAGCCGAAGATCAAGGGCATCGAGGAACTCCCAGCCTACACGGCCTATTTTTTTACCGAGGATTACCCAACGGATGCGAAGGTGAAGGAGAAGGTCATGGCCAAGGGCGACCCAAAGGCTCGACTGACGGAGCTGATGGCGGCACTGCCCGGCTTTGATTTCACCAGTGACCCAGCGATCGAGGAGGGGATCAAGGCGCTGGCAGCGAAGAACGGTCTCGGTTTTGGCGATTATCAATCAGTGGCGCGACTGGCCGTCTCGGGCACCAATGTGGGTCCTAGCATCACCGGCATGTTCCGGGTTTTGGGGAGGGAGCGGGTGCTGAAGCGGTTTGAGCGGTTTCTGACGGCGGTTTGAGGCTGCTGGCGGTTTTTCGACCCAGAGTATACGGAGAGGCGTGCGAGCTTACGGAGGGTCCGAGATTCGAATCGATCGGGGTGATCTCGGAGCGTTGCCCGCATCCTCCGTGGGGATGTTTGAATCATCCCGATCGCTCGTAACATCCATGCGGCCACGGGACGTGACCGCCCTGGTGTGAAAAAACTCCTCATTCTCTGCTCCATGCTCGTTGGTTTCGGCGTGACGGGGCTAATGGCGGAAGACGCCACCGTTTCGCTGCCAACACCTTCTCCCGCTCCGGCCGCTGCAAAACCGGCTGCGGCCGCGGCTCCGGCTCAAGGCGCCGCTCCGGCCGGTAAGAAGCACCACCACCACAAAAGTCATCACAAGAAAAAGTCCACCGAGTCGCCAACGACGCCCACAGCGCCGGAGCCGAAGTCCTAATCGGCTTCGCCGCAAGATGGGCGGGCACGTCCCTTTGCCCGCATTCGAATCGCCCGCCCACATTTCGCCCATGCGGCCACGGGACGTGACCGCCCACCTCGGCCAAGGCTACGGCGGGCGGGACGGTTACGGCCGGCCGGGGGGCTTGGCCCAAGTGTCTTTCAACGAGATGGTGCGGTTGAACACCAACCGGCTGGGACTTGCGTCCTTGGAATCGAGGCTGAAATACCCCAGGCGCTCAAACTGGTAGCGCTGCTCAGAGGTCGCGCTCGCAAGTGAGGGCTCGAGTCTGGCAATGAGCGTCTCAAGCGAGTGGGGATTGAGGTGTTGCAGGAAATTGTCGTCCGAACCCGGCTCCGGCACGGTGAAGAGCCGGTCGTAGAGGCGGACTTCCGCATTGATGCACTCCGTGGCGCTGACCCAGTGGATCGTCCCCTTGACCTTGCGGTCCACATTGGCACCGCCGGCGCGGGTGGTGAGGTCGGCACTGCAGCGGAGTTCGATGACACTACCCGCCGCATCCTTCACGACCTCATCACACTTGATAATGCAGGCGTATTTGAGCCGGACCTCGCCGCCGGGTTTCAGGCGGAAATATTTCGGCGGGGGCACCTCGGCGAAGTCGTCCGTCTCAATGAAGACCTCGCGGGTGAGAGGGATCGGCCGGGTGGTGGGCGTTTCCGACTGCGGATCATTCGTCGCAGCACAATCAAGTTTCTCACCGGCGGGAATGTTGGTGAGCACCAGCTTGATCGGCCGCAGCACCGCGAGCCGGCGTTGCGCCACCGGGTTGAGCTCCTCGCGGATCGCGTGCTCAAACACGGCGATCTCCGTGGTGCTGATGAATTTCGTCACCCCTGCGCCAATCGCGAAGCGGCGGATGGCGCTGGCCGGCACGCCGCGGCGGCGGAGGCCGCGGAGCGTGGGCATGCGGGGATCATCCCAGCCGGAAACCACCCCTGCGTTCACCAGCTCGACCAGTCGGCGCTTGGAAACCAGTACGTAGGTCGGACGGAGCTTGGAAAATTCATATTGGTGCGGCAGGGGCCGGGCCAGGTCGAGGGACTCGAGGATCCAATTGTAGAGTGGACGGTGGTCGGTGAACTCGAGCGAGCAGAGGCTGTGGCTCACTCCTTCGAGGTAGTCGCTCAGGCAGTGCGCGTAGTCGTAGAGCGGGTAGATGCACCATTTGTCGGCGGTCTGGTGGTGGGAGGTATGGCGGATCCGGTAGAGCAACGGGTCGCGGAGCCACATGTTGGGCGAAGCCATGTCGATCTTCGCGCGGAGCGAACGGGCGGCGTCGGGATACTCGCCCGCGCGCATGCGGGTGAAAAGGTCCAGGCTCTCGGCGACGGTGCGGTTGCGGAACGGGCTGTCCTTGCCGGGGCGGTCCGGGGAGCCGCGATATTCGTCGGTGTCCTTCGGCGACAGGTCGCAGACGTAGGCCTTGCCGCGGCGGATCAGCTCGACGGCGTAATCATGCAGCTGGTCGAAGTAGTCGCTCGCGAAAAATGGCTCGATTTGGGTCTCGCTGGAATTGGCGGGGACGGAGGCGAGGTAATAATCGGCTTTGCCGTCCACGGTCTGCGCGGCGGGGGCGGAGCCCTTGCGCTTGAAGCCGAGCTGGTGGTCGGCCCAGCCGGAGATCAGCCACTTCACGTCGTCAATGATGGCGTCAACATACTCTATGTCCTCCTTGGCCGGGTTGGTGTCGTCCATCCGGAGGTTGCACGTGCCGTGGTTTTCGCGGGCGATGCCAAAGTTGATGCAAACGGCCTTGGCGTGGCCGAGATGCAGGTAGCCGTTGGGCTCGGGAGGGAAGCGCGTGACGATTTTCGGATACCGCTTTTCCGCGACCTGCTGCGCGACGATGTCGCGGATGAAGTCACTGGGCGGGGGCGCGGCGGCGTTGGACTCGTCGGTCATAACGCGGCAAATTGCAGGCGGCGCGGGCGCGAGGCAACGTCACAATTGCCGGTGCTGGTTTTCCTCCCGAAATGGGCAAAGGCAACCGACGAACGGTACTCAAACCGGCAAAACCCGCTTGCAATACACTGTGTTACAGCCATCGTGCCGACATGCCTGCCTCGACCACCACCAGCATCCGCCTGTCCAAGGAATTGGGGCGGGAGCTGGCCCGCAAGGCCCGCAGTACCAAGCGCGGGAAGAACTGGATCATCAAGGAAGCGCTCGAGCTTTATCTGCTCGGCACGTCGCAGGACGCATTGCGCCTGGAAGCCCGCCGCCAATCGCTTTTGGCGGGCAAGCGGACGCCTCTGGAGGCCAAGTGGGCAGAGCAGGGCGGGGACATCGATGGTTGGAAATCATGAACTACCGGCGAGGCGATGTGGTGACGTGCGCGCCGCCGGGCGAATACGGCAAACCGCGGCCCGCGGTGGTGCTGCAGTCGGATCTGTTTAACGCCACCCACGCCAGCGTGACGCTCTGTCCGCTGACCAGTCATTTGATTGAGGCTGGGTTGTTCAGGATTTTGGTGGAGCCGAATCCGGAAAATGGGCTGAAGGTACTTTCGCAAGCGATGGGGGACAAGCTGACCACGCTCCGCAGCGAGCGGTTGGGGGCGGTGATCGGTCATCTCGACGACGAGGATCTGCAGCGACTCGAGTCGGCCGTGATGCTTTGGCTCGGCTTGAAAAACTGAGCGGCCCTGGCGATTTATTTCTGGCGCTACTTTTTCTTCCTAAATGGTGGCGGAGACATGCCGGCGGGCGCCGGCAGGACCCCATCGGCCGCCATTTCCCGGAGCAAACTGCCGAGATAGGGGATGAGCTGCTTCTTGCGGCTGACGATGCCGGGCAGGTCGAAGATCTCATCCTGTTCAACATGGGCATAGGAGATGCGCCGAATGAGGCCCTCGTCGGCCTTGACCAGCAGGAGCGAGTTTTGGGTATTGATGTCGGTCACGAGCAGGCAGGCAAAGGCAAGACGCTCATCGGTGCGCAGATCCTGGAGGGCGTCGGCGATCGGCTGGGCATGTTGCCAGAAATTACCGAAACTGAGTTCCTCCACCTGCGAGACGGCGAAGCGCACGCCTTCCTCTTCGTAGATTTTGAAGTCGGAGCGGACGACCTTGGCGGGCGGGTTGGCGAGGATAACGGAGCCGGAACTGAAGATCTCGTCGGCGAGTTTCTGCGGGTCCACGCCGGCGATCTTGGCGAGCCAGGCGAGGATGGAGCCGTCCTTCGGCGTGGTCGTTGGACTGGCGAGCATGAGGGTGTCAGAGATGAGGCCCGACATCATGATGCCGGCGATCTCGGGGATGGGCGTGAGGCCCTCGCGGCGGAAGAGGTCGGCGACAATGGTGCAAGTGGAGCCGACCGGCTCATTGATGAAGAGGATGGGCTGCTGGGTGTTGAGCGCGCCCAGCCGGTGGTGGTCGATGATCTCGCTGATGGTGACTTCCTCTGCGCCGGGAACCGCTTGGGTCATCTCGTTGTGGTCCACGAGCACAATTCGGGTGCGGACGGGTTTGAGCAGGTCGCTCTTCGTGAGGAGGCCCTCGAGCGCACCCTCATCGTCGGTGACGAGCAAGGCGTGGGGCGAGCCGCCGGCGAATTTCTTCCGGGCCTCCGTGAGGCGGGCGTCGGCGCCGATCGTGGTGAACTTGCGTTCGATGACGCGCTCCAAGGTGCTCGCGGTGCGGACAACCCAGGCCGTTGTGGCGGAATCGTAGGGGCTGATAATGAGGCTCACGTCCTTGGCCTTTGCGAATTCGACGATTTCGGGATCGACCTCGAGGTTACTGGTGATGACGAGGGCGCGAATGCCGAGGTCGATGGAGCGTTCCTGGACATCGCGACGGTCGCCGACGATGATGATGGACTGGTCCGCGGGGATTTTTTCGCGCTCGGAGATGCTCCAAAAGGAGCGGATGGCCATCGTGCCGAGGCGGACGTAGAGCTCCTCGATCTTGCGCTCCCCCACGAGGTGGATGGGCCGGGCGCGCAGGGCGCGGGTGATGTTGGCGAGGGACGTTTTGACCTGCCGCATGAGGCGCGGCTCATGGGCGCGGGGGATGAAATTGCTCCCGAGGGCCGCGAGTGAAACGGTGCCGACGATGCCGCGGCGGGGGGAGATGACCGGCAGGATGCGGATGTCGTGGCGGTCAATGAGCTCGAGCGCCTCGGCGCAGGTGGTGTTCTCGGTGACAGTGATGACGTCGGCGGCCATGAGGTCGCGCACGCGGGGGCTGACGTCACTGAGATAGAGCGGAAGCGGCTGGTGGAAGCGCGCGAGGATAGTGTCGATGCGGGCGTTGGAGTTGCCGCAGCGCGCTGCGACATAACCGGCTTCACCGCGCTGGGTCTTGTAGGCCGCGTAGGCGATGGCCGAGCAGATCGCGTCGGCGTCGGGATTCTTGTGCCCAACGACATAGGTGGGTGCAACCACCCGGGTGGCGGGCTCTGGGGCGGGAGGCGTGGCGGCAGTCGTCATGCAGACCGCGAAGGCTGGCGGCCGTGGTGCGCCGGTGGAAGCGGGAAATAATCCTGACTGCGATTATGCCACGGAACCCCGGAGAAGGTGGGTCGTGCGCTCCGCCGGAGAAGGTGGGCCGTGCGTTCCGCGCGCGGCGTCTGGGGTGTCGCGCTGCCCGCTGGGGGCATTGGCAAACTCGATCAGGCCGCGCGCGGAGCGCACGGCCCACCTTGGTTAAGTCGGTCCGCACCTCAGGGCCCAACCTCGGCGGGCGTGCCGTTGGGCGTGCCGATGCCACCGCTGGCTGTCGCATAGACCCGCGCGGGGTTGCTGCTGCTGGCCGGGATGGCCTGGAGGACGCTGTCCACGAGGCGCCCTGAGCTGTTGGACACGAATTTCTTTACGGTGTCGGAATAGAATACGACATTGCCGCCGAGGAAAACGACCTGCCCGCCGGTCTCCCGGTACACTCCGCGGGCCGGATCCCAAGTGCCGCCGGCCGTCAGGCCGCGGGTGAACGCGATGGGCGTGGTGGCGGGATCGCCCATTTTCAGGCCGCCGACGAACTCCCAGCTGAGCGCGGCGTTGCTGGTGAAAGTCGCATCGAGCGTGCTGCGGGTGGCATCGGTCTTGGCGAGGATGGCGTCGGGGTAGCTGCCGTTGAAGAGCGGGTCGTTCTTGGCGAAATAGAACGTCGGATCATGCAACATGCCGTTGCGGGAGAGGATCGCGGGCCAGAGGTAGGCAGGTGACGGCGCGTTGAGGACGCCCTGCGCCTGGATCACGAGGGGATCGGGGAGCCGGTCATTGTTGTCGCTGGCGTAGATCATGGCGGCCTTGGCGATCTCGCGGAGGTTGCTCGCATCGACAGTGCGCTGGGCCTTTTCGCGCACGGTTCCGACGGTGGGGATGATAATGGCGGCGAGAATCCCGATGATCGCAATCACTGTCAGCAGCTCAATCAGCGTGAAGCCCGCGCCAAGATGGCGGGGTGGGGTGGACATAAAAATGGAGCGGAATTCATTTGGCCTGGCGGGGAAATCCCCGTTCCAGCGGGAATGTGAGCGTCGGACTCGACAAAACTTTGCCGGGTGCCCTAGCATGACCGGTCATGAAAATTTACTTGGACGGAAAATTTGTCGACGAAGCCGACGCGAAGGTCTCCGTGTTCGATCACGGCCTCCTCTACGGCGACGGGGTTTTTGAGGGCATCCGGCTCTATGGCGGCAACGTTTTCCGCCTCGACGAGCACTTGGAGCGGCTCGAATACTCCGCCAAGGCCATCATGCTCGACATGCCGCTCTCGCGGAAGGAACTGAGCGACGCCGTCTGCGAATCCTGCCGCCAGAACGGTCTGACGGACGGTTACATCCGCCTCGTCATCACGCGCGGCGTGGGCGACCTCGGCCTGGCGCCGTGGCTGTGCGCGAAGCCCTCGCTGTTCATCATCGCCGCCAAGATCTCGCTCTACCCGCAGGAGCATTACGACAACGGGCTCGCGATCGTCACGGTGCCGACGCGTCGGATCAATCCCGCCGCGCTGCCGCCGACGATCAAGTCGCTGAACTATCTCAACAACATCCTCGGCAAGATCGAGGCGAAGCAGTTTGGCGCGCTTGAGGCGATCATGCTCAACGACCAAGGCTACATTGCCGAGTGCACTGCGGACAACATCTTCATCGTCCACAAGGGCGAGCTCATCACTCCGGCCTCGTCGCAGGGCGCGCTCAAGGGCATCACGCGCTCCACGATCTTCTCGATCGCGGCGGAACTGGGCCTGCCCCTCCGCGAGTGCAACATGACGCGTTACGACGTGTGGGTGGCGGACGAGTGCTTCCTCACCGGCTCTGGGGCGGAGGTGATCCCCGCGGTCAAACTCGACGGCCGCGTCATCGGCACCGGCAAGCCCGGCCCGATCACGCAGAAAATCCTGGCGGCCTTCCGGCGCCGGGTACTCGTCGAGGGCACGCGGATTTGAGGGTTTCACGATCCACAGCAGGACAGCCGTGGGGTCGCGGCACGAACCGTCGCGTGTAATAAAACTGCTACGAATGCGTAGTTGCCGGCAGGTGGAATGTGCACCCGCGCTTGCCAGCATGCGGGAGCATGGCATACTGCTTGCAGATAAATTTCTTACCGAACCATGGCTACACCGCTCAAATGTGATCTTTGCACCAAGCCGGCGACCGTGCACCTCACGCAGATCGTGAACAACAAGGTGCACAAGGTGGACCTCTGCGAGGAATGCGCGCAGGCCAAGGGCGTGACCGATCCCAGCGGCTTCTCTCTCGCCGACCTGCTGCTCAAGGCTTCGCTCAACCCCGAGCCCAGTGCGGCCGGGGTGCGTTGCGAGCAATGCGGGTTCACCCAGAACGATTTCAAAAAGCAGGGCCGCTTCGGCTGCCCCGCGTGCTACAACACTTTCAACTCCATCATCGAGCCGATGCTGGACACCATGCACAAGGGCACCGCCCACACGGGCAAGGTCCCGCAAAAGGCCCTTGCCCGTAAATCCCTCTACGACCGGCTGACCAAACTCGAACTTGACCTCACCGAGGCCATCAAGTCCGAGCGCTACGAAGACGCCGCCCGCACCCGCGATGAAATCAACCAAGTCAAACACTCCTTCGGGCAAAAGTCGGCGCGTTGAGCCCATGACCATCTCGTCGCTCATTGATACCCCGTCTGAGCTGACCGATGCCGCGAGCAGCAAGACTGCGATCGTGCTCATGACGCGCGTCCGCCTCGCGCGGAACCTCGCCAGCAACTCCTTTCCCGGCTGGGCCAAGGCCGCGCAGCGCGAGGAGGTCCTCGCGACCTGCCGCGACGCCGTGGCTGCGACCCTGCCCATGAAGCGCAGCCTCAGCATCAACGTCGACGAGCTCACCGACCTCGAGAAGCAGATCCTGGTCGAGCGTCACCTTATCAGCCGCGAACTTAGCGGCGCAAAGGCCGGCGCCGGAGTCGTCATCAGCCGTGACCAAACGGTCTCGGTCATGATCAACGAGGAGGATCATCTCCGCATCCAGGTTTTGCGCTCGGGCTTCCAGCTCAAACGCACGTGGGCTGCCATCAATGAAATCGACACGGCCCTTGAGGACCGGCTCGACTACGCTTTTTCACCTACACTCGGCTACCTGACCGCGTGCCCGACGAATCTCGGCACCGGCATGCGCGCCTCCGCGATGATGCACCTCCCTGCGCTCGTGATCGCGAGCCAGATGGAAAAGGTCGTCCGCGCGGTGAATCAGCTCGGCATGGTTGTCCGCGGCCTGTTCGGCGAAGGCTCCGATGCGAGCGGCAGCATCTTCCAGATTTCCAACCAGACCACGCTCGGGGAGTCCGAGGAGGGTATCATCAAGCGCCTCGGCAGCGTGCTCAACTCGATCATCGAGCACGAGCTGAACGCCCGCCAGAAGCTGCTCGAGGCCGACTCAAACAAGGTCTTCGACAAGATCGGGCGCGCGTTCGGCATCCTGCAGAACGGCCACGTGCTGAGTTCGAGCGAGGCGATGAACCTGCTTTCACTCATCCGGCTCGGCGTGGACCTCGGCGTGTTTCCCGACGCGAATCGCTGCGTCATTGACCGCCTCCTGATCGAGGCCCAGCCCGGCCATTTGCAGCACGCGCAGCGTGGCGAGTTCGAACCCGGCCAGCGCGACCTGCTCCGCGCGATGCGGCTCCGGGGCGAATTTGCAAATTTCACCAAACCCAACTTCACTCTCACTACCGACGGTCCGAATTAATCCCTATATCCACCTACCATGTCCCAAGAGCCGATGAACAACTTCACCCCGCGCGCGCAGCAGGTGCTCGCGCTGGCCCGCAAGGAAGCTGACCGTTTTCACCACAACTATGTGGGCACGGAGCACATTCTCCTCGGGCTCATCAAGCTAGGGCAGGGCGTCGCGGTCAGCGTGCTGCAGAAGATGGGCCTCGACCTCGAGACCGTCCGCGCGGCCGTTGAGAAGCAGGTGGGTACCGGCCAGGAGACGAAGACCCAGGGCAGCATTCCCTACACGCCCCGCGTGAAGAAGGTCCTCGCGCTCGCCGGCAAGGAAGCGAAGACCCTCAACCACTCCTACGTCGGCACCGAGCACATCCTCCTTGGCCTGCTCCGGGAGGGCGAGGGCGTCGCCGCCCGTGTCCTGAAGTCCCTCGACATCGACATCGAGCGCACCCGCAACGAGATTCTCCGTGAGCTCGATCCCCAGTTCTCCGCCGGCGAACAGGGTGGTGGCGCGGGTGGCGAGGAAGCCGCCGCTGGCGGACCGCAGCGCCCCGGCGCCCAGGCCGACGACAAGAAGGAGGTCAAGACCCCTGCGCTCAAGGCGTTCGGCCGCGACCTCACCGAACTCGCCCGCAAGAGCGAGATCGACCCGGTCATCGGCCGGAAGAACGAGATCCGCCGCGTCATCCAGATCCTCTGCCGCCGCACCAAGAACAACCCCGTCCTCATCGGCGAGGCCGGCGTGGGCAAGACCGCCATCGTCGAGGGCCTCGCCCAGGAAATCGCGGCCGGCAACGTGCCCGAGATCCTCGCGGAGAAAAAGGTCATCACTCTCGACCTCGCCCTCATGGTCGCCGGCACAAAATACCGCGGCCAGTTCGAGGAGCGCATCAAGGCCGTCATGGACGAGATCAAGCGCGCCAAGAACATCATCCTCTTCATCGATGAGCTCCACACCATCGTCGGCGCTGGCGCCGCCGAGGGCGCGATGGACGCGTCCAATATCTTCAAACCCGCGCTTTCCCGCGGGGAGCTGCAATGCGTCGGCGCGACCACCCTCAACGAATACCGCAAGTACATCGAGAAGGACTCCGCCCTCGACCGCCGCTTTCAGTCCGTGAAGGTCGAGGCGCCGTCCGTGGACGATACCATCCTGATCCTCAAGGGCATCCGCTCGAAGTATGAGGACCACCACAAGGCCACCTTCAGCGACAAGTCGCTCGAGGCCGCCGCCAAGCTATCCGACCGCTATATCACCGGCCGTTTCCTGCCCGACAAAGCCATCGACGTGATGGACGAGGCCGGTTCGCGCGCCCGCATCGGTGCGCTCACCCGCCCGCCGGACGTCGAGAACATGACCAAGGAGATCGAGGCCATCTGCGCGCAGAAGGAAAAGGCCATCGCCGAGCAGCATTTTGAGGAAGCCGCCAAATTCCGCGACCAGGAGAAGCAGCTCCGCGTCAAGCAGGAGCAGATCACCGAGGAGTGGAAGAAGGCCCGCGAGGAAAAGCGCGTCGCGATCGACGAAACCCTGATGATGCAGGTCGTCGCCGACTGGACCGGCATCCCGCTCAACCGCATGGAAAAGAAGGAAAGCGAGAAGCTCCTCTCCATGGAGGGTGAACTCCAGCGCGCCGTCATCGGCCAGGACATCGCGTGCAGCGCAGTGGCCCGTGCCCTCCGCCGCTCCCGCGCCGATCTCAAGGATCCGCGCCGCCCGATCGGCTCGTTCCTCTTCGTCGGCCCCACCGGCGTCGGCAAGACCATGCTCGCGAAGCAGCTCGCCGCGCAGATGTTTGGCAACCAGGACGCACTCATCCAGATCGACATGTCGGAGTACATGGAGAAGTTCGCCGTTTCCCGCCTGGTCGGCTCGCCTCCGGGCTATGTCGGCTATGACGAGGGCGGCCAGCTGACCGAGGCCGTGCGGCGCAAGCCGTATGCCGTGGTCCTCTTCGACGAAATCGAGAAGGCGCACCCGGATGTCATCCAGATCCTCCTGCAAATCCTCGAGGATGGCCGTTTGACGGACTCGCTCGGTCGCACGGTGGATTTCCGCAACACGATCATCATCATGACGAGCAACGTCGGGGCGCAGCTGCTCCAACGCCAGACGTCGATGGGCTTCGGCGCGGCGGCGATGAACTTCAACGACGCGGAGAAAATGCGCGAGAAAGTGCTCGAGGAAGCCAAGCGCGTCTTCAAGCCCGAGTTCCTGAACCGCATTTCCGACATCACGTTCTTCCGCCCGCTGGACAAGAACGACCTCATTAAAATCGTCGAGCTCGAGACGGCCAACTTCGCGAAGCGCATCGCCGAGCGGAAGATCGACCTCGAGTTCACGCCCGAGGCGAAGGCGCTGCTCATCGAGAAAGGCTACGACGAGAAATATGGCGCCCGTCCGCTGCGCCGGGCGGTCGAGCACTACCTCGAAGATCCCCTGGCCGAGGCCATCCTGCGCGGCGAAGTGAAGGACGGTGAGCCATGTGTCGTCGCCCGTGACGGTGACAAGCTGATCTTCAAGCAGAAGACGCCCACCGCCGACACCGGCGTGTCGCCCTGATCGAGCGACGGTTACCCGCTCTAAATATCAAACCCGGCCCGATGCAAACGGTCCGGGTTTTTTATTTGGCCCCGCGGGAAACGGGTCCTTTTCGTGGGTCGGGGTTTATCCACGACAGGAATTTCCGGCATGTGGGGCATTCCGCCGTCGCCAAGGCTAGAGCGGACGAGGAAGCCTGACCTACATCAACCCGCCCGCCCGCACCGGGTTTTTCGTTTGGCAACGGCGTCGGCGGCGATTCGCTTGCCGGCGATGTCTTTCCTGCGCGCCAGTCTTGTGCTGCTGCTGTTGGCTGGCCTGCGGTTGGGCGCGCAAACCCGGGCACCGCTGACGGAGGCGGAGATGCTGCAACCGCCCACGGCTGGCCGCTTGGCGGAGTTTGTGGCGTCCGGGGAGCAGGCTGGTTGGGATAAACTCACGCCGATCTTCCGCGCGGCGTCCCTCCGGGCTTATGAGCAGGGCAAGCTCCCGGCCGCCGAGCGGTGGCACCAAGTGTATCGCTGGTCCGCGCTGTTTGCGCAAACCGAAGTCGAGTTCATCCCCCAGTGGATGAAGGAAATGAAAGCCGCGAAGGTGGTGCACGCCAATCTTGCGCGGCGGTGGGTGCCGCACAAGGAGCGCCTCGGCCACTGGCTGTTGCCGGAGTTGAAAACGTGGCTCCTGGGCAACGCCCGTTTCTCGGATGAGTTTCTCGCGCTGCTTTCACCCGTCGATTTTCTGCCCAGCGTCTTCGAAACGCTGAACACCCTGCACCACCGCGCCCCGGCCCGATTTGCCCGGTATGCTGGCCTCGCGCTCGCCATAGCCCTAGTCTACGACCTCCCGCCGCCGCCGGATTGGCCCCACAGCCAGGTGACCGCCGCGGTGCTGCCCCGCCACTGGCCCCCGGCGTCGGAGGCCTTTGACTGGTGGATCCGGCAGGACCAGCTCGACCGGACCTATCAACGGCTCAAAAACCTGGATGCGAGCGAGCTGAAGTTTGTGGTGGATGCCGCCGCGCCTTTCCGCGAACTCGAATGGGCGCAGCAGCATGTTGACGTGCCGCTGGACCAGCTGGCCCAGGCCTACACCCTCATCCACTACCGCACGGATCGCGCGGAGCAGGAGATCTATGTGTGGCCGGACACGGACTACTCCCTTGCCGCCATCCAGCGCGCCGGGGGCATTTGTATTGACCAGGCCTATTTTGCCTCGGAGGTCGGCAAAGCCCGCGGCGTGCCCACGTTGCTATTCCGCGGGGAGGGGATGGATGGCCGGCACGCTTGGTTTGGGTTCCTCGAGGGCCGCCACCACTGGCAGTTGGATGCCGGCCGGCTTGGCGACATGCAATTCGAGACGGGTTATGCACGCGACCCGCAGACTTGGCGCGAGATTTCCGACCATGAACTGCGGTTCCTGAGCGAACGGTTCCGGACCCAGCCGGCGTTTCACACCTCGCGGGTGCACCAGCAGTTTGCAGCGGAGTATTTGCAGTCGCATGAGCCGGCGGCGGCCATCCGAACGGCGTGGAAAGCGCTCAAGTTCGAGCCGCGCAACCTCAACGCCTGGTCCACGCTGCTGGAGGCGCAGCAGGCGCAGGGCGACGGGCCCAAGCTCATCGAGGCCACGCTGTATCAGGCGATCGCGGCCTTTGGAAACTACGCCGACTTGGAAGCGGCCTTTTCCGGCCGGCTCTGTCGCAGCCTGCGCACCCGGGGCCAGTTGAGCGCGGCGGATTTTGAGGAGCAGCGGATCCTCAGCAGGAACCGCATCGCCCGTGGGGATCTCGCGCTGATGAGGGCCCAGGATACGCTGCGCCAGACGATGGCGACGCGCCCTCCGGCGGAAAGTATCAAGGCCTACAACACCTTGGTGGACACTCTGGGCCGGGGCGCCGGTATTGAGTTTTACGACCGGATCGTGACCCCCTTTGTGCAGTATCTGGTCAAAAATAATCGGCCCACGGAGGCCCGGCAGGCCGCCGAACGGGCTTGGGCCAGACTTTACGTGCCACCCGGCAGTCAGTTGGAAGGGGAGTTCAACCGGCTGTTCAAGGAGCTTATGCCCATTCCTTTGCTTGTCCGATAGTGCGGCGCTAGGGAAGACGTATGTGCTGCGGGTTCGTTGGCCGCCACTCGGGAGCTGTGTCAGCGTTTGGACGGAGGACTATCACGGCCCGAGTTTTATCGCGGCGAGCGGGTCCGCGCGCGTTCTAAGGAAGAACGCCAATTGAACCCATAGGCCTGCGGTGCGGCTTACCCAGCGCGGAGGGGTGCTGTAGGTGCCGTCAGCGTATCGCACCCGGAAACCTTCAGATAGCATCACCAGCGGGCAGCCGGGATCACTTTTTCCGCTGACGGTTCCGGCCCGAAGAACGCTTCGGCCAGTTCGCGGGCGGCGAACATGCGCTGGGCGTCATGGGCGATGCGCGGGGTCTCGACGATCCGCCAGTGGAAGGGCCAGCCGTGCGTGGCCGCGTTTTGGCGCGACGTCTCGAAGAAATTCTGTCCGCGCGCGAGCCGCACTGGACCCTGTTTCATCGCGTCCGGGCTGAGGTCGAAGTAGTCGGAGGCGAGCTGCCACACATCGCCCGTACCCAGGAAGAGCGTGAGCGGTTGGGCGTAGAAGCGCCGCAGTGCCGCGTCGTCGGTCAGTTCAGCTGGCAATCCACCCAAGCCATAGGGAAACCTCACCGTCGGGTGGGGAAAAGGATAGGAGCCCGGATTGCAGGCCACGAAACGCTTGGCCTCCCCGGGCATGAAGAGCGCCATGCGGACGACGAGCTGGCCGCCACCCGAATGTCCGATGATGTAGTAGGGTAGCTGTGGCTTTTCTTCCCGCGCGCGCACCTCGGCCACGAGGCGGAGCAGGATGTTGAAGGTCCAGGTTTCGCGCGGCTGAAGCTTGCCTTCCAGCAGTACGCCGCCGGTGCGCTTGTAGCGCTCGTCATTGAACCGGGTCTTGTCGAAGAGCGGGGCCACCACGATGGCGCCAAAGCGCTCGGCCATGTTGACGGCCCAGTTGCGGTGATCCTCGGCGTTGCGGTCGGAGCCGTGGATCATGACGATCAGCGGGCCGTCCGTATAGGTCGGCGGCTTGTAACTGAAGACCTCGATGGGTTCGCCGTTGTTTCCGAGGATAAAATGCCCGAGGCCTGCCGGCAGTTGCCCCGCGGCATAGAACGGCAGGGTGACGAACAGCAGGAGGACGCACTGGGCAAACCAGCGGGTGGGACGGGTGGTAAGGACCGAGGGCATCTGGGGGCGGGAGTTGATTTAGTCGGCCTGATAGACGATACGGCCGCCGAGAATAGTGTAATCGACGCGGGTTTTCAGCAGGTCCTCGACGGGGATCGTGAGAATGTCGCGGGAAAGGACCACCAGATCGGCGAGTTTGCCGGCAGTAATGGTGCCCTTGCGGTTCTCCTCCCGGGAGGCGTAGGCGGGATTGAGGGTGTAGGCTTGGATGGCCTCCGTGATGGTCAACCCCTGTTCGGGATGCCACGCGGGCGTGCCGCTCGGGGCAGAAGGGTCCTTGCGGGTGATGGCGGAATACATGTTTTCGAGCGGGTCGAAGGGCGAAAGGGAGGTGCGGTTGAAAAGGCCGGGCAAGTCGGAGACGATGTTCACGCGCACGCCGCATTTGATCATGGTGCGCCAAGCGAAGGCGGTCTGGGCGCGCTCAGAACCGAGGGCGCGCTCGAGCGCGACGGGATCTTGGTCGAGCAACTGGTGCGGGGTGACGTCGGCCGTCAGCCCGAGCCGCCCGGCGCGGGCGAGATCCTCCGGCGTAGCGTACCAGACGTGAATCATGCGAAAGCGGCGGTCGCGCGGGCCGTTGGCGGCGATGGCGGCTTCATACCAGCCGAGCAGCAGGTGCAGTGCCTTGTCCCCGATCACATGGATGCCGAGGTCCCAGCCGGCCCTGTCGGCTGCAGTGATGTTGCGCTGCATGGCCTCCTCACCCTTGAAGCGGAAGGTGAAATTGCCAGACTTGCCGTCGAGTGGGGCGAACATGAGGGAGCCGTCCACGAACTCCTTCAAGGTGCCAAAATTCAGCAACTCGTCGCCCGAGCCCGGCTTGATCCCAAACTCGGAGAGATCAGCCCAAGTCTCGAGCGGGGTGAGCGCATGCACGCGCACCGTGAGTCCGCCCCTTTGCTTGAGATCGCGATAGATGCCTATTTCCGTGTAGCTACGCTCGATGTAGGTGGGGAAGATGTGCCGTTGGGAAATCTCGTCGAACCGGGCGATGTCGTGGATGGAGGTAATTCCTACCCGGTTTAAATCGCGCAACACGCCCCGCGCGCCGATGAGTTCCAAAGCCCGGGTGGGTGGGGGCAGGAGTTTCTCGACCTGTTCACCGGTGACACTGCCGAGCATGCCGGTCAGCCGCCCGGTCGCGGCGTCGCGTTCGTAGCCGGGGCCGGTAGCCCCGTTTTCGGTGATGCCGGCCAGCCGCATGCCGGCGGTGTTGATGAAGTAGCGATGGTCGAACCGCCGCAGCAGCACGGGGTGGTCCGGCGTCACGGCATCCACGGCGGCGAGGTCGGGGACGAAGGCCTGCCAGCCTGGAACGCCCTTTTTCTGCGCAGCCTGCCAAGCGAAAGTGCTCCAGTCCCCGCCGGTGATCCACAGGCCGGCGGGCACCCGCGCCGCACCGGCGCGCAGTTGCTGCACCAGGTCGGCTTGGTCGTTTACCGCCATCACCATGACTTGGAAGAACCAGCGGACGGCATTGCCGAAATGGGTGTGCGCGTCGTTGAAACCCGGGAGCACGAGCCGGCCCTGCAGGTCGATGACTTGGGTGGTCGGACCGCGGAGCGTCAGCACTTCTGCGTCGGATCCGACCTGGACTATGGTATCGCCGCGGATGGCCACCGCCTGGACGAGCGGCTGATGTTCATCGACGGTCCAGACCTTGGCGTGATGCAGGATGAGATCGGCCGGGAGATCGGGCGGTGTGGATTGGGCGCGGACGGCTAGGGCGGAAAGACAGAGCCCGATGGCCGTACGGATGAGAAAGTTGGGGTACAAGGACAGGGAGGGAGAATAAGCCCGCGCGACAAAAAACAGGACTGGGTGGCGCAGCGCAACGGCCCGGTCCGAGCCTCGAGGTCTGGTGCGGTATTTGCCGGAGGGTGGGATGACAAACAGGCCTGGCCCGGGGGCGGGGTGGGGTTGTGGTTTAACCTTAACGAAAATTCAGCTTGGCTTCAGCGTAGCTTTAGCGAACGGCCTTAATTTCGAAAATGCTCTTTCCAGAGTTATCAAGGCGTGTCTTCAAAATGTCTTGTTATCCCGGGTGGAGCGAAGGATTCACGGCAAATGCAGGGATTCTTCTCTTCGTGCGGAATGACAAGTTTATTTAGTTTAACTCTTTGGGGAAAACGCCCTCTCTAACTGCTGTCCTTGCTAGCCAGCGAATCCTTCGCCTTTACTTTGTAATCGGTCGTGGATGCCTTCCGGCCGGTGCTGCCAAGTTTACCCTCACACCCCACCCACCATGATACTGATTCCGCCCGCCTTGTTGCGCCGCCTTGGCGCGATGCTCCTCCTTGCCCTGACTGTCGCCGCTCCCCGGTCGCTTTTGGCCCAGAGTGCCACTGCCGAAGCGAAAAAAGAAGCGCCTCCGGTCGAGTTGGAGACCTTCACAGTCACGGATAAGCAATTCCGCGGCTTCAAGGCCGAGCGGGTGCAGATCGGGTCGTTTCGCGACATGGATTTGGTGGATGTCCCCGTCACGGTAAATGTGGTCACGCGGGAGGTGCTGGACGCCCAAGGGGCCCGCTCCATCTTTGATGCGTTGCGGAACACGGCGGGCGTGACCCGTGCGAACAGCAACGGCAACGCCGCTGACAATATCGCGATCCGCGGTATTACCGTGGAAAACCGCGGCAACTACCGGTTGAACGGGACCCTGCCGATTATCAATCTCATCGACCTCACCCTGGAGAACAAGGAGCGGGTCGAAGTCCTGAAGGGCGGAGCCTCGCTCTATTATGGCTTTGTGCCTCCCAGCGGCATCGTGAATTTGGTGACCAAACGCGCCACGCCCCAGCCCCTGACGTCATTCACCGTGCTCGCCAACAACTACGGCGGAGTGACCGGGCAGACCGATGTTTCTCGGCGCTTTGGCGATGACGACATGTTCGGAGTCCGGGTCAACGCGGCGGCCGGCAAGGAGGATATCGGTATCGACCAGCATTCTGGTGAACGCCGCTTTGCCTCCATCGCGCTCGATTGGAAAGCGAGCGAGCGCCTGTTGTTCCGCTTTGACGCCGAGTCCCTGCGAAAGAATACCGCCGAGCAGGCTAACATTCGCTATGTCGCTACCGCCGGCGTCATCACCCTGCCGGCCCTGCCGCCGCCGTCCCGCAACCTTGGCGCTGAGTGGCAGCAGAACAAGGGCTATATGCGGTCTTACGTTTTGCGCTCCGATGTCCTGATTTCCCGTTCGTGGACCATCGTGGCCGAGGCCGGCCAGGCGGTCACCAGTCGCTCCCGCCGCTCGTCGGACTTCCGGAACTACAACCTCGTCACTGGCGCCGGCCAGCTCGTCACGACCTTCAACCCGTCCATGTATTACTCCAACGACAATCTCCGGGTGGAGCTCTTTGGCCGCTTCTTGTTCACCAGGATCCAGCACAACGTGTCGATCGGGTATACGACTAACAAACGCACCGCGCCGGTCTACAACAACGGGAACGTCACCCAACTTCAGAATTTGTATAATCCTGTGGTGCTGCCCGAACCCACCCTCCCCACGGCCACGACGGTCCTCACGGATAACACGGTCAAGGACACCGGCAAATATCTCTTCGACCGCATGGTGCTGTTTGATGACCGGCTTCAAATCATCGGCGGCGTGCGTTACGCTGATTACGATAGCAAAAATATTGTCACGACGACTAACAACGTGACGCACATCAGCACGGTCGCCTCCACGCTGTACAACTCAAAGAACCGGGTGACGCCGATGGCCTCGGTGGCCTTCAAGCCCACGCCGAAAACCTCGGTTTATGCCACCTATACGAAGGCGCTGGAGCCGGGCGCCACCGCCCCCGCCACGGCCGCCAATCCGGGCTTCGTGCTGCCGCCGCTGGAATCGAAGCAGTATGAGGTCGGCGCCAAGGCGGATTTCCGCGGGATTCTCTACCAGGTCTCCTATTTCAACATCGAGCGGCCTAGCGCCTTCACCAACGCGGCCAATTTCCTCACGGCCAACGGAGTGGCGACGTACAAAGGCACCGAGGTGTTCATCTCTGGTGATGCCGGCAAGCAGGTCTCGCTAATTGCGTCCGGCACCATCCTCGACGCCACCCAGGACAACGCGGCCAATGCCGCGACGTTCGGCAAGACCCCGGAGGGCGCGGCCAAGTACACCGGTTCGCTCTTT
>Ga0105047_10001266_pt1 | contig 45056 bp, 42 predicted proteins | sample MAT04_FD_78384 | JGI IMG/M metagenome (GOLD analysis project Ga0105047, IMG submission 78384) | Freshwater microbial communities from Lake Fryxell liftoff mats and glacier meltwater in Antarctica - MAT-04 (megahit assembly) | ecosystem: Environmental > Aquatic > Freshwater > Ice > Liftoff... | reverse complement strand
TCGGACGGATCGCAGGCGCCCCATTCGCCGTCCGCGCGGGGCACGCCGCCGGACGAGCCGGAGCCCAGGATGGTGATCTCAAGACGGCCGCTCATGAGGGCGCAACCTGGGGCCTAGGGATGCGATCGAACAGGGCGAAGAACGCGTCTTCGGTCCGCGATTCGGCCTCAGTGAGGCTCCAGCCCCTGATCTCGGCCAGCTTGGCCAGGATGTGCGGCAAATAGGCGGGCTCGTTGCGCCGCCCACGCATCGGGACCGGCGCCAAATAGGGGCAATCCGTTTCCACGATGATCCGGTCGGCCGGCATCTGTCGGATCACCTCGCGAACGTCCTCCGCCTGTTTGAAAGTGGCGATCCCCGACACCGAGAACCAGGCCCCCAGATCGGAGACGCGGCGGGCTAGTTCGCCCCCCGAGGTGTAGCAATGCATCAGGAGCTTGAAGGCGCCGCGGGCGTATTCTTCCTCCAGGATATCTCCCATCGCGTCGTCGGCCTCGCGGGTGTGGACCACCAGGGGCAGTCCCGTGCGCCGCGCCGCCTCGATGTGCTGGCGAAACACCTGGACCTGGATGTCGCGAGGACTGAGGTCGTAGTGAAAGTCCAATCCGGTCTCGCCTATGCCGACGACGCGGGGCCGCATCGCCAAGTCACATAAGGTTGCGGCGCTAAGTGCAGGATTTTCCTTGGCGTCGTGGGGATGCGTCCCGGCCGTGCACCAGATATCGTCATGCCGGGCGGCCAAGGCGTTCACCGCCTCGAACGACGACACCCGGTCGCAGATCGTCACCATCATCGCGACCCCCGCCGCCCGGGCGCGCGCGATGACCTCATCGGCGTCATCGGCGAACTGGGGGGCGTGCAGATTGACGTGGCTATCGATCAGCATCGGACAATCAGGCGCGGGCAGCTTGGCGCAGCTTTGCGACGGTGGAGAAAAAGGCGTCGCCGCGGTCCAGGTTCAAGGCCTCCGCCTCGCGCGGGACGGAGATCAGGGTTTCCCACGCCTCGGCCCAGCGGTCCAGGCCGGCCGAGGGGACGGGCGCCGCCACGGCCATGTCGTGAACCTGATCCGCCAGCCGCTCGAACAACAGTTCAAACCGCGCCTGCCCCTCGGCGCCGCGGAAGCTGTCGGCCAAGGCCAGCAGCCCGCCTTCGTCGGCGGACGGCAGAGACGACAGCAGCTCCCGCGCCGTCCGGTCCATTTCCAGAGCGCCGCCTGCGGCCATAGACAGGGCCCGGCCGGGGGCGCCCTTGGCCATTCGCGCCAGATGCTCGGCCTGGGCCAGGGGCATGTCGGTGCGCGCGGCCACGAAAGCGGCGACGCGCGCGTCGTCCCAGGCCGCAAAGGCCAGGCGCCGGCAGCGCGAACGGATGGTCGGCAGCAGACCGCCGGGGGCATGGGAGACCAACAGCAGCACGCCGTGGGGCGGCGGCTCTTCCAGGGTCTTCAGGACGGCGTTGGCTGCATTGACGTTCATGTCGTCCGCTGCGTCGATAATGGCGATGCGGTAGGGGGACGAGGCCGGCGCCTTGGAGAAGAATTCCGGCAGTTTGCGCGCCTCGTCGACGGGGATGTATTTGCGCGGCTTGCCGTCTTCGGTGCGCCGTTCCAGGACCAGGAGGTCGGGATGGGACCGGGCCATGATCTGCCGGCAGACAGGATCGTCCGGGCTGGACCCCAGCACGCCGTAGGCCGGATCGGGCCGGGCCCCGAGAAGCCGCCGGGCCGCGCGGAAGGCGAAGGTCGCTTTTCCGACCCCCTCGGGGCCGGTCAGCAGCCAGGCGTGATGGAGGCGCCCCCGCGAAAAGGCGTTCAGCCAGGCCGTTTCGACGGCCTCTCCGCCTTCATAGGTGAAGACATCGCGCGGCAGGAGGCTGTCCGACATCAGACCGCCTGCGCCAGCTGAGGCTGGACGACGGCCCAGACCCGTTCGGCCACCGTGTCCGGATCGCCCAGGGCGTCCACCACCACGCAGCGCCCAGGCTCGCGGGCGGCGATGTCCAGATAGGCTCCCCGCAGGCGTTCGTGGAAGGCCAGGCCCTTGGCCTCGAACCGGCCCTCCGCCCCGCCCCGCACCTGAGCGCGCCTAAGCCCTTCGTTCGCCGGCATATCCAGGATCACGGTCAAATCCGGACGCGCGCCGACGAGCAGGTGGCGCTCGAGGGCCTCGATCAGCGCCGGATCCGCGCCCCCGGCGCCCCCCTGGTAGGCCCGGGTGGAGTCGGCGAACCGGTCGCACAGCACCCAGGCGCCCCGCGCCAGGGCGGGCAGGATCAGGCGCTCGATATGATCGCGGCGGGCGGCGTACATCAGCAGGGTTTCGGTCGTCGCCGACCACCGATCGACATCGCCGCAAACGAGCAGCTGGCGGATCGCTTCGGCCCCGTCCGAGCCGCCGGGCTCGCGGGTCGTCCCGACGTCCACGCCGGCAGAAGCCAGGCGCTGGGCGAGGATGCGGATCTGGGTCGATTTCCCAGCCCCCTCCCCGCCTTCCAAACTGATGAACCGGCCGCGTTTCACGGCTCCACATTGGCCGGATCTCCGCCTAGCGCAAGACGCTTGCGCCTGGGTTCAGTGGAGACCGATGACCCGCGCGTCGGGATAGCCAAGGTGCGCCACGCGGTCTCGCAAGTCCCCCGCCTCCGCCGGGTCGGCGGCGCGGACGATGACCCGGTAGAGCACCACGCCGCCCCGCTCAGTCGGCACGACTTCGGTCTGGCCCGCTTCGGCGAGCCTGGCGGCTGCGCGATCCGCATTGGCGCGGCTGGCGAAGGCCGCGGCCTGAATCCGGTAGTCGCCTGTGGTCGCAGACGGAGGGGCGGGCGCCGGGTTCGCCCCAAGCCTCAGCGGCCTGCGATCGGGCAGGAACTCCGGCTGCGTCAGCCACCCGGAGGGAAGCGAGGCCGAGTCCGGCCTTAGCGCAGGGCGCTGGGGCGGCGTCGCGGCGCGGTAGAGTCGCGGCTTCCCCATCCGCGCCGACGCAGGACCGACATAAGGAATCCGCTCCATGGCCAGGCTCTGCCGCTCGTAGCCCGACGTCTGGGCGGCGGCCCGTGGGGTGAGGTCAGACCGGGGCCCGGAGGCGCAGGCGGTCAGGCTGACGGCGGCGGCTGTGATGATCGCAACGGCGGCGCCCAGCGGGCGGGCGGCGCGGGGCGCCACGACTGACTTTGGCACGCGCTCGCCCCCCGACGATCCCAATGCTCGCATCATGCACCCACAGGTTTTCGTATGCGTTAACTCCCAAGCTTTGCCGGGAACTTCGCGGACGCTGGGATATTCTCAATCCTCAAGGGAGGCCTTGGCCGTGGCCAACCAGAAACTGTCCGCCTACCAGTCCATGCGCGATTTCGGCGTCACCGCCGAGCCCAGCGGCGACATTGACGCGCCCGGGTCGGAGCGGCTGCGCTTTGTGATCCAGAAGCACGCGGCCACCCGCCTGCATTATGACCTTCGGCTGGAAGTGGACGGCGTGTTCAAATCCTGGGCGGTGACCAAGGGCCCGTCCCTGGACCCACGCGACAAGCGGCTGGCGGTCGAGGTCGAGGACCACCCCCTGCCCTATGGGGATTTCGAGGGGACCATTCCCAAGGGTCAATACGGCGGCGGCACGGTGATGCTGTGGGATCGCGGCTACTGGGCCCCGGAAGGCATGACGGCCGAAGAGGGCCTGAAAAAGGGCGACCTGAAATTCACCCTCGACGGCGACCGATTGAAAGGGTCGTGGGTCCTGGTGCGCATGAAGCACGACCGCAACGGTGGCAAGCGCACCAACTGGCTGATGATCAAGCACAGGGACGGAACAGAGGTGGAGGGTGACGCCGACGCCGTCCTGCAGGACGCCCGCTCGGTGGCCTCCGGCCGCCCGATGGAGGACATCGAGGCCGGGCGCGGCCGCGGCCCCAAGCCTTTCATCGCCGAGTCGCAAAAGGCTGCCCGCGGGGACGCTGTGTGGAACTCCAACCGGCCGGACCGCGCGGCCGCCAAGCCGAAGCTCAAAGCCGCCAAGGCGGCCAAGGTCTCGGTCCTGCCCGATTTCGTGGAGCCCCAGCTCGCCCGCTCAGTGGACCGCCCGCCGCCGGCCGCCGGCTGGGCGCACGAAATCAAGTTCGACGGCTACCGGATGCAACTGCGGGTCGAGGGCGGCAAGTCGGCCCTGCGCACCCGAAAGGGCCTGGACTGGACGGCCCGGTTTCCAGAAATCGCCGCCGCCGCCCAGGCCCTGCCCGATTGCATTGTCGACGGCGAGATCTGCGCCCTGAACGCCGCCGGCGCGCCGGACTTCCCGGGCCTGCAGGCGGCCCTGTCCGAAGGCAAGACGGCGGACCTGATCATGTTTGTCTTCGACGCCCTGTTCGCCGGGGGCGAGGACCTCCGTCCCCTGAGCATGCGCGAGCGCAAGAGCCGGCTGCGCGACCTGTGGGAGGGCCTGTCCGACGAGGCCGCCTTGCGGATTCGCTACGTCGATCACTTCGAGACCGCCGGTCAGGCAGTCCTGGAGTCCGCCTGCCGCATGGACCTGGAGGGGGTGATCTCCAAACATGTCGAGGCTCCCTATCGGTCGGGCCGCAGCGACAGCTGGACCAAGGCCAAGTGCCGCGCGGGACATGAGGTGGTGATCGGGGGCTGGTCCGGCGAAGGGGACCATTTGCGCTCGCTGCTGGTGGGGGTGAACCGCGGCGGCGATCTGCTCTACAGCGGCAAGGTGGGCACGGGATTTCCGCGCGCCGCCGTGCTGCAGCTGCTTCCCAAGCTGAAGGCCGCGGCGGCCAAGACGTCGCCTTTCAGCGGGCCCAACGCCCCCAGGAATGCAACGGACATCCATTGGCTCAAACCGGACCTGGTCGCCGAGATCGAGCATGGCGGGTGGACCACCAGCGGCGCCCTCCGGCAGGCCAGCTTCAAAGGCTTGCGCGAGGACAAGCCCGCGGCCGAGGTCGAGATCGAGACGCCCGAGCCCGTCGAGGATGCGCAGCTGGCCACGCCCGCCCCCAGGGCGGCCGCCAAGGCGCCGGGCAAGGCGGCGCCCCCCGGATCCGCCGTCGTCATGGGGGTCGCCTTGTCCAATCCGGACAGGGCGCTGTGGCCTGCGGCGGACGGCGAGGCGGCGATCACCAAGCTCGATCTGGCGCGTTATTTCGAGCAGGTCGGGGACTGGATGATGGTCCACCTCAAGGGCCGCCCCTGCTCGATCATCCGCATGCCGAGCGGCATCGGCGGCGAGACCTTCTTCCAGCGCCACGCCATGAAGGGGATGTCCAACCTGTTGGAAGCCGTGACCGCGATCGGCGACCGCCAACCCTACCTCCAGGTGGATCGCAAGGAGGGGTTGGCCGCCCTGGCCCAGGTGTCAGGCATCGAGCTGCACCCCTGGAACTGCAAGCCCCACGACCCTGAGGTTCCAGGCCGGCTGGTGTTCGACCTGGATCCAGCGCCAGACATGGGCTTCGAGGCGGTGATCGACGCCGCGCGCGAGGTGCGCGACCGCCTCGAGGACCTCGGACTGGTCAGCTTCTGCAAGACTACCGGCGGCAAGGGGCTGCATGTGGTCACCCCCCTGGCCCAACCCAAGGGCGGCAAGCTGGAATGGCCCGTCGCCAAGGCGTTCGCCCGGGATGTCTGCGCCAAAATGGCTGCCGACAGCCCGGAAAAATACCTCATCACCATGGCAAAAGCCCAGCGCACAGGACGGATTTTCCTCGACTATCTGCGGAATGACCGCATGTCGACGGCAGTCGCGCCCCTCTCCCCCCGCGGTCGCCCCGGCGCCCCGGTGTCCTTTCCCTTGACCTGGAGCCAGGTCAAAAACGGGCTGGACCCCATGCGCTACACTATCCGCACGGCGCCCGCCCTTCTCGGCAAGACTTCGGCTTGGGAAGGGTACTGCGAAGCCGAACGGCCGCTGGCGGCCGCGATCAAGCGCCTCGCGGGCGCCTAGGCCCGCTTCTTGGCCGGGGGCTTCTTGGCGGCCGCCTTGGAGGAGGCCTTGCGGCCCTTGGTCGCCGCCGCCGACCCGCCGCGCCGGGCGCCGGCGTCCTGACCCAAGCTGCGCCGCAGGGCGTCCATCAGGTCGATGACCTCCGCCTCCTTGGCCGGTTTCTCGACGGTCACCGTGCGCCCCTTTTCCTTGTCGTGGATCAGTTTGCGCAGGGCCTCCTCGTAGTGGTCCTTGAACTGGGTCGGATCGAAGGGGCCGTCCTGCTGGTCGATGATCTTCTCGGCGATCTCGATCATGGCTGGGTCCGCCTTCACGTCGCCGATCGAGGAGAAATACTCCGCGGGCTGGCGCACCTCGTCGAAGGTCCGCAGTGAATAGGCCACCAGCCCCTTGTCGCGCGGCTCAATGGCCAGCAGGCGTTCGCGCTGGTGCAGGACCACCCGGCCGATCGCCATCCGTTCCTGGCGGGCCATGGCCTCCCGGATGACGGCGTAGGCCTCGATCGCCATCTTGCCGTCGGGGACAAGGTAGTAGGGGTCGTTCCAGTACAGCCGGTCGATGTCGGCCGCGTTGACGAACCGCTCGATGTCTATGGTCTTGGTGGTCTCCAGACGCACGGACTTGATCTCGTCCTCGGTGACCACGACGTAGCGGCCCTTTTCGATCTCATAGCCCTTGACCAGATCCTTGCGCTCGACCGGACCCAGTTCCGGGTCGGTCGTGATCATCTTGATTCGGTTGTGGGTGTCCTTGTGCAGCAGGTTGAATCGGACGTCGCCCGAACTGGACGTGGCCGTGTAAAGAGCAACCGGGCAGGTCACTAGGGACAGCCGCAGATGACCCTGCCAGGTGGGACGCGTAGCCATGAGACAACCCTTTGGACAGCTTGAGCTTGGGTAACGCCGTGCGGGGGCGAATCGTTCAGGGCCAGCCGTGAGCGCGAGCGGCGACGCCATCGTCGTGGACGCCCGGGGACACCGATGCCCTGTGCCCGCCCTTCGTCTGCGCCGCGCCATGGCGGTCGCCGAGCCGGGAAGCCGCGTGACCCTTCTGGCCGATGACCCGCTGGCAAAGGTGGATGTGCCCCACCTCGCGGCGGCCTTGGGTTGGTCCCTGGTGGAGATACACAGCGAGGGCGCGGTCCTGCGTTTCATGCTCCGGGCTTGACCGGCTCTGTTAGGGTGTGGTCTGCGATTCTGGATCGCCCTCCCCGTTGAAGGACTTGCACTTGTCGGCTCACCCCCGGGTTCTCATCCTCGCCCGAGACGACAGCCTGGTCGGGCCCATGGCCGAGGGTCTGGACCGGCTCGGTTGGCGGACTATCACCGCGCGCGGGCCCTATGCCGCCATCGCCGCCTTGGCCGACCTGCACATTGAAGCGGCGATCATTGACACCAACAGCTACGGCTCCGAGTCCCTCGCCCTTGCCAAGCGGCTGAAAGCCTCTAGCGGCGCGCGTCGGCTGCCGGTGATCGCCATCGGCGACCCCAACCCGGAGGTCGACACCTTCGCATTCGACCTGACCCTGGCCCCGCCCCTGCACCCGGCCCAGGCGGCGATGCGGCTGGAATCCCTGCTGCGCAGCGCCATTTCCGAGGAGGAGTTCGAGCTGCGGCTCGAGACCTTCGCCGATCGCGGCCATCGCCTTGACATGCCCGAAGAGCCCGCAGGACCGCTGCGGGTCCTGGCCGTGGGCGAGCCGGCGCCTCAGTTCCTCGCCCTGTCTAACGCCCTGTCGCGGTCGGGCGCCGAGGTGGTGGGAGCGTTCACGGCCTATACCGCCTTCGATTATCTGCACGAGCGGCCGTTCGACGCCGTAGTGCTGTGGGCGGGGGACAACGATTCCGAGGCCCTGTCGATCGCCGCGGGGATGCGCCGCAACACCCGCCTCTATCATGTGCCCACGTTGCTCTATTTGCGCGCGGACGCCTTCGTCACCCTGAGCGAGGTGTTCCACAAGGGCGTGTCAGACATCGCTTCGCCCGAGACCCCCGAGGCGGACACCGCCAAGCGGGTCATCGAACTGGCCCGCACTTTTCGGCGGGAAAACGCCATTCGCCGGGCGCTGGAGAAGGCGCGCAGCTCAGGCTTGATGGACGCGGCCACGGGCCTGTTCACCCGCGACCTGTTCGCAGCCCATCTGGTGCGCCTGACCCAGGCGGCCCGCCTGCGCAATCGGCCGCTTTCCATCTGCGTGCTCAAGGTGGCCGAGAAGCCCGAGCTGATCCCGATTCGCGCCACGGGCTGGTTGGACCGCGCCATTCCTCAGATCGGTTCGATGGTTGGGCGCCTGGTGCGGGCCGAGGATACCGCTGCGCGCCTGGGGCCGGAGGTCTTCGCCCTGGCCCTGCCCGCCTCCCCTCAAGGCTCGGCTGCGGCGGCCGCTGACCGGATCGTCGCGGTGATCGGCTGCACTGCGTTCGAAGCGGGGGACGGCCGCCCGCCCTTCGTTGTCGATTTCGATATCGGCGTCGCCGAGGTTCAACCCGGCGAAAGCGCCGCCCAGGCGCTCGAACGCGCCGCAGCCAAGGCCCTGCGCAGCAAGGCGGGGTGAAACCGCTCCCCTCCCGCATCCTTCGCAACATGAGGGCGTTGTAGCGGCCTCAATGGGAGGCCGCTTTGAAGCTCCAACATCTCGCCACAGCCGCAATCCTCGCCGCCGCGCCGTCCCCCGCGCTCGCCCAAGGGATATTCGGCTATAATTGGGACGCCACCCTCAGCGCCCAGATCCAACCTACCTATGAGGGCTCGGACGAGTACGGCGTCGGACCCGGCGGGAGCATCGCCCTGGTCAGGCCGGACGCGCCCAACCCCTACAACGCGCCAGACGACGGCCTCAGCCTGACCCTGATGGAGGGAGGCAGGGCCGCTATCGGACTCTCGGGAAGGTTCCGCGCGGGCCGGGACGACGATGATGATCTGCGCGGGATGGAGGAGATCGACTGGGCCGGCGAGGTCGGGGTGTTTGTGAACCTGTGGCTGACCGACTGGCTCCGCACCCGACTGGAGGTGCGCCGGGGCTTTGGCGGGCACGAGGGGGTGATCGCCGACGTCGGCGCCGACCTCGTCGCGCGCGAGGGCCGCTGGATCCTGTCGGCCGGCCCGCGGTTCAGCTACGCCGACGATGAGTTCACCCAGACCTATTTCGGCGTCACGGCGCGGGAGGCCCTGGCCAGCCCGCTGATCGCCGCGGCCTACCGCCCCGACGGCGGTCCGCGCTATGCCGGAGCGATCGCGCAGGGCGATTACCAGTGGACCGACCGCTGGGGCCTGACCTTCGACGTCGGTTACCGCCGCCTGCTGGGCGACGCCGCCGACAGCCCCCTGGTCCGCAACCTAGGCGCGCAAGACCAGTTCAGCGCCAGCGCCGGGGTCCGCTACAGTCTTGGGCGCTAGCCCTTGGCGAGACTTTCGAGGCCATTAAGCCCCACGGCGGACACCGCCGCCTTGAGTTCCTCCATGGTCACGGAGGAACCGTTGGCCTCGACCATGAAGCGGTCGGCCACCAGGACGGCGTATTTGCCGCTGCGACCCTGGCGGTTGTACTCCTCGGTGGTCATGCGGCCATTGACCTTGCCCATTTTCTCGTAGCCGTCCGCCGTCTCGCGGCTGGAGTTGACGTTGAAAGCCCCCGCCAGTCCGGCCAGTCCGCCAGCGGCGGCCATGTCCGTGACCGCTAAGGTGATCCGCCCGTCGCCGCGCATATAGACGCCCTCGGCGTTGGAGCCCTGCAAACCCCCGACGCCGCCGGCAGAGCTCTCCACCTCGGTGCGGCTGAAGCCGCCGATCGCCGTGGGCAACAAGGCCTTCAGGGTCTCGCCGGGAAGGGCTTGGACCGCGCCCTCGACCACTTGGCCATTGGCGGCGGCTTCCATCTGCTTAGCCGAAGCCTCCATCTGCTTTGAGGCGGCTTGGAGCTTGGCCAGATCGATCTCGGTCCCGCCGAGATTCACCTTGCCGCCGAGCTGGCCCTGCTGGGCGACCGCGCCGATTCCGGCGGCGGTTGTGGCCCCGACAACCGCCCCGACCACCATGCCGATGACGATATTGATGAGGAACGCCACGACGATGACGACCGCCAGATAAGGCCAGGTCTTTTCCGGCGGGCTCCTCATGAGTTTGGGCAAGCCCTTGTAGACCAGATAGAGGCTGTAGAGCCCGCCCAGGAGCGACGCGAGCAGCACCAGGCCGGGCAACAGGTGGAACACCCCCGCAACCCACACTGCCGTCGACGCATAGGCCGCGACCTTGAAGGCCTTGAGCCGGTCCTTCACCCCGCCAAAATTGGGCGCCAGCGTCTCGATGATCAGCGCCAGGACGTAGAGCCCGATCAGGCTGAGCACATAGGTGACCACTGCCGTGGTCAGGACCCCGGTCAGGGCCGGCCTATAGGTGACTCCAAGGACGCTGTGGCCCATCAGGGCGGCGCCTATGGCTCCGCAGACCGCCGGGATCGCCGCCAAGGGGACGGCGTAGCCCGTATAGATGCCCTTGATCGTCGACGGCTCGCCGTCGATCACGTCCCATTCGGAATCGGGCGTGAGCAAGATGCCCTTGACCCGGGCGACAAGCCCGCTCGTGGATGAACCCGGTTCGATGATCGTCATGGCGCAGCCCTCGCCTCCCAGATGAGACGCGCACGATAACTGCGTTTTCCGACCAGCGGAAAGCGACTTGTTTATTCAGGCCGCGGCGGCCAGCCGGGCAAGTTCGGACAGGATGCTTTCCGCGGCCGCCAGACGCGCGTCCGGGGTCGCCCATTCGCCTTTGACGACGACCTTGTGGTCCGGCCGCATCCGCCATTGCGCCGGACGAGCCTGCGCCAGGCCGACGAGCCCCATCGGATTGGCGAACCGATCCTCCCGGAAACTGACCACCGCTCCCTTAGGGCCGACATCGACCTTGGAGACGTTCGCTTGCCGGCACAGGCCTTTGATGGCCACAACCTTGAGCAACTGGTCGGTCTCGGCGGGAAGCGGCCCGAACCTGTCGATCATCTCCGCCGCCAGGGCCTCGCGGTCCTCAGGGCGTTCAGCGTCCGACAGCCGGCGGTAGAGGGACAGGCGGACGTTCAGGTCCGGCACATAGGCCTCGGGAATCAGCACCGCGGCGCCGGCGTTGATCTGCGGGGACCAGCCGCGCGAGCCGTCGATCTCATGGCCGCTGGCGCGAAGTTCGGCCACCGCGTCCTCCAGCATCTGCTGATAAAGTTCCACCCCGATCTCGCGGATATGGCCCGACTGCTCGTCGCCGAGCAGGTTGCCGCCGCCGCGGATGTCGAGGTCGTGGCTCGCCAGCTGAAAGCCCGCCCCCAGGCTGTCGAGGGACTGAAGCACCTTCAGCCGCTTCTCCGCCGACAGGGTGATCTGCTTCTGGACCGGGGTGGTCAGGTAGGCATAGGCCCGCGACTTGGCCCGGCCGACCCGGCCCCGGATCTGGTAGAGCTGCGCGAGGCCGAACATGTCGGCGCGGTGGACGACCAGGGTGTTGGCCGTGGGGATATCCAGGCCGGACTCCACGATGGTGGTCGATAGCAGCACATCGTACTGGCCGTCATAGAAGGCTGTCATCACCGCCTCCAGCTGGCTGGGCGCCATCTGGCCGTGGCCAACCACGAACTTGATCTCCGGAACCTGCTCGCGCAGGAACTTTTCCACGCCGGGCAGATCGGTCAGACGCGGTACGACATAGTAGGCCTGACCGCCGCGGTATTTCTCCCGCAGCAGGGCCTCGCGCACCACCACCGGATCCCAAGGCGTGATGTAGGTGCGCACCGCCAGGCGGTCGACGGGCGGGGTGGCGATAATCGACATCTCGCGGATGCCTGACAGGGCCATCTGCAGGGTTCGAGGAATGGGCGTGGCTGTCAGGGTCAGCATGTGCACCTCGGCGCGCAGGGCCTTGAGCGCCTCCTTGTGCTTGACCCCGAAGTGCTGCTCCTCATCGACCACCACCAGGCCGAGGTCTGCGAACTCGACCTGTTTGGACAGCACCGCGTGGGTGCCGACAACGATCTCGATCTCGCCCTTCTTGAGCTCTTCGCGGGTCTCGCCAGCCTGTTTGCCGGGCACCAACCGCGACAACTGGCGCACCTTGACGGGCCAGCCCTGGAAACGGTCGCTGAAGGTCTTGAAGTGCTGGCGGGCCAGCAGGGTCGTGGGGCACACCACCGCCACCTGCTTGCCGCTCATGGCGACGACAAAAGCGGCGCGCAGGGCGACCTCAGTCTTGCCGAAGCCCACGTCGCCGCAGATCAGCCGATCCATGGGGCGCCCCGCGCCAAGATCGCCAAGAACGTCGGCTATAGCGTTGAGCTGATCGTCGGTTTCCTCATAGGGGAAGCGAGCGCAGAACTCGTCAAACACCCCGTGGGGCGGATCAATGCCGTCGCTGGTCTTCAGCTGGCGCGCGGCGGCGATGCGGATCAGGCCCTCGGCCATTTCGCGCAGCCGCTCCTTGGCCTTGGCTTTGCGTGATTGCCACGCCGCGCCCCCCAAGCGATCGAGCTGAACGCCATCGGATTCCGCTCCGTAGCGGGTCAGAAGGTCGATGTTCTCTACCGGTAGGTAGAGCTTCGATTCGCCGTAGTAGTGGATCTCCAGGCAGTCGTGCGGCGCGCCCTGGACCTCCAAGGTCTTTAGGCCTTCGTAGCGACCGATGCCGTGGTCGATATGGACGACCAGGTCGCCTGGAGTGAGAGACGCGGCCTCGGCCAGGAAATTTGCGGCCCGTCGCCGCTTGCGCGGCCGAGCGAGCCGGTCGCCGAGCAGGTCGGTCTCGGAAATCACCGCCAGATCATCGGTCTCGAAGCCGTTGTCGAGGGGCAGGCAGACCCGTTGTGGCTTTCGGGGGTCGTTGGCCTTGGCGGCTTGCCAATAGGGGGCGTAGGAAAGTCCTGCGAGACCGTGGTCGGCGAGCATTCCCCCAAGCCGCTCGGACGAGCCCTCGGACCAGGACGCGAACAGCACCCGCTTGCCCGCAACCGCCAAGGCCTTGGCGTGGGCGCTGGCCGCTTCGAACAGATTGACGCTGTCCTGGGCCCGCTCGGCGGCGAAGCTGCGCCCCATGCGGGCGCCCATATCGATGACGGCCTCCCCTTCAGCGTGCTGAAACGGGCTGAAATGGCGGCTGGGGTGACCGTCTATCCGCTGGTCCCACTCGGCAATGTCGAGATAGAGCGCCTTGGGCTCCAGCGGGTGATAGGCGGAGCGTTGCTTGGCCGTCTCGGCCCGCGCAGAGAAAGCATCCTCGACCAGGGCCCACCGCTCATCACGGGCCTGCGGGGCCATGTGGTCGATTGCGATCAGGGCGGCCTCGCCGAGATAGTCGAACAGGGTCTCGAGGCGCTCGTAGAACAGCGGCAGGAAGTGTTCCACCCCCGCCCGCCGGACGCCTTCACTGACGGCTCCGTAGAGGGTGTCGTCGCCCGGAGCGCCGAAGCGTTTGACAAAGCCGGTGCGGAACCGGGCGACCGCCCCGGGGTCCAGCAAGACCTCGCTCACCGGCAGAAGATCGACGCCGGACAACGAGCCGGTGGATCGCTGGGTCTCCGGATCGAATCCACGGATGGATTCCAGGGTGTCGCCGAACAGGTCCAGCCGCACCGGCTCCTCGGCGGCCGGGGCAAAGACGTCGATCACGCCGCCGCGGATGGCGAACTCGCCGCGTTCGGTCACGGTGGAGGCGCGGACGTAGCCGTTGACGGCGAAATACCGTTCGAGATCGGCGACCTTCACGTCCTGCCCGGTCTTGGCCAGGTAGCTGGCCGCCCTCACGTCGGCGCGCGGGGGCACGCGTTGCATCAGGGCCGCGGCCGTCACCGCCAAGACCGCGGGGCCCGCCACCGCCTCGGGCCGGGCGAGGCGGCTCAGCGTCGCCATGCGCTCCGCCGCTACGCCGGGCGACGGGCCGATCCGGTCATAGGGCAGGCAGTCCCAGGTCGGAAAACGAACGATCTCGATCTCGGGCGCGAAGAACCGCATCGCGTCGGTGAACGCGCTCAGGCGCGCGCCGTCCCTGGCGACGAAGGCGCACAAACCTTTGCGGGCGCGGGCGACGTCGGCCATCACCAGAGCGTCGAAACCTTCGGGCGCGCCGATAAGCTCCAGACGCCCGGGGGCGTGGGCGATTCGTTTCAACTCGGAAGCTTGAGACAGAACGGAACTCCGGGCTCTAGTGACGCGCGCCGGCGCCTAGAGCGGCATGGGCGAAAAAGCGGAAACTGCGGATCAGGTCCATGACGTCGGTGTCGAACGCCTCGGGGGTAGGTTCGCGGCCGATGATCCAGTTGTAGATGTCGTGGTCGGACTCTTCGAGCAGCGTCTCGAAGACGTCCAACTGGGCCGGGCTCAGCTTTTCCAGATGGCTGTCTGCGAAGGGGCCCAGGATCAGATCGGCCTCGACGAAGCCGCGATGCCAGCAGCGATACTTGATCTTCTTGAGCCGCGGATCGTCCATTCCAGACCTTGGGACCTGCCCTATGTGAGTGGCGCCATATAGAGCCCGGCGCGCCGCCGCGCCACCCGCGCTATGGTCCCGTCATGCGCCCGGAGATTCTCTTCCCGCTGTTCGCCCCCATTTCGTCCTTGAAAGGGGTGGGCCCCAAGGTCGCCCCGCTCGTGGAGAAGGCGGCGGGGCCCTTGGTGCGCGACCTGGCCTTCCTGGCGCCCCAGTCGGTGGTGCGGCGGCGCCGGGCGACCACCCTGACAGCCTGCGAGGGCGAGACGCACATCCTCGCGGTGACGATCGACGCCCACCTGCCCCCTGGACGCCCAGGGCTGCCCTACAAGATACGCGTATTCGACGGCCAAGGCTTTGCGTTCCTTATCTATTTCAAGGTGTTCGGAACGCATCTTGAGCGCGCTCACCCGCCGGGCGCGCAGCGGGCCGTCAGCGGGCGGGTGGAGCGTTTCAATGGCGAGCTTCAGATAACGCACCCCGACTATCTCGTCGCGGCGGACAGGATTGAGGACATCCCAGCCTTCGAGGCCGTCTATCCCGCCACCGCGGGCCTTCCCTCCCGCACCTTGCGCAAACTCGCCCTGGAAGCCTTGGCCAGAGCGCCCGCCTTGCCAGAATGGCAGGACGCCGCCTGGCTCGCCGCCCAGGCCTATCCGCCGTGGCGCGAGGCGCTGGAGGCGCTTCATGCGCCTCAGGACGAGACGGACCTGGCGCTCAACGCTCCGGTCCGGCTGCGGCTGGCCTACGACGAGCTTCTCGCTCATCAGCTGGCGATGGCCGAGCGCAAGGCTGACCGGCGCCGACAGGCGGCCGCGCAGATTCCGGCCAGCGATCTGGCCGCCCGGGCCGAGGCCACCCTGCCCTTTCTTCTCACCGGAGCCCAGCAGCGGGCCCTGGCCGAGGTGCGGGGCGACCTGATGTCGGGCGAGCGCATGAGCCGGCTGCTCCAGGGCGACGTCGGTTCTGGCAAGACGGTCGTCGCGATGTTGGCGATGACGGACGCCGCGGCGGCCGGATTGCAGTCGGTCCTGATGGCGCCGACGGAGATCCTCGCGCGCCAGCACTTCGACACCATCGCAGCGCCGCTGGCGGCGGTCGGCGTGCGAACCGTACTGCTCACCGGCCGAGACCGGGGGCCCGGACGCGCCGAAAAGCTGGCTGTCTTGGCCAGCGGCGCCGCCCCGGTCGCGGTGGGCACCCACGCCCTGTTCCAGGACGACGTCGCCTACCGCGCCCTGTCCCTCAGCGTCATCGACGAGCAGCACCGCTTTGGCGTCTCCGACCGCCGCCGCCTGCAGGACAAGGGAGAGGCGGCGCACCTGCTTGCGATGTCGGCGACGCCTATCCCCCGCACCTTGGAACTGACCCTTTACGGCGATCTGGACGTCTCGCGCATCGACGAGAAGCCCCCCGGCCGCAAGCCGGTCGCGACCCGGGCGGTGCCGATGCCTCGCCTGGCTGAAATCGTTTCGCGACTGCAGGCCGCCGCCGCCGGGGGCGCCCAGGCGTTCTGGATCTGCCCACTGGTGGCGGAGTCCGAGCTCAGCGATCTGGCGGCGGCGGAAGCGCGCGTGGCCATGCTGCGCCAGGTGATCGGGCCCCGGGTAGGCTTGGTGCACGGCAAGTTGCCCGCCGCGCAGAAAGACACGGTCATGGCCGATTTCGCCGAGGGGCGCATCGATGTGCTGGTGGCGACGACCGTGGTGGAGGTCGGGGTCGATGTACCCAACGCCTCGATCATGGTCATTGAGCAGGCTGAACGCTTTGGTCTGGCTCAGCTGCATCAGCTGCGCGGGCGCGTCGGCCGGGGGATGCGCGACAGCGCCTGCGTGCTGCTCTACGATCCGCCCCTATCCCAGGCCGCCGAAGCCCGCCTCGACATTCTGCGCCGCACGGACGACGGCTTCCTGATCGCCGAGAAGGACCTGGAACTGCGCGGCGGCGGCGATCCCTTGGGCCTGCGGCAGAGCGGCTTTCCGGATTACGTTTTCGCCGACCCCGTGGCCCACCGCCATCTGATTGCCGCCGCGGCCGACGACGCGCGCCTGATTCTCATGAAGGATCCGCAGCTGACCAGCGCGCGCGGACAGGCGGTTCGTATACTCAAAGAACTGTTCGACTGGCGCGACGGCGCGCGAGTGGAGCAGGCGGGATAAGGTCAGTCGATCCGGTGGATCGGCGAGCCGCGGACCGGGATCGAGTCCGTTATCGGCGGCAGGCCCACGGGGAAAGCGTCCCGCCCGAGCAACACCGCTGTCCGCTGCTTGGCGTCCACCTCCAGATCGGCGAAAAACAGGTTGTAGGGCGGGGCCTTCAGCCGGTCGGCCCAGGGGCCATGAGGACGCAGGCTTCCCGAGCGCGGCCGTGACACCCGCAGCACCCCATCGACGCAGGCGGCGGAGACCTGACCTGCGAGGCGCGCGGGCCGCACCTCCCAGGCCAGGCGGGAAGCGTTGACCGCGCCGTGGTTCAGCGTCCTGTCGGCGCGGCCTGTCCCCTGATCGCCGGTGAGGGGATTTACGCAGAGCGCCTCGCGATTTCCCAGCGGCTGAAGGTCGGCGCCCTTGCCCCATAACAATGCCCGATCGAGGATGTCGCGGGCGCGCTCGCCGCCTGTCTCAGGCGCAGTTGCAAAGGCCACGACGCAGCGCGCCTGGGCTCTTCGGCTACAGCCGGGAACCACCGCCCGCGGGCCGTAATCCTCGGCGGCCACGACCGTGCGCACCAGATAGGCGGCGGCTAGGCGGTCGATGAGGGCCGGATCGCGGCCGACCACGTCGCGCAACAGCCGGTCGGCGATGAAGCCCCCCTGCTCCACCCCGACCAGGATGAACGGCCGGCCCCCATTGTCGTGCGCCAGATAGTGATTGAACGCCCGCGCAACGTCGCCGTAGGCGAACCGGCGCGCCTCGCGTGCGTCGTCGCGGCGGGTCAACTGGGCGTAGAGGCTGGCCTGGCGATAGCGCGGGGCGAACACCCGTCCAACCTCTCGAAACGGGCCGGCGTAGTTGGGCAACATGATTTGCGCCGCCTGTGCGGCGGAAGCCTTGTCCGCGATCGGCCCGTTCCAGTGAGGGCCGCCGTTATAGGTGGTGGGGTGGACGAAAAATACATCGACGGGCAAGGCCGATTCGGCGCGTCTGTCCTTTGGCCGCTTCAGCCATGAGGATGGCTGCGCGTAGTCGGGCGCGGGCGGCGGCGCATAGACCTGAAAGGGTTCCTTGGGATCCAGGCCGGTGCGCAGGATGTCGTCGCGCCAGATAAAGGCGGCGCCGATCAGAACCATCAACAGGATGGCGCAAACCAGGATCGCCCGCCGCGTCATCCGCCCGCCGATCTAACGGTAAGGGTCGGCTTGGGACAGATAGCTGCCGACATAATCCGCTATCCCGTCCTCCAGGGTCGTGAAGGGCGATGCGTAGCCCGCCTGCCGCAGCCGCCCCAGATCAGCCTGGGTGTAGTACTGGTATTTCTCCCGCAAGTCGTCGGGCATGTCGCGGTAGCGGAGGTCCGGGTCACGGCCTGCTGCCTGAAAAACCGCCGCAGCCAGATCAGCGAAGCTGCGCGCCTGACCGGAACCGAGGTTGAAGACCCCGCTGATCTGAGGGTTGTCGATCAGCCAGCTGACCACTTCGGCGGCGTCGCGGACATAGACAAAGTCTCGCAACTGGCCGCCATCGGGATAGTCCGGCCTGTGAGACTTGAACAGGGTGACGCTCTGGCCGTCGCGGACCTTGGGCCAGATCTGGGCGGCCACTGACTGCATCGCGCCCTTGTGGCCCTCATTGGGGCCATAGACGTTGAAGAACTTCAGCCCCGCCACCTGCGGCGGGCCGGTGCGGCGCGTCCGCTCGCGCATCGCATAGAGGTCGAACAGCCATTTCGACCAGCCGTAGGCGTTCAAAGGCTTCAGCCGGGCAAGGTCAGCCGGGTCGTCGAGATCGGCAAATCCCAAGGCGCCGTCGCCGTAGGTCGCCGCCGACGAGGCGTAGATCAGCCGCCGCTGACGGTCCGCGCACCATCGCCACAGGTCGCGCGAAAGGGTGAAGTTGGCGTGGACAATCTTGTCAGCGTCCGGCTCGGTGGTCGAGGAGATCGCGCCCATATGGACGACCGCCCCGACCTCCTTGCGCCAGCGGTCCAGCCAGTCGAACAGGGCCTCGGGCGCGACGAAATCGGCGATCGGATGCTTGGCGATATTGCGCCACTTGCCGGCGTCGGCCGAGCGCAGGCGGTCGCAAACCACAACGTCCAGATCATCTCGCTGACAAAGCCGGGCGACGATGTTGGAGCCGATGAAGCCCGCCCCGCCCGTCACCAAGACCATGCGGCGCGGCGTCATCGGAAGGCCGAAAGCTTGGCGATTGCGGCTGTGGTCGAATGGCCCTCGACAATATCGGCCAGCTTGACCTCGCCGCCGTAGGACTGGACGAACTGCGCCCCTACGACCTCGTCCAAGGCATAGTCGGCCCCCTTGATCAGCACATCCGGGCGCACCGCTTCGATGAGCTTGGCCGGCGTTTCGTCCCCAAAGGGGACCACCAAGTCTACGGGGCTGAGGCCGGCCAGCACCAGGGCGCGGGATTCCAGATTGTTCAGAGGTCGTCCTTCGCCCTTGAGCGCGCGGACAGAACCGTCGCTGTTCAAACCGACCACCAGCCGATCGCACCAGCCCCGCGCCTGGGTTAGATAGGTGACATGGCCGCGGTGGAGAATATCGAAACAGCCGTTCGTGAAGCCGACCTTCAGTCCAGCGGCGCGCCAGCGGGCGACCTCGCTCCGGGCGTCCTCGAGAGTGGCGATCTTGGCCTCGACGGGGGCGAGATGCTGGGCCAGTTCCGCGTCGACCAGGTCGGCGGGATAGACCACGGCCGTCCCAGGCTTGGTCACGGCGACTCCGGAAGCCAGGACGGCGAACTCGATAGCCTTGGCGATATCTCCGCCGGCCGCGAGGGCCAGACCCAGAGCGGCCAAGCCTGTGTCGCCCGCGCCCGACACGTCAAACACCCGCCGCGGGGCGCCCGCAAAGTGACGCACGGTCCCGCCCCGCTCGCCGTAGGACATGCCCTTGTGGCCGCGGGTCACCAACAGGGCCTTGGCGCGGCAGGCGTCCAGGGCGGCGGCAAGCGCCGCCTCAATTTGCTCGTCGGTTTCGGTCGGCAGGTCCGTGAGCAGCGCCAACTCGGCGGCGTTGGGCTTGATCAGATCGGCTTCGCCGTATTTGACCAAGCTCTTGGCCTTGGCGTCGACCATGAGCCGCGCTCCATTGGCCTTCGCCGCCCGGTGGCAGGCCTCGATCAGGGCCGGGGAGACCACGCCCTTGGCGTAGTCTGACAGCAGGATCACCCCTGCCTCCTCCGCTGCATGCTCTACGGCTCGGACCAGACGCGCTTGGGTGTCGCCGTCGATGAGGCGCGCCTGTTCGGAATCCAGGCGCAGGAGCTGCTGTCCCGCGGCGACGAAGCGGGTCTTGACCGTCGTCGGACGATCCCGCTCGCTGACGATATGGCCTTCCAGGCCGGCCTCCTGGCCGATCAGGGCTGTGATCTGGTGACCGGCCGGGTCGTCGCCAATCACGCCGACAAGGGTGGCCCGTCCGCCCAGGGCCGCGACGTTGCGCGCGACGTTGCCGACGGCGCCCAGCATCGCCTCTTCGGACTGGCGCAACATCACGGGGATCGGCGCTTCGGCGGAAATGCGACTGACGTCGCCGCTGACATAACGGTCGAGCATGAGGTCGCCGACGCAGGCGACACGAGCGCCGGCAGCGGCCCCCAGCAACTGTTGCAGGGCGTTGAGGTCCATCACGCGTGTTTACGGGCTAAGGGCGGGGCGTGCAATTCACGCGCCGCCCTGGATGACGACGCAGGGCTGGTTCGTCTATGGAAGGTTCGCACGACGCGTGACCGCTTCGAGGATGCCTGCCATGGCCGTACTGCAGTTGCCCAAATGGGGCCTTTCGATCGGCGACGGCCAGCCCCTGATGGTCATCGCCGGCCTCAATGTGCTGGAGACCCCGGAGCTGGCCCTTTTCGTTGGCGGGCGCCTAAAGGCCGTCTGCGCCGAATTGGGTCTGCCGTTCGTATTCAAGGCCAGCTTTGACAAGGCCAACCGCTCCTCGATCACCAGCTATCGCGGGCCAGGTCTGGAGCGGGGTCTGGCCATGCTTGCCGAGGTCAAGGCGCAGCTGAATGTCCCCATCGCCACCGACCTGCATGAGATCGACCAGGCCGAGCCGGTCGCCGCGGTCGCCGATCTGGTCCAGATCCCCGCTTTCCTCTGCCGCCAGACCGACCTTGTGGTCGCGGCCGCCCGAGCGACCCACGCCGCCGGCGGGCTGTTGCACGTCAAAAAGGGCCAGTTCCTCGCCCCCTGGGACTGCAAGAACATCCTCAGCAAGATCAAGGAAGCCACGGGCGGGGCCGAGTTCACCATCCTTTGCGAGCGAGGCGCCTCGTTCGGCTACAATAATCTGATAGTCGACATGCTCGCGATCCCCGCGATGAAGCGCCTCAGCGTCCCAGTGACGATTGACGCCACCCATGCCGTGCAACTGCCGGGGGCGGACCCGCGCACGGACGGCGGCTCCACCGGCGGGCGCCGAGACGGCGTGGCGATCATCGCCAAAGCGGCGGTGGCGGCGGGGGCGGACGGGGTGTTTCTGGAGTTCCATCCCGACCCGGACCAGGCCCAATGCGACGGGCCGAGCTGTTTGCCTCTGGAGGGTGCGCGCGATCTGCTCGCCGCGCTCAAGGCCGTCCACGCCGCGGTGCGCTGACGTGGCCGCAGCTTCGTCCCGCATCGCCCCGAACGTCGTCGCTGCCATCGGCGACACGCCGCTGATCCGCCTGCGCAAGGCCAGCGAGGCGACCGGCTGTGAGATACTCGCCAAGGCCGAGTTCATGAACCCAGGCCAGTCGGTCAAGGACCGCGCCGCGCTCTACATCATCCGCGACGCCGAAGCGCGCGGCCTGCTCCAGCCCGGGGGCCTCATCGTTGAGGGCACCGCCGGCAACACCGGCATCGGCCTGGCCATGGTCGCTCGCGCCCTCGGCTATCGCACCGCCATCGTCATCCCCCGCACGCAGAGCCAGGAAAAGAAGGACGCTATTCGCCTGCTCGGCGCGGAACTCGTCGAGGTCGACGCCCTGCCCTATTCCGATCCGGGCAATTATGTCCGCTATTCAGGGACGCTCGCCGCCGAGCGGGCCAGAACCGAGCCCAACGGGGCCGTGTGGGCCAATCAATTCGACAACCTCGCCAACCGGGAGGCGCATCTGCGCACCACGGGCCCGGAGATCTGGGCCCAGACTGGCGGCAAGGTGGACGGGTTTGTCAGCGCCGTGGGCTCTGGAGGCACCTTGGCGGGGGTCGCCGCCGCGCTGCGGAGTCACAACCCCGCCGTGAAAATCGCCCTGGCTGACCCCTTCGGCGCAGCCCTCTTCAGCTACTACTCGGCCGGCGAGCTGAAGGCCGAGGGCACTTCGATCACCGAAGGCATAGGTCAGGGCCGGATCACCACCAATCTGGAGGGGCTCGCGGTCGATTTCGCCTACCAGATCCCCGACGAGGAAGCTCTGCGGATCATCTACGATCTGGTGCTGGACGAAGGCCTGTGCATGGGCGGCTCGACGGGCGTCAACATCGCTGGCGCCATTCGCCTGGCTCGGGAGATGGGCCCAGGCCACACAATCGTGACCATCCTATGCGACCACGGGGGCCGCTATCAGAGCAAGATCTTCAACCCCGCGTTCCTGCGCGAGAAAGGCCTGCCCACCCCGCCCTGGATCGACGGATAGACGCTTCGGGCAAGCGTTCTAGGCCCGCGGGGCGCGCCGGACCTCCACCACCCGCACCCGCGCGCCGTCCAGCACCAGGGCCAGCTCTCCCCGCTTGAGCTTCAGAGCGTCGGTTCCGAACGCCTCCAGGCGCCAGCCCTCCAGGGCCGGGGTCTCGGCGTTGTCGTCCTGGGCTATTTTTTCGAGATCCGACACGGTGGCGATCAGCTTGGACGCCACGCCCGCGTCCTCGGCTCTCGCCTTGAGCAGCACCTTCAGCAGTTCGACCACTGCGCCGTTATTCTGCTGTGCGGAGAACGCCGGGCGCTCGACGACCGGGGCATAGGCCTCCGGGTTTTTAAGGGCCTCGCGCACGGCCTCGAGCAACTCCGGACCGAACCGCGAGCCGCCATAGCCCTTGGGCACGCCGCGAAGGCGGTTGAGCGACTCCACGTCGGTCGGCGCCTGGGCGGCGACCTCATCGATGGCCTCGTCCTTGAGGATCCGGCTGCGCGGCTGATCCCGCGTCTGGGCCGTGCGCTCCCGCCACGCGGCCACCGCCTTGAATACCGCCAGATACTTGGCGGTATGCTTGCGCGGCTTGAGGCGCTTCCAGGCGTTCTCAGGGTTCACGTCATAGTTGGCCGGATCGATCAGAGCCTGCATCTCCGCCGTGACCCAGCCCAGCCGGCCGTCCTTCTCCAGCCGTTCGCGCAGCTTGGGGTAAAGGGCCGCCAGGTGGGTGACGTCGGCCAGGGCGTAGGTCAGCTGATTGTCGCTCAGAGGCCGCCGGCTCCAGTCTGTGAAGCGGCTGGATTTATCCAAGTCGATTCGGAGCATCTGGCGGACCAAGGCGTCATAGGCGACCTGCTCGCCGAATCCCGCGGCCATGCCGGCAATCTGGGTGTCGAACAGCGGCGAGGGCAGCACCCCCAGGTTGTTGAATATCTCGATGTCCTGCCGCGCGGCATGGAAGACCTTGTCGACCTTGGGATTGGCCAGCAGGTCGAGAAACGGCTTGAGATCGAGCCCTTCAGCCAAGGGGTCTATGACCCCTTCTGCTTTCTGCCCCGCCGCTTGGATCAGGCACAGTTTGGGCCAGTATGTGGTCTCGCGCATGAACTCGGTGTCCACGGCGACATAGGGTTCTTCGGCAAGGCGGTCGCAAAAAGCGGCGAGGTCTATAGTGGAAGTGATCGGGGTCATCGGTTAGCTATAGCCCGCCGCCGCAGCCCCTTTGCAAGAGGGTTTGGCCGCGCGGCCACTTTGTCGCCGCCTTCATCGCTCGCCAGCGGGAGTTTCCATGACCGATCGGCCCTCCGATCCCAGTTCCGCCGGCCTCACCTATGCCCAGGCCGGCGTGGACATTGATGCGGGCGAGGCCCTGGTTGCAGCGATCAAGCCGCTGGCCAAGGCCACGCGCCGGCCAGGCGCGGATGCGGCCTTGGGAGGATTTGGGGCCCTGTTCGACCTCAAGGCGGCGGGGTTCATCGACCCCCTGCTGGTCTCGACCACCGACGGCGTCGGGACCAAGTTGAAGATCGCCATCGACACCGGCATGCACGACACGGTCGGCATCGACCTGGTCGCCATGTGCGTCAACGACCTGCTGGCTCAGGGCGCCGAGCCTCTGCTGTTTCTCGACTATTTCGCCTGCGGCAAGCTGGACGTGGCCTCGGCGACCCGGGTTGTGGCGGGCATCGCCGAGGGCTGCGCCCAGGCCGGATGCGCCCTGGTGGGCGGCGAGACCGCCGAAATGCCCGGCATGTACGGCGGCGGGGATTACGATCTGGCGGGATTCTGTGTCGGGGCGGTGGAGCGCGGGGCCGTCCTGCCGAGGATGGACAGGCAAAGCCCCGGGGACCTGCTGATCGCGGTGGGCTCCACCGGCCCGCACTCCAACGGCTATTCCTTGATCCGCCGCATCGTCGAGCGCGCTGGCCTGGACTGGACCGCACCGGCGCCGTTTGCGGCCAATTCCTCGGTCGCCCAGGCGCTGATGATGCCGACCCGGATCTACATCAAGAGCATCCTGCCCCTGCTCAAGGCCGGTCTGGTGACGGCCGTGGCCCACATCACGGGTGGCGGTCTGATCGAGAATCCGCCCCGCGTGCTGGGCAAGCACGTCCAGGCGCGATTCGACTGGTCGGCCTGGTCCCTGCCCCCGGTGTTCGCTTGGCTGCAAGAGGCCGGCGGCGTGTCCGATCAGGAGATGCGCCGCACCTTCAATTGCGGCGTCGGCCTGGTGCTGGTGGTGTCGCCGCAGAACGCAGAGCCGGTGCTGGCGGCCCTGCTGAACGCAGGGGAGACGGCCTTCGTTTGCGGGGAGCTGGCCGCGGCATGAGCCGGACCCGGGTGGCCGTCCTGATCTCGGGACGCGGATCGAACATGCAGGCTTTGATGCAGGCCGCCGACGATCCCGCCTACCCCGCCCAGATTGTGCAGGTCATCGCCAACGATCCCAGAGCCGGCGGTTTGGACTATGCCCGGGGCCGCGGCGTCTCGGCTCTGGCGATCGACTACAAGCCCTTCGGCGACGACCGGTTAGCCCATGAACAGGCGATCGACGCCGCCCTGCGCGATGCGGGCGCAGAGGTGGTCGCCTGCGCCGGCTACATGCGCATCCTGACGCCCTATCTGACGACGGCCTGGAGCGGCCGGATGATCAATATTCATCCCAGCCTGCTGCCATTGTTCCCCGGCCTGCACACCCATCGCCGCGCGCTGGAGGCGGGGATGAAGGTGCATGGCTGCACGGTTCACGAAGTGACGGCGCATGTGGACGGCGGACCGATCATCGGCCAGGCGGCCGTGCCGGTCTTGGCCGGAGATGACGAAGCGGCGCTGGGGACCCGGGTGCTACGCGCCGAGCATCGCCTCTATCCCGCGTGCCTGGCGGCCTTCGTCAGCGGTCAGGCCGCGGCCTCCGAAGAGTCCGCGACCCTGTTCAACCCATCCGCTTGAGAAGGAACTTCAGCCGACGATTTCGTCGTCCTTGAAGAACTGGGCGATTTCCATCTTGGCGTTGTCGCCGCTGTCGGAGCCATGCACCGAGTTCTCGCCGACCGACTGGGCGTAGAGCTTGCGGATCGTGCCCTCGGCCGCCTGGGCGGGGTTGGTCGCGCCCATTACTTCGCGATAGCGCGCCACAGCGCCCTCGCCCTCCAGAACCTGCACCACCACGGGCGCCGAGATCATGAAGTCCACCAGTTCGCCGAAGAACGGGCGTTCCTTGTGGACGCCGTAGAATTCTTCCGCCTGGGCGCGGCTCATCTTGATCCGCTTCTGAGCGACGATGCGCAGGCCGGCGTCCTCGATCACGGCGTTGACCTTGCCGGTCAGGTTACGCGCCGTCGCGTCCGGCTTGATGATCGAGAAGGTGCGTTCGGCCATGGGAAGGGGCTTTGCTCGTTACGGTGGGGAGGAAAAGGTCGCGGGCTTATAGCGGGACGGGCCGCGATAGCCAAGGCGGGGTTTGGCGATAGCCCCTCTTCCTCTTCGCGCTGCAACATGGCAAAGGCTCGCCCCCATGTTGCAGATCAAAGACCTCGTGTTCGACGCCTGGGGCCGCCGCTTCTTCGATGAAGCCACGGTCACCCTTCCGGTCGGCTCCAAGGTCGGGCTGGTGGGGCGCAACGGCGCCGGCAAGTCCACCCTGTTCAAGCTCATCCTGGATCAGCTGCAACCTACCGGCGGCCAGATCACCTGGCCCAAGGGCGCGCGCATCGTCTCGGTCGATCAGGAACATCCTGCGACCCCGGTGACCCTGATGGAGACGGTCCTGGCGGCCGACGTCGAGCGGGCCGGGCTGCTCCAGCGCCTGGAGACCGCGCCGCCCGAGGAGCAGGCCGACATCCACGGCCGGCTGATCGAGATCGGCGCGGAGCGGGCCCCGTCGCGCGTCGCGGAAATCCTGACCGGGCTGGGCTTCACCAACGACGATCTCAGCCGCCCGATGGCCGAGTTCTCCGGCGGGTGGCGCATGCGGGTGGCCCTTGCGGCAGCCCTGTTCGGCGAGCCCGAACTGATGCTGCTCGACGAGCCCACCAACTATCTGGATCTGGAAGGCGCCCTGTGGCTCGAGGCGCGGCTCAAGCGCTACCCCAACACGGCGATCATCATCAGCCACGACCGCGAACTGCTGACCAATGCGGTCGACCAGATATTGCATCTGAACCAGGCCAAGCTGGACCTCTACACCGGCGGCTATGACGACTTCGAGCGCTTGCGCGGCGAGAAGTTGCGCCTTCAGTCCGCCCAGCGGGTCAAGCAGGAGGCCGAGCGCGCGCACCTGCAATCCTTTGTCGACAGGTTCCGTGCCAAGGCGTCAAAGGCCACCCAGGCCCAGTCCCGGCTCAAGCGCCTCGAGAAGCTCCAGCCCATCGCAGCGGTCATCGAGGATCGCACGGCGCCTTTCCACCTTCCCTCTCCCGAACGCCCCCTGCCCCCGCCCCTGGTGCGCCTGGAAGACGTCACCGTCGGCTACGACGGCAAGGCGGTGATCAACCATCTCAACCTGCGTCTGGACCTGGACGACCGCATCGGCCTGCTCGGGGTGAACGGTTCGGGAAAGTCGACCTTCGCCAAGATGATCGCCGGGGCGCTGCCGGTGATGAGCGGCCATGTCCATCGCGACCGCCGTCTGACCGTCGGCTGGTTCCATCAGCATCAGATCGAGGCGCTGGATCCCGACCAGACCCCGCTGGAACTGATTCGCGCCAGCATGCCGGGGTCCAGCGAGAGCCAGCGGCGCTCGCGCCTGGCCCAGTTCGGTCTGGGCTTCGACAAGGCCGAGACCCCGCACAAGGATCTGTCTGGAGGCGAGCGCGCGCGGCTTCTGCTCAACATCGTCGCCATGGACCGGCCGGATCTGCTGATCCTTGACGAGCCCACCAACCACCTCGACATCGACAGCCGCCGCGCCTTGCTCGACGCGCTCAACGACTACGAGGGGGCGGTGATCCTGATCACCCACGACCGCTCCTTGATGGAATTGGTCGCCGATCGCCTGTGGCTGGTGGCCGGTGGAAATGTGACGGCGTTCGACGGCGACATGGACGACTACGCCAAGCTGGTCCTCGACCGCGCCAAGAGCGCAGGCAAGCCGCCGGCCGCGGCGGCTGTCTCGTCGTCAGGCTCCAGCAAGGAGGCCCGCCGCGCCGCCGCCCAGGCCCGCGCCGAAATGGCGCCGCTTAAGAAGGCGGTCGAGGCGATCGAACACCGTATCGCCAAGCTCCACGCCAGCGCGGGAAAGGCCGATGAGGCGCTGTCGGACCCGAGCCTGTTCCGACTGAATCCATTAAAGGCCGCGGACCTCGGCAAGCAGAAGGCGCGCGCCCTGGCCCAGATTCAGGAAGCGGAGGCAGAATGGATGGCGGCGGCGGAGCGTTTTGAGGCGGCCAAGGCGGCGGCAGGCTAGATCAGGCTAGCCGCACTTCACTTCCCTGATCACGCCGCTCTCGGCGTCAAAGTAGATGTTCAGGCGGCGCGGGCTGTAGTCCATCGTCACCGGACAGGTGGTGCAGGCCACGCGGCGGTGGGTCGGGTCGACCGGCACCGGAATCTCGCCCTTAGGCCGTCCCACAAGATAGGCTAAATCCCCAGCGCCGCACTGGTCCCTCGCAGGGCCGGTAGGCGCGAAAGGTTGAACATGGGCGACCGGCTCGACTCGGGGCTCTGCGCCGGAAGAACAGCCTGAGAGGGCGACCACGGCGGCCGACAGCAAGACAGCAGTGCGTTTCATGCCTGTTTTTCCCATCCGCGCTCGGCGCCCTGGCGCCAATAGGATACCGCCAGATCTTGATCCTTGAACGTTTTCCAGCGGCGGCGAGCGGCGCCCAGCGCCGCCTCGTCCCGGCCGTCGAACAGCACCAGGCACCGCTCATAGCCCGCCAAATCGCCCGGCTCGGCGTCATCGATGAGGAACAGGGCCTGGGCCTGGTTCGGGTTGTCGGTGTGGATGGTGAGAAGCACGGGCTGACGGTCGGCCTGGGGCTCGTCGGCCCGGCCGTGAGGGAGGAAAGCCTCGTCTCGATAGCTCCACAGCCACCCGTCGAGATGGTCGATCCGGTCCGTGTCCGGAGATCGAACGACGGCCCGCCAGCCGCGCTTGAGCGTGCGGTCGAGCAGTTCAGGAAGGACTTCATCCAGAGCCGACCGCTCAAGGTGATAGAACCAGACCTCGCAGTCCATCGCCTCACACCTCGTAGTAGTCCGCGACAAGCCGGTTGAGCAGGCGCACGCCGAATCCGCTCGCGCCCTCGGGAATCGTCGGGTTCGTCGATGGCTTTTTCCAGGCCGTAGAGGCGATGTCGAGATGCGCCCACGGCACGCCGTTGACGAACTTCTGCAGGATCAAGGCGGCGGTGATCGAGCCGGCAGGACGCCCCCCGACGTTCTTCATATCCGCCGCCAGGCTTTCGAACTGCTTTTCGTACTGAGACGGCAAGGGCAGGCGCCAGAGGTTCTCACCCTCGGCCAGCCCCGCTTTCGTCAGATTGTCCGCCAACAGGTCATTGTTGCTGAACAGGCCCGCATAATCGTGCCCCAGGGCTATGATGATCGCGCCGGTCAGGGTGGCCAGATCGACCATGAACTGCGGTTTGAAGCGGTCCTGGCAGTACCATAGGGCGTCGGCCAACACGAGCCGGCCTTCGGCGTCGGTGTTGATGACTTCGATGGTCTGGCCGGACATGGAGGTGACTATGTCGCCCGGTCTCTGCGCGGCGCCGTCCGGCATGTTCTCCACCAGGCCGAGAATGCCGACCACATTGGCCTTAGCCTTACGCCCAGCCAGGGCGCACATCAGCCCGGCGACGGCGCCGGCGCCGCCCATGTCCCACTTCATATCCTCCATGCCGTCGGCCGGCTTGATCGAGATGCCGCCGGTGTCGAAGGTGACGCCCTTGCCGACAAAGGCGATCGGCTGGACGGATGGATCGGCGCCCTTCCATTGCGCGACCACCAGCTGGGTCTCCCGTGCGCTGCCCAGGCCGACCCCCAGGAGCGAGCCCATTCCCAGGGCCCTCATTTGGGCCTCGCCGAGAATCTCGACCTCCAGCCCGAGGCGCTCCAGCGCCTTGACCCTTGCAGCGAACTCGGCCGGATAAAGAACGTTGGCGGGTTCCGACACCAGATCGCGGGTCAGGTAGACGCCCTCCGCTACGGCGCTGAGGGGGGAATATGCCGCCGCCGCAGCGTCCGGATCGGCGCAGACAATTCTGACGCTTTCGATCGACGGCTTGCGATCGGGTTTCTCCGTCGTCTTGTATTTGTCAAACCGGTAGGCGGCGAGGCGCACGCCCAAGGCGGCTCTGGCGGCCTGGGCGGCGCTCAAGGGTCCGAAGCGGAGTTCCAGCACCTCCGCGCCCGTCAGTTTGGCCCCTTGGTATGCGTGAGCCGCAGCCGTCTCGATTGCGCCCTCGTCCACGCCAGCCTGCTCGCCCGCCCCGATCAGCAGGACCCCCCGCGCGGTCGCCCCGCTAGGGGAAAGCAATTCGGCCGACTGTCCCTTGGAGCCCTTGAACCGCCCGGTCAGAGCGCGCGCGGCCGCGCCGCCGATCTGGTGGTCGAGTGCCGCGGCAGGGGGCGACAAGCCGGCGTCTTCAAAGACGAGAACGGCGATGACAAATGGCGCGTCGCCGCTCTGGGGGCCTTCGGGGACGAACTCGATCTGCATCGCGGGGTTCTCCGGGGCCTGATCTGTGAGCGAAAAGGCCGAACCTATCTATTGTCGCCGCTGCCGGTTGTCGCGCCCCAACTGCCGCGTGTAGAAGGTGGCGCGCCCGGATAGGGCTCGCCGCCGCGGTTCCGACTCCCTCATGAGACTGATCGAGCGTTATCTCTTCCGCCAGATGCTTGGGCCCTCGACCCTGGCTGTCCTGTCGCTGGCCGGCGTCGCTCTGCTCAGCCAGAGCCTGAGCGCACTCGACATCATTGTCGACAATGGCCAGAGCGCCGGGGCGTTCCTGAAAATCACCTTCCTTGCCCTGCCCCAGCTGTTGTCATTGGTGCTGCCGATCGCGCTGTTCGTGGCGTCCCTGGTGGCCTTGAACAGGCTGCAGATCGAGCAGGAGCTGGTCGTCTGCTTCGCCGGAGGCATGTCGCGTTGGCGCGTGATCTCGCCGGCGATTCGGCTGGCCTGCTTTGCCGTTCTGTTGGGGCTGCTGCTTAATTTGTGGATCCATCCCCTGTCCGCCAAGGCCATGCGCAGCGAGATGTTCAGGGTGCGAACCGACCTTGCCGCCACCTTGGTGAAGGAGGGTCGATTCACCGAACCTTCCCCCGGACTCACGGTCTACGCCAAGACCGTCGCCTCCCGCGGCGAGCTGGAGAATCTGTTCGTTTTCCAGGAACGCCCCGGCGGCGGCAACGTCACCTTCACATCGCGCGAAGGACGCATCGCTCAGCGCAACGGCTCGCCGGTGCTGATCATGAGGGAGGGCTCGCAGCAGGAGTTCTCCAAGGCTGGCGTGCTCAACTACCTGGCTTTTGACGAATACATCTTCGACCTTGCTCCGTTCATGAAACAGGACGAGATCGTCCGCTACAAAGTGGCCGACCGATATCTGCATGAACTGCTTTTCCCTGACCTGACCCAGGCCTGGGAACGCGAGAACCGCGTAAAGATGCTGGCCGAAGCCCATTCGCGCATCGCTGGGCCGCTGTACAGCATCGCGTTCGTGATGATGGCCCTGGCCGCCGTTCTGGGCGGCTCCTTCAGCCGGGTCGGTTATGGCCGCAGGATCGCGCTGATCGCCGCCGGAGCGACGGTGGTGCGAGTCGTCGGGTTCGGCGTACAATCGGCCGCCGGCGACAACGCGGCTCTGAACATCCTGCAATACATGGTCCCCGCCGCCGCCACCGCCTGGGCCGCCAAACAGGTCTTCCGTCAGAAGGTCAGCCGATTCATCTCGATGACCCGTTTGCGGGGCCATGGAGCTATCGCGGGCGCGGCGACGTGAGGCTCCATCTGACCCAGCTCGAACTCTATGTGATGAACCGCACCCTGATGTCGGTGTTGGGCGCGGTCGCGATTCTCGGATCGGTGGTTCTGCTGATCGATTTCGTCGAGATATCCCGCGATGTCGGCTCGAACGCGGACGTCGGCGCGGGACAAATCTTCGGCCTCACCCTGCTCAAATCGCCATCGGTTTTGCTGGTCTTGCTGCCCTTTGTGTTCCTGTTCGGCACCCTGGCCGCGTTCGTCAGCCTCAATCGCCGCAGCGAACTGATCGCCATGCGGGCCGCGGGCGTCTCGGCTTGGCGCTTCATCTTGCCCGCAGCCGGCGCGGCCTTCGTAATCGGCGTTGTAACTGTGACCGCTCTCAATCCAGGCGCCGCTCTACTCAACAATCGCTTCGAGCAGGCCAAGGCCGCATTGACCGACGAAGTGGTCGCGGCTCAACCTAAAGAGGTGTGGCTGCGGCAAGGGGGGCGCGGGCGCACCCAGATCGTCATCCACGCGCGGTCCCGCGGCGACCGCGAGGGCCTGACCCTCAAGGGAGTCTCGCTGTTCATCTATGAGGTCGGCCCCGATGGGGTCCTGCACTTCAGCCGGCGGATCGACGCAGCCCAGGCCCAGCTCATCTCGGGCGAATGGCGCTTGACCGGAGTGCGCGAAGCCGGCGCTGGGGAGACTGCGCAGGTCTCGGAGTCCATGTCGATCCCATCGACCATCACCGACGCCGCGGTTCTGAACGGCAACGCGTCTCCGCAGACAATCCCTTTCTGGGCCCTGCCGTCGGTGATCAAGCGGACCGAACAGGCCGGTCTTGGCGCCACGGCTTACCGCCTGCGCCTGCAGCAGTTGCTGGCGATGCCGCTGCTGTTCTGCGGGATGTCGGTGCTGGCGGCGGCGTTCTGCCTCAGGCTGGTGCGTTTGGGGGGGCTGGCCGCCCTCGTTGGCGCCGGGGTCGCCGTCGGCTTCGCGTTCTTTTTCTTCAACGAGCTTTGCGGCGCCTTGGGCCGGGCCGGGATCGTGCCGGCCTTCGCCGCCGCTTGGGCGCCGCCGCTATTAGTGCTTTTGTCCGGACTGACCTTGCTTTGTTACACTGAAGACGGCTGATTTCCCGCTCAGGCAGGTAGGCGCCCCGGCGCTGGCGTAGTTAATGAAGTTCACGAAGCGTTTTGGGGGTTGGGTGGACCAGCTGAAGATCAGAGATGGGAAACTGACGCTGCTTGCCGGGGCGGGTTTGTTGGCCCTTGCCACCAGCGCGGTTGCGCAAACCCCGGACGCGCGCCCGCTTGACCGGTCGCGGCCTGCGCCTGCTGCGGCGACCGTCGCCGCGCCGACCGCCGACGAGGTCCTCAACGACCAGGCCTTCTACCTGGAGGCGGACGATATCGTCCGCGACGACGAGGCCGGCACCTGGCAGGCGCGAGGTCAGGTCGAAGTGCGATTCCAGGGGCGCACCCTTCGCGCCAATGACGTGCTCTACGACTCCAAGACTGGCATTGTCACCGCCCGCGGCAAGGTGTCGATCGTCAACGCCGACGGGTCCGCCGAGTTCGCCGACTCCATCACCCTGGACAAGGATTTCCGCGCCGGGGTGGCGATGGGATTCTCGACCCGCCAAGCCCAGAACATCAAGCTGTCATCGGTCGCCGCCATCCGGCGCAGCCCGCAGTCGCTCGAACTGAACCGCGCCATCTTCACGCCCTGCGACATCTGCGAAGCAGACGGGGTGACGCCCAAGAACCCGACCTGGTCGATCCGCGCCGAGCGGGTGATCCAGGACCGTAACAAGCAGATCGTCCACTATCGCAATGCGGTCATCACCGTGGCCGGCGTCCCGGTGCTCTTCGCGCCAGTCTTCTGGCATCCCGACCCTCAGGCGGTCCGCAAGTCGGGCCTGCTGACCCCCAAGATCGACTACACTGAACGCCGGGGACTAACCTACGAGCAGCCCTACCTTTGGGTCATCTCGCCGAGCCAGGATCTGACGATCAGCCCGCAGCTCAACACCGCGGTCAATCCGTTCCTCAACGGCGAGTATCGCCAGCGTTTCTGGTCGGGGCAGATCGACGCTCGCTTTGGCGTCGGATACGACCAGGACTTCACTAGTAAATCGGGCAAGTTCGGCGATAGCACCGCCCGCAGCTATGTGCTGGCGGAAGGCGCGTTCAAGCCCGACAAGCGTTGGACGCTTGGCTTCACCGCGGAGCGTGCATCCGACGACCTGCTGTTCCGCCGCTACAGCGTGCCCGACGTCTATCATAACCGCGGGCTGTTTTTGACCGACGACCAGCGGCTGATTTCCCAGCTTTACGCTGTGCGCCAGGATCGCCGTTCCTACGTGTCGGTCGCGGCGTTTTCGGTTCAGGGTTTGCGCGTCACCGACAACGACCGCGCCATCCCCCTGGTGGCGCCCCTAATCGAGGCGCGTTACGAGCCCAAGCAGGCCATCCTCGGCGGCCGCCTGCGGCTGTCCGGCGGCGCGGTCGCCCTGTTGCGCGACGAGGATGCGGGCGACCCGGTGACGGGCCGAATGCCAATCAACGGCCGCCCTGGCGTCGACTCCTCGCGGGTGTCGTTCGCCGGAGAATGGCGGCGCGCCATAACCACTGGAGGCGGGTTGCGGCTCGAGCCGTTCGCCGACATACGCGGTGATGCGTACCACATCCGTGAGCGCCTGCGCATCGACGGGGATAATGGAACCTTCACCCGCGGGATGGGCACCGTAGGACTTGATGTTAGCTGGCCTTTCATCAGCGCAAAGAATGACTTGACCATAATTCTTGAGCCGATTGCTCAACTGGCCGTGTCGCCGACGTCGCGCCGTTATCGCGATATCCCCAACGAGGACAGCGTCGTCTTCGATTTCGACGAGACCAACCTGTTCGAATACAATAAATCCCCCGGCTTCGACCTCTATGAGGGAGGGCAGCGCCTAAATGTCGGCGGGCGCATCAGCGCCACCTGGGCCTCGGGCCTCCAGGCCCGCTTGCTGGCAGGCCGGAGTTTCCGCGCCGAGAAGGATCGGTCCTTCCCTGCCCGCACCAGTCTTCAGAACACCTCCTCGGACTGGGTCACCGCCGCCTCGGTCTCGCTGAACCCCCATCTGTCCGTCTATGCCCGGGCGCGACTTGAGGACGAGACATTCAAGGTCCGCCGCGGGGAGATCGGGCTGAACGTCCTGACAAGCAGGGCACAAGGCTCGGCGCGCTATCTTGTCGATGAGATCGATCTGTCAGGAACCCGCCGAGAGGACTTCCAGGTTTCGGGCGATGTGCTGATCACCAAGCGGTGGGGCCTGGTCGCCAACGCCACAGTGGACCTCGAGCAGGACGTGTGGGTGCACACGGAGTTCGGTGTGCTCTACAAGGACGAGTGCACGCGCCTTGAAATCGTCTATGAGCGTGACGGAACCTATGATCGTTCCTTTACCCCGTCGTCCACGATCTCTGTTCGTCTCACGCTGGCCACATTGGGCGCGGTAGATCCCCGAGAGGATAATAGTTCCAGGTGATGTCGTCCTTGACCTACGCCCGACCGACTAAAGCCGCCCGTCACGCCCTTGTCGTTATGCTCGTCGCCTCGGCGATGGGCGCGCCTGCGATGACGGCGCGCGCTCAGGAGACTCAAGCTACGGCGGCGGCCCCCAGAGGCCTGACCGAAGGCGTCGCCGCCCTGGTGAACGACGAGATTATCTCGACCTACGATCTGCGCCAACGGATCATGCTGCTGATCCTCACCAGCGGTGTTCAGCCGACCGAACGCAACCTGCCTCAGCTTCAGCAGCAGGCCCTCCGCTCGCTGGTCGAGGAGCGCATCCAGCTGCAGGAAGTCCGCAAGCAGGAACGCAAGCAGAAGTTCGAGATCGTCCCTGACGACGCCGAGATCGACCGGCAGATCGAGGTCCTCGCCCAGGACAACCGTGTGACCGGCGACCAGCTCAAGGCGTCCCTGGCCGGCGGCGGGGTCGACGTCCAGACCCTAAAGGACCAACTGCGCGCCCAGATCAGCTGGCAGCGTTGGATCAGCGGCCGTTACGGTTCGCGGGTTCGCGTCGGCCAGGACCAGGTCCAGGCGCAGATGAAGCGAATGGCCGCCGCCGCCAGCCAGCCGCGCTATCTGATCGGCGAGGTGTTCATCGAGTCCGCGCGCGCGGGCGGACAGGCCGAGGCCATCAAAGGCGCCGAACAACTCATCGCCCAATTGCAGCAGGGTGCGCCCTTCGCTGGGGTCGCCCGCCAGTTCTCCAGCGCCCCCACCGCCGCCAACGGCGGCGACGCGGGCTGGGTCTCGGCGTCAGAAGAGCCGCCGGAGGTCGCCGCGGCCCTCGCCCAACTGCGCCCCGGTGAGCTGTCGGGCCCAATTCCGGTCCAGGACGGGGTCTACATCGTCTATCTGCGCGAAAAGCAATCAGGCGGCGAGGCCACCATGGTCAGCCTGAAGCAGGCCGCCGTGCGGCTTGCCGGCGATGCTTCTCCCGAGCAGATCGCCGCCGCCGCGCGCAGCTTGGAACAAGTTCGCGCAAAGGCCACAAGCTGCGCCGATCTGGAGGCAGCCGCCGCCACCGTACCGGGCGTCACCGCTGGCGACCTCGGCGAAGCAGACATCAATGATCTGTCCGAAGCTTTCCGCACCGCAGCCCAGGGCCTCGCCGACAATCAGCTGAGCGCCCCAATCCGCACGCCGGTCGGCCTGCACCTGATCCAGGTCTGCGGTCGCCGCCAGAGCGGCCCTCAGGCTGCAACGGCCCAGGAAGTCGAGAACAGGCTCTACACCCAGCAACTGGCCCTGCTGTCGAAACGATATCTGCGCGACCTCAGGAATTCGGCGACGATTGAAACGCGGTGAGGCCCAGCCCTCTAGCCTTGAGTATCGGCGACCCCGCGGGCGTGGGTCCCGAGATCGTCGTCAAGGCATGGCAGGCGCTGCGGAATGGGAGCCCCGCCTTTCTGGCCATCGGCGACCATGAGTCGCTGGCGGCCGCCTCGCCGTCGGGCGCGTCGATTCTGACACGAGTGGGGTCGCCTGAAGAGGCGGTAAAGGCGTTTCCGTTCGCCCTGCCCGTGCTCGATATGCCCTTGCAGGGACCCGTCGTGTCGGGCCAGCCATCCGCCGCCAATGCCCCCATGGTAATCCGGTGGATTGAGACGGCTGTGGGCTTGGCGCTGTCCGGAGCGGTCTGCGGCCTGGTCACCGCCCCTATAGCCAAGGCCCCCCTATATGAAGCCGGGTTCCGCTTTGCCGGCCACACCGAGTTTCTCGACGAACTGACCGCCTCCGCGCCGTTCGAGGGTCGCCGCGGCCCGGTGATGATGCTCGCCGCCGGCGGCCTCCGAACCGCCCTGGTGACCATCCACGTGCCCTATGCCGATGTTCCGCCGCTGATAACCACCGAGCGTGTGATCCGCACCGTGGAAGTCACCGCCCAAGCCTTGAACCGCGATTTCGGCATCGCCGCACCGCGCCTTGTCGTGGCGGGACTCAACCCCCACGCGGGGGAAAGGGGCGCCATCGGCCGCGAGGAGCTAGAGGTGATAGGGCCTGCCGTCAGCGCCCTGCGGGCGCTCGGCTACGATTGCCGGGGGCCCCTTTCGGCGGACACCCTGTTCCATCCCGAGGCCCGGCAGTCCTACGACGCGGCGATATGCATGTACCATGACCAGGGATTGATTCCGGTAAAGATGCTCGACTTCTGGGGCGGGGTGAACGTCACCCTGGGCCTGCCTCTGGTGCGCACCTCGCCTGATCACGGGGTGGGCTTCGACATCGCCGGCCGCGGCTTGGCGCGCGCAGACAGTCTCATCGCGGCGATCCGAATGGCCGCCGACATCGCGCACCACCGTCATAGAGCGGCCTAGCCGTGTCCTTGGATGATCTTCCGCCCCTGCGCGACAGCTTGGCGGAGCACGGACTCACGGCGAACAAGGGTTTCGGCCAGCACTTCCTTCTCGATCTCAACATAACCCGCAAGATCGCTCGTCTGGCGGGGCCCCTGGAGGGCTGCGCCGTGCTGGAGGCGGGACCAGGGCCGGGCGGCCTCACCCGCGCTCTGCTGGAGGCCGGCGCCAGGGTGATCGCCGTTGAGAAAGACGCCCGCTTCCTGCCCCTGCTCGAACAGATCAGCGCCGCCGCCCAGGGGCGGCTCGTTCTTGTGCGCGACGACGCCTTGAGGGTCGATGAGGCCGCCCTGCTCGCCGAGCATGCCCCCGGCCGGCCTCTGAGGATCGTGTCCAACCTGCCGTACAACGTCGGCACGCCTCTGCTGATCAAGTGGCTTACCGGGCCCCTCGGATGGGAAGCCATGGCCCTGATGTTTCAGAAGGAGGTGGCCGAGCGCATCGTCGCCCCGGTGGCGAGCGAATCCTACGGCCGCCTGGCGGTCATCGCTGGCGCCCTGGCCCACGCCCAGATCGTGATGGATTTGCCCGCCCGCGCCTTCACCCCGCCGCCGAAGGTCGCCTCGGCGGTGGTCCTGCTGACGCCGCGAGTCGATCGCCCCAGCGCCCCCGACATCAGGGCCTTGGAGGCGGTCACCCACGCCGCGTTTGGCCAAAGGCGTAAGATGTTGCGCGGAAGCTTGAAGCAACTTGGGGGCGAGGCCCTGTGCGCTGCGGCCAAGATCGATCCGAACGCCCGAGGCGAGACAATCGACGTCGAGGGGTTCTTGCGACTGGCGAAGGCCAGCCGGGGCCAGCCTTCCGATCGAAGCTAGAGATGCTCGGCAAGCAGTTCGCCGACGAACGGCTCCAGCCAGGGATTGCGCCGACGGCGTAGACGCTCAGCCTGATAGATGTGCGCCAGGGACGCCAAAGCCAGATCGTAATCCTCGTTGACGATGACGTAGTCGTATTCGCCCCACCGGCTGATCTCGTCGGTCGCCCGGCCAAGCCGGCGGGCGATGACATCGTCTTTGTCCTGCGCGCGGGCGTGCAGCCGCCGGCTCAGCTCGGCCATGGAGGGTGGCAGAATGAAGACACGCACGGCGTCGTCCGGCGCCTGGGCGGCTACGCTCATGGCCCCCTGCCAGTCGATGTCGAAGAGCACGTCACGGCCCCCTTCGAGCACCGCCATGATCGGAGCCCGGGGACTGCCGTAGCAATGTTCGTGGACCTCCGCCCATTCCAGGAAGGCGTCCTCAGCCACCATGGCGTCGAAGGCCGCCCGCGTGACGAAATTGTACTCACGCCCGTTCTCTTCGCCGGGCCGCGGCGGGCGGGTGGTGCAGGAGATCGATAGTTCCAGATCAGGGTGGTCGGCCACAAGCCGCCGTGACAACGAAGTCTTGCCGGCCCCGGACGGGCTGGAAATCACCAGCATGAGGCCGCGGTGCGCTCCCTCTGATCTAATCGACATGACGCGCCCTTTTGCACGAGTGTTGGCTCCAGCCCTTGAGCGGCCCGTCGGGCGCGGTCAAGGGGCTGGCGCTCGCTGGCCGCCGACGGCGGGTTCGCCCGCCTTGCGATCCTGCTCGATCCGTCTCCAGCGGGCGACGTTGCGCAGATGCTGCTCGTAAGTCGCGGCGAAGACGTGACCGCCGGCGCCGTCCGCGACGAAATAGAGGTCGTTCGAGACCGCCGGGTCCAGCACCGCCGCCAGCGCCGCCCGGCCGGGATTGGCGATCGCCGTTGGGGGCAGTCCGTTGATTTGATAGGTGTTCCAGGCGTTGGGCTGGTCGAGTTCCGACTGTCTCAGGCCGCGCCCCAGCGGCTTACCCCGGGTCAGCCCATAGATGATGGTGGGATCCGATTCCAGTCGCATGCCCTGCCGAAGCCGGTTCACGAACACCGAAGCGATGTGGGGCCGCTCTGCTGGGACGGCGGTTTCCTTTTCAACGATCGACGCCAGGATAACCGCCTCGTCGACCGTCGTGATCGGCAAGTCCTTGCGGCGTTTGGCCCACAGGTCAGACAGCAGGGCGTCGCGAGCGTCGATCATTCGTTTCAGGACGTCGGCGCGGTCCTCGCCCCGCACCACGTCGTAGGTCTCTGGCAGGACGGCGCCTTCGGCAGGCACCGGCGCCGAGCCCTGGAGCACAGGATTGGCCATGAGGATCTCGACCGCCATTTCCGAGGTGATGCCCTCTGGAATCGTCACGCGGTGGCGCACGATGAGCCCTCGGCGGACCTTTTCCAGCACCTGCCCGATCGAGGCGCGGGAGGAGAAGGCGTACTCTCCCGGTTTCAGCTGCCGCGCCGCGCCGCTGATTTGGGCGGCGGCGGCGAAGACCGACGCTGAACGGATGGCGCCGCCCTGTTCCAGCGCGCCGGCGATTTCGCTGAGGCCGGCGCCCTTACGCAAGACCACTGTGGTCTGTCTGCCGTCGGTCGCCGCAGGACCCGGCCCGTTAAAGACCCACAGCCCCCACAAGGCCGCAAGGATGGCGGCCAGGGACAGGACCGCGAACCCGCTGCCCGCCGCGATGGCCAGCCGGCGTCGCAAGGGTAGGCCCGCCCTGCCATAGGCGCGCCTTGGGCTCACGACGCCTTCGCGAACACGAGCGAGGCGTTGGTGCCGCCGAAGCCGAAGCTGTTGGACAGGGCGTAATCGATCTTCATGGGCTTGGCCTTGTGCGGCACAAGGTCGATGGCGGTCTCAACCGACGGGTTGTCCAGGTTGAGGGTCGGCGGCGCGATCTGGTCCCGGATGGCCAGAACCGTGAACGCAGCCTCCACGGCCCCGGCCGCTCCGAGCAGGTGGCCGATAGCCGACTTGGTCGAGGACATCGTCGCCTTGCCGGCCGCGGAGCCCAGCAGCCGCTCCACCGCGCCCAACTCCAGCTCATCGCCCATTGGCGTGGAGGTGCCATGGGCGTTGATATAGTCGAGGTCGGCGGGAGATATCTTGGCCTGCTTCAGGGCCGCCTGCATGGCGCGGTAGCCGCCGGCGCCTTCCGGGGCCGGTGAGGTGATGTGGTAGGCGTCCCCCGACAGGCCGTAACCGATCACCTCGGCGTAGATTTTGGCGCCGCGCGCCTTGGCGTGCTCGTATTCTTCCAGGACCAGAACGCCCGCGCCCTCGCCCATCACGAAGCCGTCCCGGGCCTTGTCGTAGGGGCGCGAGGCCTTCTGCGGTTCGTCATTGAAGCCCGTGGAGACGGCGCGGCAGGCGATAAACCCGGCGATGCCGATCTTGCAAACCGCGGCCTCGGCGCCGCCGGCCAACATCACGTCCGCGTCCCCGAACTGAATGAGCCGCATGGCGTCGCCGATGGCGTGCGAGCCGGTGGCGCAGGCGGTTACGACCGAATGGTTGGGGCCCTGGAAGCCGTGTTTGATGGAGACCTGGCCTGACGCCAGATTGATCAGGGCCGATGGGATGAAGAACGGGCTGACGCGCCGGGGGCCCTTGGCGTCCAGCTCCAACGCGGTCTCGGCTATGGTGTTCAATCCCCCGATCCCCGAGCCGATGATCACGCCGGTCCGCTCGCGATCCTCAGGGGTCTGCGGCGCCCACCCGGAATCCGCCACCGCTTCATCGGCCGCAGCGACAGCGTAGAGGATGAAATCGTCGACGCGCCTCTGGTCCTTGGGCGACATGGTCTGGTCAGGATCGAAGGATCCCTCCACGTCGGGGCCGCCCCCGCCGCGACCGTCCACCCGCGGGACCTCGCAGGCGACCTGGCAGGCGTAGTCGGTCGGATCGAAGGCGGTGATGCGCCCTGCCCCGGATTTTCCGGCGAGCAGATTTTTCCAGCTGACGTCGACGCCCTGCCCCAAGGGGGTGATCAAGCCGACACCGGTCACGACGACGCGCCGCATGGGGATGTCTCCTCGCCGATCAATACACGAACGAAACCGCCGTCACTCCTTTTTTGGGAGCGCGGCGGCTGGACGGCGTGGCCGGCGATTCAGGCGCCGAGACGCTCGCCGATGAATTTCACGGCGTCGCCCACGGTCTGAATGTGTTCGGCCGCGTCATCGGGGATCTCGATGTCGAACTCTTCTTCGAAGGCCATCACCAGCTCGACGTTGTCCAGGCTGTCAGCGCCCAGGTCGTCGATGAAGCTGGCCTTCTCGGTCACCTTTTCCGGATCTGCATCCAAATGCTCGATGACAATTTTCCGGACTCGTTCGAGGACGTCAGACATAAAAATCAGCCTTGTTTTGGTGGGCCGCCGAAGCGGCTCCGGTCATCTAGATGAATGCATGGGATGGCTGCAAGGGCCCTCAAACACGGACGCCTGTTTAGATCATCACCATCCCGCCGTTGATGTGCAGGGTCTGGCCCGTGACATAGCCCGCTTCGTCGCTCGACAGATAGGCGCAGGCCGCGGCGATATCATCCCCTCCCCCCAGCCGTCCAGCAGGGATGCGGCCGGTGATGGCGTCCTTCTGGGCGTCGCTGAGGGCGTCAGTCATGGGGCTGGCGATAAAGCCCGGCGCGACACAGTTTACGGTGACGTTGCGGGCCGCGACTTCCTGCGCTAGGGCCTTCGAGAAGCCGATCATGCCGGCCTTGGACGCGGCGTAGTTGGTCTGCCCGGGGTTTCCCATCACTCCGACAACTGAAGTGATGCCGATGATCCGGCCCCAGCGGCGCTTCATCATCCCGCGCAGGGCGGCGCGGGACAGGCGGAAATAGGCGTCGAGGTTCACCCGCAGGACGGTGTCCCAGTCCTCGTCCTTCATGCGCAGCAGCAGGCCGTCGCGGGTCAAGCCGGCGTTGGAGACCAGGATGTCCACGGCCCCGGCCATGGCTTCGGCCTGGCCCACCAAGGCGTCGACGGCGGCGGCGTCTCCCAGATCACAGGCCTGCATATGGACCCGGTCGCCCAGTTCGGCGGCCAGGGCGGCCAGGGCCTCTTGCCGCGTGCCGGACAGAACCAGATGGGCGCCTTGGGCGTGCAAGGTCCGGGCGATGGCCCCGCCGAGGCCGCCGGACGCGCCAGTCACCAGAGCGGTCTTGCCAGTAAGGTCGAACATCACAGGGAACTCGCGAAGGCTTCGATGTCGGCGGGGGTGTTGAGGGCGGCGGCGGGCGCGTCCGGGACGGTGCGTTTGGCCATGCCGGTGAGCACCTTTCCGGCGCCGAGCTCGGCGAAGCGAGTCACCCCGCCTCCGTCCGCCAGCCAGGTCACGCTCTCGCGCCACCGCACGCGGCCGGTCACCTGCTCGACGAGCAGGCGGCGGATCGTGTCCGGATCATGCACCGGGCGGGCGGTTACATTGGCCACCAGGGGCGTGCGCGGAGCGACGATGACCGCAGCGGCCAGGGCCTGCGCCATCTCGTCGGCGGCCGGTTGCATCAGGGGGCAATGGAAGGGGGCGGAAACATTGAGCAGGATCGCCCGCGCCCCTAGTTCCTTGGCCTTCTCTATGGCGCGATCAACTCCGGCCTTGTCGCCTGAGATGACGACATTGCCGGCGTTGTTGTCATTAGCGACCACGCAGACGCCCACATCCGCCCCGGCGGCGGCGGCGGTCTCGGCCAGGGCGACATCGGTCTTGGGGCCGATCAGAGACGCCATGGCCCCCTGCCCTACCGGAACGGCGCGCTGCATGGCCAGGCCGCGAAGCTTCAGCAGGCGGGCCGTGTCGGCCAGGGTGAAGGCCTGCGCCGCCGCCAGCGCGGAATATTCCCCCAGGCTATGACCCGCGACAAAAGCCGCCCGGTCGATGCCGACGCCGAAGTCACGCTCCAACACCCTCACCACGGCCATGCTGACCGCCATCAAGGCGGGCTGGGCGTTCTCGGTCAGGGTCAGCTCCTCCTCCGGCCCCTGGCTCATCAGCTTGAACAGCGGCTGGCCCAAGGCGTCGTCGACTTCCTGGAACACCTCGCGGGCGGCGGGAAAAGCGGCGGCGAGATCCAGACCCATGCCGACGGCCTGGCTGCCCTGGCCGGGAAAAAGAAAAGCAAGGCTCATGAAGCGGTCTTCTGCGATTGCACTTGGCCGGAGGGTTAGGGGATTAGGCGCCGGGCGGCAAGTTCGCGGGCCTGACCGCTCAGGGAACCCCGCCCCTTGCCCCGGGCGGCCTATTGGCGTATCAGCCCCGCTCTCCTGGAAGGCGGTCTTGCGCGGACCTCCAAAGACTGCGGACGTTCGGTTCGCAGCGCCGTGCAATGATCCATCGCCCGTCTGGTCCTTCCGGCCAGACCCGGCGCCGCCCTCCTCATCGGAAGAAGGACCTTATGGCGCTCTACGAACACGTCATCATCGCGCGGCAGGATATCTCGCCGCAACAGGCCGAAGCCCTCAACGAGACCGTCAAGGAAATCATCGAAGGTCTGGGCGGTCACATCGCCAAGATCGAGTACTGGGGCCTTCGCAACCTCACCTATCGCATCAAGAAGAACCGCAAGGGACACTACTCCCTGCTGGCTCTCGACGCGCTAGCCCCCGCCGTGCAGGAGTTGGAGCGTCAGCTGTCGCTCAATGAGGACGTCCTGCGCTTTCTGACCATCCGCGTCGACGAGATCGACCTGGAGCTGTCGCCGGTGCTGGCGCGGCGCGACCGTGACCGCGAGCGGGGCGACCGTCCCGAGCGGCGCGGCTATGACGATTACGCCCCTGGCGGCGGCGGTGACCGCGCCCCGGCCGCTGTTTAAGGAGCCACGCAAATGACCGACGAAACCGCAGCGGGGGCCCCCGCCGCCGGCGGCGCCCGCCGCCCCTTCTTCCGCCGCCGCAAGGTGTGCCCGTTCTCGGGCGCTGGCGCTCCGAAGATCGACTACAAGGACGTCAAGCTGCTGCAACGCTACATCTCCGAGCGCGGCAAGATCGTCCCCTCGCGCATCACGGCCGTCTCGGCCAAGAAGCAGCGCCTGCTGGCCCAGGCCATCAAGCGCGCGCGCTTCCTGGCCCTGCTTCCCTATGTCGTGAAATAGGGAGCAGCACAGATGAAAGTCATTCTTCTTGAACGCGTCGAAGGACGCGGCGCTCTGGGCGACACCGTCAACGTCAAAGACGGTTTCGCGCGCAACTTCCTGTTGCCCATGGGCAAGGCCCTGCGCGCCACCGAAGCCAACCTCAAGGTCTTCGAAGGCCAGCGGGCCGATATCGTGGCCCGCAACGAGACAGCCAAGGAAGCGGCCAGCCAATCGGGCGCGAGCCTGGACGGCAATGCCTATGTGATGATCCGCCAGGCGGGCGAGACCGGCCAGCTCTATGGCTCGGTCTCCGGCCGCGACGTCGCCGACGCCATCGTGGCGGAAGGCGGCAAGGTGGACCGCAGCCAGGTCGTCCTCGACAAGCCCATCAAGATGCTGGGCGTCCACGAGGTGAAGCTGAAGCTTCATGCCGAAGTGACGGTCACGGTCACGATCAACATCGCCCGCTCCGCGGACGAGGCCGAACGCCAGGCGCGCGGCGAGAACGTGATCGCATCGCAGTACGACGAGGACAAAGCCTTCGCCGAAGAACAGGCAAAGGACATGCTCGAAGGCGGCGCCGGCAGTCACGACGTGGATTTCGGCGCGGACCGCTAGGTCTCCTCCTCAGAGTTCCAATTGCGAAGCGGCCCGGACGACAGCCCGGGCCGCTTTTGCGTACGCTCCACGCGCACGCAGTCACCCGACTACGTCTCCAGCAGGACCTTGCCCCCCCCGAAGATCATGCGTTTGCCATCAAAAGGCATTTGCGACGAGGCGTCTTTCAACCGCGGATCGGACATCACCTTGGCGTTGACGGCGTCGCGTTGCTCGCGCGACCCGTAGGTGATCCACGAGAACACGACCACTTCGTCCTCCTTGGCCTGGACCGCCATCGGGAATGACGTGACCTCTCCGGAAGGCACGTCGTCGCCTACGCACTCGACATAGGACAGGGCGCCGTATTCTTTCCAAACCTCCCCCGCCTTGGCGGAAAACGCTTAGTAGGCGTCGATATTCTGCTTGGGAACGGCAAGGACAAAACCGTCGACGTAGGACATGGCAATCTCCAACAAGCGGCATCGGCGGTGGCCGGAGCGCGGACATAGAACG
>Ga0105047_10001262_pt1 | contig 45091 bp, 40 predicted proteins | sample MAT04_FD_78384 | JGI IMG/M metagenome (GOLD analysis project Ga0105047, IMG submission 78384) | Freshwater microbial communities from Lake Fryxell liftoff mats and glacier meltwater in Antarctica - MAT-04 (megahit assembly) | ecosystem: Environmental > Aquatic > Freshwater > Ice > Liftoff... | reverse complement strand
GCGTGCGGCCGTTGCCGCGACAGTACCGATGCCCGAGGGGTATTACACCACATATGGTGGACAATTCGAGAATCAAACGCGCGCAACGGAACGATTGGCGTTAATCGTGCCGCTGGTGCTACTCGTGATTGGTGCACTGCTGTACGGAAGTTTCGGGACGTTGCGGCACGCGCTGTTGGTGATGCTCAATGTGCCATTCGCGCTCGTTGGAGGAATTGCGGCGCTCTGGTTGCGCGGGCTGAACCTCAATCTCAGTGCGTCGGTTGGCTTCATCGCGCTGTTTGGTGTGGCGGTGCTGAATGGCGTGGTGCTGATCGCGTATATCAACGAGTTGCGTGCGCGAGGGACGTCATTGCAGGAAGCCGTACGCTTGGGAGCCGACGTGCGATTTCGCCCTGTGCTGATGACCGCACTCGTCGCCTCGGTTGGGTTCATTCCGATGGCCATTTCCACGAGTAGCGGTGCCGAGGTGCAGCGCCCTCTCGCCACCGTGGTCATCGGCGGACTGTTGTCGGCAACGTTTCTCACGCTGCTCGTGCTGCCGACGGTGTACGCGTGGGTGGAGGAGCGTGTGGCGCGGTGATACGCAATTAATGCCCACCAGATCGGCGAGAGTCTATGTCAACGGATTCTCCTGGGAGTCGACGGGCTCGCGCCTCGCCGCCGATAGTTCACTGCCTGGGCAACACCGGCAACCGCACGTACGACGCGTGGGCGTTGTTCCGCAAAATCGTCATCGTAGCCTTCTGAAAATCGCTGGCATTCGCGGTGTTGATGTTCGGCACAAAGTTTTGAGGGTTGCGATCGACCAACGGGAACCACGAGCTCTGCACATGTACCATCAGTCGGTGGCCCTTCTTGAACGTGTGAAAGACGTCATGCAACACGTAGTTCACTGAATCCGCCTTGCCCGGAATGAGCGGCTCGGGTTTTTCCAATGATCGACGCCAGCGCGCGCGAAACACATCACCTTTCACGAGCTGTTGATACCCGTCCATCACAGTGGCACCACCTCGGCCGCCCGCCGGCATGTCGGGATTGACGTCAATCACCTTCACAACGATGTCGGCGTCGGTGCTGGTCGTTGTGAAATGAATGCCCACGCCAATTGGCCCCGCGAGTGTGAGATCTTCCGTTAGCGGCGTTGTTTGATACGCCAGCACGTCCGGACGCCGGCTCGCAAAGCGTTGATCCTCGAGCGGATACAGCGAGTAGTACCCAAACGATACTCCTGCGGTGTACGGCACCGGTTTGGCAGGATCGCTCACATACGAATCCGATCCCGACCCTGTCGTCGGTTTGTTGTACGACAACTCTCCATTGCTACCGAGGTACAGGGCTTTCGGTGTGACGGATTTTGGCGGCCACACATCGAACATGCGCCATTTGTTGGCACCGGTTTCAAACGCCGCAACCTTGGGCAGCGGCGCGCCACATTTGTCCTTCAGCAAACACGCAAAGAATGGAAATCCAATGCTGTCGCGAAAGAATTGTCCCGGTTTTCCATCAAACTTCAGCACGCCCAACGAATCATCACCGCCGCGATTCCAGGCACCGTGTGTCCAAGGTCCCATGACGAACGTGCGCGTGGTGCTCTTGCTCATTTCTTCGAAGGATTGATTCAGACGAAGCGGGCCGTACGGATCTTCACCGTCGTACCATCCGCCAACCGTGAGCACCGCCGGCTTGATGTTCTTTTCGTGTTTCCAGATACTGCGCTTCTGCCAGTAGGAGTCGTAGTTGGGATGCGCCATGATGCTGTCCCAGAACGCGACGCGATGTTGCAGGATGTCTGGTGAGAGATTCTTGACCGGCCCTATGCGCAAGAAGAAGTTGTAGCCATCGCCAGTTGGAAACGCCGGTCGCGCCGGATACGCGGTGACTGGTCCATCGCGCGGTTGATCGAAGCCGCTCAGGAAGTTGAAGGTTTGCGCCAGCGTGAGCACGCCGTTGTGATGCCGATCATCACCGAGATACCAATCAATCATGGGCGCCGAAGGATATGCCGCCTTGTGGGCGGGATGTGCATCAGGCAAGCCGGCGGCCACAAAAAATCCCGGCGCGGAGTTTCCCCACGTTCCCACGCGACCGTTGTTGTTTGGAATGTTCTTGATCAGCCAGTCGATGGTGTCGTACGTATCGCTTGACTCATCAACATCTTTGTTGCCCTGCTTGACCGCGATGTACGGCGTCATGAACTGGTAGTAGCCCTCGCTCATAAACCGGCCGCGTACATCCTGATTAACGAAGATGTAGCCGTCGTCCTGAAACGCACGCCACGGACCGAGCGATGCCGCGTACGCGTCACCATACGGGGCTACGCCATACGGAGTGCGCATCAGCATGATGGGATAACGTTTGCTCGTATCGCGCGGCGTGTAGATCGAAGTGAACAGTTGCGTGCCGTCGCGCGTCAGAATGCGAACCTCGCGCTTGGCATACGCGCGTTGCACGTCGGCCGCGCTGCTCGCCGCTTGCGCTGGCACCGGTTGCGCCCGCACGGTGAACGGCGCAAGCGTCAGTACGAGCAACGCCAGAATTCTACGCATGGTTGTCTCCAACTACGGGTTCAGGTGCGACCGCGACAGCGCTCGCCGGCGAACAACACGTCGACGCTGCTCGAGAGGCTGTGGCTTCCTGTATGGGAGGGCACGGAACCGATCCGTACGAGCAGAACACACAGCAATCGCCTTCGAGAGGCCGGAGCACCGTCTGGCATCCGTTGCATTCGTGAAAGAACTGGCACGCGTTTACGCGCATACGCAGGGTTTCGCGTTCGCCACAGACTGGGCAGCGGAGCTCTGACAGAGTTTCCATGCACACCAAACTGCTCCAGAAGACCGCCAAGGGGAATACGCGAGTTCGATCCTGTGGCAAACCGGCGGATATTCCCGCAACGCTCCTATACTCGTTGCCGGTTGATGCCAGCAGCGGTTGTGTGTACGCTTCCTCATCCCGCTACCACTGCAATTATGAACGCGTTCATTCGGCGATCGCTGGCTGTGGCCGGCACGGCGCTGGTGCCAGCACTGCTGTCCACCAACTCCGGAAAATCAACTATTCCGGGCGACTACGGCCGGTGGTTTTCGCGCGACGTCGCATCGGATGCGCCGCGGCACGTGATGGCGGACAGCCTCGCTAGCCCCGCCGCACCCGGAAGCGCAGAGCCGTTCCTGAGTGTCGGCGCCAACGGCAAAGTGTACATGTCGTGGCTCGAACCGGCGCCACCGGGTTACAGTTTGCGATTTGCCGTACTCGAAGGGCGCATTTGGTCGGCCCCGCGCACGATCGTCACGCGCGAAGATTTTTTCGTGAACTGGGCCGACTTTCCATCAATCAAGGTGCTGGACGGGAATCGACTGGCGGCGCATTGGTTGCAACGCAATGGCAAAGCCACGTACGCGTACGGCGTGCGCATTGCACTCTCCGACAACGGCGGGCAAACCTGGCGCGACGCGGTCACTCCGCATCGTGACACCACACAATCCGAACATGGATTTGTCACGCTGTGGGACGAGCGTGGTACGCTAGGCGCCGCGTGGCTTGACGGCAGAAATACGGCGCCGGGCGAACACGACGCCGCGCACTCCACGAGTGGTGGAATGATGCTGATGTCAACCACCGTGTTACCAAACGGCAAGCTTGGCGCAGAAGTACAACTCGACGCTCGCACCTGCGACTGTTGTCAGAATGCGGCCGCCGTTACGAGCAACGGACCAATCATTGCGTATCGCGATCGCTCTCCCAACGAAATCCGCGACATCTACGTCACTCGGCGCGTCGCTGGACGATGGATTGCGGGAGCCCCCGTGCACAACGACCACTGGAAAATCGCGGCGTGTCCGGTAAATGGACCGGCAATTGCCGCGGCGGGAAGCCGTGTCGCGCTCGCATGGTTTGCGGCGCCCGGAGACAGCGCCCGCGTGCAACTGGCGTTCTCCAACAATGCCGGTGCGAAGTTTGATGCACCCATCCGCGTTGATGGTGGGCAACCCGCGGGTCGCGTCGACGTAGCGTTGTTGCCGGACGGCGGTGCGCTGGTGACGTGGGTTGAACGGGTTGGGGGAGACACCGCTGCAGTTCGCGCGCGCCGCATTTCACGTGCAGGTGTTGCCGGTGTCACGACAACCATTGCGACTTCGTCAACGGCGCGCGCCAGCGGATTTCCCCGCGCTGTCATCGCTGGATCCGACGTGGTATTCGCGTGGACGCTGCCAGGGAAGCCATCCAGCGTGCGCGTAGCCCGGGCGCCGCTCACCGATTTCAAGTGATTGCTCAGTTGCGTGCGGCGCTGCTGGTGCAACGCGCCGTGTTTCGCTCGACGAAGTTCGCATCTACGCAGTTGTCGATGTTGGCATCGCTGTTTGCCGTCGCGCTCGCGATTGGGTGCGCGCCCAGGGAAAAAGCGCCGGTGGTTGTGGGTGATGGCCGAGTTGAAATCGGGGCAGTGGTGCCGGCCTACGCTGCCCAGTCTGTGAACGGTGATTCCGTGTCACTGGAAGCGCTGCGCGGCACCGTGACGCTGCTCAACATCTGGGCCACGTGGTGTCTGCCGTGTCGCGCAGAAATTCCCGAGCTCCGAAACCTGCACGCGCGTTATCAGCGACAGGGGCTCGCACTGATTGGAGTGAGTGTTGATGCCGACGGTACGAATGACCTCATTCAGAAATTTATGCGCGACTTCCAGATGACGTTTCCGGTGTGGCATGATCCGGAGGAACGCATCCTGACGACATTTCGAACCATTGGCGTACCCTCGACTTTTCTCATAGACAAGAAAGGCGTCCTGCGCTGGCGAACGACTGGGCCCATCGCGCCCGGCGACTCCTCGCTCAAGCAGGCGATCGAACGGGCGCTGAGTTCCTGACACCAGCAGCGGAAAGTCTGACCAAAAAGTAGGGTTTCCCTCACAAACCATCAGGCGCACGCTGACTGCCGACGTTGTCAGAAAGTGCTACGTTATGTGACGGCCAACGGCCGCACCACGTTGACAGCAGTGGCAGCTGCCGGCCGGAGGGTCACCATCGGGGAAACGCGCATGGTTTTGACTATCGAGCAACACCAGGCACGATACGGCGGCATGCTCGCGATGCGCGGAATCATCGTACTGATGCTCGCGCTGTTGTCGCTGCTGCAGGCCGAGCGATTTTTTCTGACGGCGATCCTGGGCGTAGCATCGCTGCTTGTCGTATTCGGCCTGTACGAGATTGTGAATGCGTATCGCATGCGCGAACTATCGTTTCACCAATGGTGGCTTCCGTTGCTGGATGGATCGGCCGCCGTGTTTTTTGGAATTGTATCAATGAGCGTGACGCTGGTGGGCATGCGCGTTGCGATCTGGCTCATGGCCGCGTGGTTCATGTATTACGCGCTCTGCCTCATCATTGCAGCGGGGCTATCGGATCGCCGTGAGAGCGTGCGTCACACTCTGTTTGTGGCTGGCCTCTTTCACGTGCTTGGTGGGGCCGCGGTATTGCTGATGCCAATACATCCACGCATCAGTATGCTTGCCCTGCCGCTCGTGGGAGCCGCGTACGTCGTGTTGTTTGGCGCCTGGCAGATTAGCGCAGGTAGTTGGCTTATTCACAACGCCAAAAGCGCGAATGAGCGCGAGGTATTCCTCGCGCCAACATTTGCGTGACGCCTCGGACTTGATGAACGCGAACTATTCTTCGCACCAACATTAGAGTGACGATGTGGACGTGCGGTGAAGGCTATTTCTTGATCTCGCCATCGTCGTCGTGCAGCATACGAAGCGCTGGAGTGTCGAGATCGTCGTATTGTCCCGACAAGGTGGCGCGTACAAATGCCCAGACGCCGGCTCCCACAAAGAGGAGCGCCAGTGGCAACACTACGAAAACGACGCTCATGATTGACGCTCAGACTGTTGTGGGAACGTGCGGCTCATCCATGATGCAACAACCACTGTAATCGAACTGGCTGGCATCAGCACTGCGGCAATCAGCGGTGTCAACATCCCGGCAATCGCGAGTCCGCCGCCAATCAGGTTATACGCCACCGAGAAGGCGATGTTGCGTTTGATCACGCGTGCTGTACGCTCTGTGCCTTCGATCAACTCAACGAGCGTCGCGAGTCCCGGACGCGTGAGATGTACATCGGCGTTGGCCAGACACGCTTCGGCACCTCCGTGCACGCCAATCCCAACCGTTGCCGCGGCAATCGCAGACGCATCGTTGACACCATCACCAACCATCACCACGCGTTCGCCACGCGCTTTGCACCGTTCGATAAAAGCGAGTTTGTCTTCGGGAGCGTTGCCGCCGCTTACTGCGCTGGGCTCAAACTCCAACGTTTTGCCGACCGTTGCGGCGACTGCCGGGCTATCTCCACTCAGCATAATTGTGCGCCAGCCTTTGTGACGCAGAATGCGCAGTGAGGCGAGAGCGTCGGCACGAATCGCGTCGCCGAGTCCGGCGCAGGCAACCACCTCGTTGTCTACGGCCACACACACGGGCGTCAGCGAGGGGTCGAGTCCCTGAAGCGCGACATCAATTTCGGCATGAGGCGTATGTGCATGTGCCATGACCCAGCGCGGCGCACCGACACGGACGAAAGTCCCGTCGACCATTCCTTCAAGGCCGTTACCCGCAAAGTGTTGCGACTGCGTCGCGCTCAAGACACTCGTGTCTCCCCACGCACGTCGAAATCCGGCCGCCAGTGGATGCGACGATCCAACTTCAAGCGCGTGTACCAATGGTTGCACCCACAACGGTCCGCTCCACGCAACCAGCGTCGTTTGCCCCTCGGTCAGCGTGCCGGTCTTGTCCAGCACCAAGGTTGATGGGACCGACAACAACTCCAGTGCGTCGCCGCCTTTCACGAGAATTCCATTTCCCGCGGCACGTCCAATCGCGACCGTAATGGCCAGCGGTGTTGCAAGCGCCAGGGCGCACGGGCAGGTGACAATGAGGAGCGCGATAGCATCGTCCAACGCGCGTTGCGGTGCGTACTGCCACTTGATGACAAACGTCAAAACAGCGGCAACGAGCACGACGGCCACGAAAATTCCAGCGAGTCGATTCGCGAGCAGCACGACCGGTGCGCGGCGCTGCGCACTCTCCTCCACCTGTTGCAAAAGGCGCGCGATGCGACTCTCCTCTCCCGCGGCCTCAACGAACACGCGAATCGGTGCCTCAATGTTCAGTGTCCCGCCAAAGACCGGGTCACCAACCGTCACGCGCGTCGGTCGCGATTCGCCAGTTAACAGCGCCGCGTTGATCGAAGACGATCCTTCAGTCACTCGGCCATCTGCCGCGAAACACTCGCCAGCCCGTACGTCCATCACCATGCCGGGAAGCAGCGCCGCTGTCGGCACCTCCCGCACGCGATCCCCGTCAACAATGCGCGCGCTACTCGGCGCCAGCGCGTGCAACATTTCGGCCGAATCCGACGCGAGACGCTGCCCGCGCAGCTGCAGAAATCGTCCAACAAGCAGTGCGAAGATCAAAATGGCGAGACCATCAAAATACACTGGCCCGCTATTCGTGATGGTGTTGACTGCACCGCGCACCAATCCGGCCGCGAGCGCGATGGCGATTGGCACATCCATATGCAGCGAGCGGGTGCGAAAGGCCGACAGCGCGCCCGTGAAGAAGACGCGGCCTGGCCAGGCGAAGGCCGGCAACGTCAATAACAAACTCACCCAGCGGAAGAATCGCTGATACGAATCGTCCATGCCGTTTCGTTCGCCGCTGTACAACGCGAGTGCGGCCAGCATGACATTGATGGCGATTGCGCCGGCCACGCCGATGCGCGCCAACAGGCGTCGGTTTTCGGTTTGGCGAAGGGCGTCGCGTGATACGCCGCGAAAAGGATGCGCCTGGTAGCCAAGTGTGTCGAGCGTTCGCGCGATCTGCGACAGCGGCAACGTTCCGGCGTCCCACTCAACGGTCGCGAGCGAGCGGCGTATGTTGAGTTCGGCCCGGGCAACTCCGGACAGCAGCAACGGTACGCGTTCGACGAGCCACACACACGACGCGCAGTGCACTCCTTCCAGATACAACTCGGTGCGAGACAATCCGTCAGCCGTTTCGCGAATGTAGAGAGATGCGAAGGTCGCATGATCGAACTCCTCGTAACTCCTCCCGGACGACCGCGCGGGCCTTTCACGTCGCTGGGGCAAAGCGTAATACTGGCCAAGCCCGTGCGACTGCAGCATCGAGTACACCATTTCGCATCCGCTGCAGCAGAACACGTGCTCGGCCGTGTGGTCCGACGCTTCACTTGCAGTAGCCAGGCCGCAATGCGCACAGGCTGGCGCGGTGCGCATGGCTGCGTCGGCGCCACTGCGTACCTCAGTCGTACCGAGCTGCAGACTAGTGGACATGCGTGAACGCCATTCGACCCGACAGCGTCAAAATTCCGGTGATCAGCACGACGGCAGCACTGAGTTGCGGCATCCGCTCGCGAAACGGAACAAGAATGCGTTGCGCTCCAATACCCACAGCGACGAGCGCGGGCAGTGTCCCAAGCCAGAACACAGCCATGAAGAACACGCCGCCCAGCGCCGAACCCGCACCGCCCGCTGCCGCGACAAACACATACAACCAGCCGCACGGAAGCGCCCCGGTAAGCACGCCGGTCGCAAGCGCGCGTACGGACGGCGGCTGCTGGCGAATTCTCAACAACACGCTTCCCGCCGCGCGCTGCCAGACGAGTGGCACTCCCACGTTTCGCACGCGCGCAAACATGCGCACGCCGCTGCGCGCCATCAGATCGCTGATTGCCCAGGCGATTAACAGGCTGCCGGAAACAATCGCCGCGCCACGCGCAATTCCCGCGAGCGCGCCCAAGTGCGTGATGTGGCCACCCAACGAACCAGCCGCTGCACCCAGTACGGCGTAGGCGAGGAGGCGGCCCACGTTGTACATGGCGTGTGCGTGCAACGCGCGTGACGTTGATACAGCGGCCGTTGCGTCACCAACATAGAAACACACAAAACCACCGCACATGGCGGCGCAGTGCACGCTGCCAATCAGGCTCGCACCTAAAATGGCAAACGGTGCGGCCGTCATTAGTGTGGCGCGCCCGTCGGTGGGATATCTCCACCTGACACTTCCACGCGTGTTGACGAAACGAAGTGTTCGTTGCCGCGCCACGCACCAATCTGCACTTCCCACTGTCCCGAATGTGCCACTGCAATCGCATGCCGATACACGCCCGGGGCATCGGTGGATTCGTGCGTGAGGATCAGCCGCACCCGTTCGTTCGCGCGCGCGTTGAAGAACGCAACGGCAACGACACTGTCGGCAGCAATCGGCAGCGCGCTCGAATCGCTCAATTGCACCCGTAACACTCCAGCGCCGCGCCGAACGCCGTGAATCGCCACTGCCGCAGTCCACCCGAGTGCATCGCTCCGTCGCTGCTGCTGCATCGTCGTATCGAAGTCAACCGCGCGCTGATAGTAGTTATCCTCGATGGCAAACGACGGGTCGTTGTTCGCCACGCGCATCATGATCAGGTTTCCGACAACGCTGGTGGCCAGTATCGCCGTAATGCCAATCGGCCATGCCATCCCCGGTTTCATTGGAGTTTCCCACCCGTTGACGCTTCCGGTCCTAGAAGCCGGTATGCAATGCTGGTCTCGAATTTGTGACCGTCAGTGATGTGCAGTTGCACGAAGCGTTCTCCTTTGGCAAAGCCGGCGCGCGGCATCAGAACAAAGATGCTGGTTTCACGAGTCGCACCGGCCGCAATCTCCAGCGGATTCTCTGGCGCAATCACGTTCACGCCGTCAGGCAGCGGTTGCTCTCCCCCGTCAAGCTTCAGCGCATAACTGGCCGCATTGTCGCCGCGGTTGCTGATCTTGATGCGCACCTGATTGGAAATGCGCCCGTCGCTCTCTTCTACAAACGGCGCCCCGATACCGCGCAGCACCGTCACATCCGCCGATTGTTTCATTGCCAACGCTACCACCAGTGAACCACCGAGTATCAGTAGCAGCGTGGGATACAGAATGGTGCGCAGGCGCAACCAGTGGCGACCGCGCCCCGCGAGCGCGGCCTGCGTCGTGTAGCGAATCAAGCCAGTCGGCTGGCCAACTCTCGTCATCACGTCATCACACGCGTCGATGCACTGGGTGCAGTGCACGCACTCCATCTGCAGCCCGTTTCGGATGTCAATGCCGGTAGGGCAGGTTTGCACGCAGGCGTTGCACGAAATGCAATCGCCAGTGCCGGCGTCGGGCGCACGCGTCGCCTTCGGGCCCAGCGCGCGCGGCTCACCACGCGCCGTATCGTACGCAACAATCAACGACTGTTGGTCCAGCAAGGCCGCCTGCCAGCGGCCGTACGGGCACACAATCAGGCACGTCTGCTCGCGAAAATACGTGAAGTTGAACCACACCAGCCCCGTCACCACTGCTACCAGCAGAAACGACGTGGGATGTTCGGCCGGCGAATGCGTCATCCAATCGTACAGATGATCGGTGCCCACGAAATAGGCCAGCACCGTGTGGGCAACAAACAACGACAGAAAAAGAAACGTGGCGTATTTCGCTATGCGCCGAGGAGTGAACCAGGCGCTCTTCTTGTCGAGATTGCGCGACCCGGTGTAGCCGCCATCAAACCAGCGGCCGATTGGCCGAAACAAAAATTCGAGGTACACCGTTTGCGGACACGCCCATCCACACCACGCGCGCCCAAAAAACGCCGTGACGAGAAAAATCCCCAACACGCCGCTCGCCATGACCAGCATGAACAGCAACGTGTCCGTTGGCAAAAATGTGTACGTCAACAGTGTGAACTGTCGGTGCGGCAAGTCCATCAAAAATAGTGGCTTTCCAAACAAGCGGAGGTGCGGAACCGCAAAAAACACCACCATCAACGCATAGGCCACCACACGCCGGCGCTGCCACCACTTCCCGTATGATGGCTTCGGGCGAATCCATCGCCGCGTGCCATCTTCGTTGAGCGTTGGCAAAACTCTACCGCGGCGCACTGGTGGCGCGTGCGCTGAACTGCTCACGGCGTCACGATAACGCCCTGCGGGGCCTTGGAGTTTGCCGGGTGGGTCCCTTGTAATGAGGCGATATAGGCAACGACGGCATTCACCTGGTCAGGCTTGAGAATCTTGCCCCAGGGTGGCATGCCCTTGGCCAGAATTCCCTCAGTGACACTCTTGTGCAAATCAGACAGGTGCCCACCGTGCAGCCAGTATTCATCGGTCAGGTTTGGACCAATCACTCCACCGCCAGCAGCACCGTGGCACGCAACGCAGTTCACGGAAAATACTTTCCGTCCAGCTTCTATTACGGATGCGTCCTTGCTCAGCCCCAGCAACGTCGCGTCTGACACGTCGCTCACGGGTGCCGGGTGCAGCGCCAGCTGTTTCGCCATCTCGACTTCGTAATCGGCAATACGCCCCGCACCGTTACCAACCGGGCCTACGTTGAACATGTACACAATTGAAAAGACGATGGTGCCAGCGAACGTCAGCAGCCACCACCTCGGCATCGGGTTGTCGTATTCTCGAATGCCATCGTATTCGTGTTCGAGTACGCGATCAGTCACCCCGGCTGGCGGCGGCGTCTCCTCCTTGTTCCGCGACGGCTCATTCATGAGTTTCTCCGAGCGCGCACACGGTCGGCGGCCGCGTCGTCGAGTGGCAACAACGCGGCTTCTCGCAGTTCCTTGCTCCGCGATGGCAGGAACGTTCGAATAACGATGGCGACAAAAACGGCCAGGAATATCACCAACGCAACCTGCGCGTAGAATGACAGGCCGGCGTGGCTCATGATGTCAGCGAGTTTCATTATCGGCTTCCCGTGGTAATCGGCTGCGCCTTGATATCGCGACCGAGGCGCTGCATGTACGCAACGATGGCAACGATCTCCTTGTCCTCGAGATTCGCCGGTCCGCCCTGCGAAGCAATCGTCGCCGCAATGAGCCCGGCTTGCGCACGCGCAATTGCGGCGGCCGAGTTCACCGCGTCGCCGTATGGTACACCCAGCATCACCATCACATCGACACGCTTCTGAATTCCGTCGAAATCAATCTTCTTTGTCAGGAAGTGTTCGTACGCCGGCATGATGGAATTAGCGGTGATGGCGCGCGGATTGGCGAAGTGTCGCACATGCCACAAGTCTGGATATTTTCCGCCCTCACGCGCGAGATCGGGGCCAATACGTCGCGATCCCCACAAAAACGGATGGTCGTACACTGACTCGCCCGGCTTCGAATACTCGCCAAACCGTTCCGTTTCATAACGAAACGGACGAATCATTTGCGAGTGACAATTGAAACACCCGTTGGCGATGTACACGTCGCGTCCTGCGAGCTCGAGCGGGGTGTACGGTTTGACCGAAGCAATGGTGGGGACGTTTGACTTGATCAGAAATGTTGGCAGAATTTCAAACAGCGACGCCACGACGACGGCCAGAATGGTGAGTGACGTAAACAGCAGCGGCGCGCCTTCCCAGCGGCGATGCCACGCAACCGAGTTAAATCGCTGTACCAGGCTCCCCTTGGCTGCGGTCGACGGAATCACCGGTACAAGGCGTGACAACGGCGCGGCCTCAATCACGGGTTCTGCGTAGACCGCCGGACGGCGGCGCCAGGTCATCAGAATGTTCCAGCCGAAAATGAAGGTGCCGGTGAGGTAGAACAGGCCGCCGACCACCCGCATCCAGTACATCGGCAATAGCCGCACCACGGTCTCAACGAAGTCGGGATACGCCAGGCGTCCCGTCTCGTCAAACGCACGCCACATCAAACCCTGAGTGACGCCGGCGCTGTAAATCGCAACGACATACAACACAATTCCCACCGATCCCAGCCAGAAATGCACCGACATCGCGCGGTGACTGTAAATCTCCGTCTGAAACAGTCGCGGCAACAACCAGTAGATCATCCCGAACGTCATGAAACCGTTCCAACCCAGCGCACCAGTGTGCACGTGAGCGATGATCCAGTCGGTGTAGTGCGCGACCGCGTTCACGCTGCGAATCGACAGCATCGGCCCTTCAAACGTGGACATGCCGTACGCCGTAATGCCAACCACGAAAAACTTGATGATCGGATCTTCGGCCACCTTGTGCCACGCGCCGCGCAGCGTGAGCAGACCGTTGATCATGCCGCCCCACGAAGGCGCCCACAACATGACCGAGAACAACATGCCGACTGTGCTGGCCCACTCGGGAAGCGCTGTGTAGTGCAGGTGATGCGGCCCCGCCCAGATGTACATGAATACCAACGACCAAAAATGCAGAATCGAAAGTTTGTACGAAAAGACGGGACCCTCGACCGCCTTCGGCATGAAGTAGTACATCAAACCGAGAAACGGCGTCGTCAGGAAAAATGCGACCGCGTTATGTCCGTACCACCACTGCATAAACGCATCCTGCACGCCTGCGTAGATGCTGTAGCTCTTGAACGCGCCGGCGGGAATGGCGAGGTTGTTGAACACGTGCAAAAGCGTGACCGTCACGATACTGGCGATGTAGAACCACAGCGCCACGTAGATGTGCCGCTCGCGGCGTTTGGCCAGCGTCGCAAAGAAATTGGCGGCAAATGCCAGCCACACCACCGCGATGGCAATGTCAATTGGCCATTCCAGCTCCGCGTATTCCTTGGCCTGCGTAAACCCGAGTGGCAACGTCACCGCCGCGCTGACGATAATCGCCTGCCATCCCCAGAAATGAAAATTGCTGAGGCGATCGGAGAACATCCGGGCCTTGAGCAATCGTTGGGTGGAGTAATAACAGCCGCAGAAGAACGCGTTGCCGGCAAACGCGAAAATTACCGCGTTGGTGTGCAACGGGCGCAGGCGACCGAACGACAACCACTCAGTGTTGAAATTGAAATATGGATTCGCGAGCTGCAGCGCAATCAACAGGCCGACCAGCATTCCAACTACGCCCCAGATCAGTGTCGCGAACAGGAACTTTCGCACAATGCTGTCATCATACGTAAAACGATCAAGCTGTCCCGGGGCGGCAGGTCGGGCCACACCGGGTAGTGGTTCAGCGAAGGCGAGAGTCATGAGTGAGGGATTGGTGACGCGCGGCAGACTGCATGTGTCAGCGAGTATCGCACGATTTCCATCACGACAGTGTCGGGAACCATCGGTCATCCGTGTAGGGGATTCCCTGAAAAGACGCGCTCACCGAGTACTTTGCGTCACATATGTGCGGAAAAGCCTGACAATTTGCCGGGAATGTCCGACAGCAAACCCTCTCTGGATTCGCAATTCTGGAGAGCGGCCAAAATTCATTGTCCGCCCCGTTCTCAGGTTCAATATGTTTCAGACCATTCTGGTGCCGCTCGATCAGTCGGCGTTCGCCGAACAGGCGATTGCACCCGCCGCGGTCCTCGCGCGAAAGCTTGGCGCGGGAATGGACGTGGTGCTGGTGCACGAACAACCCGCACCCGCACTCGCGCAGCCGCGCCGGGCTCATTGCAATGACGACCAGCTGCAAGAAGACGAACGCTACCTGGAACACATCGCCGATCGGCTGGGCACACACGGCATCTCGGCGTGTTCACATGAGGTGCTGCGCGGCGAAGTGGTTGATGCGATCTGCGCGCACGCAGAAGCTGCGGGAATTGGACTGATTGTGATGACGTCGCACGGCCAAACGGGATTCAGTCGCGCACACCTTGGCAGCGTTGCCTACGGATTGGTGCGAAAGTCCTCGCTGCCCGTCCTGGTGCTTCGTGACGCCGCAATTGCAAAAACTCCGCAACGCTCGGGCGCGCTCTTTCGCAAAATCCTGGTTCCCCTCGACGGCTTCGAGCACTCACAGGCTGTGCTCGCGTCCGCAACCGAACTCGCGCGCCGTACGGATGCCGAAGTCCTGTTGCTACGCGTGATTGAGCCAGTGCCCTTGTTTGCTGCCAGTCTCGATCTCCCGACGTCGCCACTGGAACTCGACCGACATCCGTTTCTGTCCGGGAATATTCAGGATACGGAGGCCACAGCGCAGCTGTGCACCGACGCGCAGGCGGAACTGACGGAAATCGCGGCGAGGCTGGCGGACGCGCAGGGTCGCCAGGTTGAGGTGGTGGTGTTGGTTGGTCGGCCAGTCGCTGCCGCCATCATCGATTACGCCAACGCGGTCGGTGCGGACCTGATTGCGATGTCGACGCACGGACGCGGCGCATCGCGATGGCTGCTGGGCAGTGTCGCCGATAGCGTGCTCAGGGCGAGCAACTTCCCCCTGCTGCTCTCGCGACCGCAGAGCGAAGAGGCGCTGCGCGCACGCCGCACCAAGCGCGCATCATGAGCCAGGGGTTTGCCGAGCCGATGATCATTCAGGGCGGCATGGGTGTCGGCGTTTCCGGTTGGAAGCTTGCGAAAGCCGTCGCGCGCACGGGGCAACTCGGTGTCGTTTCGGGAACCGCTGTTGACACGACGTTGGTGCGGCAGCTGCAGGACGGCGACATCGGCGGCCATCTGCGCCGGGCAATGGATGCCTTTCCGATTCCAGGCGTGAGTGCCGGGGTGTTGCGGCAATACTTCCTCGAAAATGGTCGAGTTGACGGTGCACCGTATGCGCTAGCGTCGATGTACCGGCAGACCGTGAGCACCACGCGAAATCAACTCACCGTGCTCGCCAGCTTCATCGAAGTATTTCTCGCCAAGGAAGGGCACGATGGAAAAATTGGAATCAATCTGCTCACGAAATTGCAGCTCCCGAATCTGCCACTCTTGTACGGCGCGATGCTGGCGGGTGTCGATTATGTGCTGATGGGTGCCGGTATTCCCCGTGAAATTCCCGCGGCACTGGACGCGTTATCGAGACACCAACCCGCATCGCTCCGATTCGAGGTTGAAGGCGAATCGAGTGCACAACATCGCGTTGTGTCGCTCGTTCCGGAAACCATTGGCGCCGACACTTCTGTGCCGTTGATGCGCCCGAAGTTCCTCGCCATCGTGGCGTCGCATACGTTAGCCGCAACACTCGCGCGTAAGTCCACGGGTCGCGTTGATGGATTTGTCGTGGAAGGGCCAACCGCTGGCGGGCACAACGCACCGGCACGCGGTGTGCCGACGTTCAACGAGTTGGGCGAACCAGTGTACGGCGAGCGCGACGTCGCCGACCTCAAACAGATTCGCGAACTCGGTTTGCCCTTCTGGTTGGCGGGCGGCACCGGCGCACCTGAGGCGCTTGCCTATGCGCTCGCTCAAGGTGCGGCTGGCATTCAGGTCGGCACGTTATTCGCGTACTGCGATGAATCTGGTTTTGACAAGGCGATCAAACGCGCAATCCTGCAGTCAACACAGCACGGTGACGTACAAGTTTTCACCGACCCTCGCGCATCGCCCACAGGATTTCCGTTCAAGTTGGTGCAAGGCGCCACCAAGGCTCCAGTAGTTGCGCGCGAACGCGTGTGCGACCTTGGCTATCTTCGCACTGCCTACCTCCGCGACGACGGTCATACGGCGTATCGATGCCCGGCCGAACCCGTTGCCGCGTACCTGCGCAAAGGCGGGACATTAGAGGCAACGGTTGGTCGTCAGTGCATGTGCAACGGATTGCTCTCGGCCATCGGTTTGCCGCAGGTGCGCGCTGGTGGAGTCGTGGAACCAGCCCTGGTCACCAGCGGAAACGCGTTGCTCTCGATTCGTGAGTTTCTCGGTACGCGCGGACATTACACCGCGCAGGACGTCGTTGGTTATTTGCTGCGCGACATCGTTTGTAAGGATTTGCCCCTCACGTTCGTCCGGGAAATGTCGTGAATATTCAGCAGTAGCCCGACATTGGTGCGCTTTGGATTGGTCGATCATATCCACATGATCAATTCATCTTTGAAGGTCAACGACCGTGTTTTCCAAAACTGCTGAGTACGCGATGCGCGCCGTCCTGGTGTTAGCGCGGCATCGCGGCGATGCACTGCTGGGCGCGGATGACATCGCGACCGCGCTGGGCGCACCGCGCAACTACATGTCCAAAACGCTGAACGCGTTGGTGCGCCAGGGAGTGTTGACCAGCGCGCGCGGTCCCTCCGGCGGTTTCGCCTTGGCCCTGCCGCCGCAGGTGCTGTCGGTGGGCAGAGTACTCGAAGTCTTTGCCGATCAGAAGATTGAATCACAGATGTGCATGCTGGGCAGTCGTCCCTGCAACGACGAATTGCCGTGCGCGGCGCACGAGTGCTGGACAAACATCACCGTCCGCGCCCGCGAACCTCTGATGCGCACAACGATTGCCGAGCTCGCAGGCATTGCATCCACGCAGGATCAGGTACCGGTGGCCGACCATGCCGGTGCTGTCACACCACGTGTTGGCCGGAATCCAAATCCCACAGGACTCAACTCATGACTTTCTCACGTTCCGCGAAACAATGGATCAGCGCTGGAGCGCTCGGCGTCGTTGCCATCACGTACGCCTGCACACGCACCCCCGCACCCGCGGGGTCACTCACCACCGGCGATGCCGCGTCGCGAGTGTACGTCGCACCAGGCGCCAAGGATGAATTCTACACCTTCATGTCCGGCGGATTCAGCGGACAGGTGTCTGTCTATGGGTTACCGTCAGGCCGTTTGCTCAAGGTGATTCCCGTATTTTCACAGAACGCGGAAAACGCGTGGGGATACTCGGAAGAGACAAAACCGATGCTGCAAACAACGTTCGGCTTTGTTCCGTGGGATGATACGCATCACGCCGAACTGTCAATGACGGACGGAGTGCCCGATGGCCGTTGGTTGTTCATCAACGGCAACAACACGCCCCGCGTCGCGCGTATTGATTTGACGCGATTCGAAACCGAGGAGATCCTGCAGATCCCCAACGCAGCTGGTGGACACGCGGCACCATTTACAACACCCGACAGCAAATACATTGTGTCGGCTACCCGTTTCAGTGTGCCTGTGCCGAATACCGATGGTCCAATTGCCGATTACAAGAAGAATTTCAAAGGCACGCTGTCGTTCATCACGGCGGATGCTCCGGGCAAAATGGACATTGCGTTTCAGGTGTTGATGCCGGGATACAACTACGATCTCGGACACGCCGGGAAGGGACCGTCGCAAGGATGGTTTTTCTTTACCTCGTACAACAGCGAACAGGCGAACACCAAGCTCGAAACGAACGCATCGCAGAACGACAAGGATTTCATCGCCGCCGTCAACTACGCGCGTGCCGAGGAATGTGTCGCGGCGGGAACGTTCAAGACGATGCCAGCGGAGTACATGCACAACTACATGGACCCGAACAGCCATATCGCTTCGGTCGAAACCAGGAAGAGTGTCAAGATGCTCGACCCGCGTGAATGTGCCGGCGTGGTCTTCTTTCTGCCGACACCAAAATCACCGCACGGCGTCGATATCGATCCATCGGGCGAGTATATCGTAGCCGGCGGCAAACTGGCAACCGTCATTCCCGTGCATTCCTTCTCGAAATTGATCAAGGCAATTGCGGCGAAAGACTTTGAGAAGGAAGTCGACGGCATTCCCGTGCTCAAATACGAATCGGTGTTGGCGGGTGAAGTGCAGAAGCCAGGACTCGGGCCGCTCCATACGGAATTTGATGGCAAAGGTTATGCGTACACGTCCATGTTCATTTCATCAGAAGTCGTGAAATGGAAACTGGGCACGTGGGAAGTGGTCGACCGCGCGCCGACGTTCTACTCCATCGGCCACCTCATGATTCCGGGCGGTGATTCCCGGAAGCCGTACGGAAAATATCTGGTCGCCATGAACAAGATCACGAAAGATCGATATCTGCCAACTGGTCCCGAATTGTTTCAGTCCGCACAGCTGTACGATATCTCGGGCGATCGCATGAAACTCTTGCTCGATTTTCCGACCATCGGCGAACCGCACTATGCCCAGGCGCTTCCGGCCGACATCATCAAGGACCGTCAGGTCAAGTTTTACAAGCTGTCGGAAGGAACACACCCGGACAAGATCATTTCGGAAAGCGAAGGTGGAATTACGCGGAAGGGTCGTCGCATCGACATCAAGATGATTGCGGTGCGCAGTCACTTCGCCCCAGATAACATCGAAGGAATTCAGCTGGGCGATACCGTGTTCTTCCACGTCACGAACATCGAGCAGGACTGGGATATTCTGCATGGATTCGCAGTTCTCGGCGCCAACAACTCCGAATTGATCCTAGTTCCGGGTGAAACGAAGACGCTGAAATGGATTCCTTCGCAAACCGGGATCTTCCCGTTCTATTGCACCGATTTCTGCTCGGCACTCCATCAGGAAATGCAGGGATACCTGCGAGTGTCGCCCGCGGGTTCGAACGTTCCACTGATGGCCAACGTCAGTCCGAAAACGAAAGCACAAATCGGCAAGGCAGCAGCGGCGGGTGCACTTAAGCACTAGGCCGCGGTAAACGCGCGCTGTCGCTCCGGCGGCGCGCGTTCACCACTCTTCGGCAATCCAATCATGACACGTCTGTCACTGCAATCACGAATCCTGGTCGCACTTTCGGCACTCCTGTTGGCGGGCACATTTGTCCTTCCACTCTGGAAAATCGAATTGCATGCCCCGCAATATCCGGAAGGCATCGGGATGTTGATCCGTCTCGACACACTCACCGGAATGAAACCGGCCGACCTCGACAATCTGAACGGATTGAATCACTACATCGGGATGAAAGCAATCAGTTCTGACGCATTTCCCGCGCTCACGGTCATGCCGTGGGTCGTCGGCACACTGGCGTTGCTTGCGCTGGTGGTCAGTCTGGTGGGTCGGCGTTTGCCGCTCGTGGTGTGGTTCGGTGGTGTGGTGCTGGCGGGGATCGCGGGATTCGCCGAGTTCTATCGATGGTCGTATCGCTACGGTCACGACCTCGCGCCAGACGCGATCATCAAAGTGCCAGGCATGACCTATCAACCGCCGTTGCTTGGCACGAAACAACTGTTGAATTTTACCGCCACGTCGTGGCCCGACTCGGGCGGTTGGTGTGCCGTCGCGGCATTCGCGTTGGGTGTGATTGCGTTGCTGCCATTTCTTCGCCCGCAAACTCTGAGCAAACGTGCGTCATCTGTCGCCGCGAGTGTTGCTCCCGTCACAGCCATGATCGCGTTGCTGCTGATGAGCGCCGCGTGCTCACCGTCGCCAACCCCGGTGATTGCGTATGGGAAAGCCGATTGCACCGTGTGCCACATGCGCATCGTCGACAAACGTTTTGGCGGGGCAGCCGTTACCGCGAAAGGAAAACTCAATCAGTTTGAATCGATCGAGTGTTTGGCGAACTACGCCATCACGGTGACGGGTTTGCGATCTGTTTGGGTCAGCAATTTTGATGATCCCGGCACACTGGTCGACGTCAGTGTCGCACGGTTTGTCAGGCGCAACGGACCGGCCGGAGAAATGGGCGGAAACTTGCTCGCGGTTAGCAGCGCGACCGATACCGCTAGCCTTCGCCAGAGATTTGGAGTAGCGGCGTTGTCGTGGGCCGACGTCAAACAGCTCGCGGAACGCGACCAATTGACGCCGAATGGAGCCTCCGGAAATGAGCATGTGCACTAAGGTGCAAATGCGCGGACTTGCGCGGTGGTGCGTGGCCCTGACGATCACGCTGAGTTTCGTTGGGACGCCGACGGCCTCGGCGCAGCGACCGTTTGAAGTGCGTGTGACGCCCACCGGTGTCACGCGTTCCATTACGGCTGCGTTGGCGCAGGTCAGGGCCGGTGGCCGAATTGTTGTCGAACCCGGAACGTATCGGGAACCGACAATTCTGGTCAACCAGCCGGTGGAAATTGTCGGAATTGGCCGTCCAGTTCTCGACGGCGAGGGCACGCATGAGATCTTCGTGATCGGCGCCGACAGCGTCACCGTGCGTGGCTTCAAGTTGCTACACATCAACACCAGTTACATCGAAGATCGCGCCGCGATACGTGTGCACGATGCCAAAGGTTGCACCATCCGCGACAACGAACTGTCCGACGTGTTCTTCGGCATTTACCTCGCCAATGTTGTCGGCTGCCAAATTCGGCAGAACGTACTGCGGGCGGCCAATAGCACCGAGACGAAGTCCGGCAACGGCATTCACCTGTGGTCGACGCGCGAAGTTGTGATCGCGAACAATCGCATCAACGGATTCCGCGATGGCCTGTATTTCGAGTTTGTGCACGACACCGAGGTCAGCGAGAATGTGAGCGAGCAGAATCTCCGATACGGCCTGCACTTCATGTACTCGGATGACTGCGTCTACCGCCGCAATATCTTTCGTCGCAACGGTTCGGGCGTGGCGGTGATGTACACGCACCGTGTAACCATGATCGGCAATCGCTTCGAGCAGAATTGGGGTGCGGCCGCCTATGGGCTGCTGCTCAAGGAAATCAGCGATGCACGAATCGAAGATAACGTGTTCGATCACAACACCACAGCGCTCGTGGCCGATGGTGCCAATCGCATTCAGGCCACGCGCAATCAATTTCTGAATAACGGCTGGGCCGTTCGCCTCGATGCCAGTACGGTCGATGGCCAGCTGACTGGCAACAATTTTATTGGCAACACCTTCGATGTCGCGTCAAACAGTCAGGATCCTTCAACGGTACTGTCCGGAAACTATTGGGACGGTTATCGCGGCTATGACCTCAATCGAGACGGTATCGGAGACGTGCCCTTTCATCCCGTGCGCCTGTTTTCGATGATCGTCGAGCAAAACGAACCGGCACTCATTCTGCTGCGCAGCGCCTTCATTGGCTTGCTGGATGCTGCCGAACGCGTCTTGCCGGTGCTCACACCGAAACTGCTCGCGGACGCGTCGCCGGCAATGCGGAGGGTGCCATGATTGTCGCACGCGAACTGTGCAAACAGTTTGGACAAACGCAGGTGCTGCGTTCCCTGGACATGAAGATCGCGCGCGGTCGGGTCACGGCGATTGTGGGGCCCAATGGGGCGGGCAAGACCACGCTGATTAAATGTGTGCTCGGACTGACGCGCCCCGACGCTGGTGAGCTGCTGTTCGACGGCGCGCCAATTCGTGGACAGGATGCATATCGCGCACGTATCGGATACATGCCGCAGATCGCGCGATTCCCGGACAATCTCACGGGCATCGAGTTTTTGACGTTGCTACGCACCATTCGCGGTTCCCTCGCATCGGATGACCGCATGGTCGACGACCTGGCACTGCGAACGCATTTGCAACAACAGCTGCGTGTGCTGTCGGGGGGAACGAAGCAGAAAGTGAACGCCGTCGCGGCCTTCATGTTCAACCCGGAGTTGTTGATTCTGGATGAACCAACGAGTGGCCTCGATCCCCTGGCGGCGGGCGTCATGAAGGCCCGAATCCGCTCGGAACGCGCCGCGGGACGCACGATCATCATCACTTCCCACATACTGAGCGAGATCGACGAACTCGCCGATGACATTGTTTATCTGACCGATGGAAGTGTGCACTTTGCCGGATCCGTCGCCGACCTGCGCCACACGACTGAACAACCAACACTCGAGCGCGCCATTGCCGCGCTCATGACGCGGAGCGCGACATGAGCGCGGCCACCGCTTCCGCCACCACCAGTTTGATGTCTGAGACAGCGGGGCACCAGCATTCAGTCCGACTCACAGGCGTCGCCAGGCATGTTGCGCTGTTTCAGGCGCGTAATGTGGTGCGCAGTCGCTGGATTCTTTCCTACACCGCGTTTTTCCTGCTGGCAACCGAAGCGCTGTTGCGCTTCAGCGGAAATCGCGCCGGAACTATTCTGAGTCTCGCAAACATCGTCTTGTACGTTGTGCCACTCGTAACGTTGGTCGTGGGTAGCGTTTACCTCTACAATGCGCGCGAATTCATCGAACTGCTGCTGGCGCAGCCGGTCGATCGGCGCCGGTTGTTCGTGGGACTGTATGGCGGTCTGACGGTGCCACTGGCGCTTTCTATTTGCGTCGGCATCGGCGCGCCCCTTGTGGCTCGGGGCTTTGCCTCGACCAACGACGGCATCATGCTGTTGATTCTGCTAACAGTTGCGGTTGCCCTCACGATGAGTTTTTCCGGAATTGCGCTGACGCTCGCCCTGTATTGTGATGATCGGTTGCGCGGACTCACCGCCACCATTGGCGTGTGGTTGTTGGGAGCCGTCGTGTACGACGCCGGGATACTCGCGGTAGTCGCAGCGTTTTCGGACTATCCGCTTGAGCGGCCCATGCTTGTGTTGACCTTGCTCAACCCGATTGACCTCGCGCGCGTCGCCATCATGCTGCAGCTCGACGTATCGGCGTTGATGGGTTACACCGGCGCCGTATTTCAGCAGTTCCTGGGCGGCGGTGCCGGACTGGTAGTCGCCCTGGGTTGCCTCTCGCTCTGGGTCGCGGTGCCAGTGGCGCTCGGGGCGCACAAATTTTCCCGAAAAGATTTCTAGATGGCGACGGACGCAATGCGCATTGTGCGCGTTGCGCGAGCCACCACCCAATTCAAAGGATGCCCGACGATGCAACGCACAACGTTTTTCCGTTCTTCAACTGTACTTGCGCTGTTTCTGGCAACGATGGTTTCGGCTTGCAGCAAAGAATCGAAACCGGCCAGCGACGAGACTGAGGTCAAGACGCCAGCCGCTGCACCGGCAGTCACGCCAACCGGGCGCATTATTACCATCGAAGCGTACAGCGACGGGGCCGGGAACTATTTCAAACCGACGTCTGTCGAGGCGCATCGCGGCGACGTGGTCCGATTTATCCTGAAATCGGGGGTGCACAACGTGAATTTCCTGGCGGATTCAAACCCCAACGCCAAGTACTTGCCACCAGTGAGCGACATGTTGCAACTGCCCGACCAGGCGTACGACGTGCTCATCGCGATGGACGAGGGCAGGTACTATTTCCAATGTGATCCGCACGCGTTACTTGGCATGGTGGGGCACATCAAAGTCGAAAACTGAAGATCGACGCGAGCCTCGTGACGATCATACGTGGCGCCACGAAACGGCCGGTTTGACACTTGCACCCCCGCCCAGGCAAACAACTCGCTGTCGTTGGGCGCGACCGGCACTGCTCGTTACTCGCGATTCGCTTCGTCGCCGCGGCGCGTAATGAAATCCGCGACGTGCTCGATCCGTATACCGATTCAGGCTGCGGGTGTTGATTGACGACACGTTTTCAGGGTCGGCTGAACGGCGATGAAATCGCAGGCACATTTGAAAGCACCGGATTGGCCATGTTTCACGGAACCACACAGGGCAAATGGTCGGTACGGCGTAGTTCGCTCCCTGGAACTTCCGAACGACATTTCCGGCGTGATTGAGCGCCCGTGTATTGCTCCAAAACAAGCAACGCCCACCGAACATCCGATGGGCGTTGCTCGTGATGATCGGTTCGCTGCAACTTCACGTGCCCGGCGCGCGCGTGATCAGCTCAAATTGATTGAACGGGAATTCGAAAATGTGCGTGCCCGTGCTGTCTGTCACCGTCGCCCGAACAAAGCTGCCGTCCGCATGGGTCACGGTCATCGGGGCATCAGACTGCACACCCAGCCGGCGAACCATGGCGCCCACTCCAAACTCCGGTGGGGTGGGTGGAGTAAAGTTCGGCACACGGTTGATCAGCCCACCGGTTGGCGCATATCCGAACTGCTTGGTCCCGTCGGCTAACATGACAAACGGTGCTGCGGTGTTGTTATCCACGACGCTGGTGGGCGACGGCACAGGGGCAGGGGCCGGGGCGACCGTGCTACTAAATACAGGTGCCGTGTTGCCGGGCACCGGTCTTACCGGCGAGCGCGACGCGGGAATTGCCGCAGGAATACTCGCAGGGGTCGCTGTCACACTCACCGGCGCGCTGAACTGGACTGCCACCGGAACGTTTACCGACGCGCTGTCCGGCATGGTCTTTTGGACACTAATCGGCAAACTCACTGCGACGCTCTCGAGTACGCTGGGCTCCGCAGTGGTGTTCGGCGCAGTCGAACTTTGATTCAGAACCTGCGCCGCTCCGCTCAAGAGGGCGGCAAAAGGCGCAATCGCTGCGGAAATTTCTTCCGCGGTGGGCGACGTTTTTCGCGAACGGGTACCCGCACCAAAATCGAGCTGGATTTCTGTTCGAGCGCTCAGGACGCTGTCGGTACTGTCGTCGAGGCTCGGCGCGTAGCCGAATTGTTTGGTGCCATCAGCGAGCAGCGTGAACGGGGCCGGGGGGTTCCGGCTGACGCGCGCTTTAAGCGCCTCTTCGAGCGTCTGAGAGCGTACTTCTTTGGCGTTCAGCTGTGCTTCGATGCGCGCGCCGAGTGCAGCTAATAAGTCTTGGGCCATGAGCCTGGTGTGATGAGGACCACGCTCGGTCGTGCGCAATCTTGCGCGCCGTAACGAGGGCGGTGACGAGAGCTTCGTGGATTCACAGACGCATGCTAAAGCACGAAGCGTGCCGTCAGCGGCGGCGTGGTCCAACCCGGTATCGCCTGGCACGTTTTATGGTGGCGGCGCCAACACCGGCGAGGACAGTGTGCCGAGAAACGCTTCGATTTGCCGCCGCTCAGTTGGCGACAGCCGCAGCGCTCTGAGCTCGGAATGCCCAGCGGGCGCGACGGGAGCCCGGTCGTAGTGCGAAATCACCCGTGCGAGGGTGGACAGCTGTCCGGCGTGCATGAACGGCGCGCGTTCCGCAACGTTGCGCAAGGATGGCGTCTTGAACGCACGAAGCAGTTCCTCGCCCTCCATCACCGCAAAACGAAGCTCGGCGCAATCGCCAGGCTTGGCGTCGCTGTATCGACTTGTGCAACTGAACTCACCCGCAACCGCCTGGTGGGCGCCGGCAGCACGACCGCTGTCGAAGGGCAGTGGTGTGCTCGACTGCGGAACGCCGGTATTGTGAAAATGATCATCGGTGAAACGCGGCCCGTTATGACAATTGACACAATTGGCCCTGCCGATGAACAGATGCAATCCATCGGACTCATCGCGAGACAGCGCTGACTCCGGCGAATGCGCGCGGCCCGCAAGTTCAGCCTCCACGTACAGGTCAAAACGCGAGGGAGTGAACTCGATGCGGCGTTCGAACGCGGCAATTGCCTTGCCAATATTGGCATACACGCGACTGATATCATCTTGACGCGATGGCGAAATTTGTTGCCACGCCCGGCGTGCTGCGGTATCGGCAATCGGGCCCGCAATGCGCGGTAACCCGTCGAGTTTCGGCAACGGACCGAATACGGCAGTGTATTCATGCTTGTAATGGGCTGCGATCTCGTATGCATACTGAGTGCGTGATCCACCGTGCTCCACCGCGCTCTCCAGCGGGCCTAGCGCTTGCTCCCACTGACTATCGGCACGACCGTCCCAGAACTGCCACGGACTATGCGCAGTGCCGGCAATGGGCATCGTACGACGCGCCGTCGTGCCCATGCCTTCCGCCAATGGTTTTGCATCCTGGAACTCTTGCGTCGGAGTATGACAGGTAGCGCACGATACTTTGCCATTGCCACTGAGTCTCGTGTCGAAAAATAATGCTTGCCCAAAAGCGGCTGCACGGCTGTCATTCGCGACACGATTTGATGGATCGTCAGCGAGTGGACCAAGGCTCGCCAGTGACAGCGAGCGGAGAGTGCGGCGATCTTCGGCCGACCATCCGGCCGAACGCCGATCGTCTGTGTGAGTTGCTGTAATTACACAGACGAGCGCCATGATGCTTTGCTTGATAATACGAGTCGCAGTGCCAAGCATGAGACTCACCATTCCTGTCGTCGAATTGTGGTTGATTGGGTTCTTCAAAGCTTCAGATTGAACACGACCGAGTCCGGTCCGGTCGCGGAGTTGACGCGAAACCTGACCACCCACCAGCCACCCATGTTGAACTTCATTCCTTCGACGAGATGGTCACCATTGCCCATGTCACGAGTCACGCGAGGTTTGGTGGGTAAGCCGTGCCCGTGCTGCGGCATGCCGCCGTCAATTGTGATGACGGCCGAGTCGACCGGCTGTCCAGTCGCTGTCTCCAGATGCAACGTCCACTGCTGCAGTCGTCCTTGCACCACCGAGTCACCTTCCGGGCGAATCGCTGCACGGTAACGCGCGCCCTCACTCACGCGTGTGCGTGCATAGTCGAGATCGTGCGGTGCTTTCGCCATCATCATGCAGCCAGACAAGAGACTGATCGCGACAACAAAAGACATCGAAAGAAACTGGCGCGTGCGAGTCACGCGATGTTTGTCAGAAAGGCGGAAGTAGCGCATGGAAATCCTCGTGGCGGTGAGTTGGTGATTCATGACCGGTGACGTCAAGGTCGTGAACCAATGTTACCGGCCACGAGTTACGCGCACTTGAATGCAGCGGCTGACTTGGCCGTCATATGCCAGCGGTCACTTCGGCACGCTGCGCGATTTGCTCAGCAATGAAGCGTGCGTCCAGTCCGACGCCGCCAATCAAGGAGGACGTCATGCGGTGCTGGAATCGCAGACCCAGGAAATAGAGTCCCGCTATATCTTCGGACACGCCGCGATGATGGCGCGGATGGCCGTCGCTACCAAAGACGGGAAGATTGATCCAATCAAAGTCTGGAACAAATCCAGTGCACCACAACAAAGTGCGCGGCCGCAACACTGCGCCATCACTCGTTGGCCAACCGCCGCGTTCATCCGTGATGCGTCCGATACGAACTATGCCCACTTCCGATAACGCGTGCTCCGGGATTCCGATACGCGTGTCACCACCGCGTACGGCGCGATTGCGTAGCCATGCACCAAAACGTGTATCACGCGTTGCGCGTGTCATGACTGGCCAGATCCAGTTGAAAAGATCTCGACCAAGTATTCGTCGTGGTAAGTCGCCCGTGTCAGGGCCCGCCAACCAGACCTTGCGGAATCGTGCAAGTTCCAGCGCAAGCAGTGTCCCCGAACTACCGGCGCCGACAACCAGTACGGGGCCATCCGGCAAATCGAACGGACTGCGATATTCGCTCGAGTGCAGCTGATGAATTGATGGGTCGAATCCCGCCGAGACGAGTGGAATGTTCGGACGCTGCAACGCACCGGTTGCAACGATCACGTTGTCCGCCTCGAACGTGATATCACCCGTGTCAATTTCGAACCGTGCTGCATTGCGACGCACTGCGCGCACCGTTGTGTTCGGTCGCACCGGCAAATCGAAACGCTCGGCGTAACGTTCGAGGTAGTCTGCCACCTCGTCCTTGTCTGGCAGGTGTCCCGGCGGTGCAGGGAACACCATATCGGGAAGTCCGCTAAATGCCGCCGGCGTGAACAGGCGCAGCGAATCCCATCGGCGGCGCCACGTGTCGCCCACGCGCAGCTCAGCATCGAGGATGACGGAATCGATGTCGCGAGCCGCGAGTTGCTGCCCAATTGCAAGGCCGGCCTGACCGCCACCAACAATGACGGTGTTGTACCGCTCGATGCGCGGGGTCACGCGACGCACCCGGTTTCGGGACGCTGATAGTCGCATTGACACTGTCCTGATTTGCACGACAGGTTTCCGCGTCCGGCTCGCACACACCGCCAGCATGGTGCGAGCTCCTGCATCGCTTCTGGTACGCCCAGCACCTGGCTGGCCACTCGGGCGCCTCCAGGCGCCAGTTCTTTGAGCGCGGCGCGACCGTCGGCGTCAAACGACAACTCCGCGAGTGCGATGAAGCCCGCTTTCCGGATGCCGGCTCCGGCGCTGAACCGGCGCGCAATCTCTGACTCGATTCGAACTTGCAAGGCGGCCATCATCGCGTCGTCCTCAACCCGTTCTACGGTCAGTTCGGGCAGCGCGGTGAGCGGCGATGTGATGTCATCCCGGTGGCGGGCGGCGAACGGCATTTTCTGTCCTCAGTTGGAGTGTGGCGCATTTGTTTGCGCAATCCAACGTTACCGAACACTGACATTGTGGAGCTTGAACAGAGCGGCTAACTGCAATCACCGAACAGCGTATGTCATATGCGACGAGTGGCGCGAACACGAAGTCGCGCCACTCACGAAACGGCCGCTGTGAACATCACCATCATCAGACGCGCGACATGCGGGACGGGACTCGGTGAAACTGCTGGACTTTGAATCGTGACGTAGCTGATACTTCCGGTGTTGCATGCGCAATCGCGGCAGGCGGCGACGCACGCGGTCGCACAATTTGCAGGGCCGACGGAGGAAATCCGAATGTGCTGCGGGACGTGCGCGTAAGATGCGCGGCGTCGGCGAAACCCGCGGCGTGTGCTGCGGTTGAGAGAGTTGCCCCCGCTGAAAGCAGCTCCCAGACACGCACGAAGCGACGCCAGAGAATATACGGTCGGAACGCCATCCCGGTCGCTTCGACGAACACGTGTCGAAAGCGACTGGGAGAGAGACAGGCCTCTTCTGCCACACTCTCCAGCGTTAACGACACATTCAAATTCGCGTTGATGAACGAAATCGCGCGTGCGATGCGCTCATCAACGACCGACACACGCTCGACGTCAATTGTCAGTGCGCGTACCAGGCGCTGACACGCATCCTGGAGCGCGGTAGTCGAGTCAATCGCTGTGCAGGCTTCGAAGATTGACGGTGCATAGTCTGCGAGTATCTGCTCGGGTATGACTGCAATACCACTCTGCAGATATCGTTTCGAAAGCATGCGCCCTTGCGGCGTTTCCGGCTCAATCATCAGCACGGCGCTCATACCAACGCCGGTTGCATCCATGGCGTGTGGCTGGCGTGACGGTATGATTGCGCCACCATACTCCATCCACTGTTCGGTTGTCTGAAAGCGGATGCCGCGTCGCTGACCAAACGCGATCTGGATTGCGTAATGCGCGTGTTCGGGGATGACTGCGACGCTCTCACCCACAAAGAGACATCCGCCAGTCCAGGAAACAAAGCGCCCGGATGCCCAGGTTGTGCTCATGGCTGATCCCGGTGTCAGCGCGCTGGACGCGTTGGGTATTCCATTCCAATCCTGATAAGCTCACGTGCATCCACACCGTACCACGCCCCAAGCCGTACAAGCGCCGAGTCCAATGCAACACTCGGTGCCACTGATGTGCCGGGAAGTGCGAGCTGCCGTGCTGATCGCTCAAGCGACGCGCGTGATCGATCAACCGAAATACGAAGCCCTTGACGGCCGACGACGCTTCCGCCCAGCTCAGACCACGTCAGTGCGGTAGCGCGCATGGTGCGCGGGATAGCGTCCATCGTGAGGGCCAACGCGACCTCGTCGACACCATCAGACACTTGCACCGCAACCACATCGTGCCGCCACCAGGCGAGATAGTTGGTCGCCGCTTTCACGTACATCCACTTCGTCAACAGAAAAGCGTCGGTGTCATGTCGGTTGTCCCACGAATCGATGCCGAGTCGGCGCGCCGCAGAGTCTGCGGCCGGTCGGCCGGCAATGCGCTCGATCAGGAAGATCGAAACCGGTAACGATGCACTGACGCCCGTGGTGCTGATCAGATGGTCATCGATCACGTATCGACTGTTCCGCACCCACGTCACGCGTGGATACTTCTTCGCGACGTCGTCGAGCGCATGCCAGTGCGTGGTTGCGCGCCGACCGTCAAACAATCCGGCGCCCGCGACAACACGCGCACCTTCGCAGATCGACACAATGGTTGCGCCTCGGGCCGCTTGTGCCTGCAGCCACGCTCGCACTGCCGCGTTCTCTGGCTTCACCATCGCCGGCACGATGATGTAGTCAGCGCCGTGGGAGTGCGCGGCGTCAAACGCGGCGAACGTCATGTCCGCATCAATCGTCAACGTGCTGGGCTTGAGCGGGATTTTGCCCGTGCTCGCCGCGACGACGATCACCTGCGCAACGCCCGACTCGGCCAGCGTCGCGCGGGGCACGAGAAAGTCGGTGAGTTCCACGCCGGAGGTATCACCGAGGATGGCAATCACGGGCTTGGCCACAGAAGTACGCGCGTGCGGCATCGTCTCAGTGATCGGTGCCGGAGGCGACACGTGTGTCGAGGCTTGTGCGGGTAGGCACGGGGGCACTGCGAATACAATCAGCGAGAGCAAACGCTCGAGTGTGGTCGCGGTGCGACGTGAAACTCGGGGTGTAGTGCTTCTGGACATATCGTGTCTTCCGGTGGTTGCGTGGATAGTGACGTACTCCCCGCAACATCACTCTGGCCGACAGAGCGCTATAGCACGATCATTGCATTTTGGTACAATTGCTGCACCTCATTCAGAACCGCGAAGCGCCGCTACTTTCGGCGCAACGACCGCAGATACTGACCAGGCGTCTCTCCGAAAGCCTGTTTGAACACCTTCGTAAAATGTGATTGGTCCACAAAGCCAGCGTCGAGCGCAATCATTGAAAGCGGCTGACCCGAAGCGGTTATCGCCGCGCGCGCGCGTTCGATGCGGCGCTGGCGGGCATAATTCGCGATCGTAGTTCCGTGATAGCGACGGAATGTTCGAAGCAAATGGGACGCGTTCACTCCGGCGAGCGCCGCCAGTTCGGCCAATTCGGGGATTTCAGCACGGCCGAGGTTAATTGCTTCCTCCACCGTGCTCAACCACCGCGGCCGGAGCCGCTCGCCGGTGACGGGCAGCCGCATGAGTTCGGACACGAGGAGCAACAGCGCGCCCTCAATCGCCACGCGAGACACAGCATCGGGCTGCCGGACTTCCATTCCAAGGCGCGTCGCCCAATTGACCGCTGAACCCCCGCGCACGAGTTGCGAGGACTTATGAAGGAGATCCTGCGAGGCGTTGATTCGCGCAAACCAATCCGATGTAAACTGGATATTCAACCAACGTCCAGCCGTGAGAAACCGATGCCCATGTGTAGCAAAGGCCGGCGTGTAGAGTAATGTCTGGGCAGTGAGTTCGCGTGAACTGCCCTTCGCCTCCTCGGTAGCAGTGCCCTGCAATATCAGGCTAACCAACGGGGCGTCATGCACGTGTGCGCCCACGAAAAGTCCTGGCACATACGTATTCTCGGCCACCGAAACACCGTCGAACCGATGCACGTGAACGGGCGCGCCGACAAACTTCCCGATTTGAATTGGTGTTGGCACGTGGTCTCGCGCTGCGGAGTTCGACTTGTACCCGACCTCGATTATACGTCGCTGCGGCCAGCTGCGGGAGCACCCGCCTTCCTGAACGATCGTACATCGTCGTGGGCGTGGTGGCCCGAATCCGGCTTTCAATTCCTACCAGAATGCCCATACCTTGCTAGAACCCGCCCGGATCGAGGCTAAGGTTCACTCCATGTCTCAATTCCCGCCAACACAGCTCATACAAAGTATGTCTGACTCGATTCTTATCGTCGGCCTCGTCTTGTTCGACGGACTTACGCAACTTGATCTGACCGGCGCCTACGAGGTACTCGCGCGCATGCCCAACACACGCGTGCATCTCGTGGCCGAACGACCCGAAGCCGTGCGGAGTGAATGGGGGCTGCGCATTGTGCCTGACATGACGTTCGACGACGCGCCGCCGCTTGATGTGCTTTGTGTGCCTGGTGGTTGGGGCACTAATGCACAGCTCGAGAACGAAGTGCTGCTCTCGTTTATGCGGACACAGAGCGCGAAGGCGCGTTATGTGACCTCTATTTGTAGCGGGTCATTGCTCCTTGGAGCGGCGGGCTTGCTACACGGCTATCGTGCGACAACGCACTGGATGTCTATGGATTTGCTGCCATACTTCGGAGCCAAACCTGTCGCGCGCCGTGTGGTACGCGATCGAAATCGCATCACGGGTGCGGGGGTCACTGCGGGAATCGACTTCGGGATCGTGCTCGCGGCCGAACTATTCGGCGACGCGGTTGCGCAACGCATTCAGCTCGCCATCGAATACCGACCGGCTCCGCCGTTTGATAGTGGAGCGCCCGACACCGCCCCCGATGCAGTGCGGGCTGCAGTGCTTGATGCGAGTCGGCAATCGCTCATCGAGCGGCGTGCGAGTGTCGAACGCGCGGCAGCTCGGCTTCGGATGTCGCGTAGCGCAGACTGACTGCCCGTCTACTCCACGGACCACGGCCGCTGGGCCTTCTTGAAAGCAGACCACGCCCGCTTGAGCTTCTTCTCAGTGGCGACCTTCGTTTTCGAAGACCGCCAGGCACCTTCCTGCACGAACTGAGGAAACGGGAGCGTTCGCATGAGACGGTCGCACGCCACATCGTCGCTGTACGTACCGAGCACGTCGTGCAGCGCATTCAGCGCATCTCGGTATTCGGTTCCAAGCGTTGGAGCATACAGGCGAAGGAACACATCGCTGTTGTACTTCAACGCCATCACGTGCCCGCGCGGCGCGTGTTTCGATGAGTGGTTCTGTTGGCTCAGTTTCGAACCCCGTTTCCGCACCTGCGCGTCGGCGTGCAGCAGCCACCCGACAACTTCGCCGGACAAGGACACCCGTCGGTGGCTGCGGCAAGCTCAATCAGTCCGCTGTGGAGACTCTCCAGTAGTAGCGTGAATCGGGCCGAACGCAGCTCACCTTGGGCCTTTGCAGCGGATACGGAGCGACACGCGTTCGCTGCGGCTTCCAAAATCATTCCTGGCGTGATGTGCAGGTCGGTGCTCACCGCCATCGTGGGTCGGCGGCCGAGCAACACATCCAAGTCTCGCGTTGCGCAGATTGCACGCGACCTGCAGAATGCAATACGGCGCTTTTGCCGGTCACGACATTCTGCGGATGGCCGCAAATAGAACGTTCGATATTGCATAACGACGTCTCATGCATCCGGGCCACTGCCTCAACGGTGTCGTATGCCATGTGAGGCGTAACAATGACATTGGACATGGCGAGCAGCGCGTGATCGGATTCCAGCCCGGCCACAGCCGCTGGTGAGCGCTCCATTGCCGAATGCAGGCGCGCAGTCCTTTCGTGCAATAACGTCTCTTCGCTCAACACGTCCAGCGCCGCACCGGAAAGCCGGCCTTCCTGCAGTGAGGCAATCAACGCATTGGCGTTTACAATATCCCCCCTGGCCGTGTTGATCAACACGGCGCCGTGTTTCATCAATGCCAATTCGCGCTCACCGATGATGTTGCGCGTGTGCAGGCCGCCCGGCAAGTGAATCGAAAGAACGTCACAACGACTCAACAATTGGTCCAGATCGACAAACTGCATACCGATGCTCGTCTCGATGCCCAGCTCCGGTTGCGCGTCGAACGCAATCACAGTCATACCAAAGCCGCGGGCAATGCGCATGACTTGTTGACCTATTTTCCCCGCACCAACGACGCCCAATATTTTCCCCGCGAGGTCAAATCCCCGCAAATCCGAAACGGAAAAGTTTCCACGGCGCGTTTGCGCGACGGCCTGCGGAAGATGGCGACCGAGGGACAGCAGCAATGCGAACGTGTGTTCGGCGACAGCATGCGTTCCCTATTCCGGAACATTGCACACCACGATTCCGGCTGCCCGGCACGCGACGAGATCGATGTGGTCATAGCCCGTCGAACGCGTGGCGAGCATTCGAAGATGTTTGAACTCGCGTAGTACCGAAGCGTCCGCAGTGGATGCCACGGATAGCGAGACAACGTCGGCGTCCTGCTACGCCCCTACCTTTCGCACGGTCAGCGCCTCGTTCACGTACTGCACGGAATGTGAAGACAGGCGCTGCAGCTTCCGAACATTCCAGTCGCCGACATCGAAGATTACTACGTTCATATCGGTTCCGCGTCACTGTTGATGGTGTGTTCCTCGAAGATTGTGCTAAGCTTGCGCTCGCCGATCATTCGGTCGTTCCATGCGAGAACTTCGTCGCGACGGCGACCAGCTCGCCGCCCGTTTGGTGCATCACAATTTCCCAACCGACCCGGCTGTAATTAATGAACGTACCGCATCAAACATCGTCCGCAGCTCACTATCAGAATTCGGTTCAAATTCGACAAGTGACTTCAGTCACGCGTGTTTCAGGCGGCGAGTGCGAAACAATCTTCTGCAGTGGGGGCATGTCCTCCTTTTCCTTACAACTGCTTCCAGTGCCAGCATCCACAACGGCGTCGGTCCGGCACCCAGAACCAGAATCTCTCGCCCAATGTCACGAGCGACGTAAGTTCTGCCAGGACTACTCACGACCAGCACAAGAACCGGCTGCCGCGCGCCTGTGCTAGCTTTTCGCATGCCGAACCAACGCGACGCGACCGTGTCCTATTGGAGCACCACACCAGAGCAACTGCTCGCCTCGCTTGGTAGCACGCCGAACGGCCTGACATCTGCCGCGGCCACTGGCCTTCAGCAGCAGCACGGTCTCAATATCATCCAGGCGCACCAGCAGACATCCGCGCTGCGACTTCTGCTGCTTCAATTCAGAAGCCCGCTCGTTCTCATCTTGATTTTCGCGGCAATTGTGTCGCTGGTGGTCGGCGAATGGATCGACGCCAGTATTGTTCTGGCGGTCGTGCTTGGCAGCACCATACTTGGCTTCGTGCAGGAATATCGCGCCAGCAACGCCGTCGAGAAACTGCGATCCCAGGTAACGATCAAGTCCAGCGTCATGCGTGACGGGAAACGCGTCCTGTTGCCATCGGACCAAGTGGTCCCCGGTGACGTTGTGGTCCTTTCGCCCGGCAGTCTGATCCCAGCCGACGGCGTGCTCATTTCCGCGAGCGACCTCTTCGTAAATCAGGCTGTGCTCACCGGCGAAACTTTCCCAGTCGAAAAAACGGCTGTGCCGGTAGCGGCCAACGCTTCACTTGCCGAGCGCACCAACTCCGTCTTCATGGGCACGAGCGTCGGCAGCGGCTCGGCCACTGCGGTCATCGTCAGGACGGGACGCAACACGGTATTTGGACAGATTGCACAGCGCCTTTCGCTCAGACCCGAGGAAACAGAATTCGAGCGCGGTATTCACCGCTTCGGCAACCTGCTGTCGCAAGTGATGCTCGTGATGGTCATCATCGTGCTCGGAATCAACATCTTCCTGGCCAAACCGATCATCGACTCACTCCTCTTTGCGTTGGCGCTGGCTGTCGGCTTGGCACCCGAGCTGTTGCCAGCCATCATCAGCATCACGCTTTCGCACGGCGCGCAGCAAATGGCCAAACGTGGAGTGATTGTCCGGCGGCTGAACTCGATCGAAAACTTCGGCGGCATGGACATCTTTTGTACCGACAAGACCGGAACACTGACCGAGGGAGTGGTGCAGCTGAACGAGGCGCTGGACAGCAGCGGCAAGCCTTCCAGTACGGTGCTGCAGATGTCGCACCTCAATGCTCATTTCCAGACTGGGCTTGAGAATGCGCTCGATCGCGCGGTTACCACCGCAGGAACGAAGGCCGGCTTCGATGTATCAGGCAATACGAAACTCGGTGAGATCCCCTACGATTTCGTGCGTAAACGGCTCAGTGTCATCATCGCATCGGCAACTGGCACAGCAACACTTATCACTAAAGGCGCGCTCAACAACGTGCTCAAAATCTGCGCAACGGTGCAGACTTCGGACGGGATCCAGCCGCTCGATCCTGCGCGATGTGCCGCAATTGATCAATGCTACAGCGATTGGAGCGCCAAAGGTTTCCGCGTACTCGGGGTGGCGACCAGAGGGATCGATTCGCGCGTGAGCTACTCGCGCGACGATGAAACGGCGCTGGTTTTTGCGGGCTTCCTTCTCTTCTTCGATCCACCCAAGAAGGATGTCGCCACCGTGATCGCGGAACTCGCGAAACGCGGCGTGCAGCTCAAAATCATCACAGGGGACAATCAGAAGGTTGCACGTCATGTGGCCGAGATGGTCAGTTTGAAAATCGAAGGGATATTGACCGGTGGTCAGCTCTCTGAAATGCGCGATGAAGCGCTCTGGCATCTGGCCGAACACACCACACTGTTTGCAGAGGTAGATCCGAATCAAAAGGAACGGATCATACTGGCGTTGCAGAAAACGGGTCACGTGGTTGGTTACATGGGAGACGGCATCAACGACGCGTCCGCATTGCACGCCGCCGATGTGGGGATATCCGTCGACAATGCGGTCGATGTTGCCAAGGACGCAGCGGACTTCGTTTTGCTGAAGAATGATCTGCGCGTGTTGCTCGACGGGATTGACGAGGGCCGCCGGACGTTCGCCAATACGTTGAAATACATTCTGACAACCATCAGTGCCAATTTCGGCAACATGTTCAGCATGGCGGTCGCGTCTCTGTTTCTTCCGTTCCTGCCGCTTCTCGCGCCACAGATTTTGTTGAACAACTTTCTGTCTGATATTCCGGGCATGACCATCGCATCCGACCGGGTCGATCCCGACATGGTCGAAAAGCCGCGGCGGTGGGATACGCGCTTCATTCGCGACTACATGGTGGTGTTCGGATTGATAAGTTCTGTATTCGATCTACTCACGTTCGCAGTGCTGCTCTATGTCTTTCGCGCATCGCCGGAGGCGTTCAGAACAGGGTGGTTCATCGAATCGCTGCTCACAGAACTCGTTGTCGCGCTTGTGGTCCGCACCCGGCTGCCATTCTTCCGGAGCCGTCCGGGCAACCTGCTGTTGTGGAGCAGTATCGGATTCATTGCACTCACACTCGTAATTCCCTACCTCCCGTTCGATACCATGTTTGGATTCGTACCGCTGCCAGCGCCGCTGATGCTGACCATCATTGCACTCACGGTTGTCTACGTCATCGCCGTAGAGGGCGGCAAACGATTCTTCTACGGCCGAATGGCGGCTCGGCGGAGCGCCGATGCACCGCTTATACAATCCGCGTAACTGTGCTGTCGCGCACAGCGTCCGCACCGCCCAGCTGGAGTGTGCGATGGTCAAGCCGGGCTTCGGGAAACGATTTCTCGGTCGGCACCAGCTACCTACGTGCCAACCGCCCACCGCCAATTCCGGATCTCCGGCATGTCCTCGCCATATTCGTTCACAAACGCGCGATGCTGCTGCAGTTTCGCGATACAAAACTGCAATGTCGCGCTGGCACTGGAATCATTCGCGAGACGCGGCACGCGCCGAATCACATCCATGACGAGATGAAAGCGATCAAGTTCGTTCAACACCGTCATGTCAAACGGCGTCGTCGTGGTGCCCTCTTCCTTGTAACCGCGAACGTGCAAGTTGCCATGATTGGTGCGCCGATACGTCAGGCGATGAATCAGCCACGGATAACCATGATACGCGAAGATGACCGGACGATCGCGCGTAAACAGTTCGTCAAAGGCGTCGTCACTCAAGCCATGCGGGTGCTCGAGGACCGGCTGAAGCCGCATCAAATCGACCACATTCACAACGCGAACGCGCAAGGTGGGAATCATCCCGCGCAGAATTTGCACCGCCGCCATGGTTTCAATGGTTGGCACATCGCCGGCGCAAGCCAGCACAACTTCGGGTCCAAGGTCGCCTTCATTGCCAGCGAAAGCCCACAAACCGAGTCCCCGACTGCAGTGTTCCTCGGCCGTAACCATATCAAGCCACTGCGGCGACGGCTGTTTGCCAGCAACAATGACATTGACGTAATTCTTGCTGCGAAAACAGTGATCGGCAACCGATAGCAGTGTATTCGCATCCGGTGGAAGATAGACGCGCACCACATTGGCCTTCTTGTTCACCACGTGGTCGATGAATCCCGGATCCTGATGGCTGTTGCCATTGTGGTCCTGACGCCAGACGTGGGATGTCAACAAATAGTTGAGCGACGCAATGGGCTTGCGCCACGGAATCTGTTGCGCCGTGTGCAACCACTTCGCGTGCTGATTGAACATCGAGTCGACAATGTGAATAAACGCCTCGTAACACGTGAAGACACCGTGGCGTCCGGTCAGCAAATACCCTTCCAGCCAACCCTGACACATGTGTTCGCTCAGCACCTCCATCACGCGACCATCATTCGCGACACTCTCGTCGCCAGGCAGAATTTCGGCCGAAGACATGCGGTCCGTCACTTCAAACAACGCGTTGAGCCGGTTTGAATTCGTTTCGTCAGGAGCCACCACGCGAAAGTTGGAGTACGCCGCGTTGGCCGTCATGATGTCGCGGAGCAGATAGCCCAGCACGCGCGTAGCTTCTCCACTACTGCCTCCTGGCTCATCAACCGTCACCGCATAGCGTCGAAAATCCGGAATCTCAAGCTCGCGCAACAGCAGACCGCCGTTCGCATGCGGATTGGCACTCATGCGCCTCGTTCCAATCGGCGCTTGTGCGGCAATGGAATCGAGCAGAGTGCCATTGTCGTCAAACAGTTCGTTCGGCCGATAGCTCAGCATCCACTGCTCGAGCAGGCGCACGTGTTCCGGATGTTCGGCCAGGCCGGCCAGCGGTACCTGATGTGCGCGAAACGTGCCTTCAATTGGCACGCCATCAACGAATCTGGGGCCGGTCCAGCCTTTGGGCGTGCGCAATACAATCATGGGCCAGCGCGGTCGCGTTGTGTCGCCATGCTCGCGTGCGTTTGATTGAATTGCCGCGATTTCCGCGAGTACCCGGTCCAGTGTTTCGGCCATTAGTTGGTGCATTGTCGCCGGCTCGTCTCCGGACACAAAGTGCGGCTCGTGACCATATCCTCGCAGCAACATCGTGAGCTCTTCGTCGCCAATGCGCGCGAGCACGGTGGGTCCGGCAATTTTGTATCCGTTGAGATGCAGAATGGGCAGGACTGCGCCGTCGCGCTTTGCATTCACGAACTTGTTGGAATGCCAACTTGTTGCGAGTGCGCCAGTTTCTGCTTCACCATCACCAACCACGCAACAGACCAGCAAGTCGGGATTATCAAACGCCGCGCCGTAGGCATGAAGCAAGGAGTAGCCAAGTTCACCACCCTCATGAATGGAACCCGGCGTCTCGGGTGCGACGTGACTCGGGATTCCGCCCGGAAACGAGAACTGCTTGAACAGGCGCGCCAATCCGGCTTCGTCGCGCCCCACATGCGGATACACCTCGCTGTACGTGCCTTCGAGATACGCGTTGGCCACCATGCCGGGGCCACCGTGTCCCGGACCCGCGATGTAAATCGCGTTAAGGTCGTGCTGCTTGATCGCACGATTCATGTGGGCGTACACGAAATTCAATCCGGGCGTTGTTCCCCAGTGCCCAAGCAATCGCGGCTTGATATGCGCCAGAGTCAACCGCTCACGCAACAATGGATTGCTTTTGAGGTAGATCTGCCCAACGGAGAGATAGTTCGCCGCTCTCCAGTATACATCAATGTCACGCAGTTGCGCATCCGAATTCACGATTCGGCCTCCGCATCAAGTATTGAGAATTCGAAGTGAGCGTGCATGAACCTTGGCTTGCTGGAGATAGTGGAACGTACTATGTCCGTCATCGTTCGCCGAGCAACAGCCCCGTTCGATCCAAATTCGACCGGTGACTTCAGTCACGGGTGCGTCAAGGCGCGAGTGCGCGAACGGCCTCAGTCGGTGAGTATGACGTCGGTTTTTTCCTGATGACTTTCACCAATTCCAGCATCACCAACGGAATTGATCCGGCGGCCAGCAACCACAATCCAGTGCCAAAAACTCACGGGCGACGTCTTGTGGAACCGTCCAATCACCGCATTGTGCTCACTCAGGAACTGCGCGCCAATGGTGAGTGCCACGACAACCACCAACGCGGGATTGGTGCGAAGCGGAATTCGCCACACAAACTTCGACTGGCTGCGTGCGCCGAACGACCGCAGGAGTTCCGCAAACACCATAACGGCGAATGCGCAGGTGCGAGCCATGTTAACATCGCCCGACTTGAGCACCTGATGATACACGGCGAAACTCACTCCTGCGGTCAGCGATCCGGTCAGCGCCATCGTGCGCAGAAATCGCGGATTCGTAATTCGTTCGGATCGGCGCCGGGGCGCGGCTTGCGAATCTTCGCATACATACCGCGACCTTCTTCGACTGCACTGACGATAGTCGCGAAGTTGTCATCGGTGACAATCATGTCAGCCGCCTGACGCGCCACTTCCGTGCCCGCCTTGCCCATCGCAATACCTACATCCGCTCCTTTGATCGCGGGGGCATCGTTGACGCCATCACCGGTCATCGCCACAACAGCTCCCTGAACCTTCCACGCGCGAATGATCCGCAGTTTGTGCTGCGCAGTGACACGCGAATACACCGAAATCTGCTCAACGCGTTGCTTCAATTCCGAATCCGACATCGCTTCAAGTTCGGCGCCCGTAACAGTGTCATCAACTTCCGATGCCACATCGAGCTCGCGCGCAATGGCCGTTGCAGTTTCCGGATGATCACCCGTAATGACCACCACGCGAATACCAGCCGCACGGCATTCGGCGATCGCGACTTTGGCTCCCGCTCGCGGAGGATCATACATACCGGTCAGGCCAACGAAGATCAGATCGCGTTCAACGGCCTCAACTGAAAGCGACGACGGGCGCGTCGCAGCGGACTCGTGAGCACCATGTCGAACGAAGTGTTCCGAAGGCGTTCACCGACGCCGCGTGCTTCGGCTTCGCCGCGCGCCGTTAGCGCAATATCCGTGAGCCCGGTGTACCGCCCCGTGCGTGTCCATTCCGTTTCGCCATGACGGACGAAATAGACGCGTAGCAGCGAGCGCGCCAAGTCGGGTAGTGCTTGACTGTTTATCGTGCGCGCACCTGACACAGGGTATCCGGAGCGAGAGTATTTCTGCGCGTTGCGCTACGGCGACGCCGTGATCCGTCGCCTCGGCCTGCCTTGCATACACCACCAGGCGCTAAACGGCTCTCGGCGAGCCAACCCGCTTCACCCGCCGGCATCAAGCGGTGTTCGCGATTCCTTCGTGCGCAAGCTCATCGCCACGAACGCATCCACGATTTCAACGTCAAATTCAATCCCGGCCCTATCTTGCAACAGAGCGATGGTGCGTTCACGCGGCCACGCTTCGCGGTAGGGACGCCGGGTACACAGTGCATCGTACACATCACACACATGCACGACTCGACTGGCGTAGTGGCAACGTCGCGGGTAACGAAATTGGGGATATCCGCCTTCACCGTTCGTCCAGATGTGGTGTTCGTACGCAACCACCGCCGCTAGCGCGTGTCCGCGGCCGCGCTCGCTCAGCATCCGTGCTCCTTCAACTGGATGTCGCTGCATCTGTGCCATCTCATCGTCGGTAAGGCGCCCGGCTTTGACCAGAATTTCAGCCGGCACCCTCACTTTCCCGATGTCGTGCAGTAACGCAGCCGTTCCAACGGCGCGGGTATCAGCCGCAGCAAAGCCCAGTTGCTCGGCCAGCCCCATCGACAGCATCGAAACGTTGCAGGAGTGCGTTGTCGTGTACTGATCAAACGTCTTGAGCGTCAGCAACGGCATGAGAACATGTTGGTCTCGATGCATGGCAGCGGCCAATCCGTGCACCACACCTTCGACTTCCGTGAGCGGCATCGCTTTTCCCCTTGCGGCCTCATCATGCACCCATCGCACCGCCTCGGTTTCCTCAATCAGCGAGGGTGGACATGGTTCCGCACTGCCGTCTATGATGGATTCTGTCGGTGAGTCATTCCGTTCGGTTTCGTACAATGCCAGCGAGCCCGCGCGGAGACCACGCACCGCAATGGATTTCATCGCCGAGCCATCCTTGGTCTGCAAGCGTCGGTGAAGCGCTTGCAACAGCTCCTCAAGATCGGCGTTCGTCGGTTCGGGAGCGGCATCAATCTCGATGCGCTGAATCCCGGCGGCTGACAACTTCTTGCTCCAGTCCCAGGTGCGTAGGGCACTCAACACTTCCGAACCAACAATTGCGTCGCCGTGCAGAAAAGAAAAGCGCACGACACCACGCGACGGAATTACGCGTAACAGATTTTCGTATAACTGTTGTCGAGCGGCAACGCGCATGCCGTGCCCCGGAGCATACAGCGACATCCCCGCAAGCGCTTGACCCAGTGATGTCAGAAACTCGACGGCTGCTTTCACAGCGCGGTGCTCATGGTCATTGGGCTTCTGGCGCAGCGGCTGCGTGACTGCGCAAGTCTTTAGCCGCTCGTGCCATCGATAACATGATCGCAGCGCGCGGCTCGTTCGCGTATCGCTTGGCCAACAGACTCAGAGCGGCCAACACCGTTGGCGAACTTTCGGCGAGTCCGGGACGACGGGATATCCAGCGTTTTTTCGACACGTGGGCCAGTAACCAGTGCAGGGCCTGCGGTCCGCGATGCGCATCAAGAGCCCACACCGCTCGCGCCCGGATTTCATCCGGCTGCTGCCGATTTTCTATCAGTGCGATCACGCGCGTCAAAAATTCTGCGGGGACGCCAGACGAGTGAGTGGCGTCGGCCGCGATCCCCACCGCAATCATCCACTCCAGCGCCTCGCGCACCACGCGCGGGTGTGCATCGTCAAATGCGCGTCGCAACGCACCATCGCGCATGGTGGGCTCTTCAAGCAACAAACGAACTGCTTCCAGCCGCAACTGCTCGCGCTCATGACTCAGATATCGGGCAACACCAACAATCGGCAACGCTGATGTATCTCCGCCGGCGTCGCGAACACTACTGCGAATGTCGCGCATCAACACCAGTAAATTTCGCGCGAAGAACCACGTGGTATTATCGAGACGATCAAGCAATTGCTTCCACACCACCGGTCCGAACTCGCGAAGGCGGTCAAGCACCAGTCGGCGTATCACGCGAACCGTGGAGCTCGCAAGCACGTCAAGCAATGCCGGAATTCCTTCTTCGGTTGCCGCAGGCAACAAGACGCGCGCAACGTTCGCGTCCGGAAATTCCTTGAGTAATACAATGCGAAGTGCAGTGGGTGATGCTACAGCGGCCTTCAGCACCACGCTCGCAGTTGAATCTTCGGCGTTCGCAATCCAATCCAGCAGGTTGGCCGTGCGACCCGCAACAGTCAGTCTGTGTACGGCGGCGACCGCGTCGTCGCCAGCTTCGCCCATTTCCAGCGCCATTTGAACCAAGCGCGCCGGCTCACCGTCCTGCTCCACCAGCAATGCGGCCGGTGAAGTCATGTTGGGGTTGCTGACGCGATCCGTTTCAATGAAAGCAATCTGATCGAGCAGCTCGATGTGCTCGCCCGGGTTCGTTTCATCCAGGTCCCAACCGGTGACGAGGTCCTGGGCGGCGTCACGAAAGTTTGCATCAATGACAGAACCGGCAGCGTTTCCATCGGCCAGCGTCGAGAGTTTGCGCAACAAGCGCAGCAGCTGATGTGAAAGGCTTCGTTCGCTCGATTTCGCGGCTATTTCGAGCCAGTCAACCACGGCGTTCAGCGGCAAGGCGTCAGTCACCTGCGCCATGAACGCGCGTTGTTGCTCTTCACTGCCAACATGTGTGAGAATGGCCGCCAGCGTCCCGGCATCCAGCAAGGGCAAAATTGCGTGTAATCGTTTGCCGATGGCCGCTCGCTGACCGGGCGTTGCATGTGTCGCCTGATCGACCAGCGTGAAAAACATTCCGGCAACGCGTCGCGCATACGCCTCGTCGTGCACGCCATTCCGAATAGCTGACGCAATTGCTTCCGCCGACACAGAGTCAGGGTCGGACGCATCAACCGCGGTGTGTTTGCCGGCGGTGTTGCCAAGCGCGACAGAACCAAGTGCAAACCACAGCGCAGTGATTTGTTCTTCACTCGCTTCGACGCTGTCCGTCAGTACCAGGCGATCGTACGGAATACGACCGATGACGAAACCGGGCAGCTCGGGCGCGCCAGCCAGTCCGTCGCCCGATACCGTCGCGCGCCCCGGTTGCGGCGTAAGCCATCCCAAAAGCGACGTGACACTTTCGGGCGTGGCGCCTGCCTGAAAAGCCAGCGAACTCACTCCTCGGCGGTATAGTCGCGCCGCGACTTCGCGTGTCACCGATTGTCGGCTCCGCAGGCGCTGGCCATCCCATCGTAGCTCTCGCGGACTGACGCCCAGCGTCAGTGTGTCGCGCCCGGCCATGGCGTGCGTAATCGTTTCGAGGAGCTGCCCCTCAGCGCGTACGACCATCGGATGGGATGGGCGATAGGACTGACGCCGATTAAGCGCCACCGCCAAACGCGTCAGCAGCGTCTGGGTGGCATCCTGCGATGCAACTGGCGTCGGTTCAGTTCCCGCCGGTTCTGTGCGCACGGAGGTCAGGCGTGTCTGGTCCCCAGTAAGGCGATTCGGTTCCAATGTGCCGAGTGCGCACTTGTCGTTAGGCTGCGATCCAGATGTTGCGTCAGAATCGCGCGCGGCGCAATGCTCGCGCCTCTATCAGCGCCACCACAAAAAACGCCCACCGGAAATCCGATGGGCGTTTCTCTGTCTGTGTCCTTTCCTTCACCAACACCATCAACAGGCTATTCAATCGGGGCGACTGGATTCGAACCAGCGACCTCCTGCTCCCGAAGCAGGCGCTCTACCGGGCTAAGCTACGCCCCGTTGATCCTCTGTCATGCGGAAGAAACGCGCCT
>Ga0105047_10001261_pt1 | contig 45096 bp, 38 predicted proteins | sample MAT04_FD_78384 | JGI IMG/M metagenome (GOLD analysis project Ga0105047, IMG submission 78384) | Freshwater microbial communities from Lake Fryxell liftoff mats and glacier meltwater in Antarctica - MAT-04 (megahit assembly) | ecosystem: Environmental > Aquatic > Freshwater > Ice > Liftoff... | reverse complement strand
TACAAAACCAGGAAGCAAAGCGCAAGAAAAGAGAACTACTAAGAATTAAATATGACAGCCGCATATTTAATGCCCTGTTACCCAAACAAAAGCAAATAATCGTTAATCCATCAGGATTGGGGATTACAACTGGCAATCCTAACGCTGCCAATACCATTATAAAAGTTTGTAACCCCTATTGCGGTCCATGTGCAAAAGCGCATGCTGAAATAGATGCATTGCTTGACGTTAATAACGATCTAAAAGTGCAAATACTTTTTACGACCACCAATGCCGAAAACGATAAGGGTAATAAACCAGTAAAACATTTATTAGCAGTTGCCGGTAAGCAAAATGAACAAACAACCAAACATGCATTGGACGATTGGTATTTAGGTGATAAAAAAGACTATGAAGTATTTGCTGCCAAATACCCAATGAATGGAGAACTAAAACAACAGGAGGTAAAGGTGGAAGCAATGAGTGCAAGGTGTAAAGAAACCGGTATCGCTTTTACGCCTACATTTTTTATTAATGGGTACCAGTTGCCGGACATATACAATGTGGGCGATTTAAAATATTTTCTTTCTACTCAGACCGGTAGATGGAAAAGCCCGGATGGTCTCTGCTGCTGTGGCCATGGCGGCATGCCGGGCAAAGCCAATGCTTCGTATGCTTAAAGGTGAAGCAAACATTATTTAACCGGCTTTACGAATTTCAAAAAACATACGAAACAGTAAGGCATAAACTAAAATTTATGAAACTAAAATTTGAAAGCCTTGGTACTGTGTTAAGCAGGGAAGAGGCAAAAATGGTTAAGGGTGGCGATGGACCAATCGGTTCGATTGGTGGGGAGGGATTATCCTGTGATGGACCTCATGGACAGCGTTTTTGTCGAGCCAATAGCTTTTGTTTGGACTGTATAAACGATGGATTTGGCTTGGCATCATGTCAACGAAATAGCATTTGTAGAGATATTTGATATTTTTGAGACTGACAAGGACTGGAAGTCCTTGTTAGTTTTTTTTAAAATTTTAAATTTTTTTAATTTTGAGATTATTTATGTTGGCTAATTTTCTGTGTCTTGGATTAGCTGGATTTGGCCAGCAGATTAGGCATCCGAATAATTACAAAGGATTTACCTGTAGTAGCTGCGAGGGTAATAATTTAGGAAAAGTTATGATTAGCAAGAAGAAGGTAATGGAGGCCCCTTTTAAAAAAATTTTTTAGTTATCGGTCAAAAGAAAAAATGATAAAAAGCGGTATTCAACTGTTTCTTTTATTTCGCCGGACTGCCTAATCAGTGCAAGGCATAGTGTAGATTGGAGAGATATTATTGAGTACATAGAAATCAGGGTGTCGCCTATTGCTAATAAATGGGTTTTATTAAACAAATCTGACTTTAAAATATTTTATTATACTGAGCGGCTAACTACTTTTTCGGTAGATGTATCCGTTATCAGGATTACTAACAGGGAAAAACTAAAAATGATTTACACTTCCCATTTCAAACTGGGGGTTAATATTGATACTTCACAGGTAGATAGTTTGCACATGGCTGGATACCCCTTTAAAAAATTTGCTATAAATAGCCCTGCACCAGATACTATGGTTACAAGGGTTGTGGCATTTAAAGATGCGGAATACAATAGTACAAAAACCATGATTGCACTACCAGTTTGCTCATGCCCCGGCGATAGTGGCGGTCCTGTTTGGCTTGAGTTTAAAGCCTCGTATTACCTATTGGGAATTTTTCAAGGCGCTGGTTGGGAGGAGCAAGCGCCTGATAATAGTAGACGAAGTACAGCCGTTTTTCTATATAAAGAAATGGCAAGTTGGATATCGGACATAGTAGCACGAAAGGCGGGCGATGCTTTTGATGAAGACGAATAAGAAAAGCAGGCGAAATATTTAACCGGCTTGCTTTTAATCTTGTAATTGAAAACAGCAGGCCCAAAAAATTAAAAATTATGAAAAGGAATTTTGAAAGCCTCGGTACTGCATTAAGCAGAGATGAGGCAAAAATAATAAGGGGTGGTGATGTCGCGGTTGGTGAAATTGGAGGTGGATGTTTAAAGGAGTATACTACTGGATGCTCTAAAACAAAACCTTGTTGTTCACCTGCAAAATGTGAAATTAATGCTACACGTTCTGGAACTATTTACAATAAAAAAAGCCCTGCCACAAAGCGGGGCTTTTTCTATAAATAAAATGGAGAAGCCAGTACTTTTTTGCAGCAAGTCAAAGCGGCGCTATCTTTAAGCCGCGAAAATTAAGCCGTTCAGTGATGGCTTTTTACAATTCACACTCAAAGTAACTTTCATTAAATAAAGCAATACAATAACAGCCAATGAGCTTTTTAGGAAAATTATTCGGTAAAAAGGAAAAGGAAAGCCTTGACCAGGGCCTTCAAAAGACCAAGGAAAACTTTTTGACCAAAATCACCAAAGCGGTGGTTGGCAAAACCACGGTTGATGAAGAAGTGTTGGACAGCCTTGAAGATGCGCTGGTAGGTGCCGATGTTGGTATTGATACCACGGTAGCTATCATAAGCAAAATTGAGGAAAGGGTGCGCAGGGATAAATACGTAAACACTACCGACCTTAACCGCATTTTGCAGGATGAGATCCGTGGACTTTTGGTAGATGCGCCGGAGCAGAGTTATAAAGATTTTTCTACCCCCACCGGCACCAAACCCTATGTAATATTGGTTGTAGGGGTAAATGGCGTGGGTAAAACCACCACCATTGGCAAGCTGGCGTATAATTTTACTAAAGCAGGCAAACAGGTATTGCTGGGTGCTGCCGATACTTTTAGGGCCGCAGCCGTTGACCAGCTAACTATTTGGAGCGAACGCACCGGGGTGCCTATAGTAAAACAGCCCATGGGTAGCGATCCCGCTGCCGTAGCTTTTGATACCGTGCAAAGCGGTGTAGCCCGTGGCTCGGATGTGGTTATTATAGACACCGCAGGCCGCCTGCACAACAAGGCGCACCTAATGGACGAATTGACCAAAATAAAAAGGGTAATGCAAAAATTTATTGCTGATGCTCCCCATGAGGTGTTATTGGTATTAGATGGATCGACCGGGCAAAATGCCCTTGAGCAGGCAAAACATTTTATAGCAGCTACCGATGTTACTGCCATTGCCGTAACCAAACTTGATGGCACCGCCAGGGGTGGGGTAGTATTGGCCATTGCCAACCAATTTAAAATTCCGGTTAAGTTTATAGGCGTAGGCGAAAAAATGGAAGACCTGCTGGTGTTTGATAAACACGAGTTTGTTCACAGCCTTTTTAACCTGAAGGCATAATACAATGGAAATTTTTAGTAATGATACCAGCGGTTATTTGTTATAACCGCTTTTTATTTTTAGTGAATGAAAATTTTATTGATTGATACGCCGGCACGTAAAAAGCTTTTTCCGTTAACCTTAACCCGGGCAACCTGCGACCTGCGTATTGGCATTACTACCCTAAAAGAAAAATGGGAAAACCTCTCAGGACTACCCGTTGAGGTACTTACCGAACCCTACCTTCAGCCGTTGTACCAACTGCCTGTTGGCGGCGAGTATTTTGCTATCTATAGCGATGTGCTGCCATCGAAAGATTTGTACAACAGTATTTTGTTATTGCCTGCGGATCATGCCCTTGTTAATGAAGGCTATGTGGTAGCAGGAAGGTGCCAGTTGCCCTCCCCACCAGTATTTGGCGAAGTGCTTTTTAGCAATGTTGCCACCATTCCATTTGATGGGTTAGTTAGACGGCTTACCATGCCCCAGCAAATTTTTAAATGGAATAGCATTTATTTAGAAGCAGATTTTGATGCCATACGGTCAACGCGAAACTATAGAGGTAAAGCCGGCGATGCCATTATTACCAACCCCGAAAATGTATTTATAGAAGATGGTGCTGTGCTGGAGCACTGTGTAATCAATGCCTCCACTGCCCCCGTTTATATTGGTAAGGACACCCACATAATGGACGAATGTTCAATTCGTGGGCCGTTTGCATTGTGCCATGGGGCAGTTTTAAAAATGGGTGCCAAAGTGTATGGTGCCACCACCATTGGCCCCGGTTGTGTAGCCGGTGGCGAAATAAAAAACAGTGTAATGATGGGCTATAGTAACAAAGCACACAATGGTTACCTGGGCGACAGCGTACTGGGCCACTGGTGTAATTTGGGTGCAGGCACCAGCAATAGTAATGTAAAAAATAATGCCGGTACGGTAAAGGTGTATAACTACGAGGCGAACGATTATATTTCGGCAGGCGATAAGTGTGGCCTGGTAATGGGCGACTACTCGCGGGCCGCCATCAACACCAGTTTTAATACCGGTACCGTGGTGGGTATTTGTTGCAATGTTTTTGATACAGGCCTTACCAAAAAATTCATCAGCGATTTTTCGTGGGGCGGCAACGGGGGGCATAGATACCTACTGCCCAAATGCATTGAAGACATAAAGCAGTGGATGAAATTTAAAAACGTACCTATAAACGAGGCAACGATAAAAGTTTTGACCCATATCTTTGACGCAACAAGCTGACACCGGGTTAGCCGGGTAAGCCCGGCAGCCTTGGTAACATACTCAAATATTAAATCATCTTTTTAAGCACTAAAAATATTTTTACATGCGAAAACAAATTGCTGCCGCCAATTGGAAAATGAACCTAAGCTTTCAACAGGCCGAAGGACTGTTGAACCAATTGCTGGCAAACCCCACAGCACCGGGTGCCAATCAATACGTGGTGTTGGCGGTTCCGGCACCGTACCTGCATTTGGCTAAGCAAAAAACAAACGATGCTGTAAACATGCACGTGGCCGCCCAAAATATTTATTCAAAAAAGTCGGGGGCGTTTACCGGCGAAACTTCGGTTGAAATGTTACAATCCATGGGGATTGATTACGCAGTAATTGGCCACAGCGAACGCCGCGAATATTTTAACGAGGATAATACCTTGCTGGGTGATAAAGTAAAAATTTGTCTTGAATACAACATTACCCCCATATTTTGTTGTGGCGAAGCGCTGTACATACGCGAGGTAGAAGGGCAAAACGATTATGTGACCGGCCAGTTGCAGGACTCGTTGTTTGACCTATCGGCCGATAAAATTAAAAAAGTAGTAATAGCCTACGAACCTATCTGGGCTATTGGCACCGGTAAAACTGCTACCAGCTTGCAAGCCCAGCAAATGCATGCACACATCCGCAGCCAAATTGCCAAATCGTACAGCCCCGAAGTGGCCGACCAGGTTTCAATATTGTATGGCGGAAGCGTAAAAGGCGCCAACGCCAAAGAAATATTTACCCAGCCCGATGTTGATGGAGGCCTGGTAGGCGGCGCATCGCTTAATGCTGCCGAGTTTATTCAAATTGTACAGGCGCTTAAGTAAGTAACAAAGTAGCATACTTCATTTTATTGCTGCCCAATGTTAATGCAAAATAAAATGGTTGCATTAGCCTCGGTGCAATGCTTTAATTTTTTTCAATTTAAAAGATTTGGTAAAATAACCCGGTTAAAAAACCTCGATGAACGGTTTTTTGTTGCTTTGTAAAGCCAGCACGCCTTACCCCATTAATCATAATGCAATTAAACATGCATTTAAAAAGGGGTAACAAGCACTTCGGTAACCCAATCGCTTTAGCGTAAACTTTAAGTTTTTTTTGGTAACCAGCATTTGATTTTCAATCAACATCCTTGCGTCGCACACTTATACGGCATTTTTTTATTGCAACTTTTACCGTAAAATTTTTAGTGGGTAAATTTATTTTTACTATTAAAACGGCTATGCTATTCATTCGCTTAAAACCATTGCCTGTTTTAAGCTTTAGCTAAATTTTTGACTCTTTATGTTAACGCGTATCCTAAGTACAGGGGTCGGGCAACCGCTAATTCAACAACGCTAACATAACCGGCCGCGTAAAAATAACTGAACTATACGTTAGTGTGCTACGGGTTAGTTGTTATAAACCTGTTGAAACTAATGTAAGTACTGTTTTAGCAATAGTAACAGTTGAAGTATGTTGCACAAAGGAAAAACGGCTGCAGAATAGTCGTTATTATTATTAAGATTTGATCAAAAAAAAAGTTTCGGCAATATTTTTAAAAAATTTTACATGGCTAAAGTCTCCATTATTTTTGCTCACCCCGCACTTGAAAAATCCAGGATACATAGCAGGCTAATAAAGCAGGTAAAGCAAATAAAGGGGCTTTCGTTTCGCGACCTGTACGAGGATTATCCTGACTTTGACATTAACATACAACGCGAACAACAGGCGCTGCTGAACAATGACATCATAATATTTCAACATCCACTATATTGGTACAGTACGCCGGCTATTATAAAGGAGTGGCTAGACCTGGTATTGCAACATCAATGGGCCTACGGGTCCAAAGGCATTGCATTAAAAGGAAAAAAGTGGATGCATGTGCTGTCAAGCGGAGGTTTAAAGGAGGCCTACTTACCAACCGGCTTAAACAGGTTTACCATTATGGAGTTGCTGGCTCCTTTTCAACAAACGGCCAGCCTATGTAACATGCAGTTTTTGCCACCTTTTGTTATTCATGGAACACACAGGCTTAAAAGCGATGAAATTGAAAATGCAGCTATGCAATACGGTAAAATGTTGCTTGCATTGCAGAACGACGAAATTGCGGGTGCCGATATGGAAAAAGCTACCTACATGAACGATCTTTTTTAAACAAAAAATATTTACGCATGGATCAAAATTCATTTTTATTCCAGGCCATGATTTACCTGGGGGCGGCAGTAGTTTTTGTACCTATCGCAAAAAAAATAGGCCTGGGTTCGGTGTTGGGCTATTTACTGGCGGGTGTTATTATTGGGCCGGCGGTAGTTGGTATTATTGGTAACGGGGGCGAAGATATAATGCACTTTGCCGAGTTTGGGGTAGTTATGATGCTTTTTGTAATTGGGCTTGAACTGGAGCCCGCCCTGCTTTGGAACCTACGGTCGGGCATATTGGGCCTTGGCGGTTTACAGGTACTTATTACCACGTTACTGGTAGGGTTTATTGCCATGGCGCTGGGCCTTGTATGGCAGTCGGCGCTGGTATTGGGTATGACGTTATCATTATCATCCACAGCCATAGTACTCCAAACCCTTAACGAAAAAGGGTTAATGAAAACTGCCGCCGGCCAAAGTTCATTTTCGGTATTATTGTTTCAGGATATTGCGGTAATACCCATGCTGGCCTTATTTCCATTATTGGCGCCGCCAGGTGTTCAGCCAACCAATGCCGCCAATCATCAAAACCTGGTATCGGGGCAGCCCGCCTGGGTACAAACCACCGTATTGCTGGTTTCGGTGGTAGCCATTATTGTGGCAGGCCGTTACCTGGTGCGGCCGTTTTTTACAATCATAGCCCGCACCCGGTTACGCGAACTTTTTACTGCCAGCACCTTGCTGCTGGTAATAGGTATTGCTGTTTTAATGGAAGAAGTAGGACTGAGCCCGGCACTTGGTACTTTTTTAGCCGGTGTGGTATTGGCCAATAGCGAGTATAAGCACGAACTGGAAAGCGATATTGAACCGTTTAAAGGGCTGTTGCTAGGGCTGTTTTTTATTGCCGTGGGTGCTAGTATTAACTTTCAGCTTATAATGCAACAACCCTTATTAATTTTTTCGTTGGTGCTATTGGTAATGGTTGTTAAGGGATTGGTGCTGTTTTTGTTGGGCAAGGTTTTTAAAATAAGCACCGACCAAAACTTCCTGTTTGCTTTTGCCTTAAGCCAGGTAGGCGAGTTTGCCTTTGTTTTGTTTTCGTTTACATCGCAACAAAATATCTTGCCAGCCAATGTTATTGGTGTTATGGTGGCAGTGGTAGCCATCAGTATGGCTTTTACCCCTATTGTGCTCATCATTAACGAAAAATTTATTCAACCTTATTTTGGTACCAAAAAGCAACACACTCAACGCGCTGCAGATGAGATTGGGGAAAAGAACCCGGTAATTATTGCAGGCTTTGGAAGGGTAGGCAACGTGGTGGGCCGTTTTTTACGCGCCAACAATGTGCAGGCCACCATATTAGACAACGATAGCGATAGGGTAGACCTGTTGCGTAAGTTTGGCTTTAAAGTATACTATGGCGATGCAACACGGCTGGACCTGTTACTGTCGGCCGGCGCCAGCGAAGCAAAGCTTTTGATTATTACCCTTGGCGAACCCGACAAAGTGCTACAGCTGATAGAAACAGCCAAAAAAAATTTCCCTGATTTAAGGTTGCTGGTACGCGCCTACGACCGGCAGGATGCCTACGATTTGTTAGATGCAGGTATGCCACATATTTACCGCGAAACAATTGATACCAGTGTACGGATGGGCTCGGATGCATTACGAATGTTGGGTCACCGCTCGTACAGTATACAACGGGCAGCGCGTACCTTTTTTAAACATGACGAAAGGAATTTAAAACATTTGTCAGCAGTAAAAAATGATACCAAAGAGTATATTTCTACCGCACGGCAAACTATTGACGAACTGGAACAAATTATAAAAGGCGATACTACCGACGAGCAGTTTAGAAAAGATACTGGCTGGGACGAAGAAAGCCTGATTTTGGAAGCCAAAGCGGCGAAGGAAAAGTAGCTTATGTTGTTAAAGCAAGTCGTAAAGTGGTTTGATAGTGAGCTGCCACATGGGTAAAATGTTAGGCACCTAAATCGTACCCTATGTAAGGCAGCGGCACTTTATCGTGGTCGCTCACCATATTTATTTGCATTACTGTATGTTCTTTATTGTTAGATGGGTGATACATTAATTTAAATTTTGCTCCATAAACAAACTCCGTAGCCTCAAACGATGTACGCGAAACCACGATGCTTGAATAGGCATCGTCGTACGCTTTTAAAAATACCAATACCTCGGCCGCTGAGTTTAGCAGGTCGTCTTTGCTTAAGTTATACAACGGGCTTTCTTCAGTTATATGATGCACGATTGTCCAGCTAAGGGTAAGGGCATTAATGGTAGATATTTCAAGGGTTAGCGGAAAAAAGCGGTTTACTTTTTTTCCGTTTTCAAACAGTTTTAAGGCTAGCGTTGCTTTTACCTCGGCATCCGAAAGGTTGTTGTGTTTATACGGTACCATTCTAAACATCAAAGCAATACCATCTTTATAAGGCGAAAACAGGGCATTTTTACTGTACCGCAAATAGGCTTTTGGTTTAGAAAATCTTCCATACATCATACCCGTGGCTAAAGCAAACAATAGTAAACCCATTAACGATTCCACTGCTGCCAAACTATTTGCCAGGGTTCCAATAGGGTAAATGTGGCCATAACCAACCGTTGTAATGGTTTGCGCACTAAAAAAAAAGGCCTGCCAAAATTTATCCATTATGGTAAAGCCTTCAATACCACCCAAATGCTCTATGCCGATAATGATATAAGCAAAAGCAAAAAACAGGTTTACAATACCATAAAAGCAAAAAATGATCAATATAAATTTCCATGTTCTTACCCGTAGCATGGTATCGTAAATGCTCAGCTTTTCAAAAAAGTTTATACCCGTAAGGTGTAGGTTTGGGGTGCCATCTTTTTTAAAAAAGCGGCCACCGCTATTTTCGCTGTCAGTACCAAAACCCGTTTGCAGCGTATCGTTTATACGGGCGTTTATTTTTTTAGAAAGTGACATGGTTTGTTTTATAATAACGCTTGTTGGTGCTACAATGTATAATACAACTGTTTTAAAATTACTATTTATGTCAGGTTGCTATTTACCAGTTGTTTTTGCTATTTGCCTCTGGTTGGGCTGTACCTTACTATAACCATGGTATTACAGCATAAATATAAATTTTTGGCTTAACTAACTGTTGTATTTTAGCCCCGTACTTTAGTTGATAACAGTAAATGAGTTTTCAAAAGCAGATAGCGCAAAGCCTTATTTGGCGCGGTTTATATTTTGCCACCATACTTATTATGAACATTTTTTTGTCGCGCTATTTTGAGGCGGGCAATACCGGCTTTATCTTTTATCTCTCCAATAATTTTTCTTTCATACTTATTTTGGTAGGGCTGACCATCGAAAATGGTGTAAATTACTATGCCTCTAAAAACGAAATTGACCACAACAAGCTGGTTTGGTTTTCGGTAGTTTGGACGGCAATGGTAGCAGGGGTGGTATTTGTAGGGCTGTGGTTTTATTTTGGCCGGTTTAAAGACACTTCTTTTTTAAACCGGTCGCAATACCTTTTTTACGCCATTTGTTATATAGCGGGCATACAATTGACCAACTTTTTTACCGTGCTGTTTTATGCACATAAAAACTTTTTTCTTCCCAACCTTTTAATGGTATTGTTGAATGTAGCGGTCATAATCATCATTCCCAAACAGGTGGGGTTAACAGGTACCAACCCATCGTTTATTATACAGCTATACTTTGCCTTTTTTGTACTGAACGGACTAGTGTTGGCAGCTGCCTTCATAATCAAAAATAAAAGCTGGCAAAACATTTCGTTGCCTTCTTTGGAACAATGTAGGTGGTTGCTGCGCTATGCGTTAATGGCACTTACCGCAAACATCATCTTTTTTTTAGTGTACCGGGTAGATTACTGGTTTGTACAAAAACTTTGCACGCCGCAGCAACTGGGCAACTATATACAGGTAAGTAAACTTGGGCAAATGATACTTATAGTACCAACCATTATATCCAGCGTAGTGTTTCCACACACGGCAGGCGGCATGCACCGCATTGAAATGAAGGACAATATTTTACGAATAGGGCGGCTAACCACTATATTGTTTTTGTTATTGATTGCCATCGTTTTTTTTATAGGGAGATGGCTTTTTCCTTTTGTTTTTGGCGATACCTACGACCTTATGTTTGTGCCTTTTTTATGCTTGTTGCCAGGTATTTGGGCGTTAAGTAATTTGTTTATTTTAAGTGCTTATTTTGGCGGTACCAACCAGGTTAGGGTAAATATAAATGGCGCAGCACTTGGGCTGTTGGTAATATTGGCAGGCGATTTTATATTTATTGGAAAGTTTGGAATTGTGGCTGCGGCAATGGTTAGTTCGGTTGGTTATATTGTCAACTTTTTGTACTCGTTTTACACAATGAAAAAAGAGCATCCCATTTCGCTGTCGGAATATTGGAGCATTAATAAAGATGATATTAAATGGTTGAAAGCAACGCTTCATCAATAGGGCAGCTGGTTTTTCCCTATAAACAATATGTGCTGGCGTTACCCGGCTGGTACCCTACATGGCTTGACCCATACCCGGGCGATTTTAACCAACGCCACATTGTTGCTGCATCCCAACATATACCCCAAATAGTATTATATATAGGTAAGGACCAAACAGGTACGCTTGCTACTACGCAAATAAAATTCAACCAATTAACGCCACGGGTAATTGAAATTTATGTGGTGTACCCGTTGGGTAGTTTAAAAATCATAGAAGGCGCCCGGTCAAATATTATTTTCTGGCAGTTGTTACATAAATATGCCCGATTGATTGAAGGCCATTGGGGTAAGCCTTTGCTATTGCACAGCTATATTGTTTTAAAAGGTGGATTGGCCGGTATGCTTCTAAAACGCAAGTGGCACATACCCTTACTACTTACCGAAAACTGGACCATTTATTACCCCACCGATCCTGGTTACCTGCTTAAACGTACCCTGTTATTTCAAACAATTGTTAAGCGTATTTATGCAAGCCTCGATATGTTTTTGCCGGTTACTCAAAACCTTAATCAACAGGTTAATAAGTTACTAAATGGGCCACCTTTTACAATAGTGCCCAATGTAGTTGATACAAATACTTTTTATGTTGATAAAAGCATTGTTCGCCCGGCTGTTTTTCAGTTTGTGCACGTAAGCACTATGATCTATCAAAAAAACCCCGAGGGCCTGTTAACAAGTTTTAAAGCACTTTTGGAGGCTGGCTTTAAAGCCACGTTACTAATGGTAGGTCCATACCCGGCAAGTGTGTACCAATACGCACGTCAACTACAATTATCAGGCAATGTTACTTTTACAGGCGGTGTGCATTACCAGCAGGTTGCATTGTTCATAAAACAATCGCATGCATTGGTTTTGTTTAGCCGCTACGAAAACTTGCCTTGTGTAATATTAGAGGCTTTATGTGCAGGCCTGCCCGTTTTATGTACAAGGGTAGGCGGTGTAAGCGAAGTAATTAATGAAAGCAACGGGTTAATAATTGAAAGTGAAGATGAAGCTGCCTTGCTTAAAAGCATGCAACACCTTATTGATAATTACGGCCAATATAATAGCCGCGCCATTGCTGGTAATGCTAATCAACGCTTTAGTTACCAGGTAGTAGGCTACCAAATAAACCAGGCTTATACAACATTACTAAAGCCATAGCAGGCAACAAATGCCCACTGGCAAAACGTTACAATTACCACCTGGTTCAACAACATTACCCGGTGTAAACAAGCTAAACAAAAAGAGGTTATCTCCATTTTTTGAAGTAACCTCTTTTACACTTTACAAAGGGGGATTATTATTTTATTTTGTCGCGGGTGGTTTTTGCCATTTCCAAATGACCTTTTAATACCGGCACTTTGCCACTGGCAAAAGCTTTTATTTCGGCATCTTTTCCGTTCGCCGCTTCCTTTTCATAGGCATCTACATCTTGCTGGTGGTCGTCTACCATTAAACTCATATAGGCTAGGTCAAAGTCGGTTCCTTTTTTGGTTTTTAGATCGTTAATGTGCTCTTGGTGCTTTTCGCCTGGCGTAGTTGGAACAGAAATGTTTTTAGAAGCTGCCAACGACATCAACGCCTTGTTTGCTTTTGAATGTTCATCCATCATTTTCTTACCAAAATCTTTTACGCTGGCCAAAGTGGCGTTCGTGGCCGCCAGCTTGCCAAGTTCAACCTCCATTAGCCCGCCACTTGCCGCTGCCACTAAAAATTCGCGGTCGTCTTCACTATTCATAGCGGTACTATCCCCCATGCCCATGGTGTTGTTGTCTTCAAATTTCTCTTCATTTTTTTCTTCAGCAATTTCGGTACTACTTTCTTGTTTGTAATCTGCACAGGCTGTAAAAGCAAAAGCTGTAGCAAATAGTAGTGCGGTAATTAGGTTGCTTTTCATTTTGTAATGGTTTGTTTTGTTATTAAAGCACAATAACAATAAATGTTATGCCAACCAATGGCTACCTATACATAGTTGATTACATGTAGTTTAAAAAATGAGGTGGTGAAACATTTTGCTGTATGGCCGTTTCAAGTGTGGAATTTGGCGGCCTAACGCTCAGTTGTTTTTAATACAAATTAAAATGGAGCAGCGGTTAGTTTTTTAAATGGGCGTATCTTTACCGCCAATAAGATTTCTAGAAATTTGCCATAATTTTTTTATCAATATCTCTGATAATCATATGCTGCGGATACTTTTTGTTGATGACGACCCCGACGAGACCTATCTTTTTAATGAGGCGTTGGAACATTGTACGTTACCTATTAGCCTTAGCCAGGTGCATAATGGCATCGGGTTAATAAATGAGCTGGCCACAGGCAAACTTCCTGACCTTATTTTAATGGATATCAATATGCCTTATAAAAATGGAATTGAGGCTTTAAAAGATATTAAGTCCAATTGCCTTTTTAAAAAGGTTTTCGTTATCATGTACTCAATTACAGCCGATAAAGCGTTAATAAAAAAGGCCTACGATAAAGGGGCGGATCTGTACCTGGTTAAACCTGACGATTTTGAAGGGATGTTGTCAGTAGTTAAAAAGTTGTACAGCATTAACTGGGCACAGTTTGAGCGGCCAGCCCGCGAGCACTTTCTACTCCAAATTTAATTTGTTATTAGTTTGGTGTATGTAAGTTATGCAATACACCAGTTGCAAACAGGCCAATCGCTACCCAACGTTTTCTTTACTGTTATTGCCAAACAGCTCCAGCATTTTTTTTAGATCGTCCAGCGTATTAATCTCTTCAGGGGGTTTATCTTTTCGCCAACGGCTCATGCGCGGAAAGCGCAGCGCCACGCCACTTTTATGGCGGTTGCTGGCAGCTATACCTTCAAAGGCAAGTTCAAAAACAAGTTGCGGTTTTACAGTGCGTACAGGCCCAAATTTTTCAAGTGAGTTTCGTTTTACAAAATTATCCACCTCTGCAAACTCTTTGTCGGTAAGGCCACTATAGGCCTTGGCAAAGGGTACCAGTTTATCCCCATCTTTTACAGCAAAGGTATAGTCGGTGTAAAGATTGCTTCTTCGGCCGCTTCCTTTTTGCGCATAAATCATTACTGCGTCAATTACCAGTGGGTCAATTTTCCACTTCCACCAGTCGCCCACCTTTCGGCCTACTTTGTAGCTGCTGTTTTTGTTTTTCAACATAAATCCCTCTGCACCAAATTCGCGGCTTTTTGCACGCAAAGTTTGTAATTCGGCCCAATTGTTTACCAATACGGGTGCCGATAACAGCAATACAGGATTATTTACCACTGAGGCAATAATACCTAGTTTTTCTCTTCGTTCGGTCAATGGCTTTTGCCTCCAATCCTCACCAGCATATTCAAGTAAGTCGTAGGCAAAAAAAGTAATAGGTACCTCGTTCAGTTGTTTTTTGGTAATATTCTTTCTTCCTATCCGCGTTTGTAATAACGAAAAAGGCAGTGGTGTGCCATTTCTGCTGGGTATTATCTCTCCATCAAGTACTACCCCATTTGGCAAAAGGTTTCGCAATATTTCAAACTCCGGAAATTTATCGGTTATTAACTCTTCGCCGCGGCTCCATACAAACAACTCGTTGTTGCGCTTAATTATTTGCCCGCGTATACCGTCCCACTTCCATTCAACCTGCCAATGGTTTATATCACCCAACTTTGCAGGCTCGGTATCAAGGGCGTAAGCCAGGTAAAAGGGATAGGGCCGCGAGGGGTCTGACCGGCTGCTGTCCTCATCAAATAATTCGTTAAAAAGCACAGAAGATGGATCCCAGTTGCCGCTTATTCGGTGGGCAATTTCGGAGGGTTGAAGATTAGTGGTTTTGGCCAAAGCGTTTACAATGGTTTTTTGCGACACGCCAATCCTAAACGAACCCATAATTAGCTTGTTAAAAACAAACCGTTCGCTTTGGTTCAGTTGCCACCAGCTTTCGGTAACAAAATGTTTTTTCTTTTCTTCCGTTTCCTTTTCAAGTAGTATGAACTGCTCAATAAAATAATGGAGTGGTTTAATAACAAAGTTATTTTTTTCGGTCGGTGGCAGCAGCAGCGATATGGTTTCGCCAAGGTCGCCTACGGTGTGGTAGCACTCGGCAAATAACCATCCCGGCAGGTTTGCCTGTTCTATACACCACTCAATAAGTTTATTGCTGTTTACAATTCGTTTAGGGCGCCGTCCACTAAAAATGGCAATTACCCATACCTTATCCTTATCGTCTGCATTGGTAAAAAATTCCACCAGCGCAGCAACCTTATCGTTGGTTTTGGTGCTGGTTCCAATAATCTTTACAAGTTTGGCAAATGCAGCTAGTCCAAAAAACGAATTTTGTTTAGTGTCGGTTAAGGTGGCAATAGGTTTGGCGGTGTTATCAAATGTATTGGCCATAGTCAGGTATTTATACAACCGTAAATATTTGGCTTATTGTTCATCGGTTTGCACATTTTCTTCGCTAACAGTAGCAGTAGCTTCATTCTCTTCCTCGTTGGTGCCATAGGCGGTTTTTACTTCGGCGGCCTTAATACCAATTTCGTTTAAATACCTGCTAAAAGCCAATTGAAAACCATGTGTTACAAATACTTTGCTGGCACCTGTGGCTTTAATGGCCGTAAGCAGGCCCGTAAAGTCGGCATGGTCGCTCATTACAAAGCCTGCATCAACATTGCGGCGCCGTGCGTTACCGCGTACCTGCATCCATCCGCTACAAACACCTACCGCGTACGGCAAAAATCGTTTCATCCAGGGTGTTCCGTCGGCACTTGGCGGCGCAATAACTACCGCATTTTTAAATGAGCCTTTAGCAATATCAGGGGTAATTTTCTTAACTTCAGGCAGTTGCCAGCCATCGTTCAACAACACCTGGTGCATGTTCCAGATAGCACCGTGTACGTATATGTTATTGGTTATTTTACTTACCGCATCAATTACCCGCTGGGCTTTACCCAAACTATAGGCAATTAAAACACTGCAAACCTGTTGGGCCATATTTGCCGCTATCCACTGCTGTATATCGTTATAAATATCGGGCTGTTGTTGCCATTTATAAATGGGCAGGCCAAAAGTTGATTCCGTTATAAAAGTGTGGCAGGCTACCGGTTCAAAAGCGCCGCTTATTCCGTCGTTTTCTACTTTATAATCGCCACTTGCTACCCAAACTTCTCCACCATATTCAACCCTTACCTGCGAGCTGCCAATTACATGGCCAGCCGGGTAAAGCGATACTTTTACACCGTTCAGGTATACCGCGTCGCCCCAGGCTATAGGCTGGTATTTTGCCTCACCAAGCCTAAGCTGCAATATAGGTACTGATTTTGTGTGGCATAAATAAGACCTGCACCCCGAACGTGCATGGTCGCTGTGTGCATGCGTAATAACTGCATGGTCAACAGGTTTCCATGGATCTATATAAAAATTTCCCTGGCTGCAAAACAATCCCCGATCGGTAAAATCAATTAACGCCATTGTATTGTTGCTTTAAGGGGTTTTATAACGTAATAAATACAAACCACCTACGCTTTTGTTACTGGTAGTTTGGCGGGCTATATTGGTGGGCGTAAGTTTACCATTATTACGAAATAGATTTGATGTTTCCTTCCTGCTTTCGTATAAAATACAGCTTTTTGTTTTCAAGATAATCGGGTATTGCATTGCTCTCCCGTAGTTTTACCGGGTGAACATCAAAATCATTAAACACCTTAAATTCTTTGTCGGATAAGTTGTTAATGAGGTCGCCACGATAGCGTAGCAGCAGCCTGCCAAAATGATAAACACTTTCAAAACCCCTGAAAACCATATCGCTGGGGCGGCTGTAAAATTTTAATTTGTACTTTTTTATGATACCTGATTCATAATCGTCGGTGCGGCTGTAGTTAAACGGGGTAGAATATACAATATCAACATTACGGCAATGTTTTCCATTCAATTCTTTTATTCCATCCCAGGTGGGCATGCCAACAGCAGTAGTGCGGTAGGCTTCTAAAGTGCTTAAAGTTTTTACCAGGTTTAAGCCAAAACTTTCTACCGGCGATGCTACAAAAACTGTGTTGCTTACAGTACTGTCAAGATGTTTTTGCACATCGTTAACTGTGTATCCATTGGCAAGGTCTACCCATTTAATATTTAAAGCCCCTGAACCATTGCTGGTATTCAGCTCGGCCATTTTGCTTTTTATAAAATTGCTTGTGGCGCCAGGCTGCTTAAAAGCTATGATCTTATCTGTTTTATTATTTGTGTTTAAATAATTAAAAAGCCCAACAATATGGGTTTGAAATGAAGAATTTAGCAACACAAAAAAAGGATTGACAGTAACCGAACCTATACTGGGATAGGTGGCAGAAATAAGCGGTATGTTTTTAGCAAGGGCCTGGTCAGCAAACATTTTTACTTCTCCGGCCGAAGTAAACGACGCTATTATTAAACCTGCATTGTTTAATTCGCTTCCTGCAAATAGCTTTTTTAACTCTTCAGCAGGTTGTTTGGTATCGTAAATATTTACCTGTAATTGGTTGTCTTCCTGCGACAGGCTATCGATGGCCAGCATGGCACCATTGTAAAATTCAAGGCCCTGTAAAATGTTTTGTGGAAGTGCGTTTTTCTCTAGCTGGTAGGCACCACCCAAAAAAGCCTCGTTTAGATACAGGGGCAAAAACAACGCAATTTTGGCCGTACCATTATTAATTGTTTGGGTTTGCGCCTGTAATGCAAAAAATGGCAATAATAAAACGCAAATAATAACCGAATATAATTTTTTCATATGGTAGAATATAATTTTCGCGTTTTAACTGCAAAATATATGCCTATTCCCACTCAATAGTTGCGGGCGGCTTGCTGCTTATATCGTACACTACCCGGTTAATGCCTTTTACATTATTAATAATTTCGTTTGAAACATAGGCCATAAAATCATAGGGGAGATGTGCCCAATCGGCCGTCATGCCATCTACCGAGGTTACGGCCCTTAAAGCAATGGTGTTTTCGTAGGTGCGCTCATCGCCCATAACGCCTACACTTTTTACCGGTAATAATATGGAACCCGCCTGCCAAATGGAGTCGTATAGCCCAAACGACTTCAATCCTTTTATATAAATGTCATCGGCCTCTTGTAATAATTTTACTTTAGAAGCAGTAATATCTCCCAAAATCCTAATGGCCAGCCCGGGACCGGGAAATGGATGCCTCAGTACCTGCTCGCCGGGTATGCCAAGTTCAAGCCCTACTTTTCGTACTTCATCTTTAAATAAAAAGCGCAGCGGTTCCACCAGGCTTAAATGCATTTTTTGAGGCAGGCCCCCCACGTTGTGGTGCGATTTAATAGTGGCCGATGGTCCATGTACGCTTATACTTTCAATTACATCGGGGTAAATGGTACCCTGACCCAAAAATGCGATGTCGTTCATTTTCAATGCTTCTTCCTGAAAAACATCTATAAATAAACCTCCAATAATTTTTCTTTTTTCTTCCGGGTCCGATTTTTCGGCTAGCTTTTCATAAAACAATGCTGAGCGGTCAACTCCCTTTACATTCAGGCCTATGCTGTGGTAAGTATCCAGCACCTGCTGAAATTCATTTTTACGTAACAGGCCGTTGTCTACAAAAATGCCATGAAGCCGGTTTCCAATGGCACGGGCAATAAGGGTGGCAGCCACAGTGCTGTCAACACCACCACTAAGGGCCATAATTACTTGTTTATCGCCTACCTGCTGCTTTATCTGCGCAATGGTTTCCTCAACAAAATGGGCAGGTGTCCAGTCTTGTATGCAACCACATATATTCACCAAAAAATTGCTAAGTAATTTTTTTCCTTCGGTTGAATGGTATACTTCGGGGTGAAATTGCAGCGCATACAACGGGCAGGTATCGTCGGTATTTTTTTTGAATGCGGCTACCGGTATACTTTCGGTGGTAGCCAAAACGGTAAATATTTCGGGAAGGGCTAAAATAGTATCGGCGTGGCTCATCCAAACCTGCGATGCGTTGGCTATACCTTCTAACAATACGTCATCCAAAGTTTTTGTTAAAATGGCCCGGCCATACTCCCGTTTGTTGCTCTTTTCTACCCTGCCACCATAAAGTTTGGCAGTAAGCTGTGCGCCATAGCAAATACCTAGCACAGGTAGTTTTTTTACCAGCGAAGCCACATCAACTATGGGCGCATTTTGATCGTTAACCGAAAATGGCGAGCCGCTTAAAATAATGCCCTTTACTTTATCGTTTAATAGTAGTTGGGAATGGTAGGGCACAATCTCGCAAAAAACATTTGCCTCGCGTACGCAGCGGGCAATAAGCTGGGTATATTGGCTGCCAAAATCAAGAATAATTATTTTTTCGTGCATGTTATTATAACAAAAATTATTGAGGGAATTACGCCTTTGTAAAGCGGCGAAGGTAGTTTAAAAATTAGGTGATAACCTGCCGGTAGCCTTGTTGCCTTTGGGCAATACATTTTATTAGTATACTTTTATTAAAAATGCCTTTTATGAAAAAATTATTGCCTGTGTGGGTTCTTTTATTAATTGTTACTGCAACGTCGTGTGGGTTTGGCGGGCAGCGTGTTAGTGGTAACGGAAATGTGGTAACTCAAACACGGTCAATTGACGGTGCATCGTCGGTATCGGTGGTGGGCGGCATTAATGTGGAAATAAAAAAAGGACCAACCAGTGCCATAGTTATTGCCGACGAAAATTTGCAGAACTATATTATTTTGGAAAAAAGGCAGGATGGAATTTCAATAAGAACCAAAGAGGGGTATAATATTAATTCCGATAACGATATAAAAGTGGTTATTACTACCCCTGTTTTGGAAGAAATAAAAACCGTGGGAAGTGGCGATGTTACCTGTATTGATAAGTTTGATACTAATGGTAAAATAAAACTGGTGTCGTCGGGCAGTGGCGATATAAACGCTGATTTTAAAGCGCCCGAAGTGTTGGCAACCATTGCGGGCAGTGGAACCATTGTTGTAAAAGGCGAGGCCCGCGAGGTTAAAATAAGTATTGCAGGCAGCGGCGATTTTAAAGGCGAGGCACTCAAATCCGAAACAGCAGATTTGTCTGTTAGCGGCTCTGGCGATGCTTCCATTTATGCCTCGGTAAGTTTAAAGGCTTCTATTAATGGCAGCGGTAGCATAAAATACGGCGGTAGTCCCAATGTGTCCACAAAGGTGCGTGGTAGCGGTTCGGTAGAGCGTCTGTAATAATTATTAATATGGGATGATTGCTTGGGGGTTCCACCTGTAAACGGGGTAACGAAGGTGTGCAGGCTCGTACCATGGCGAGTTTTTATACACAAAATTAAGTTGAGCATCGGCAGATGCGGCAAAGGTAGGGTCGGTCTTTTTTTTGTCTTCAAGCCTTAATCTGAGGTCGGGATTTTGCTGTAGGTAAGTGGCCGCCACATCCTCCCATCTATAATTGCTGTATCCTTCTTTTTGCTGTAAAATGGCATCAAAAAAATTCCATGCAAAAAAACTGTCATCACCAGTGGGTTCAAGCATTTCTACAATGTACCTGTTAGCTGGCTGATTGCAGGGTATTACGTAGTCTCCAGCCCTAAAATATACAGTATCAATAGTGCTGCTAACTTTTACGTTGTAGTTTTTATGGTGTTTTTCGTATGGGTTTTTGAGGCTGCTATATTCATTTATGTGGTAACATTCTACAACCAACCCAGTGTCCCTTTGCAACCTGGTCATTTTTACATTGTTAAGTTTTAAACGGTCAGTTACGGCCCACCAGCCTTGTGGCAACAAGTAGTTTTTTGGTGCGGTTATTTGGTTGGCCGCTACATATTTATTGTAATATTTAACCAATTTATCAACCGGTTTATTTCGGTCGTAAAACAACCTGTTTTGGCCCGTAACCCCACTCTTTTTGTAACCAGCCTCATATCCTTTAAACGGTATCATTTCGTAATAACTGGTGTCGGGTAACCAGCCAAGGGTAAATGTTTTTTCAACCATAACCCGCTGTATCATTTCTTTTCGCGTTTGTAAAATAACTGCATGTTTTTCAGCCACCACCTGCATCATAGCCCTCATTAAGGCGTAAGTTGCCTCCACCCTTTGTTTAAAAGGTTTTAGCATGTGGGTTTCGGGCATAAAGCCAATGGTTTGAAAAAGTGCCGCATAACCGCTGCTGTATCGCGGCGCGTCGTAAAACGACGTCCAGCCTTCATTGGGCGAACCGCTTTCAAAATTTACATAGGGGGTCATGGGCCAGTTGGCTTTTTGCATCTGTACATTTAAAGCAGGTTCCAACACCTTGTGTAACAGGCTTGCAGCGGGTTCGCCCAGTTTATTGTGTTGGGTGCTTAGCAGCGTCATGGTATATTCAAAGTCAGCGCCATCGCTTACGTGGTTGTCAATTAATATATCGGGTTGCAGGTAATGAAAAATTTTGGTGAAGGCTATGGCGTTTTTACTGTCAAGCTTTGTAAAATCGCGGTTAAGGTCAAGGTTCTGGGCATTTCCCCTAAAGCCATAGCTTTCAGGACCCTGTTGGTTAACCCTGCTAAAACTGTTGCGGTTTAAGGCACCGCCAATGTTGTACACAGGTATAGCTGCAATAATCATATTGGTGGGTATAGCTATTTTTCCTGTAGCCAGGTCACGCATCAGCATCATGGTGGCATCAATACCGTCGGGCTCGCCGGGGTGTATTCCATTGTTTATTAAGATGACAAGCTTTCCTTCTTTTTTCCACATTTTTGGATCAAACCGTCCATCTTTCGAAAACACGATCAACGTTAATGGCACTCCGGCATCGGTTAAGTCGGATTTTATTAAAATAATATCACTAAATTGCCTGTCAAGGGCCTTAAAAAACAATAAAATTTCGTTGTAAGTAGCAGTTTGTTTGCCGGCTGTTTTTTCAAAAGGTGTTTGTAATGACTGAGAGTAGGTTATTAATGAAATAAGCAGAAACGAGTAAATAAAATGTATAATTTTCATTAAAAATAACTTGAAATTTTTTTAACAGTAATGGAAAATAACAACAGGATTTTATTAGCCGAAGACGAGCCAAAGTTAGGGCAAATTATACAGGAAGAACTTACCAGGCAGGGGTACCAAACCGATGTAGCCTATGACGGTTTAGTGGCAGAAACGCTTTTTTACCAACATAAATATGCGCTTGTTTTATTAGATGTAAACCTGCCTTATAAAAACGGGCTGGCGCTGTGTAAAGAATTTAGGGAGGCAAAAAAGAATTTGCCCATTATAATGCTTACAGCCCTTGGCGAAATTCAGGATAAAATGGATGCCTTTAACCTGGGGGCCGACGACTACATTGTTAAGCCCTTTCATTTCAACGAATTGTTTGCCCGCATTAAGGTATTTTTAAAGCGTACCGAGCCTAGTGCTGAGCAGACCGAAAAGATAGTTATTGGTGATCTTGAAATAGATTTGCTTGACAAAGCAGTAACAAAAGCTAATAAAAATGTTAATTTAACCGCCAAAGAATTTGCGTTATTGGTACTGTTGGCAAAATCAAAGGGCAAAGTAATTTCAAAACAGGAAATTTTGGAAAAGGTATGGGGGCTTAGTTTTGATACCGGTACCAATACTATTGAAGTTTACATTAGCTTTTTAAGAAACAAACTTGATAAACCTTTTGACATCAAACTAATACACACAAAACCGGGTTTTGGCTATTTTTTAAAGGAATTATAACTTATGAATCTTCGGATCCGTTTTGCGCTTCTTTTTAGCTTTTTCGTTTTTATCATTTTGTCAATATCGCTTGTTACCATTTACCTGATGTACGAAAATTTTAGGAAGGAGGAATTTGCGTTAAGGGTACAAAACAGGGTAGTAGAATACGCCGACTATTTTTCCAGGTCAAACATCTCATCTTCCAACAATTTAAATTCCCCGCTTAATATTTATACTTTGACTAGCGAAAGTATTATTGTCTATAATAAACAGTTTAAAAAAGTATATGCCAGGCCCCATACCTCATCGTTTCTTCCATCCAAAAATGAAATTACGGCCCTTGCCAAACAACCTTTTGTAAACGTGCAAATTGGTAATAGGGTAGGCGTTGTTCATCATATTAAAAAAAACAATACTGACTTTTATATTGCCACCTTTGCATATGATAGGTTTGGCCTCCGCAAAATTGAACACCTAAAGGTTATTATGCTGGCCACCTTGTTTGGTGGGCTTGTATTAAGCGGCTTGTTTGCTTTTATTTTTGTAAAGCAAATAGTAAAACCCCTTGAGCACCTTACCGTGCAAATGCAAAACATAAGCGCAGGAAACTTAGATAAACGTGTAAAAATAAGCCGTGGCGATAACGAACTTACCCGTATTGCCTTTAATTTTAACGCAATGCTTGACAGGCTGGAAAATGCTTTTGAAATGCGAAAACGGTTTGTGCAGCATGCCAGCCACGAATTGCGAACGCCTCTTACAAATATGTTGGCCCAAACCGAAGTGGCCATTGAAAAAATGCTATCGCCAGAGGAGAGTAATAAAGTTTTAAGGTCGCTGCGCGAAGACCAGCAACACCTCATTCAACTAACCAACTCGTTGTTGCTTTTAAGTAAATACGAAAAGCTTCCTCAACTTACCGACCTGGCCATAATAAGGGTAGATGAAACATTGTATGAAGCAATCGATACCATTAAGCTTTTGTACCCCGATAGTCACATTACGGTAAACTATACCATGTTTCCCGAAAACGAACAGTTGCTAACGGTGCTTGGTAACGAAGTGCTGCTAATGTCGGCATTGCAAAATCTTGTTAAAAACGCCTGCCACTACGCTGACGACAATAAAGTGCTTATAAATATAAACCCCGGCGAAGATGGAATGAATATTACTTTTGATAATAATGGTCAGCAGCTTACCGAAGAGGAAAAACGACACCTCTTTATTCCCTTTTTTCGTGGCGAAAATTCAATACATAAAAAAGGGTTTGGCTTAGGCCTTTCCATTGTGCAGCGCATTATAAATTTACACATGGGTACGGTGGATTACAAGGCAATAAATACTCGCATCAACAGGTTTAGTATTTATTTTCCGAGGGTAAAGCAATAAAAAACCCTTATAAAAAGGGTTTAAATAATTTCAATTTTTTTTGAACCTTATGCTGCAACTGCTATTTTATTGGCACGTTTGGCCAACTTACTTTTTAAGTTGGAGGCTTTGTTTTTATGAATAACGCCACGCTTAGCCAACTTATCGATCATAGAGGATACATCAGGTAATTTTTCAGAAAAGGCGTCTTTATCAGATACAGCCTTCAGGTCGCGGATGGCATTCCTGGTGGTTTTGCCATAATATCTATTGCGATCCCTGCGTTTTGCTGCCTGCCGTACGTCTTTCTTAGTTGCTTGATGATTTGCCATGTTATTTTTTTAAAAGATTGCAAATGTAAATAATTTTCTCTTACAAAAACAAAAATTTCTTGCCTGATTTATAAATCGATAGTCTTCGTTTATATACCGCTCCGCCGCATTTTTTATATACCTGGCTGTGTTGCCCTGACCCTTGTATTTATTAACTAACACTTAGGCCTTTAAAGCCCTCAGTTTGCTTTACAATACATTATTACTATACCCTTTAAACTTATAAAAACATCTTATTATTGAGAGGCAAAAAAAGGTTTCTTAAATCAAAACACGATATTTGCGATACGATTTAACCTTAGCAGTTGCAAAGCTCAATAATTCCTATAATTCATGAAGGATTTTTCTTACATCACCAATGCACACCCCTCTTACATCGAAAATCTTTATAACGATTACGTAACCGATCCTGAAAGTGTTGACCAGGACTTGCGCAAATTTTTCGATGGTTTTGATTTCGCCTACAATCAAAATGGCAAAAATGGCAGCGCTAATGGTGCAGCCGTAGCCAACGCACCTACAGCCAACGCACCCGCAGTACCTGTTGCTACCGGCATGCTTACCAGGGAGTTAAGTGTTTACAACCTTATACTTGCCTATCGAAAAAAAGGTCACCTGGTAGCTAAAACCAACCCCATACGCGAACGCAAAGATCGTAGGGCAAACCTGGACTTAAAATATTTCGCTCTTTCTGAAAAAGATCTTTCAACCCGCTTTGAAGCAGGTAAGTTTATTGGTTTGCAAAATGCTACCCTTGCCGAAATTGTAGATACTTTAAAAAGTTGCTACACCCAATCAGTGGGTTTACAATATTCATATATAAACGATCAAATTAAGGCCGACTGGATAGAAGAAGAGTTTGAGAAGAAATTTTTGGTGCCATTATCCATACCGCAAAAAAAGCGCATACTTACCAAACTCAATCATGGGGTAATGTTTGAAAAATTTTTGCACACCAAGTATATTGGCCAAAAAAGGTTTTCGTTAGAAGGGGGCGAAACCACTATTCCCGCCCTTGACTCAATTATAAATACAGCAGCAATATTTGGTGTAAAAGAGGTAGTACTAGGTATGGCTCACCGAGGTCGTTTAAATGTGCTGGCTAATATTTTGGGAAAAACGTACGAACAAATATTTACCGAGTTTGAAGGTAAGGCCACCCCCGATACCACTATGGGTAGCGGCGACGTAAAATACCACATGGGTTTTAGAGGCGAGTACCAGGCCGAAAATGGCGAAATGGTCAATCTTCAGTTATGCCCCAATCCATCGCATTTGGAAGCGGTAGACCCCGTTGTGGTTGGTTTTGCGCGTAGTAAGGCCGATGTTATTTATAACAGTGATTACGACAGTATTTTACCCATTTTAATACATGGCGATGCCTCGGTTGTGGGGCAGGGTATTGTGTACGAGGTTTTGCAAATGAGCGGTTTGCCCGGTTATTATACAGGTGGTACCATTCACTTTGTTATTAACAACCAAATAGGGTTTACTACCGATTTTGATGAAGCACGCACGTCCGACTACTGTACCTCTATGGCTAGTATGATACAGGCGCCGGTGTTTCATGTAAATGGCGACGATCCCGAAGCAGTAGTAAAATGTGCTGAGATAGCTACGCGATATCGCCAGGAGTTTAACAGCGACATTTTTATTGACATGGTATGTTATCGCCGCCATGGCCACAACGAAGGCGACGATCCAAAATACACCCAGCCACAGTTATACGCTGCCATCGAAAAACACCCCAATCCACGGGAGGTGTATAGTCAGCGCCTTATTAATAATGGTTCCATAGATGCTATCATAGCCCAGGAAATGGAAAAGCAGTTTTGGAGCGAGTTACAGGAACGTCTGGACGATCTTAAACAACACCCAAGACCCTACACTTTTCAAACACCGGAATTATGGTGGCAAAACCTGAGAAAATCAACGTCTGACGATTTTGAAAAATCGCCTTCAACCGCCATTAGCGAAGATCGTTTTCACGACATTTTTAATAGCCTTATGGATTTGCCCAACGGTTTTAAACCACTTAAAAAAGTGGAAAAATTGCTGAACGAAAAAGTAAAGTTGTTTGAAAATGACAAAAAGGTGGATTGGTCTACTGGCGAATTAATGGCCTTTGGCAGCCTTTTAATGGATGGAAACGACCTTCGTATGAGCGGGCAGGACGTACGCCGTGGTACATTTTCGCACCGGCACTCAGTGCTTCGCGATGAGGATACAGATGCCAGTTATAACCGCCTGAGCCGCCTTAGCGATAGCCAGGGTAAAGTTTGGATATACAATAGTTTTTTAAGCGAATATGGGGTATTGGGTTTTGAATATGGCTACTCGTATGCCAACCCAAACACCCTGGTGTTGTGGGAGGCGCAGTTTGGCGATTTTGTAAACGGCGCACAAATAATGATTGACCAGTTTATTACCAGTGCCGAGCCTAAATGGCGCCAAATGAGTGGGCTGGTAATGTTGTTGCCTCACGGGTACGAAGGGCAGGGCCCCGAGCACAGCAGTGCCCGTATGGAGCGCTTTTTACAGCAATGTGCCGAATATAATATGGTGATTGCAAATATTACCACGGCGGCCAACTACTTTCACGCATTACGCAGGCAACTGGCATGGCCATTTCGTAAACCTTTGGTGGTATTTACGCCAAAGGCTAACCTACGCCACCCACAAAGCTTTAGCCATAAATCGTCTTTTACATCGGGCCGATTTAAAGAAGTTATTGACGACGAAGCGGCAACAGTTCCGGGGCAGGTTAGTAAAGTATTGTTTTGCTCGGGTAAAATATATTTTGACCTTGCCGAAAAACAATTAAACGACAATAGAATTGATGTGGCGCTGGTGCGCCTGGAGCAACTATATCCGCTGCCGGCAACCCAACTGCAGGCTTTGTACAAAAAATATAATAAAGCAACCTGGTTTTGGGTGCAGGAAGAACCGCTGAACATGGGCGCGGCAAGCTATCTGCAAATGAACTTGAAAGGCATTAATTATGGTGTTATTAGTCGCCAGCCAAGTGCAGCAACTGCCACCGGGTATGCAAAAGTGCATGCCAGGGAACAATCCGAAATTGTTGAAACCGCCTTTAGTATTTAACGGTAAACAAATTTTTATCAAATTTTTTTTTTAATATTTACGGCCAGTTTAACTACTACCAGGCTTTAAGGTAAAAACACCAAATTAAATAGTTGGTTTGAAGTAAAGCCTGCTAACATTTTAACCACATCAAATGATCGATATTAAAGTTCCAACCATTGGCGAATCAATAAGCGAGGTAACACTTTTAAAGTGGATAAAAAAAGACGGTGATTATGTAGAAAGAGATGAAGTAATTGCTGAACTCGAAAGTGAAAAGGCCACTTTTGAAGTAAACGCCGAAAAGGCTGGTATTTTAACAACGAGGGCAGTAGAAGACGATACGCTCAATATTGGAGATGTGTTAGCCCAGATAGATGATACTGCCCAAAAACCTTTGGGCAATACTGCTACAGCCCAACCGGTTACAACGCAAAGTGAACCTGTACTGCCCTTGGTAACAGCCGTAACCAAACCCCCTGCCATTGTTGCCGAAGTTGCAGAAAAGCCAAAAGCTGCAGGATTGGGCATCATTGAAATAAAAGTACCCGTCATTGGCGAATCGATAACCGAAGTATCGTTACTAAAGTGGATAAAAAGGGAGGGAGAAGTAGTAAAACGTGATGAAGTAATTGCAGAATTTGAAAGTGAAAAAGCAACATTTGAAGTAAATGCCGAGCAGGCAGGTAAATTAAGTCAAAAAGCCGCAGAGGGCGATGTGTTGAAAATAGGAGATGTGCTTGCCACCATTGATACCGATGTAGCACCCAGTGTGGTAGAAAACCGCCCTGCACCTGCGGCCGATACAGTAAAACCAGCCGGGGCAACCTCACAACCTGCTCCTCAGCAGGCTGCTGCCAAAGCCCCCGCCATTGAGCTAAAGGCCAGCCCGGTAGCTGCCGCTATGATAGCAGACAAAAAGGTAGATCCATTAACCATACACGCAAGCGGCTCGTTAGGTAAAATTATGAAGAATGATGTGTTGGCAGCATTAGCCAACCCTGGCAAAAAAGCGGTAGAAGGTCAGGAAATGTTTAGCCGTAACGAGCGCACCGAAAAAATGAGTAACCTGCGCAAAACCATTAGCCGCAGGCTGGTAGAGGCTAAAAATACTACCGCCATGTTAACCACTTTTAACGAGGTAGACATGGGGCCCGTTATGGAACTACGCAAACTGTATAAAGATAAGTTTAAAGAAAAGCACGGCGTAAACCTTGGCTTTATGAGCTTTTTTACCAAAGCCGCCTGTTATGCATTGCAGGAGTGGCCATCGGTAAATGCATACATTGATGGTGAACATTTAATATACCACGATTATTGCGATATTTCCATTGCTGTATCGGCGCCTAAAGGATTGGTAGTACCGGTTATTAGAAATGCCGAAAGTTTAAGCATGGCCGAAATAGAAAAAAAAGTAGTGGAACTTGCCACCAAAGCACGCGACAATAAATTAACTATGGACGAAATGCAGGGCGGCACCTTTACGCTTACCAATGGGGGCGTTTTTGGCTCTATGCTGTCCACACCCATTATTAACATACCACAAAGTGCCATTTTAGGTATGCATAAAATTGAAGATCGCCCTATGGCGGTAAACGGGCAAGTGGTTATTAAAAGCATGATGTACCTGGCGCTTAGCTACGACCATAGGGTTATTGATGGCCGCGAAAGCGTTAGTTTTTTGGTAAGGATAAAAGAGTTGCTTGAAAATCCGGAATTGTTGCTGTTTGGAAAAGATCCGGTAAAAACGTTATTACAATTATAATTGCATTTCAAAAAATAAAATCAGTGGGGCTGCCGTTTTAATGGCAGCCCTTTTTATTAGCGCCAATATCCAACGTATGTTTCATGAAAAAAATAGTTTATTCAATTATTGTGCTTATTGCAATCTGCTCTTTCTCGTGTCAAAAATTTGTTGAGTGGCATGTTGACCCAATTACGAAAGAGGTAGCAGGAGATTCCAGCCTGTACATTAACCAACCTTCAGCGGTATTGGTAACACTGGTGGCACTTACCGGCAACGAAGCCATTACCACTGCATTTACGTATGATAGCCTAAACCAATTGATATCTGAACATAGTACAGGCCAGCAAAACGGTAAGGTGGTAGATGATTACAAAAAGTTTTATCGCGATACGCTCGGACGAATTGTACTCGTAGCTCAGCTATCTGGCTTAAGCACAAATGTAACCGATACATTGTTTACCAACGTTTGGTACGACGAAGATGAACCAGCGTTTTTACGTACAGTTGGTACTGTGGTAGTAAACGGTAAAAAATTGGACGATAGTACTTTGTATACGTACGATGGAAATGGCAATGTTGGCATGCGCAAAAGTTACAGAAAACCGCAGGGCGCCACAGGCCAGCTGACACTTCAACAAAGGCAGGAATTTAATTATCAAAATAAAAATTTGGTTGCTTTTAAAGATTTTGGGGATAGCAGCGGGGTATTACTTTTGAATGAAAATTGCCGGTACCAGTTTGATAACCGAGTTAACCCACTACCATTGTACAACGAAGCATTTTTAACGGGTAGAATGGAGTCGGCTTCGAAAAATAATTTGGTGAAGACAGAAGTGGCCGATTTGGTGTCGGCACAGTTTAATACACAATTGACTAACTCGTTGGCTTATGGTGCCAAAAGTAAACCAGTAAGTGGCATTACTACTTATGCCAATGGAAACATTTCAAGGCTTACTTTTACCTATAAATAGCCGCCAGGTTATGTGTTTTTAGTTATAAATTACCGTGTATTATTAACATGGTGTAGGTAAATTTTTTTGTTTGATTTTAACTAGTATTGGTACAGCCAGTACTTTTGTACGTACACCTGTTATATGTCTATCGTTTTATCGCATTTAAATACGGCCCAAACAATTGTTGTACAATACAAGGGCGATCTTCCGTTTTCCATCTACCTAAAAAACTTTTTTTCAAAAAATAAAAAATATGGTAGTAAAGACCGTAAAAACATAGCGGCGCTGTGCTTTGCATATTACAGGGTGTGCAAAGCCTTTAATAGATATGATGTAGCCGAAGTAATAGTGAGGGGCGTTTTTTTAACTGCCACTACCAGCAACCCGCTATTGGCCGAAAAGCAACCCGGATGGAATAGTGTTGCACACGAACCGGTGGCCTTAAAGCTTTTGATGCTTATAGCAGATGCCGAAAGTTTTTTCCCCTTTCAAAAAGAATTAAGTGCAGAAATAGAACAAAAAGCGTTTGGTATATCGTTTTTACTTCAACCCAAATTATTTATCAGGCTACGGCCAAATGGCTTACAATCGTCGCTTAAAAAACTGGCGGCGGCCCAGCTTTCTTTTAAAAATATAAATGAAACCTGCCTTGCTTTTGAAAACGGTACAAAAGTGGAAGCAGTGCTGGAACTTAATAAAGATTATGTGGTGCAGGATTATAACAGCCAGCAAACCATTGGGTTGTTGCAAAATGTTTTTTCTGTAAATGCACCGATAAACGTATGGGATTGCTGCGCCGCCAGTGGCGGAAAGTCAATTATGGTGGTTGACCAATTGAAGCAGGTACAATTGACTGTATCGGACGTACGCGATTCCATTTTGGCCAATCTTGACAAACGGTTTAAAGCCGCTGCTATAAAAAATTATCATTCGTTTGAGGCCGACCTAACCCAACCCGCGGCCATTACATCAAGGTTTGGCAGCAGGCCTTTTGACCTGGTTATTTGCGATGCACCTTGTAGCGGATCTGGCACCTGGGGCCGTACACCCGAGCAACTGGCTTTTTTTAATCCGCTGCAAATTGACCAGTATGCCCAGTTACAAAAAAAGATAACTACTAATGTTATATCGGCCATAAAAAAAGGGGGTTACCTTTTGTATATTACCTGCTCGGTATTTAAAAAAGAAAACAAAGACGTAGTGGATTTTTTAATTGAAAAATACCCTTTAAAACTGGTGAATATGCACGTGCTTAAGGGGTACGAAATACAGGCCGATACTATGTTTGCAGCGTTAATGCGGGTGGAAAAATAAAGGCTGCATAATTGCTATAAAACTGGTAATATAAGCAGGTTAACCTTTTTTTATTTTTCGGGAAACTACGGCAACTTCATTACCCGTATAGTTTGCTTTTGCGTTTTGCTTATGTATTGTAAAAAGTAAGCACCCGGTTGAAGCAGTTGTACCGGCAGCGTAACTGTTTGGTTTTGGCCTTCCGTTATGCTTAGTTGCTGTTCAATAAGTTTACTGCCCTTTACATTTAACAACCTAAAAGCAACTGTACCTGTTTCGGGTGCGGTAAACCCTACCTGTAGTGTGCCGGTAAAAACATTGCCCGGGTTTAAACGAAGCCAATTGCCTGTGGCCGAAAAGTTTTTTTGCAGCAGTACTGTTTTGCTGTTAACACTGTCCATATACCTCACTGCATAATTACCGCCTGGCACCACATTAAGGTTAGTAAACAAAAACGTATATACTTCCTGTTGTTCAGTAAAAAAGGGCAGCGTATATAAAACTTTTCCCGATGTATTTAAGAGGTCAACCCGTGCGGCACCATCTACCTGGGCTACAAAAAATCCATCAATTAAAGTGGTAAAGGGAGCAGGACCTGCTACCAGCCAGTTACTTCCAAAAGCGGCATCGTTCTGTTGTTTTTTTAAAATGCGATAGGCCGTTTTCATATTGGGTATGCCATAGCCAAACCGGTTGTCGGGGGTGGCGTACCTGTCGGCGCTTTTGTAAACAGCATTCAATAGTTTCATATTACCTGCTGTAGGAAAAGCCTGCCATAAACACGCAATAAGCCCTGCAATATTTGGATTAGAATACGAGGTGCCATTACCACTTGCCGGTTGGCTATTGGTGTTTACCAAAATAGTACCCAAACCTACCGATACAATATTTGGCTTTACCTTACCGGGATAACCGTAGCTGCTAAAGCTGGCTATTTGCCCATTTGCGTTTACCGCACCCACGGCGCAAACACTATCGCCATCAGCCGGAAAACCAATATATCTCCACTGGGAGCTTCCTTCGTTTCCGGCGCTATTCATAACAATCATTCCCTTTTTTGCGGCTACGCCAGCACCTTGGGTTACCATTGTTTGATTTTTGTAAAACTGAAGGTAGTTGTGGTTAAATGTAGGATTGTCAAAATCGGTATATCCTAACGACGAGGAAATTATATCGGCACCCGAGCTATCGGCAAACTCTGCCCCCACAACCCAGTTATGTTCTTCAATAAGGTATTCCGACGCAGTATTTTCAGTACGTAGCAGCCAGTAATTTGCATGCGGTGCGGTGCCCACCACACGGCCGGGTAGGTTAGCAGCCATTATGCTTAGGCAATTGGCACCGTGGCTGTCATCTTCGTTAACACTATTATCAAAAGCAACAAAATCACGGTCGCCTAAAAATTGCCTGTTAATGCGTGCGCTGTCAAAAGCAGTATTCAGCTTATATTTTGCAAAACCTCCATCTAATACAGCTATCTGCATGCCCTCGCCACGAAAGCCCTTGTTGTGTAAAAATTCACCTTCGTGTAAGTGTACCTGGTTGTAGTTAAGGCCATAATTAATTTCGTTGCCGTTAATGCCTGTGCCGTTGCTAGTTTCATTAATGGTGGAAATTGTTTCTACGGCAAATTTGGTAATAGGTTGTTGCTGGGATACCAGCCTGAAACCAGCCCCCGAAATATTTTTTACAAAGCCAAGATCCCTCACCTTGTTTAAAGCGCTAATACTACTGGTTTGTACCAATAACTGGTTTAGCCAACGTGAGGTGCTCACTATAGTTATATTTTCAATTTTGGCTATACTATCCATGTATATTTTTGACACGGGCAGGTCAAGGCTGTCCATGGCAATTTGTTGCCTTTGGCGCCTTGCAACAGCGCGTGCCGACAAGTACTGCAGTGGCGTGGCAACAGTAAAAGCCGTGCCCGCTTTGTTGTACAGCTCAATAATATACTTTGGTAATTGCGCTGGTACCTGTGTAGCAATTAACAAAACCAACGGCATAAACCATTTTTTGGCAGGCATTTGCATCAATTTATATTAAGTTGTTTGCTTGTCAATGGCCGTTATCATGCTTTTTAATAGGTGCCGGTAAATTGAAGCTTAACGCCGTAACTGGCATCTTCATACTTAGCAGGAGGCGGGGTAGTTTGATAGGTCCAGTGTAAAAATTCTTTATAAATTAAACCTACGCCTTTGGCATATACTTCCACTCCAAAATTGCGTTGTTGGTAGTTGTTTGGGTCAAATGGGCCGGGCGGCGAGGTTTCGTTATGTTGAAAAACATAAATGGTACTATCAAAAGTAATATTGCGTACGGTGTAAGGTTGTTCCACATTTTGATAAGCATACTCCCACTCATCTAAATAGGGAACCAGCGAATTGATTGATTTTGTATCGATATACGAATGAGCCTTCCAGCTATAGCCTTCAACAACGGGTAAGTGAAGTTTTACAAATCGCTTGTTATTATCCACGTATTCAATAGTAGTAGGGGTAACCGTAGCAGTGTAGGTAGCGGCAAACCGCCAGGGTTGATTGCCAGCCGTATCCCTAATGGTTCTAAATATTCTAAACACCTTGCGGCCCTGGATATCAGTAAATGTAGACTCAACCGAGTCCTTTGCCTGGTAGCTTTTTACAATCAGCCTTGACCCAAACGAGAAGGGGACTGTTGAATCGAGCCGGTACAGATAATTTTTGCCCACTTGCAATGGATAGTAATCCTGCAGCGAGGCACTTTTAAAATCTTCGGTTTGTTTTTTACAACCTATTGCCAGGTAGCAAAAGGCAAACACAACAATCAGGTAAAAAAGATGCTTCATTTGTTTATTTAATGCGGGTGTAAGATACCGTTTTTTACTAAGTGGGTATTGCAGCGTAAAACACGCGGTAATATTATTAAAATGAGTTGCTTACCCTTTACCGGGCAATTATGGTGCTTAAACCAACCTATACTTTGCAAAGAAATTAAAATGTAGCCACTCATCCCGTTTATATAAACGTAAAAAAATGTAAACCTTATCTTTAGGGCTCATTTGTTTTTATGACATTTTTAGATACCCTGTCGCTTTCGTTTAGAACAGTAAAAAGTAACCGCCTGCGCACTGGCCTTACAGTAGCCATTATTGCTTTTGGTATAATGGCACTGATAGGCATAATTACCGCCATTGCCGCCATGAACCAAAGTTTGAAGGAGAACTTTAGTACGCTGGGTGCCAATGCCTTTAGCGTTCGGTATAAGGCCCGAAATATTCGTATTGGTAATAACTCGCAAAAAAGTGGGGCTATTAAAAAGGGTGCCAAAAAAGAAAAAGTATCCAATGTTGGTAAAGCCATTACCCGCGACCAGGCCGAGCAGTTTATAGAAAATTATAAGTTTCCGGCAACGGTTGGGTTGCAATTAAGCGGACCACGGTCGCTGCGCATAAAATATAAAAATAAAGAAACCAACCCCGATGTAACAGTTAATGGTGGCGACGAAAACTTTTTAAGCATCAATGGCTATTCGCTGGCAAAGGGGCGAAATTTTAGTAAACTGGATGTAGAAACCGGTAGAAACGTGGCACTTATTGGTAGCGATGTAGCAATTGTTCTTTTCGGAAAAAATAAAGAAGCAGCAGTAGATAAAATTATTAAGATCGGCAACCTTCCCTACAGGATTATAGGTTTGCTTGACTCAAAAGGCTCCAGTGTTTTTTTACAAAGCGATAAAGTAATCGTATCAACCTACAACAATGTTAGAAGATTGCCCGGCACCAGCGATAGTTACACAATTAATGTTAAGGTGGACGATTTAACGCAAATGGATCCTGCAATAGGTGAGGCAACTGGTACTTTTAGGCCCATAAGAAGATTAGGCACAAAGGATAGTGAGAATTTTTTTATTGATAAAAGCGATAGCATAGCCGAAACATTTATTTCGCTGCTTGGAAGCATAAGCGGATCGGCAGGTGCCATAGGCCTTATTACCCTAATTGGTGCGGCCATAGGCCTTATGAATATTATGTTGGTTGCAGTAAACGAGCGCACTAAGGAGGTAGGCCTTATAAAAGCCATAGGCGGAACCCGCAAAAGCATCAGGAACCAGTTTTTATACGAGTCAATTATCATAAGCCTTTTGGGGGCAGTATTTGGAATTATTTTAGGCGTACTTGTGGGCAATCTATTTTCCATTGTATTATCTACCGGCTTTGTTGTACCATGGGCATGGGTAATTACAGGTATTGTTATTTGTAGCGTTGTTGGCCTTGCTGCCGGGCTTTGGCCTGCATTAAAGGCATCAAAGCTTGACCCCATTGTGGCCCTTAGATATGAATAGGGGTTTACACTAATGGCAAAATCGCTGCCCTTTTTTAGTGGAAAGTAATTGATATACCGGGGGCAATTTGGTACGTGTTGAAGCGTTTAACAATGTTTGGTTGTTTTAATTGTTGTTGAACCTCAATAAACTTCTTTACTTTTTTTTTCTTGTTATGGCTTAGTGTACTGTTAATTTAAGTGATTAAAAGTGCCTGATTATTTTTCGTATGTGGGTAATACAACGCTTGCCTGTTTTGGTATGCAATTTGTAAAACAATCAAAAAGTAGTGGTGACCTGCGAAATTATAATATCATGGTTTCTGATCTGCTTTTAAAAAAAGTGCAAACCATTGTTTTAATTTTCCGTGCTGTGATTGTGTGTATACATTGTTATTAGCACCGTTCTAAAATTACTTGGCTATGAAAAAAATAAGGATAATAATTTGTGATAATGATGAAGACGAATTATATTATGCAAATGAGGGTTTTAAGAAATCGGGCTTATTTGAGGTAATACAGGTGGTAGAGTCGGGCGACGATTTAATAGAGTTACTTGAAACTATGAATAAAAAGGATTTTCCGGACCTCATTTTATCAGACTTAAACATGCCCGGTAAAAACGGGTACGATCTTTTGGCCTTGTTAGGCAACGATCCGCAATTTGCAGACATTCCAATTTATATTTCTTCCACAGCCTTTTCGCAATTAACCATGGATAAATGTAGCAGGCTTGGAGCCAAAGATTATATAGTAAAACCCGATAATTTTAGCCGTTACGATATTTTTGCAATAAGCCTCTATGATAAAATTATGATTGAGTACCCCCGGTAGCAGTTTAAATGTTTACACCGGTATAGGTTTTTAATTTTGTACCATACTGCTGGTGCAAGCCCCCAATTGTTAAGTTTGGCTTTGCGGCGTCAAGGTTTTTAATCTTTGCTAAATATACTTTCGGTAGATGTTTTTAAAAACAAAGTATTCGCGGCAAGTGTAAGTGACATTAAAAGCGTTTCTGTTGAAAATTGTTAAAATTCGCTTCAACTTAAAATGTATTTACCATAAAAAAACCTGGCTTTATTGCCAGGTTTTTTTACGGGTTATTATTTTTTAACCTTTAGGGTTTAATGCGCGTGTTATTCTTTCTTTTATATCCAATAAATGCATTTTGCTCATACCATCAGTTGTTGTGGGTATGGCCGCGGTAACCTGGCCGTTTAATTTTAATAACTGCGCCCTGGCAATTGAGGTAATGTCGCTTCGGCTCAGGTCGGTAGTGTTTACCTGGCCACGGCCTAAACTTGTTAACACTATAAACCCAGCGGGCGACGAAGGATTTAAAATATTATCAAGCTTGTTTACGTAACTTTTTTGCAACGATCTTCTATAAAAATCAATGGCTTTTTTGGTTTTTAGTTCGGTAAAAAGGCCATCCTGTACATCGTTCATCATTTCAACTGCGCTATACGCATTTTCAGCCCCATAACGCTCAACCGAAACCTGCAAACGGTTAATACGCTCAGCGCTAAGCAAACTGTTTAAAGTGCTTTCCTGTGCAGCTAACACCGGGTCAGCATCGTCGCCAGGGTTATTAAACCGGTCCCAAATAGCCTTATTTATTAACCATTTTGGCGTGGTAAACAATTGTTTTTGTAAAAAACTGAGTGCTTCTTTTTGCCTGGCTTTAGGCAGTATCTCGTACACCGGCCCGCCTTGTACCGAGGTTTTAAAAGTTTCCGTAACGCCACCCACATTAGCGGTTACATGGCCCATATATCTTCTAAATTGGTTAATCAACTGCCCGTACATTTCTCCCAGGTTTATGTTTAAGTCCGTTTCTTCGCTGGTCCACTCTGGCAGTTTAGATAAAATAAATTGCAGGTTTTTAATACCATATTCGCCTGCCCTGGCGGCATTATCGCCCAAATCTTCGCTTTGGTTGCGCGGATCGTTGCGGTTACCCAATTCGTAGGTTCCAAAATAAGTACGTGGGTTAGCTGCCAGTGATTCAATAATAAGTTTGTTACTGGCTGTTTTTTGCTGTTTTTCATCGTTGCCGGGTATGTATCCATATCCCCAGCGTACGGCCCATTTGTCGTAATCGCCAATGCGCGGAAATAGTCCCTTTTCTGATATGTTGTCTTCGGGTTGGGCCACATAGTTAAACCGGGCATAATCCATTATACTGGCGGTATGTCCGTTAGCTTCTACCCATTGTTTATTACGCAACATTTCTACCGGTGTTTTACTGCTATTACCCATGTTGTGTAACAGGCCAATTGTGTGGCCAACCTCGTGGCTCGATACAAACCTTATGAGCTGCCCCATTAACTCATCGTCAAACTTCATTTTACGTGCTTTGGGGTCTACTGCTGCAGTTTGTATCATATACCAGTCGTGTACCAGCTTCATTACGTTATGATACCAGCCAATATGACTTTCCAAAATTTCGCCGCTGCGCGGGTCGTGTACATTTGGTCCATAAGCGTTCTCCACCTCCGATGCAAAATAGCGTACCACCGAAAACCTGGCATCTTCCATGCTCATGGTTGTATCGTTTGTTGGCCATTCCTTGCCCATGATGGCATTTTTAAAACCTGCCTTTTCAAAGGCAGCCTGCCAATCGTTTATGCCTGCAATTAGGAAAGGTCTCCACCGGGCAGGGGTAGCAGGGTCAATATAATAAATCAACGGTTTTTTTGGTTCTACCAACTCGCCGCGCTTCCATTTTTCCTCTTCACCTTCTTTGGGTTCAAGCCTCCATCTTACTGCAAAGGTCTTATCATCAACTTTTTGTTGGTCATCGCTATAGGCAGTATAATTTTCCGGAAAAAAGCCTACTCTTCTATCCCAATACCTAATAGCCATAGGTGTTCTTGGAAGCAGTATCATAGAGGTGTTTAACTCAATGGTAACTGCACCAGCTGCATTTGCAGCGGGTATTAAGGTGGAACTGGCAGCGGTAATACCGCCTGTTGATGGCGAAGAATTAAAGGTTTTAACACTACGGATCTCAATGTTGGTAGGGTAGCTGTTAATGGTTGATATATACGACCGGTCTGTTGCAATTGACGATAAGTTGAACGACCTTTTAGCGCCGGGGCTTATGCTAACTACCTGGTTGTCGCCTTTAAAGTAATCAGTAACTTCTATTACTACACTATTTGAATCTTTACCAAAAGCAGCTATGGTAAACGATGCGGCAATAGCATTAAGATTGCTGTTATTTACTGCCTGGTAAATAGCGTTACTTGTATCGGCTACGTTTACAAGGGTAACAACCCGCATAAATACGTTATTGTAAGGGCCACGTTCAAACGATATGGTTTGTTGATTAGTTAACTCGCCCCCATAAGTTGCCCGGCCGCCTCCTTTGTTGTTGGGTACTTTTACAAACCTGGTTATAGCCATGATTTCGCTATTAAACAATGACACAGGAATTTCAAAAAAGTACTTGTCTTCCACCTTGTGCACTATAAACAGCCCTTGTTGCGAAATAGCTTTGTCGGTAATAACCTCTTTAAAAGGTTTTGGGCCTGTTTTTTTCTCGGTTTTCTCACTATTGCCTGGTGTGGCTGGTGCGCTGGCCGGCGCTGACGGATTACCGGGGGTATTAGGCCGTTGGGCATACGTGCCAAAAGCAATACCACCGAGCAACAACATCACTGCAATTTTTTTTACAATCATTTGCTTTTAAAATTTAGCTGGCAAAGGTATGAAACACAATCATTTGGCAATGAAATGCACAACAGGTATCTACCGGTACAAGGGGCCTTTTTATAGTTGTTGGCAGGGTAGGAGCACTTACATTGTAGCAGTAATCGAATATATTACTTAACATGCTACTGTATCAGCGTGGTTTTTAAGGCAAGTTATTTTTATTTAAAAAAGAAGTTTTAACGGCGTATTTTTTTAAAAAATAAAGCATAGTTGAAATAAATATTTTAATTTTTTTTTGAAAACGTAGGGATATCTATAAAATTATGCTCAAATTGCCATTGCTTTTATAACATGAAAGTTAAAAACCGGCTGTTTAATAAAGTGAGGAAAATACTTATTTTGTGCATCTTCTAAAAAAGAAAAAAAGATTGTTTGCACGATTGAAGTTATTTTTCCTTACAATTGCTAACAGATTGTTATTATCAACTCAAAAAATTTATTAAACAAAAAACATTGAACCATGGCTGAAACAAAACCAACTTCACCGGCAAGAAGTACTACTTCCGTGCAACCCAAAAAATCAAACAATGCCATTTCATGGATTGCTCCTTTTGGCTGTATTTTATTGGGTTATATTATTTGGAGATTTATGTTAGGAAGCGCGGGAAATTTTACAACACCAGATCCTGATGCAAGCCATTGGTTTTGGCCCAGTCACAAAGGTCCCAAAGGCACTTTTACAAAAATGTATGAGGGCGGTATTGTGGTACCAGTGTTGATAGGTAGCTTATTAATTGTGTTGACTTTCGTTATTGAAAGATTGTTGACCGTTAGTAAAGCGGCTGGTAACGGAAGTATTTCTGAGTTTATCAGAAAAGTACAATTCTATCTTTCCAACAAGGATGTTGATAAGGCGCTTGCCGAGTGCGATAAGCAAAAAGGATCGGTAGGTAACGTTATGAAAGCTGGCTTGCGTAAGTACAAAGAAATGATTACCAATACCGAGTTGGACACTGATCAAAAAATTCTTAACATACAAAAAGAAGTAGAAGAAGCAACTGCGCTAGAATTACCAATGCTTGAAAAGAACCTCGTATTCCTATCAACTATGGCATCAGTAGCTACTTTGTTAGGATTGTTTGGAACGGTATTGGGAATGATTAAATCGTTTAGCGCACTGGGCGACGAAGGTGGTGCCAACGCAGCAAGTGAACTTTCAAGAGGAATAGCTGAGGCCCTTTACAATACTGCTCTTGGTATTGGTACCTCAGCCCTTGCAATTATTTTTTACAACGTGTTTACCACCCGCATTGATGGTATTACCTATGGCATTGATGAATCCGGCTTTACGTTAACACAAAGTTTTGCATCTAACTACAAATAATATTTGTGGAAAATAAATACGTTTTGCATCTAATAACAAATACAAAAACTATTTAAATGGCCAGACCCAAAATAGCCAGAAAGAGTACGGTTGTTGATATGACTGCAATGTGTGATGTTGCCTTCCTGTTACTGTCTTTCTTTATATTAACAACCAAGTTTAAGCCCGATGAGGCCATATCGGTTACTACGCCAAACTCTGTTTCGGCTAAGGCTGCTCCCGAAAAAGATGTAACGCTTGTTACTATTACAAAAGATGGCAAAGTTTTCATATCAATGAATAACGACGCTGTTAAGGAAGAGTTGGCAAAGCAGTTGAACCAAAATAAGGGCGCTGGGCTAACGCCGGCAGAAGAAAAAGCCTTTGTGAAGGCAAGCTTTTACGGGGCGCCTATATCGCAGCTTAAATCGTTTCTTAATTTGCCTTTGGATCAACGTACCGATGCAAATTTACCGGGGATACCTGCTAAAGACACAACTAATAATGAAGTGGTAGACTGGATGCGTTACATAGTAACAGCCCATGCAAACACCAACGAAAAGTTGAACCTGATAGTAAAAGGCGATAACCTGGCTAAATATCCGCAGTTTAAAAATGTGATCGCTGCATTTAAGAAGTCAGATGAATTTAAGTTTCAAATGATTACGAATCCAGAAGGTGTACCAACAGGTACCGATTTGTGGAAGAAATACATGAAGGGCGACAAAGTAGAACAGTAGACCTTAAATAATATTTTTTAAATAAATAAATTTATTTATTATGGCAGAAATGGATACCTCCGGTGGGGGTAAACACAAAAAAGGGCCTGGAGTAAAAAAATCAAAAAAAGCTTCTACCAGGGTAGATCTTACCCCCATGGTTGACCTTGGTTTTTTGTTAATTACCTTTTTCATTTTCACCACCACAATGAGCCAGCCCACGGCTATGAAGTTATTTTTACCAAAGGATACCGACGATCCCGAGGATCAGAATAAGGCAAAAGAGAGTGGGGCACTCACGTTATTGTTAGGTAAAAATGCCGATGTGTACTATTACGAAGGTCAGTTAGATGCCCAGGCCAGTAATTTTAAAACCAGTACAATGAAGCAGATCAGGGATGTAATTATTGATAAAAAGAGAAGAACTCCTGAAAAAGACCTGGTTATTGTAATAAAGCCAAGCGACGAAGCCTCGTATAAAGATGTTGTTGATATTTTGGATGAAATGACCATTAACGACATAAAACGGTACGCGTTGGTTGACATTTTGGATATTGAGGGTCAATTGATTAAAGCTACCGAAGGTAGCGGCGGGGCAGCCCAGTAAATTAATTTTCTCAATATGCGCTTATGGAAATAATTTCATATTGCATCTCATAAAAAAGAATTTCATGGAACCAGACAAAATTTTACAGGCCGACTTTCTTGATATCCTGTTTGAAGGTAGAAACAAAGAGTATGGTGCTTATCAATTACGGAAAACGTACAATAAAAGAATTACCATTGCTTTACTTAGCATGATAGGAATTTGTTTGCTCATTTTTCTGGGTTCAATACTGGCAAACAGTATAGATAAGGACAAAAAACAAATAGTTGTACAGGATGTGACGTTGGAGGATATTAAAAAAGCTGAGGAAAAAAAGCCAGAGCCACCACCACCGCCTCCACCACCAAAGCAAGAACCGCCTAAAGTGGAAATTGCTAAGTTTACCCCTCCCAAAATTGTAAAAGATGTGGAGGTAAAACCTGAAGACGAAATTAAAGAGGTTGAAAAACTGGAAGACACTAAAATTGGTGTAATTAACCAGGAGGGTATTAAGGATGAAGGGTTGGTGGCACCGCCCCCGGAGGATAAAGGTACCGGCATAGTTGAACCTAAAAAGGTAGAAGAAGACTACGATAAGGTATTTACCAAAGTGGAAAAGGAAGCCAAATTTCCCGGAGGTCCCGATGGATGGAGGCGTTTTTTAGAGCGGAACCTGAATGCTAACGTGGCTGCCGACGATGGTGCGCCCATTGGCAACTACTCAGTAAAAGTTCAATTTATTGTTGACAAGCAGGGAAACATAAGTAACGTACAGGCGATAGAAAAACCTAAAGGATGTCCGAGTTGCGGCCCCGAAGCTGAAAAGGTTATCAAAAGAGGTCCTAAATGGGAGCCTGCTGTACAAAATGGTCGTAATGTAATTTACCAGGCTATTCAGTTCATAACCTTTCAGGTAGCTGAATAAGTATATTTAATTCGCTGATTAAATCCTCCCATTGTGGAGGATTTTTTGTTGGGGGTAAAACCAATTAGTTTTGGTGAAATTTTATTAAATGCTGGGAAAGTTAACGGGGTGGGATGATACCATAGTTGCATTAGCCACGCCGCAAGGTATAGGTGCCATTGGCGTTATAAGAGTAAGCGGAAGTGATACTATAAAAATTGTTGATAAACTGTTTGCCTCAAAAAATTTAAGTCTGCAACCATCGCATACGCTGCATGTTGGGTTGCTGAGGCATAATGAGGTTGTTTTAGACCAGGTAGTTATTTCCATTTACAAAAATCCTGCATCGTACACGGGCCAGGATGTAGTTGAAATTTCATCGCATGGTTCGCCCTATGTTTTAGAAACAATTATAAAAGCTATTACTGCCAACGGCGCAAGGCTGGCCCGCCCTGGCGAGTTTACCCAACGGGCGTTTATAAATGGAAAGCTGGATTTAACCCAGGCCGAAGCTGTTGCCGACCTGATTGCCGCAAATAATGAAGCGGGTAGACGAAATGCGCTGCAAAACATAAGGGGTGGCTTTTCAATGGTGCTTAAATTATTACGGGACCGCCTGCTAAGTTTTTCGGCGTTAATAGAGCTTGAGCTTGATTTTAGCCAGGAAGATGTTGAATTTGCAGACCGGGCGCAGTTAAACGAATTATTAACCGGGGCTGAGCAAATTACCGGCGAACTCATTTTGTCGTTTGCCTTGGGAAACGTAATAAAAAATGGTGTGCAGGTGGCCATTATTGGTAAACCCAATGCTGGCAAATCCACCTTGCTTAATACGCTGTTAAACGAAAACAGGGCAATAGTTAGCCCTATTGCCGGCACTACAAGAGATACGATTGAAGAAGTATTGAATATTGATGGAATAATGTTTAGGCTAATTGATACAGCCGGTATAAGGACTACTACCAACGATGTGGTAGAAAATATTGGTGTGGAAAGAAGTTTGGAGAAAATGAAGCAGGCCGATGTGGTAATTTATTTATTTGATGTAAACGAATTGGGCCCGGCAGATTTGCTGTTGATTAGTAAAGAAATGCACGCCAAAGGAATTAAATTTTTACTGGCAGGTAACAAAATTGATATAGCCGATGCCAATTTGATAGGCCAAAAATTTGCTGAAATACCAATACTCTTTATTTCGGCCAGCCAAAAAAAGCATATTGATATTTTAAAGAAGCGTTTGGTTGACGTTGTTATAACCGGCGAAATAAATACCGAAAGTACCATAGTTACCAATGCCCGCCATTACGAATCGCTGCGGTTAGTACACCAGTCATTGCAAGAGGTTCGGCAGGCAATGGACAATAATATATCAAGCGATTTGCTGTCACTGGACATAAGAAGATGCCTTCATTTTTTAGGCGAAATTACCGGCGAAATTACCAACGAAGACCAATTGGACTATATTTTTAGCAAGTTTTGTATTGGCAAGTAGCCAGGCGTTTCGCCAGATAGTCGGCAGCTGGGTGTAAAAAGTTTTTCGCGTGTAGCGTTTTAGGTCTAGCCCTCAGCGGTCAGCTTTTTGCGTTTAGCCCTCAGCGTTTAGCGTTTAGCCGTTAGCGTTCAGCGTTTTGTGTTTAGCCCTTAGCGTTCGGCGTTCAACTTTTAGCCCCTCAGCGTTTAGCGTTCGGCGTTCAACGTTTAGCGTTCAGCTCTTAGCGTTCAGCTCTTAGCGTTCGACGTTTAGCGTTTAGCTTTCGGCGTTCAGCCCCCAGATTTTTTGTTGTAAGGCAGGTATTAAAAGAGTAAGCCTTACCAACGGTTTTTTACTTTGGTAATATAGCCCGGTACGGGGTTTTATTATTGTAAGTTGCTCAACAAAAGGTAAATTGATAAATTGGATAGACGCTACTTCTATCTAAAAATGTATAAAACTAAGCCGTTGAATATTAAAGGATTGAAAATTTAATAATTATGTCTAATATCACATATTTATGTGT